>WNGR01003228.1_pt1 | contig 17829 bp, 23 predicted proteins | sample 5407581 | NCBI WGS metagenome assembly WNGR01 (sample SAMN13153383, study PRJNA577476) | soil metagenome | isolation source: 80 cm soil or saprolite under Garry oak tree replicate 2 | place: USA:California | collected 2016-06-15 | reverse complement strand
CCTGGAGTCTGAAGGCTGCCGGCCTGAATCGCGTCAACGTCTCGCTTGATTCTCTGAACGAACAACGATTTGCCGAGGTGACGCGCGGAGGAAGTCTCAAGAACACGCTTGCTGGAATTGCAGCTGCGTTGGAAGCAGGAGGTACCGTCTCTGCTGGATTACTCTGCGCAAACAGGTTTCGAGATTCGCTTCATCGAATTAATGCGAACGGGGACGGAGCGGGCTTGGTGTGAAGCTGAGTTCATTTCTGCGGATGAGGTCTGTGAGGGCCTGGACGTTGCGATGTTTCCGGTGGAGGAGCAGACGAGGGCTTCCGCCAAGAGAATATCCCTAGATTGGCACGGAACTCGCGTGGCGGTGGGCTGGATCACGCCGCGTTCCCAGCCTTTCTGTCGCCGTTGCGACAGGCTGCGCATGGACGCTCGAGGACAGATCCGCCGCTGCCTAATGGATTCGATGCAATTTGATTTATCCAGCATGTTGAATGCGACGGACGGTGGCGCGACAGAGAGGGACTTCAATTCCTATTTAGCAGGCAAAGTTCCGCCGCGAGCAATGGATTGTGCTCTAGCGATGAGCCAGATAGGAGGGTAGTTGTGAACTTGCCGAGTTATACGGCTCAGAACGATGGGCCCGCAAAAACGAGCGGTTTAACGCATCTGGATAACAAACATGATGAATGGAATGCTACTGCACGTTTGTATTTCGGCAACGAAAGGAATCGCCAAACACGAGGTTCCTTCGGCCTTCATTGTGCCTGAACACGGCATGGACGGTGACGCGCATGCTGGAGACTGGCATCGGCAGGTGAGTCTGCTCGCGCACGTCGATATTGAGTCGATGCGCGCGAAGGGGTTGACTCTGAAGCCGGGCGCGTTTGGCGAAAACCTTGTCATCGACGGCCTTGACACAGACGAATTAGGCGTCGGGTCGCGTCTGAAGATAGGAGAGGTCCTACTCGAACTGACCCAGATTGGCAAGGTCTGTCACGCTCGCTGCGCGATTTACTATACAACCGGCGACTGCATTATGCCTCGCACTGGGCTCTTTGCTCGCGTCCTTGAAGGTGGAGAGCTGATTCCCGGCACTCCAGTCGAAGTTGTGTTCAGCGTTGCACGATCTGCAATTCAGGCTGCGGTGATCACCGTTTCCGATCGCTGTGCCGCCGGGGAGACACTAGATACGGCCGGGCCCGCAGTGGCCGGCATGCTAAGGAAAGAACTGCAAGCCCGCATTGCCTGGATCAAGACAGTGCCCGATGAAATCGAGCAGATTGCTGAAGCGTTGAAAGACTTTTCCGACCGCCGTGTCGATTTGATTGTCACGTCAGGTGGCACGGGACTATCGGTGCGGGATGTTACGCCAGAGGCCACTCGAAGTGTGATCGACCGCGAGTTGCCAGGCTTAACCGAGGCAATGCGCGCTGCTTCCGCCTTGCGGATTCCGAATGCTCTGTTGTCTCGCGCAGTAGCGGGCGTGAGACGCGAGACGTTGATTGTGAACATGCCCGGAAGTTTGAACGCTGCAGTCGAAAACTTGTCCACAGTGCTCCCTGTAATTCCTCATGCGGTGAAGATGTTGCGCGGCGAATCTTCGCATCCTGAAGGTGACGCCGGACGGATGATCGCGTCAAAGGGTGCGACGTTACACAGGGTCCAACCAACATCCCCTCTTGATGCACGATGAAGACGTCCGCAGGTCAACCGCACAAACGTTGTGCTCCTTCTCATCTTCATTCGGAGCCGAAACGCATCTTGTAAGGTAGCCAGGTCCAACCGATGGCAGCAGGAGAGCCAACAGGTCCGTAGGCTGTTAACCGACGGGTTGTGGGTTGAAATCCATGCACCGTACCGCTCGAGCGCTGTTGCATAAATGAGCGAGAATACTTCAGATTCGCCTGCCGAACGCATTGGAAGCTACAGTTGTTGGCGTTCTGGGAATTCTAAGAAGAGTTTGTACGCGGTGTGTACGCAGACTTGGCAAACATGGCATTCTGCTGTTTTCTGGCTGTTCACAGAATCAGTAAGTTGAGCGTTTTCAATACTGATGTGGGGTTCGACTCCCGCCGCCTCGACCAGTAAGTTATTTATTTGCAATGATTTACGAGACTAAAGCGCAGAAAGAGCGAAAAGAATTGCCACCTCTAAGTCATTCAGAGTCAAATAGTTGACGCTCTCAAAGGGTGAACCTGATGCGCCGACGTCCGAAAAAGCAAAGCCTATACGCGCTAGATGAGAGTCTCGGCTCTCGCCGCCTCCACCACACCGGTATTCTCCAGTCTTTGTCCTTCACTACCCGGAATTGAGAGACGGACCAGTGGCACCGCGATGGGACGAACTGCGTCTTTGTGTACCTTGAAGACTCGCTCGTTGATAGGTGAGGAGCTTAGAAAGTCCTGGTATGCCCGCTCGAGATGGGCACGGAAATACGCGCGAGCTATCACATCGTCCGATTCGAGGAAGGCCTTGCGAAGATTGTCGCCCATCCGTCGAAGGATGTGAAGGCGGGCGACATTGAGAACGGAGGGATCGTAGGGAACGTCAAGAAAGCGAAAGAAATCCTCCGCGGAAGAAAGCTTCGACAGCTGTTCAAGCACAGTCATATTTCATCTCCAATGGCTTGCCGAGGGGCTTTGGGGCATCGCGGAATCGCCGATAGAAATCCAACAACTCTTCCGTGCTGACGGTGCGCTTGGTCTTGATCGAGCGCTCCTGAACTCGTGCCAGAACCCATTGGGTCCGATCTTCATCGGCTGCCAAGCCGAGCGACCGCAATGCGCCCTTCACCGATGCAATGCCCGAGTGTTTTCCAAGTACAATCTGGCGGGCACGTCCAAAGACACGGGGGGAGAGAGCCTCATAGGTCGATGGATCCTTCAGTAAACCGTCGACGTGAATTCCGGATTCGTGCGTGAACGCACTCGCGCCTACGATCGCTTTTCCGGCGGGAATTGGGCGACGTGCCGCGGCAGCAACGAGTTCGGCGAGTTGCGGCAACTGCGAGAGGTCGATGTTGGTTCCGGCGCCGGTGAAACGGTTCAATGCCGCCGCAACCTCTTCCAAAGCCGCGTTACCAGCACGCTCTCCCAGACCCAGCACGCAAACGCTGGCATGACTTGCTCCGCCGCGAATCGCCGCAAGCGTATTCGCTGTGGCCAGGCCCAGATCGTCATGACCGTGGAATTCAAGCTCAAGGCTGCTCGCTTTTCGCAGCATGGCAAACACTTCATAGACGGAAAATGGCTCCATGTTGCCGAGAGTGTCGGCGAACCGATAGCGATGGGCCCCTGCCCTGGCCGCAGCTTCCACGGCTGTAAGCAAAAAGTCCATATCGGCCCGGCTGGAGTCTTCGCCTCCCATCGCTACACGCAAGCCGCAATCGATTGCATAGGGGATCACGTCTCCGATTCGCCGAAGCGCCTCCGTTCGATCTGCCTTCAGCTTTGCACGCATCTGAATATCGGAGAGCGGAATGGACAGGTTCACCCGCTTCAGCCCGGTTTTCATTGCGGCATCGACATCCGCGCGTGTCATGCGGCACCAGGCTATGGGCTCGGCCTTTTTCAACGCGTACCCGATGGCCGCGATCTCTTCGATCTCCCGTCTTCCCATAGCGGGCGTGCCCGACTCGATCTCCTCCACGCCGGCGCTCTCAAGCGCCAGCGCAATAGCCAGCTTTTCGTCGAGCGTAAACGCGACTCCCGGAGCCTGTTCCCCATCTCGCAGCGTCGAGTCGTTGATGACGACTTTGGGAGAGTCAGTCATAAGCAGCCTCCATAGGAACGGTCATGGCGTGCAGATCGTTTACCAATTGCGGAAGAACATCGAGAAGGCGATCCACGTCCTTCTCTGAGTTATCGCGCGAGAAGGAGAAGCGCACGGAACCGCGCAGATAACCGAATGGGACCTTCATGGCGCGCAACACATGGGATGGCTCCATCGATCCAGCAGCACAGGCCGACCCGGAAGAAGCAGCAATAAAGGCGCGATCCAGCAGCAACAGAATCGCGTCTGCCTCCAGATCTTCAAAAGCAATGCTAAGCGTGTTGGGCAGGCGATGTTTTTTGTCGCCGGCGGCGCCGCCAATAAGAATCGATCCAGGAACGAGCCGCAGAACTTCCCGCTCAAGCCTGTCGCGCAGGAGTGCGATCCTCGACATCTCCCGCGGCAATGCTTGCGCCGCCAGCTCCGCGGCCACTCCAAAGCCCACGATGGCCGCAGTATTCTCAGTGCCTGCGCGCCGCCCCCGCTCCTGGCGCCCGCCGTGAACCAGCGGCGCAAACCGGACTCCATTGCGAACATAAAGAGCGCCTGCACCTTTGGGCCCGTGCATTTTGTGAGCGGAGATCGAGAGCATGTCAATCTCCGCGGCGTGAACATCGATCGCCACCTTTCCCGCGGCCTGAACGGCATCGCAATGAAACAGCGCGCCGGCTTCGTGCGCCATCGATGCCAGAAGCGCAACGGGAAAGACCACGCCGGTCTCATTGTTGGCCCATTGGATGCAGACCAACGCTGTGCGCGCGCTGAGGGCAGCGCGATATGCTTCGAGGTCCAGATTGCCGGCACGATCCACGGGGATGCGGTGTATCTTCGCTCTTCCAAGCCGCTCAAGATGGGCACACACGGCAAGCACAGCAGGATGTTCAACGGCGGAAGTAACGATTTCATCGCGCCCGTCTTGTGTTTCCAAAGCTGAAAAAATGGCCGCGTTGTTCGACTCGCTCCCGCCCGAGGTGAAGATGATGTCGCTCTCCCGCACCGCTCCGATCAACGACTGAACTTGACGGCGCGCTGCCCGTACTGCGCCGGATGCCGCCACACCGAGGGCGTGGGTCGAGGAGGCGTTGGCAAATAGCTCGCAAAAGAAGGGCAACATCGCCTCGGCCACGCGTGGATCCATGCGCGTGGTGGCGTTGTTATCGAGATAGACCCATGCACGGGCTGGATCGAGCTCTGTCATCGCGACCTTCCTTGAAAGCGTTGCCTTAGCAAAAGGATTTTCCGCAGCCACAGGAGGATTTTGCCTGGGGATTGCTGAATGAAAAGCCAGACCCTTGCAGGCTGTCGACGAAGTCTATGGTGGTGCCGGCAATCAAAGGAACGGACGATGGATCGATGAAGATGGCAACTCCATTGCTCTCGCCGACGACATCCCCCTCCTCTGCGGCTTGAACCAGGCCCATCTCATACTTGTTTCCGGAACACCCGCCTGGCTGCACAGAGATCCTCAATCCTGCGATAGGTGTGGGGGTAGCGGCAATGGCAGTACGCAAGGCGTTAACGGCTGTTTCAGTCAATTGAATCATGTCGCTCTCCAAGCGGGGTCTGACCCCGAGCGGAATTCAATCATGCTGAAGCACGCAGTGCGCCAATCGACATGCGTTGTAAATGCAGATACTTATGGATAGAAACAGAGAAGCGAAATGGGGATTGTCGCATTCTGTACATGTCGATTTCCCGTCATTGCACGTAGGCGGCTTCGATTGAGATTAGTCTCTGAGTGTCGATATGGAAGCGTGTGCGAGCCAGCAGGCTTTCACCCGACTCATCTCCAAAACAGTTTTCAAAATCACAACATTCGGAGCAACTGGGCGCGGCGCACAGAGTAAATCCTTCATCCCGGCAGATCATCCGGTAAAAGAATTTCTTCCATTTCATGTCCTGGTCGTTGCGCATGGCCAGCGGCGCGAAATGACGCAGCATCAGCGTGGATAGCTCACCGCGATTGCGCAACCCAAGGTCCTGCCAAAGATGGTTTGGCCGTGTGGATCTGCGCGCAACTACGATAGAAAGCAAAGAACTGAGCGACCCCGCGGAGGTGCGGGAGCGCCCCAGGAGTTTCCGCAAGCATTGTTCATCCTCATCGACAGTCGGCTCTCCATCCAGCCCGAAGGGTTGGAGAAGAACGAGAGCGCCGGGAAAGTACTGCTCGGTCACATATCGAAGCACTTTTCCGGAGATACCCAAGGCGTCCGCAAGCGAGCTGCGAGGGCCGGTCTCCATTGCCGCGACAGCAAAGATACACGCCAGTACGTGCCCATCAAAAGCGTCGCAACCGGAAGCCGCATTTGATTTGATCAGGAGCTCGTAAATTGCCTTTGGCGTCATGAGTGCTCCCTCACGCTGGCCCGTGGGTTTGGCAGCTCTTGGGACAGACGCGCGAACAGGCGGCACACCCGATACATGCGCCTGGATCGGTGACTGTCATGACCTTGCGTTCAAACTCCTCATCGTCGTCCAGGGCGACCAGAACGCCATCTTCGGTCAGGCCCTTCAAGGTCATCACAGATCGTCCGCAGACCTTGAAGCACCGGCCGCAGCCGATACAGACCTCTTGCGAGATGTCGAGAAGATACGATGGACTCCATGCGCTTCCATCGCGCGTCAGCGCAAGCGTTGTCACTTGTGTTCCCATTTATGCTCCGGCCGCCTTGAGAATGGCACGCTTGCTCTCCAACTCACGGTAGGTTTCATGCGCGCGCTGCGCGACCAAAGGGATCTGCTCCCAGTTGATAGGAAGGTCCTCGGCGAGATCGTGCAGGTTCATCTTGGCCTGTACTGCTTGTGAGGATAGTTTCTTGATTTCCGCTTTGATCGTTTCCAAATCGGCCATGCGTACTCGCTTTCAAGAGTGTGCGGTTGCCGGACACTCTTCGATCCATCCGAACCGTTGCCTCCTTTTGCTCAAGGAGCGGCCTGCCGCAAGCTATAACCAGCGATTGCAATCGCGTTGCCAAGTTCTTGCCTCGCCGAACCGACAGGCAAGTGCCTTCCTTTCAGCGAGGAGACTTGCTCCAGGTGGTTGACCGGGCCTGTTGTAAAAGCGACATCCAGGGGCTGCTCTGTCGCATACGCAACAACTCCTAGCGCAAGGCGAAAACGGCATATGGTTCATTCCCATGCTCCAAGCTTTGGAACACCAATTGCAGTCCGGCAATAGTTCGACATGAATCTGCTTTCTGGGGTGCCTATGCAAATTGGGGTCGAAAGCTCGCGGGCGGTAGAGAATAAGCGCATCTTCGTTGTGGATAGCAACGAGATCGATCGGGCGGTGTTGCAGTTCATGCTGCAGGACGAGAATGAAACGCACGAATTGCCGAGTTTGGATGCGGCATTCGCCAAGGCGCAGGATTGGAAGCCGGATCTGATTCTGCTCGGCCTGGCTCTCGTGAAAGAGAGCGGCACCGGCGAGCTGGGCCACATCGCCTCGGCTGTTCCCGGCGCCAAAATTCTGATCGTGACAGAAACCGCTGTTGATCCGCTGGCGCAAGCCTGCCTCAAGTCCGGCGCTCATGGTCTGCTTGTCAAACCGTTCCGAGTGGAGTCTGTACGCGGCAAGGTGGATCTATTGCTTGGGCGCGGCATCACCGATTTCATCCCGGTAGCGCTATTGGGTTCTGCCGCGAGACAAGGTTAGAGATAACAGCTGTCCAGAGATCGAACCCGACGCGCAGGCAATCTGGCTTCCTGCAAAACCGGAAGGCGCGATGGCATCCAGTGTCCGTGCGTCCGTCTTGGCAAAGGCGCTACCTTGCCAATGCATCCTTGATCCCGTCCAGGTCCTGAGGGGCAACACGGAACACGCCACGTCCTCCGGACAGGGCCTGGTAAGCATTCCCGGCGGTGCGCGAGAGGTGATTGAACCATATTTGCGCATCGACGCCCTCGGGCCTGGCGCCGATCTCGGTAACGCTGCCGTCCGGTGAAAAGCGAACATGGATCAAGATGTGCATGTCGCGTGTCCTCTCCTAGCTTAGCTAAGTCTGCGATGAACGAGCCGTCAGAAGCCCGACGCAAATCCGAGCAACTCCACTGTGACATCTTCGTTCTTGAGCAGGGCCTGGCAAGCTAGGCGGGACTTGGAACTGACTCCCACTATGGCGTCAAGTTTTGCATTCTCCGCCGGATTGATCTTAGAAATTCCCTTGCGGCCCTCAAGCACGAAGATATGGCAGGTGCCGCAATCGGCATTTCCATCGCATTTGTTCCCAATACTCTGGCCGGCGGCCTTGATGGCCTCCAACAGCGAAGAACCTTCCGACATTTCAACCTTTGCGCCCGAGGGCATGACAGTAACTACAGGCATTGCATCCTCCTTGCTGACTTCGTTCTTAAACAACTGCTTCGTTTGCGGTCTCCGTTGCTCTCGCGCCCGGTCTGCGGGAGGCGAATCGAGAACAACGGGACCTAGTAGATGGCCGATCCGGCACCCACGTTGATGGATGCGTCCTTCATGGTGCCAACAAGGAAGGCGACATGCTCGTCGGTCAGATGCCCATGAAATGGCAGTGCCACGGCACGGTCGGCCAGCTTTTCCGTCACGTACAAGTCCCCACGGCGGTAACCCATTTCAACATAGAGTGGTTGCGTATGCATGGGCCGGCAGTAGGCAGCGGCATCGATCCGCTCCACCCGAAGATCCTCGATGATGGCATCGCGGCTGGAGCGCGCGAAGCGTGTGCCAAGATGCACCAGATAAAGAAACCAGTGTATGGATGTCACCTCCGGTGCGACATAGGGGTCCTTGATGCCCTCAAAGGATTTCACATGCTCAAAGTAACTTCGCTCGACGCGTTTTCGGCGTGCGAGAATGCCGTCGATACGGCGCAGTTGGGCCAGGCCCAGGGCTGCCGTAAGATTGCTGATGGCCGCCCGATAGGGAGCTTCCATGCCGATGACAACAGAGCTTCGCTCGTCCTGCCTGCGTCCCCGCAAGCGGCGCAACATGGAGGCGATTTCGCCATTGTCGGTCACGACCATGCCGCCTTCGCCGCAGTTCAACGGGCTGGGCTGGGAGAAGTCGAAGATTGCGCAATCTCCAAAGCTGCCCACGATGTGTCCGTTGTAGGTCGATCCGACGGCCTCGGTTGAATCCTCGATGAGTAGAACGTTCCGTCGAGCCGCCAGGGCTTTCAGTTCCGCCCACGGGGCTGGATGGCCATTGGTGTTGGCGGCAACGATAGCGGATGTATTGCCGGTAAACAGCGTCTCCACCTTTTCTGGATTCAAAGTGGCGGCCCAGTAATCGATGTCCGCGAAGACAGGCCGCGCCCCCGTCAAAGCAATGGCATGCGCTGTTTCCCGCCATGAGTACGAAGAGGCAATCACCTCATCGCCGGGGCCGATTCCGTAGGCCTTCAGCGTCAGCAGCATGCCCATTCCTCCGCTGGCAAATGCCACCGCGTGGCGGCGGCCGGTGTAGCGGGCAAAGGCTTCTTCGAATTCCTCGACCACGGGACCGCCGGACAGTTGCGGCGATTCGAGGACGCGCGTGGCTGATTCGATCTCAACGGTCGAGATGTCCGGATCGGAGAGCGGAATCCAGGTGAGATTCATGGACACCCCTTGTGACGAGCTACTACGATGCCCGTGGCTCGCGCGGGATCCGATGTGATGCGCCAGCAATGATCGCTCGCGTCTACCAGGAACAAGCTCAACCCTGGATACACACGAAATGGGGTCTCAGCATCGAGGTCGGACGCATCGCAACGGGTCAGCGACAATCTAGGAAATCGGACGCGAAAACCGTCCAATCCGCGCGCATTCCTGCTGGGCGAGGTATCCGATTCTGCATTCAGCAGTTCATCGATTTCCGCAAGTTCGCTTGTTCCGAGGCTCATTGTCAGGACTCCATTCGGCGCGCTTCAACGGTAATTGGGAGCAAGGTGTCAGCGCTCATCGCTGGAAGCGCCAGGCGCCAGCCGTTGGCCAAGGTGATGAGTCCGCCCCACAGTCCAGGATTCTCCATCGCCACAATCGGCTCTTCCAGGTCCTTCTTTGCGATGTACGCAGACAATTCGCCGGACCTACTCTTGCGGATCATCACTTTCATGTGCGCTTCATCCTCTCTATTGCCAGAACTTCTGCTGTGGATCCTTCTTCAACTCTTCCAGTAGATCGCTGAGCCATTTGTAGGTTCCGTGCAGCAACCATTGCGCGGCCGAGTGATCCTTGCGATATAACTTCCACTCACCGGGCTGCGTGCAGAGCAACAGCGCAATGTCTATCACCCCGCCCTCGGCGTCGACCCGGCGCGAACAGCATGAACTTTCAATCCTGAATCCACCCTCGACGATCCGCAACGCCGGCGTCACATAGAGATAGCGCGTACGCTCTTTAAGCGCGCGCTCCACATGCTTGCGATCGAACGCATTGGGCTGATAGTGTCCAACCGCGGTTGCTGTTGAAGCATTTGTAGCCATCGCGCTTTACTCCAGTACAAGCTCTTCTTCCAAACAGCCGACCACACGATTCTCAGGAAATTCAACCAGATAGATGGGCGTATTCGATTCCACATGCGTTCCCACATTCACGATTTCGCCGGGAACTCCACTCGCCGCCAGAAGAGTACCCTCGGCAGAGTCGGGGTAGGAGCCGTCGTTGTACAGGTCAATGCCAGCCCGCACTCGTTGGCCCCACTCGTATTTGGCCACCCGCTGATCAATCATGATCTTCGCCTCCCTCAAGCAACTCGACAGGCTCCAGTTCCTTGCGCTTCATGCCAACGCGATAACCGGTGGCGATGAATTCAACACCATAGATATAGAACTGCTGCAGGAAGGTTCCGATGCTGGTGACGTAGCCTTCCTCGTTTTTCTTGCACAGGATTTCGCCGATATCCTTGCCCGGAAACGTTCCGTCGTTGCGAATGACGCGGCGCGAGCGCACCTTGTCGCCGTAGTTGAACGCCGGCGGCCCATTCAGTTCGACTATCTCGCTGTCGCGGCTGATATCGCCCATATGGGTTCCTCCTCACCAACGGATCGACCTAACTCGGCACGGTCGCCAACCCTCTTGCATCGGCGCTTCGTCCCTCTCACTCATCATCGCTTCTTCCCATCCGTTCTAGTACATCCAACAGGACCGTTGCGCCGAGTTTGTTGCAAGGGTCGAGTTCCAGCAACTTCATCACCGCATCGCGCCCCTCGGCGATATTCCCAAGACGAATCTGCAGATAGGCATAGCCTTTCAAAGTAAACAGATAGAAGCGGGGCAGCACTGCATCGTATGTATCGAAGGCAGCATCTTCCCGCGTTACTTGTCTCCAGTCGTCTACCGACTGCGATGCCAATCCCAAATCTACCGCTGCCTTGGCCAGGCAAGTACGGGCAATCTCCAGGGCCTCATGGAGCCGGCCTTTGTAGAAGTAAAAGCGGTAGAAGGCGATCAATACTGCCGCATGGTCAGGAGCAATCTGCCTCGCCTCGTGCAGATGCCGTTCGGCAGTTGCGTCCTGCGCGTAGGCTCGGCCGGCTTCACGCAGATGATCTTCAGCCTCAGAGGGCAGCCCAGCGCCGAGCACCGCATTCGCGAGCAGTTCTTCATCCCGGTCGAGTTCAGCGTGGAGCATCGCAGCCTCCATGAGTCGCCTTAATTGGGCCGGCTCGGATTCGATCCGACCAGGCTGCCCAATGTCACGAACGAGGGAGCGGGAGCCGCAGTCGAGCAACTGGAGCCGTTGGACTTCGGATCATGAAAGATGAAGCCGCTCTGCAAGGGAGAATCCGTAAAGTCGATGGTCACGCCTTCCAACAGCAATCTGCTTTCAGCCGGCAGAAACAGCCTAATTCCGTTGCAATCGACGACGGCATCGCCTGGCCGCGGCGCCGGCTCCACGTCGAACTCCGCCGCCAAACCCGAGCATCCGCCCGGAGCTACTGCCAGACGGAAGCCGCTTTCCGGGCCTCCGCCGAAGCGGAGCATCCGTCGAATGAATTTCTCCGCCGCCGGAGTTATGGTCACGTTCATATGCCTTCTCTCAAGCCTGTGGCTGATAGCGCGGGTAGTCCAGGTTGACGATGCAGGTGCGGTCGACAGGACAAACCGCCACGCACTGCGGTTCGTCGAAGAAGCCAATACACTCGGTACACTTTGCCGGATCAATGACGAAGCTCTTGCCCTTTTCGGAGATAGCCTTGTTGGGACATTCCGGCTCGCATGCGGAGCAGGAAGTGCAGTTTTTTGCCACGATCAGGTACGCCATTCTTTTCCTCTCTTCTCGATCACCGATGCGTTTGACTCGCGACTTCTCATGAGGATGAACTTCCCTCAAGCCACTAGAGCGCCCTGACGGATCGCCGCATCGCCCCGCACCACATGGTCAATCTCACCGGATTTCACCTTATCCAAGTACTCCTTGAAGTAGGCGATGGCGGATTGTTCAATGAACGCCAGGGCGTACTTGTCCACGGGTTCAATCCCAGCTTTCTTGAGCGTGTCCTTTGGGCAGCCGCCGAGCTTGGCGACGAATACGGCAGTGCAATCGTTGATGGCGCGAATGGTTGTTTCCAGGCTGTCTTCCTCGCCGAAGCCGCCCTGGCAGTAAAGGTCCACGCGGCGATGGCCCACGAACTTGGCGCCCGCCGTGCTCAACTCATAGACCTGAAACTCCTTGGCGTGTCCGAAGTGCTCGTTGACTCGCCCGCCGCCCTTGGTAGCCACGGCAACCAGAATCTTGATGTCGCTGCGTTCGCCGGCCAGCGTTTCAAGTTCGGCCTGTTTGGCCGCAACCGTTGCCTGGCGTTCCACTTCCACTTTTTGCTGATAGGCCTTGCGCGTGTCGAGGTCGTAGTTGACATCCATCTCCATGATTTTTTCCGTTGTGAACTCCGCGCTACGATCTTCGCCGAGCAGACCCACGGCATCGGCGCGACACTGGCGGCAATGGCGCATCATATTCATTTCGCCTTCGCAACTGTCCTGCAGCGCCTTCAGTTCCTGCGCCGACGGGCCACGCTGTCCAGTGAGACCGAAGACGGTACCGTGCTCTGGGGCGGAGATCAGCGGCATGATATTGTGCAGAAACGCTCCGCGCGACTTTACCGCCCGGTTGACTTCCGCGAGGTGCTTATCGTTCACGCCCGGGATCATGACCGAGTTGACTTTACACAGGATTCCATTGGCGGTCAGCATTTCGAGTCCCAGCAACTGCCGGCCGGTGAGCAGCTTTGCGGCTTCCACGCCGGTGTACCGCTTGTGCTTGTAAAACACCCACGGATAGATCTTGGCGCCGATCTCCGGGTCGATCATGTTGATGGTGATTGTTACGTGATCGACGTTGAAGCTCTTGATCGTCTCGACGTGATCGGGGAGCATGAGACCGTTGGTGGAGAGGCAGAGCTTGATATCGGGAGCGGTCTTCATGATCAGCTCAAAAGTCTTGAAGGTCTTCTCGGGATTGGCCAACGGATCGCCTGGACCGGCGATGCCGAGCACAGTCATCTGCGGAATTGTCGAGGCAACGGCAAGGACCTTCTTGGCGGCCTGTTCCGGAGTAAGCTTCTCGCTGACCACGCCGGGGCGCGACTCATTGGCGCAGTCGTACTTGCGGTTGCAATAGTTGCATTGAATGTTGCAGGCTGGCGCGACGGCGACATGCATGCGCGCATAATGGTGATGCGCTTCCTCGCTGTAACAAGGATGATTTTTGACCTTCTCCCAGATCTCGGGCGCCAGGTCGTTCTGGCCGGCGCCGGAGCCGCAACTGGCCTTGCCACTGCCGCCCTTCGTGCCGCATCCCTTTTCCTCAGCGATCTTCTGCATGACCGCGCCGGTTGGTTCGAGTGTCGTCAACTTGACGACTGGCCGATTTGCCAGTTCCTGCATGCTCCCTCGCTTTCCAAACGTGGACCCAAACTTGGATCTTGCCGCTGTACGTTGCAAATCGAATGCCATTCAGGAAAGTCTTGAAAACAGTGCGGTTTCGCTATTCCATACGCTGTCGGGATGCGTACATGCGTGTGCCGAGTTTTCGAACCTGTGTTGGGAACCTGCCAATCCTTACACGGATCGATCGGAATGAAGGTGCAGGCTCGCGGAAGTTTTCGTTGCAAGCCGGATGCGTGTACAGGACGTCATACGGGGGATGGTGAGGGAAAGCCCAACAGGCATGCTGTTTCCGGCTGGGGCGGAGTCGGGCAAGCGGATTCCGAATCGAAATGCGGCATTGGAAGGGAAATTGCTGGGTGCACGATAGAACCGACAGAGTTGATTCAAGGGGAAGACCGCGCGGCCTGATCGAGGACGCGCTGCCTGCCAAACCCAATCCAGAGAAAGTGCCGGCTACGATGACGATAAAAGTTCTATCCATGTATGAGCGGATCGGTGGCCAGGGGACAGTGGATCGCCTGGTGGAGTCCTTCTATGGCCCGATGGATTCGCTCTCGGAGGCCGAGATTATCCGTAACCTGCACGGTCCCGATCTGGCGCCGACCAAAGCGGTCCTGAAACTGTACCTTGGCGAGTGGCTTGGCGGGCCAGCGCTCTATTCCGCGGAAAAGGGCCATCCCCGCTTGCGCCAGCGTAACCTGCATGTCCAGATCGGAGAAGCGGAGCGCGATGCATGGCTGCTGTGCATAAAAGGAGCCATGGAAGAGGTCGTTGCAGACGCGGAAGCGCCAGGAGATCTACACGGTAATTGAGAAGCTGGCCAACTGGATGCGCAACACTGCGGGCAATCCGCACGATAGCGGCGGCAAACAACCTTGAGAGGCTTCCTTCAATCCGGCTGGATCGTTATCTCCGGCATCGAATCGAGTTCGGGCAGGTCCAAGCCGTCTTCCTCGGCCAGTTCAATCCCTGACACACACACATCTCCATCGTCGATGACAAGACGAACCGGCTTGAGACGTTGCCCCTGACAGGGCCCAATAAAGCAATGGCCCGTATCGAGGTCGAACTGAGCTCGATGGTGGCCACAGGTCAAGAAATTGCCGTCTTGATCGAGGAATTGGCCGGGACGCGCATCGAGCCGCATACCGTGATGGGGACATGCGTTTTCGAAGGCATAATAGCGGTTCCCTTTGTTCGTGACCAGAATCGGCCAGGGCTGAGCCGCTCCCGATTCCTCTTTGCGCATGAGCACAAACCCCGCCGCCTGACTATCGGCGATGTCCGATGTTCTACAGATTGCATACAGTTCTGCCATGGATCTCGCACCCTCTTTGTGCATCGGTTCGGGCGCACAATACGGCTTAAGCAAGTGGGCTGCCATATCCAATCGGCAGGAAAATGCGGCAAGAAGTCCTGATATTTCAAGATGCTTTCACATTCTGTCTTTGCTGGACGAAACCCTACCTGTTTGAAATACGACATTCACAATCTCCTGCCGCGTTCAAATGAGTAAACCCATGGTTCCTCAACGCGTTATGGAATGGCATCCGGCTTGCATTAACCAAAGGGACCACCAACACGCTGGCGGGCGAAGATACACGTTCGGAGAGAATGACTGTGCATACTTTAGCTGCGATGAATGAGATGGAGGCTATCGACGAAGAGCAGGTTCTCACCCTAGGCTTCGGCATTGGCTTTGACGACTTGTACTCTCACGAAGGGCTTTTGCGTCTCGACCAAGCCTTTCTCAGTGAGTTACAGACCGTGAACGCCGATCTCTTTGGCAGGCTAGAGGCAGCCCGCGTCGATCACACGTCGCTCGATCGGCTGCAGAGCTCTCAGCTGATCCTCGATCTGGCGCCGCACCTGGAGGACTTCGTCGGTGAGTTGTTCAATATTAGCGCCGAACTTCGCGCGCTACAGGCACAGCACTCCGCACATGCGGCACTGTTCTCCTTGAAGCGGAAGTTTGTCCAGCGGCGGGGAGCAACTGGTTTGACTCCGGATGCAGCCTCGGCCATCGATGGTCCGGCGCGCGCCGTGCAGTTGGAGGCGCTCTTTGGCGAACCGCTTACGGAAGACAGCTATACCCGCCATGTCACCTGTTGGCTGGAAGATAAGACGGCACGTGCGGAAGAACTGAAGATCGCCGCGGAGTATGCGGGGTGGGCGGCTGTTGCGCCGGCCGGCAGGCTGCGGCACCACGGCGATGCACTCTTCAAGCTGCCGCAAAAGATCGACCCCTACCGGCTGGTCGAGACCGAGTTGGTCCAGATAGGGGGCATTCAAGCACTCGCATTTCCCAAAGAGAAATGGCGGCATCGCGAAGGTTTCGAACTCACCGATCGGGGCGCCGATATGCGAGGAGCGCTGGACCAGTCGAACTACTGCGTCAAGTGCCACACACGGGGCAGGGACAGTTGTTCGTCCGGCTTGAAAGACGCCGATGGTCCGTTTGAAAAGAGCGCGTTTGGCGTTACGCTCGCCGGCTGCCCACTGGAGGAAAAGATTTCCGAGATGAACGTGCTCAAAGGCAATGGCCTGGCTGTCGCTGCCCTCGGCGTGATCGTCATCGACAATCCTCTGTGCGCGGGCACGGGCCATCGCATCTGCAACGATTGCGTGAAAGCCTGCGTAATCCAGGTTCAGGAACCGGTCGACATTCCGCAGATCGAAACGCACACACTCAAGGATGTTCTCGGTCTTCCTTACGGCTTCGAGATCTACAGCCTGCTGACACGCTGGAATCCGCTCAACTTCAACAGGCCGCTTCCCAGAACCGCAACTGGGTACAAAGTACTGGTGGTGGGACTTGGCCCCGCAGGCTACTCGCTGTCCCATCATCTGATGAACGACGGTCATACGGTCGCCGCCATCGATGGCCTCAAAATCGAACCGCTTGAAAGCAGCATCTCGGGAGTGGATTCGCTGGGTGGGCACGTCGCATTCCGCCCCATCCGGGATGTGACCGAGCTTTACGAGTCCCTCAACGATCGCATCACCGCTGGATTCGGCGGAGTTGCTGAGTACGGCATAACGGTTCGCTGGGACAAGAACTTTCTGAAGCTGATTAGGCTGCTGCTCGAACGCCGCCGCGAGTTTTCTCTATTTGGCGGGGTTCGATTCGGAGGAACATTGACGGTGGAACAGGCATTTGCGCTTGGCTTCGATCACATTGCCCTCTGCATGGGCGCAGGCAAGCCAACCGTCGTTCCCATGAAGAACGGTTTGGCGCGGGGCGTGCGCCAAGCCTCCGATTTTCTCATGGCACTGCAGCTCACCGGCGCTGCCAAAGAGAACTCGCTGGCCAACCTTCAGATTCGCCTGCCAGTGGTGGTGATTGGCGGCGGACTGACCGCCATCGATTCCGCGACTGAGTCGCTGGCCTACTACGTAGTGCAAGTGGAAAAATTCCTCTCGCGTTACGAAGCGCTTTGCGCGGAGCGCGGCGAGTCTGCCGTTCGCGGCGTATGGCTAGCTGAAGAGTCAGTGATCGCGGATGAGTTCCTGGCTCATGCTCGCGCCATCCGCAGCGAACGAGCTATCGCCGCTCAGGAACAACGCCTGCCGGAGTTGACCGGGCTGTTGCATTCCTGGGGCGGCGCGGTGGTTGCCTACCGCCGTCGCATGATCGACGCGCCAAGCTACACCCTCAACCATGAAGAGATTGCGAAGGCAATGGAAGAGGGCGTGCGCTTCGCCGAGTGCCTTTCTCCGGAGGCCGTACACCTGGACCCGCATGGCGCTGCCAACGAAATTCAATTCGGCCTGCAGGCCTGGGATGAGTCCGCGGGACGGCTCAGGGCTACAGGCGAATCGGTGAACTTGAGTGCCCGCACCATCCTCATTGCGGCGGGAACCCACCCCAACACGGTGCTGGCCCGCGAAGACCCTTCCGTGATCCTCGACGAAAAACACTTTCAAGCCATCGACGAAGACGGCAACCCCGTCAGCCCGGAGCGGCTCGCCAAACCGGAGACACCTCATGTGTTGATGGACATCCTCCCCGACGGACGGGCACTGAGTTTCTTTGGGGACTTGCATCCATCCTTCAGCGGCAATGTCGTCAAGGCCATGGCCAGCGCAAAGCAAGGCTACCCTGTCGTTACCCGGATTCTCGCCACGCGGCCCGCATCTGGACCAACCCCGGAGCAACTTCAAGCGCAACTCAATCGCGGCCTGCGTGGCGAGAATCCGGGTAACGACAGGGTAGCCT
>WNGR01004575.1_pt1 | contig 17831 bp, 19 predicted proteins | sample 5407581 | NCBI WGS metagenome assembly WNGR01 (sample SAMN13153383, study PRJNA577476) | soil metagenome | isolation source: 80 cm soil or saprolite under Garry oak tree replicate 2 | place: USA:California | collected 2016-06-15 | reverse complement strand
AGTCCTCGAACAAGCTCGAGGACCAGGCGCGCAAGGCGCTCGGGATGGGCCGTGAGGACCTCGCCCGGGCCGCGCTCGAGCGCAAGGCCTCGGCGCAGGGCCAGCTGAACGATCTGCAGGTGCAGTATGCCCAGCTGCAGGGCGAAGAGGAGAAGCTGACGGTCGCCTCGCAGCGGCTGCAGTCCAAGGTGGACGCCTTCCGCACCAGGAAGGAGACCATCAAGGCCACCTACACCGCGGCCGAGGCGCAGACCAGGATCAACGAGGCGTTCACCGGCATCTCGGAAGAGATGGGCGACGTCGGCATGGCGATCCAGCGCGCCGAGGACAAGACCGCTCAGATGCAGGCCCGCGCGGGCGCGATCGACGAGCTGATGGCCTCGGGCGCGCTGGACGACGCCGTCGGCGGCCGCCGCGACGACATCCAGAGCGAGCTCGACATGATGGCCGCGGGCAGCGACGTCGAGCGCGAGCTGAGCAGGCTCAAGGGCGAGATCACGGCCGGCGCGCCCAAGCAGCTCGAGGGCGGGGCCAACGGCAGCAGCCAGCCCGCCCAGGGGCAGGCGCAGAGCGCCCCGTATGCCCCGCCGGCGCCTCAGCAGGCTCAGCCGGCCGGCGTCCCGGTGTCTGACCTGCCCGCCGAGCCGCAGGACAGTGAGGAATCGTGATCGTCAGGATTCTCGGCGAGGGCCAGTTCAGCGTCGACGACACGGCCACCGTCGAGCTGAACCGCCTGGACACCGAGCTCGAGGCGGCCGTCGACCGCAACGACGAGGCCGCCTTCACCGCCGCGCTGCACGGCATGCTGGCCCAGGTTCGGCGGCAAGGTTCGCCGCTGCCCGCGGATACTCTTGAGCCGTCGGACCTGATCCTTCCTCACCAGGATTCGAGCATGGATGAGGTCCGCAAGATGCTTACCGACGAAGGGCTCATCCCGGGCTGAGCTCCGGGCTGAAGCCCAGAGCGTACTCGCGGGTAACGTTCGGCTGGCATTCAGCGTTGTACGGGTAGATTTGAGCTAGTTAAACGGCTGCTGGCTCCGGCGGTACAACCGGCCCGGGGCCGAACGGAGGTGTCGTCATGGCGGCGCGTACCAGGTATGCGCCCGACCGGGGGCTCACGGTGCGGATGACCGCGACCATGTTCCTGCTCGGGTTGGTCTTTGTCGCGTTCGTCGCCGCGATCATCGGCATCGGGGCGGCGTATCACGCCTCCAGCGCCGTGATCGTGCTGTTCGCGGTGGTCCTGGGCGGCGGTTTCGCCATCGGGTCGCTGTTCTACTCGGACAAGATCGCGCTGGCCACGGCCGGGGGTCGTGTCGTCGAGCCGAACGACTCGCAGGACGCCCACCGCATCCACGGCATAGTGGACCGGCTGTGCGCGCTGGCCGACATGCCCAAGCCGCGGGTGGCCATCGCCGACAACCGCATGCCGAATGCCTTCGCCACCGGCCGCAACGCCGACCACGCGGTGCTCTGCGTGACCACCGGCCTAATGGGCAGGCTGGAGAACGACGAGCTCGAGGGCGTCATCGCGCACGAGATGTCGCACGTGGCGCACAAGGACGTCCAGGTGATGACGGTCGCCTCGTTCCTGGCCATCATCGCCGCGCTGCTGATCAGGATCGCCTTCTACGGGGAGCTGTTCGGCGGCGGCGGCCGGCGCGACAGCAACAACCAGAACGCCGCGATCATGATGTTCGCGCTCATGGCGATCTCCATCGTGGTCTACGCGGTCAGCTTCCTGCTGATCAGGCTGCTCTCCAGGTACCGCGAGCTGTCCGCGGACCGCAGCGGCGCGCTGCTCACCGGCCAGCCGAGCGCGCTGAAGAGCGCGCTGGTCAAGGTCACCGGGGACATGGCCAGGATCCCGACCAAGGACCTGCGCGCGTCGCAGCCGCTGAACGCGTTCTTCTTCGCGCCCGCGATGAACCTGAGCGCCAAGGCGGGCATGTCCGCGATCTTCTCCACCCACCCGAGCCTGGAGCGCAGGCTGGCGGAGCTCGACAAGGTGCAGCAGCAGCTCGGCCGGACCGCAGGATAACGGCTCGTGGGCTTCCTCGACACGTTGCTTGGCCGGACCAAGCCGGTCCAGCCCAAGCTGGACGACCTGTTCGCGCTGCCGTCCGCGGCGATCACGCTGGACGCGGGAGCCGGATTCAAGCCGACCGGATCCGGCTCCGTCTGCTTCCGCCCGGTCGAGGGCCGGTCGTTCGCCGACGTGCAGAAGGACGTCCGGGAACTGCTCGACGCGAGTTCGGGCAAGGAGGGCGGCCTGCCGGTCGAGGTGACCAAGGACTCCTACGGCTTCAACTGGCTGGTCAGCTCGCGCATGTCCGACGAGCTCGAGGCGCTGGTCACCGACCTGCACGCGGTCAACTCCTCGCTGGTGGACAACGGCTTCGGCCCGCAGTTGCTGTGCACCCTGGTCGCCTTCAGGAACGAGGAGGAGCGTCGGCTCGGCCTCATCTACCTGTACAAGCGGGGCGCCTTCTACCCGTTCGCCCCGCTGTCCGGCGAGCGCCGGGACAACGCGCTCGAGCTGCAGGTCAAGGGCGTGATCGGCAGCGACCTGAAGTTCGAGCCCGATCTGGCCAGGTGGTTCCCCGTCTGGGGCGCACCGGGCCTGTGATCCATCGCTCACTCGCGGAGATTCCCGGGGTAGCTGGAATGTGGTCGCACCGCATATCGTTGGGACTGCACGTGGGAGCAACCCCACGCCGCACGCACGCGGCACACGAGCTAAGGCGGGAGCCAAGGTGACTGTTCAGCAAGAGGCCACACAGGAGCATGAGGCCACGCAGGGGATCGTCCTCACCGACGGTGCCGCGGCCAAGGTGAGCTCGCTGCTCGCGCAAGAGGGCCGCGACGACCTGAGGCTGCGCATCGCGGTGCAGCCGGGCGGCTGCTCCGGGCTTCGCTACCAGCTCTCCGACAAGATGAGCGCCCCGTACCTGATGGGCGCGACCATCGACTTCGTCGACACGATCGAGAAGCAGGGCTTCACGATCGACAACCCGAACGCGACGGGTTCCTGCGCCTGCGGCGACTCCTTCCACTGACGCCCGGCCGGGTTAAGCTACCGTGCGCATCGCGGTCACGGGGTCGATCGCGACCGACCACTTGATGACCTTTCCCGGCAAGTTCACCGACCAGCTCATCGCGGACAAGCTCGACCGCGTCTCGCTGTCGTTCCTCGTCGATGAGCTGGCCATCCGCCGCGGCGGTGTCGCGGCCAACATCGCCTTCGGCCTCGGGGTGCTCGGCCTGCGGCCGCTGCTCGTGGGCGCGGTCGGGGCTGACTTCGAGGACTACCGGCTGTGGCTGGAGGAACACGGGGTGAGCACTGCGGGCGTGCGGGAATCGCTGCTCAAGCACACCGCGCGCTTCGTCTGCACCACGGACACCGACGGCAACCAGATCGGCTCCTTCTACGCGGGCGCGATGAGCGAGGACGCGGACATCAAGATCGCGCCGCTGGCCGAGGAGCACGGCGGCATCGACCTGGTGCTGATCGGGGCGGGCGATCCCGGGGCCATGGTGGCGCACACCGCGGAGTGCCGGGAGGCGGGTCTTCCTTTCGCCGCCGATCCGTCCCAGCAGCTGGCCCGGATCCTCGACGACGAGCAGGTGCGCGTGCTGGTCGACGGCGCGGACTACCTGTTCGGCAACGAGTACGAGGAAGCCCTGATCGAGCGCAAGTCCGGCTGGGGCAGCGCGGCGATGCTGGCCCGGGTCGGGGTGCGGATCACCACCCTCGGCGCGGCGGGAGCCCGGATCGAGCAGCAGGGCGAGCCGCCGGTCACGGTGCCCGCCGTGCCCGACGCCAAGCCCGTCGATCCCACCGGTTCGGGCGACGCGTTCCGCTCCGGCTTCCTGGCCGCGGTCGCCTGGGGCCTGTCCTTCGAGCGCGCCGCCCAGCTCGGCAACCTGCTGGCGGTGCACGCCCTGGAGGCCACCGGCCCGCAGGAGTACAACCTGAAGCCCGTTCCGCTGGCCGAGCGCTTCGCTGCGGCCTACGGTGACACGGCGGCGGCTGAGGTCGCCGCTCACCTGCCCGGTTTAGGACCGGGTCGCCCGCCCCGGTGACCGAAGCGTGACCAGCTGGACGCAACCCGATGCCTTCCTGCGGCGTCTCTGGCTTACAACCGGACTTCTCCTGGGAGGCATCATGCAGCGCGCACGCCCGAGCGCTTTGATCATCGCTGTGCTTGCTATCACCGGATTGACCCTCGGCCTGGCCGGATCGTCGGCGCACGCCACGCCCGCGCGGTCGGCTGCTTCGCCGGCCCGGACCGTGGTCTTCGACTGCCCCGGTCAGCATGCCCTGGTCAGGCCGAGAACGTTCATCCTCACCTGCGCCGACGGCAATGCCCTGTTCGACAAGCTCTCCTGGACCAGTTGGACGCCCGGCCTGGCCAGCGCGAGGGGCACGCTGGTGCTGAACGACTGCCTGCCGTACTGCGCGGCCGGGCACTTCCACAGCTATCCCGCGATTATCGCGCTCTGGGGCAGCAAGCAGGTCCACCCGGGCGAGCGCTGCTACACGATGCTGACCGAGATCCTCACCGGCCCGCGCCCGCGCTACTACGACGCCATCCACCACAAGTGGGTGACCGCGCCGGTGACCCAGACCATGCCGTTGCTGACCTCGCCCACCGCGCTGTCCCCGGGTGCCCAGTCGCCGGCAGCCCTGTAGCCGACTGTGCCGTCACCCGGCAGCCCTGTAGCCGACCGCCCTGCTGTCGGGCAGCCTGAGCCAACCACCCTGGCTGCATTGTCGTCATAATGGCCGGATGGCGCATGAGGCGCCGCGCGACCGAAGGGCACGGCAGTGTTTGCAGGCACCAGGTTTGCCAGCGCCAACAGCCCCAGAACCGGATATTCCAGAAATGGACTATCCAAGATCAGGCTTTCCCGGTCCGGGCTTTCCGGGTCGGGACGGTTGCTCTTCGGGGCCGGCGCGCTGATCTGCGCCGCGGCCGTGGCCGGGTGCGCCTCCTCAGGCAGCCAGCCGAGCGCGTCGGGCTCCTCGGCCGCGGCCAGCCCGGCAGCCTCGGCGACCGTCTCCAGCAGCGGCAACACGCCCGCCGTGGCGTCGCCGTCGTCACCGGCAGCGTCCGGCCCGGCGCCCTGCCCCACTAGTTCGCTGCAGGTGAAGCAGGGCGTCGCCCAGGGCTACGCGGGCGGGGTGTACGAGGTCATCGACTTCACCAACACCTCGGACAGCGCGTGCACGCTGTACGGCTATCCGGGCGTCTCCCTGGTCTCCGGGCCGCCGTACGCGCAGATCGGCCTGGCCGCCAAGCGGAGCACCAGCACGCCGCGGAAACTGGTCACGCTGGCTCCCGGCGCGACCGGCAACGCCCTGCTGCAGATCGTGGACGCGCTGAACTACCCGCCTGCCAGCTGCGGACCCACCGAGGCGACGGCCCTGAAGATCTACCCGCCCAACCAGACCGCCCCTGTTTACCTGCCCAACAGCGCCAACGGCTGCGCCAAATCGGTCCAGATCATGTACATAGGCGCCGTCCAGCCCGGCGCGGGCAGCTCCTCCTGACCCCATCGCTCACGCGCCGGCCCCGTCTCCAGCCCGTCATCTCGCTTCCACTGCCCGATCTGCATCAGAGGATCCGTCGTGCGGCTCAGGCTCACATCTCTCGAGATGGTGGCGCCGGGCCGGCTGGCGTCGTGCCGGATATGACGGGTTTGCGACGAAACGGGTATTTCTGCCGGGTGCGGTACGGTCCGCAGGCTGGGGTGCGTGGGCCCCGCACCCCGATAGATGGGGTCAGGGGCCCACGCACCCCAGCCCAGGGGCCCGGCGGCACGCGGCATGCGGCCGTGCCCGGCGGGCTGGGCCGGGCTGGGCAGCAGGCCTCTGGAGCCGCCCGGACGGCTGCGTCATCGTCCCGAGACGTGAACCAGAGCACGCCTGGGTACCCAGAGCCTGCCTGGGCACAAAGGCCTCCGCGTAGGCCGGAACCTCCGCAGATAAACCGGTTAACTAGATCAGCTCGGGAACGTGAGGGTGGGCCCGCGGGACGGGGCGGGCAGAGCGGCGTGGCGGGGCGGCGGTAGCGTGGCTGGCATGGGAACCGAGGTCGCGTCTGGCGGGCTGGCCGGGCTGGCCGGGGCGTCCGGGGCGGCTGCCTACCACGGGCCGCCCGCGCTGACGGTGGGCCGGGCGTTCTCCGAGTGGACGCTCGACCCCTGGATGCTGGCGCTGGTGCTCATCCTCGGCGGCGGCTACCTGGTCGCGGCGCGCAGGCAGCGGGACTGGCCGGTGGCGCGGCGGATCTGGTTCCTCGGCCTCGGCCTGGGTTTCCTGGTCGTCGCGACCATGTCCTGGGTGGGCGTCTACCAGCCGGTGCTGTTCTACGCGCGGGCGGTGCAGACGGTGCTGCTCGTCCTGGTGGTGCCGCTGTTCCTCGCGCTCGGCCGGCCGATCTCACTCGCCATCGCGGTGTTCCCGCTGGCGGGCGCGCGTATCGAGGCGGTCATCCGCTCGCGCCCGGCCCGGGTCCTCACGTTCCCCGCGATCACCACGTTCGCGCTGGTGGGCGTGCCCTTCGTCATGTACTTCACGTCCTGGTACACGGCGGTGTTCCACAGCGCCGCCGTCCGGGAGCTGACGTTCCTGGCCCTGATGGCGCCCGGCTTCGCGTTCTTCTGGACGCTGCTGCGGGTCGACCCGGTGCCGAAGGAGTACTCCTACGCGGTCTCGATGTGGATCACCGGCGCGGAGGTGATCGGCGACGCGTTCTTCGGGCTCGCCGTCATCGCCGATCAGAACCTCATCGGCGCGGGCTGGTACCACGCGCTGGCCCGGCCGTGGGGACCGGCCCCGCAGACGGATCAGGTCCTCGGCGGGGGAGCGCTCTGGATCCTCGGCGACCTCGTCGGCCTGCCGTTCCTGGCCGCGCAGCTGATCCAGCTGATGCGCGAGGACGAGTCCGACGCGGTCCGGATCGACGCCGCCCTCGATCACCTCGAACCAGGCGGGGAGGAAGAGCGGCCGGGAGAGCAGGGGAATAAACCCTGGTGGGAGGACGACCCGCGCTTCACCAGCCGGTTCAAGCCGACCTGAGGGTCACAGCCTGCGGCGGATGTACAGGGCCCAGCCGCCGCTGGGCAGCTCCTGGTGCCCGGCGAACTCGTGCGCCTTCATCGTGCACCAGGACGGTATGTCCGTGTAGGCCGCCGGGTCGTCGGCCAGCACCGTCACCACCGCGCCCAGCGGGACGTTCCTGATCTGCTCGGCGAGCATGATGATGGGGATCGGGCACTTCCGGCCCAGGGCGTCGATGGTCAGGGCCGCCACCGGAGCAGGGGGAGGAACCGCAGGCCGTTCGGCCTCGGTAAAAGGGACGGAACCGGCGTCGGCGGCCTGCTGCTCCGTCTGGCGGTCCGCGGGGACGCGGCCGAACAGGCGACCCCGGCGCCCCGTCATGTCGTCTCTCCCGCTCGTCCCCGGGCCGGTGCCAGGCCCTCCGGCTCGCTCACGCGCACACCCTCACGTTCTCCATGATGCCCGCCCGCGCTCCCGGTACGCGCGCCGCTGCGCAAAGATGGCGCAAACATGTGGGGTCGTAGATGGCCCGCCGGTGGCGCGCGATACTGTTTGCACGACACGTTGTAGCAGAACCGAGGAAGGCCCCTCGCCTTGACTACCGATAACGCCGAACAGGGCTCGGTAAAGCCCCGTCCGGGCCGGGCACGCGTCGCGCGCGCGACGGTCATGACGGTCGCGCTTACCTTCTTGGTCCTTGGCCTCACCGGCTGCACGAACGACACGTTCACCCGGCTGGGATTCCCCGACCCGATCACCGATCAGGGCAAGACGACCCTGACGCTCTGGCAGGGCTCCTGGATCGCGGGCCTGGCCGTCGGCGTGGTGGTCTGGGGCCTGATCCTGTGGGCGGTGGTCTTCCACCGCAAGCGCGGGGACAAGCTGCCGCATCAGGCGCGCTACAACATGCCGATCGAGATCATGTACACGGCGGTGCCGTTCGTGCTGATCGCGGTGCTGTTCTACTTCACCGCGAAGGACGAGAACTACATCGACAAGGTGCCGCCCAACCCCGCCGTCACGGTGAACGTGCTCGGGTTCCAGTGGAGCTGGCAGTTCAACTACCCGCAGTACCACGTGACGAGCACCGGGAACATGTGGCAGGAGGGCCCGCTGCCGGTGCTCGAGATCCCGGCGGGGGAGACGGTCCAGTTCAACCTGGCCTCCGAAGACGTCATCCACGCCTTCTGGGTGCCCGAGTTCCTGTTCAAGCGCGACGTCATCCCCGGCCACCCGAACCACTTCACGGTCACCGCGACGAAGACGGGCACCTTCATCGGGCACTGCAGCGAGTTGTGCGGCCTTTACCACAGCCGGATGCTGTTTACGCTGAAGGTCGTGACACCGCAGCAATTCCAGGCGTACATGGCCGCGCAACAGGCGGCGCAGAGTTCATCGGGGAGCACGCAGTGAGCACGATCGAACAGCCGGTCATCGCCGCGCCTCAGCAGCGGACCGAGCGCAAGGGAAATATCCTCGCCTACTGGCTGTCCTCGACCGATCACAAGATCATCGGGCACATGTACCTGATCACCTCGTTCTTCTTCTTCCTGTGCGCCGGGGTGATGGCGCTCATCATGCGGATCCAGCTGCTTGGCCCGGACCAGCATGTCGTGTCCGACCAGCAGTACAACGAGCTGTTCACCATGCATGGCATTCTCATGCTGCTGCTGTTCGCCACCCCGCTGTTCATCGGGTTCGCGAACGAGGTGCTGCCGCTGCAGATCGGCGCGCCGGACGTGGCGTTTCCGCGGCTCAACATACTGAGCTACTACATGTTCGCGTTCGGCGGGCTTATCCTGCTGGCCAGCTTCCTCACTCCGGGCGGCGCCGCGTCGTTCGGCTGGTACGCGTACTCCCCGCTGTCCAGCGCGATCTACTCGCCCGGCGTCGGCGCCGACATGTGGATCATGGGACTGGTGCTCTCCGGTCTGGGCACCATCTTGTCCGGGGTCAACTTCGTCACCACGATCTTCTGCATGCGCGCGCCGGGAATGACGATGTTCCGGATGCCGATCTTCACCTGGAACGCGCTGCTCACCTCGATGCTGGTGCTGATGGCGTTCCCGGTGCTGGCCGCCGCGCTGCTCGTCCTCGAGGTCGACCGGCGGATGGGCGCGCACGTCTTCGACGCCTCCAGCGGCGGCGCCATCTTGTGGCAGCACCTCTTCTGGTTCTTCGGCCATCCCGAGGTCTATATCCTCGCGCTGCCCTTCTTCGGCATCGCGACCGAGATCCTCCCGGTGTTCAGCCGCAAGCCGCTGTTCGGGTACAAGACGCTGATCGCCGCGACGATCTCGATCGCCGGCCTGTCCATGACCGTGTGGGCGCACCACATGTTCACCACCGGCGCCGTGCTGCTGCCGTTCTTCGCGTTCATGACGTTCCTGATCGCGGTGCCGACCGGGGTGAAGTTCTTCAACTGGGTGGGCACGATGTGGCGCGGCCAGCTCACCTTCGAGCCGCCCATGCTGTATACGATCGGCTTCCTGATCACGTTCCTGTTCGGCGGCATCACCGGCATCATCCTGTCCTCGCCGCCGCTCGACTTCGCGGTCTCCGACTCCTATTTCGTGGTCGCGCACTTCCACTACGTGCTGGCCGGCACGGTGCTGTTCGAGATGTTCGCCGGCTTCTACTTCTGGTGGCCGAAGATGACCGGCACGATGCTGAACAGCCGGATCGGCAAGTTCCAGTTCTGGCTGATGTTCCTCGGCTTCCACATGACGTTCCTCGTGCAGCACTGGATGGGCGTGGAGGGGATGCCGCGGCGCATCGCCAACTACCCCGACCTGCCCGGGAACGTGACCACGCTCAACGTCATCTCGAGCGTCGGGTCGTGGATGCTCGCCCTGTCCATTCTGGTGTTCCTCTGGAACGTGTACGTGACCTGGCGGCACGGGGTGAGGGTCACAGAAGAGGACCCGTGGGGGTACTGCAGCTCGCTGGAGTGGGCGACGTCCTGCCCGCCGCCCCGGCACAATTTCTACCGTATCCCGAGGATCAGGTCCGAGCGGCCCGCGTTCGAGGCGCACTATCCGCACATCAAGTGGGGCCGCGCATCACGCGAACTCGAGCAGACGATCCCGGCTATCTCGAACGCGCGGAAGTAGGGCTTGTCATGAAGGTCGAAGGCTGGCTGTTCATGGGCTGCGGGGTCTTCTTCGGCGGCGCGGACGTCGTGTACTGGTACACCTCGAAGGATCCGACCGGGACCGCCGCGCTGGCGTTCCTCGTCGGGCTCGCCGTGCTTACCGGCTTCTACGTGCTGTTCACCGGCCGCCGCCTGCCCGAGCGCCCAGAAGACGACAACGTCGGCGAGATCGCGCAGGGCGCCGGCGAGCTCGGGTTCTTCAGCCCGCACAGCTGGTGGCCGCTGTTCCTCGGGCTCGCCGCGGCCGTGGCTGTCCTTGGCTTCGCGGTCGGCTGGTGGCTCTTCCTGATCGGGATGATGCTCACCGTGTTCGCCTCGATCGGCTTCGTCTTCGAGTACTACCGCGGCCACTTCTCCCACTAGGGCAGGGCTAGCACCGCGCCAGGCCGGACTGGTAGGCGATGATGACCAGCTGGATGCGGTCCCTGGCGTCCAGCTTGGTCAGCAGGTGGGCCACGTGGGTCTTGGCCGTGGCCGGGCTGATCGTCAGCTCCTCGGCGATTTCCGCGTTGGACATGCCGCGGGCGACCATCGTGAGCACTTCGAGCTCGCGGTCGGTGAGCACGCGCTGAAGCTTGCCCGAGGCCAGGCTGGCCTGGCCGTCACCCCCGCCCGGCGCCGCGGCCGCCGCGGCCGCGGCACCGCCCGCACCGGCGCCGGGGCCTGAGCCGGTGATGGGCGCCGTGCGGGCGAATTCGCCGATCAGGCGCCGGGTGACACTCGGCGCCAGTAGTGCGTCGCCGGCGGCCACCACCCGGATGGCGGTGAGCAGGTCGGTCGGCAGGGTGTCCTTGAGCAGGAAGCCGCTGGCCCCGGCGCGCAAGGCGGCGAAGACGTACTCGTCCAGGTCGAAGGTGGTCAGGATGAGAGCCCGGACGTCGGTGCTCTGGGTGATCTGCCTGGTGGCCTCGATGCCGTCCATGACCGGCATCCGCACGTCCATCAAGATGACGTCGGGCTTGGTCCGCCGGGCCGCCTCGACCGCTTCCGCGCCGTTGCCCGCCTCGCCGACCACGGTGAAGCCAGGGGTGGCCGCGATGATCCCGCAGAAACCCACCCGGACCAGGGCCTGATCGTCGGCGACGACCACCCGCAGGGTCATCCCGCGGGACTTCCTGCCGGGCTTACCGGGGGCAGCGGGATGTGCGCGCTGACCTGGAAGCCGTAGCCGGGCCGGGGGCTGGCGCTGAACTCGCCGCTGAGCAGGCTCACCCGCTCGCGCATCCCGATGATGCCGTGCCCGCTTCCGCCGATGACGCCGCCCCGGACCATCCCGGGCCCCCGGCCGTCACCGGCGGCGTCCGGCGCGCCCCAGCTCATCGTGAGCAGCCCAGGCCCGCCGTCGGGAAAGGCCGTGCTACTCCCGTGCTGCGACTGCTGCGACTGGTGCGACTGGTGCGACTGGTGCGACTGGTGCGACGCTCCGGCGGCGGCCATCGCGGGCAGCCCCGCGCCGTTGTCCGTCACCTCGAGGATCAGCTCGTCGCGGCCATAGCCGATCAGCACCTGGCACGAGCTCGTGCGCGCGTGCTTGACCACGTTCGTCAGCGCTTCCTGCACGATCCGGTAGGCCGACAGGTCGATGCTGGCGGGCAGTTCCCTGGGCGGCCCGCAGCGCCTCACGTCGGCCCGGACGCCCGCGCTCGCGGTGCGCGCGATCAGCCGGTCCAGGTCGGCCAGGCCGGGCGCGGGGGACAGCGGCGCCGCCCCGGTAATCCCGCTGACCCCGTTAATCCCGCTGACCCCGCCGCTCCCGTTGATCCCGTCGGATCCGGCCGCTTCGGCATCCGCGGCCCCGCCAGCCGCCGGGCCGCCGGCGCCCCCAGCGGCCCCGGCGGCCCCAGCCGTCCCGGCCGAGGGCAGGGCGCCGCCGGCCCGCAGGGCCACTTCGCGCTGGTCGGTCTCGTCCGCCTGGCGCAGGGCGCCGAGCATCCGGCGCATCTCGTCCAGGGCCTCCCGGCTGGTGGCCTGGATGGCGCCGAGGGCGGTGCGCGCGTCGGCGGGCTGGGTGTCGATGACGTACTGGCCGTAACCCGCCTGGACCGCGATGACGCTCATGCTGTGCGCCACCACGTCGTGCAGCTCCCGGGCGATGCGCAGGCGTTCCTCGGCGACCGCCTTGCTGGCGGCCTCGTCTTGCAGCCTGATCGCGTACCGGCGCCGCTGCCGCACGATGTAGCCGGTGAACCACGCGATGATCACGCACAGCGCGACGGACACCAGCCCGCCGCTCGGGATGAACCCGCCCCCGGTCAGGTGCATGAGCATCGCGTCGGCCAGCAGGGTGGCGAATACGGCGATGAGCACACGCGCCGCGGCCTGCCGGTGCTCGTAGGTCGCCGCGACCAGGTAGAGCACGTACGCGACGGGCAGGAAATAGGTCAGGGCGCCGTTCTCCGGGCCGGTCAGCGTGGTCACGACGACCGAGCCGGCCAGCAGCACGCCGAGCATGAACGCGGGCCGGCGGCGGCGCATGCCGACCGCGACGACCGCCACCAGGACCAGGAACATGGCCAGCGGCCAGGTCAGCGAGAGCGGAGGGTAGGGCACGAAGCCGTAAGGGCTCTCGATGGCCTGGACGACGCCGTGCCTGATGGTCGCGAAGAGGATCAGGCCGAACACGGCGCCGACGACGTAGTCCAGCGCCGCCCAGTGCCGGGGACTGAGCCGCTTCGTCAGCGGCGGCCGCTGACGGGCGGCCGAAACCTCCGAATTGGTGCGCACAGAACTACCGTAACCGCGATCGCCGGCCAGAGCGTCATCCTGCAGGCGTACGCCGCTCGGCAGCGCGCGCGGTCCGGCGCTGGCCGCAGACGGCCGGCCGGCCGACGGCAACTTCACCCTGGCGGGTGATGACCCGGACGGTCCCGTGCTGGCACGGTAACACACATGCCATCCATCCAGGCCCGCCCCCCCGGGGCCGGCGCCGTCATCGAGACGACGGCGCTGACCAAGGTGTACCCGGGCGACATCACCGCGCTCGACGGTCTCACCGTCTCGATCGCCCCCGGCGTCACCGGGCTCGTCGGCGCCAACGGCGCGGGCAAATCCACGCTGATAAAGATCCTGCTCGCCCTCATCCCGCCGACCAAGGGCCAGGCCAAGGTGCTCGGCCGCGACTGCGGAACCAGCGGCGAGACGATCAGGACGCTGCTCGGCTACATGCCCGAGCACGACTGCCTTCCGGGCGACGTGACCGCGACCGAGTTCGTCACCCACCTGGGCCGGATCTCCGGCCTGCCGCCCACGGTGGCCAAGGAACGCGCCGCGGAGTCGCTGCGGCACGTCGGCCTGCACGAGGAGCGGTACCGGCTGATCGGCACCTACTCCACCGGCATGAAGCAGCGGGTGAAGCTGGCCCAGGCCCTGGTCGGCGCGCCTCAGCTGCTGCTGCTCGACGAGCCGACCAACGGGCTCGACCCGGCCGGCCGTACCGCCATGCTCGAGCTGATCGGCCGGATCGGGGCGGAGTTCGGCATCTCCATCGTGGTCGCCTCGCACCTGCTCGGCGAGATCGAGCGGATCTGCGACCACCTGGTCGCGATCGACGGCGGGCGGCTGCTGCGCGCCGACCCGATCACCAGCTTCACCCAGGCGAGCCAGGTCCTCGCGGTCGAGGTCGAGGAAGGCCTGGCCCAGCTGCAGGCCGAACTGGCCGCCCGCGGCCTGGCCGCCACCCTGCAGGCCAGCACGACGGCAGGCAGCACCGCGGGCGGCAGCACCGCTCCGGGCCGGACGCTGCTGGTGCCGCTCGGCGGGGACGAGACCTACGACGTCGTGCGCGACTGCGTGGCCGCCCTGGCCTTGCCGCTGTGCCGGCTGGAGCAGCGACGGCACCAGGTCGAAGAGCTGTTCCGCGACGAGGAGGTGCCGCATGCCTGAGGTCCAGGCCGCCGGGGTCATCCATGATCTCGGCTATCGCGGCTATGACGGTCCCCGGCTAGGCCGCGTGCAGATCGTCAGGGCGCTGACCTGGCACAGTTTCCGCTCCGCGTTCGGCCTCGGCCGGGGCGTGAAAGGCAAGGTCGTCCCGGTGCTCGCGGTCATCGCGATGTGCCTGCCCGCGCTGGTGAACGCGTTCGCGGTCGCGCAGGGCAACCAGCGGCTGTTCGGCTACGACGTCTACACCCCGACGCTGCGGGTGGCCCTGGTCACGATCTTCATCGCCGCCCAGGCCCCCGAGCTCGTCTCCCGGGACCTGCGCAGCCGCGTCCTGCCGCTGTACTTCTGCCGGCCGCTGCGCCGCGGCGACTACCCGCTGGCCAAGTACCTCGCGATGACCGGGGCGCTGCTGGTCCTGATCGAGGTGCCGCTGCTGATCCTGTACGTGGGCACGATCGCGTCGGCCAAGGGCGGCCGGGACGTCTGGGACGAGACCAGGGCGCTGATCCCCGGGCTGGGCGTCGGGCTGATGTGGGCCGTGCTGTTCGCGGCGGTCGGCCTGGTCCTGGCCTCCCTCACGGGGCGCCGGGCGTACTCGACGGGCATCGTCGCGATCTCCTGCGTGCTCACGTTCTTCCTGTCCCTGCTGCTGATCCAGGCCGAGGGCGGGGCGTCGGCCACGGCCACGGGAGCGCGGATCGCCGGGCTCTTCAGCCCGTTCACCATCCTCGACGGGGTGCGCGTCTGGCTCGGCGGCCAGGCGCGTACGGGCCTCGTCGCTGATCCAGGCCGCTACGGGCCGCTCTACGGAGTCCTGGCGGTGGTCTTGCTCGCGGCCTGCCTCGGGGGCCTGGCCGCGAGGTACCGGAGGGTGAGCCAGTCATGACCATCGAGCTGCGCAACGTATCGCGCTGGTACGGCAACGTGGTGGCGGTCAACGACATCACCATGTCCATCGAGCCCGGGGTGACCGGCCTGCTCGGGCCGAACGGCGCGGGCAAGTCGACGATCATGCACATGATCGCCGGCTTCCTGCCGCCGTCCCGCGGCGAGCTCACCGTCGGAGGCGGGCCCAGCTGGCGCCGCGCGGCCGTATACCGGCAGGTCGGCCTGGTACCCGAACGGGATTCCGTCTACGCCTTCCTCACCGGCGAGCAGTTCGTCACGTCCACCGCGAAGCTGCACGAACTCCCGGACCCGGCCGCCGCCGCGGCCCGGGCGATCGCCCTGCTCGACATGGCCGACGTGGCTGACCGCAAGATCGCCACCTACTCCAAGGGCATGCGCCAGCGGATCAAGGTGGCCGCGGCGCTCGTGCACGACCCGGAGATCCTGCTGCTCGACGAGCCGTTCAACGGGATGGACCCGCGGCAGCGGCTGCACATGATGGACCTGCTCGACAAGCTCGGCAGCGAGGGCCGGACGATCCTGTTCAGCTCGCACATCCTGGAAGAGGTCGAGCGGCTGTCCGGCACCATCCAGGTGGTGGTGGCCGGCCGCCTGGCCGCCTCCGGCGATTTCCGCGCGATCCGCCGGCTGATGACGAGCAGGCCGCACGTGTTCACGGTCCGCTCCTCCGACGACCGCCTGCTCGGCGGCACCCTGATCGGCCGGCCGGCCGTGACGGCGGTGGAGCTGACCCGCGGCGGGCTGCAGGTGCGGACCTCGGACTACGGGGCGTTCTGCCGGGACATCGCGGTGCTGGCGCGCGACCACGGCGTCCGGCTGCGCGAGGTGCTACCCACCGACGAGTCCCTGGAAAGCGTCTTCGCCTACCTCGTCGCCAACTAAGCCGGCCGAGCCGGCCGAGCCGGCCAAGCCAGCCAAGCCGGCCGAGCCGGCCGAGCCGGCCGAGCCAATCAAGGAGCAGCATGTCCGCCTTGTTCAACCCCACGGTCGCGTGGATCACCCTGCGCGCGACGCTGAGCCGCAAGCGAGCGCTGCTGTTCGCGCTCCCCGCGGCGATCCTCATCCTGTTCACGCTCGCGCTCAAGGCCTCGCGCGCGCCGATGCGGCCGTGGCCGTCGCACGTCCTGGGCACGTTCGGGTTCTCGGTGCTGATACCGCTCACCGCCCTGATCATCGGCACCAGCGTGCTCGGCGCCGAAATCGACGACGGCAGCATCGTCCACCTGCTGGCCACGCCGGTGCGCCGGTCCTCGGTAGTGGTGACCAAGTTCCTCGTCGCGACGGGGCTGACCATGGTCTTCGCCGCGATCCCCGAGCTCATCGCCGCCCTGATCGCGGGCGGGGGCAGCGCCCCGGCCCCGGCCGGCGCCGCAACGGCCGGAGCCGGAGGTGCCGACTTCACCGGCATGGTCAGCGTAAGCTCGGGCAAATTGGCCATCGGCCTGTTCGTCGGGGCGCTGGCCTGCTCGGTGATCTACAACGCGGTCTTCGTCATGGTCTCCGTGGCGACCACCCGCGCCATCGCCGTCGGCCTGCTGTACGTGCTGGTCTGGGAGGTGCTGTTGTCCAACTTCGTCAGCGGGGCGAAGCTGCTGTCGGTGAGCCACTACGGACTCGGCATCGCCAACGGCTTCGTGAACGACACCGCCTTGCAGGCGGGCCTGACCGTGGCGACGTCCGTCGTCATGGGCGTCATCGTCACGGTCGCGGCCCTGGTCCTGGGGGTGAACCTGCTGTCGTCGTTCACCCTGAAGGGGGAACCCGCCTGACCGCAGGAACCCCGGCCGCGCGCGGGGCCGGGCTGGTACTCCCGCCGGCCCGGCCGTGCGTCATGCTTACATGTCTATGACGGACCAGGATCAGGCCCGGGGGCACGCCGCGGGCATCGCCCGCGGGGCCGCGGTGATCGCCGGCCTGACCGTCTTGTCCCGGATCCTCGGGCTGGCCCGCACGCTGGTGTTCTCGCAGCGTGTCGGCGCCAGCTGCCTGGGCACGGCGTACGTCACCGCGAACCAGGTCCCGAACCTGGTCTACGAGCTGGTCCTGGGCGGCGCGCTGACCAGCGCGATGGTCCCGGTGCTGGCCCGCTCGGCGGAGCGGGCGGCGGCTGACCCGCAGGAGAAGGCCAGGGTCAGCCAGATCTCCTCGGCGCTGCTCACCTGGTCCGTCATCATCTTGCTGCCGCTGACCATCGTCGTCGCGGCGGCCGCGGTCCCGATCGCGGAGCTGCTCAATCCCGCGAACGCGAACGCGCACTGCGTCCGGGCCGACGTGATCGGCGTCACCGGCCGCATGCTCGCGGTGTTCGCCCCCCAGATCATCCTGTCCGGGCTCTCGGTCGTCCTGTACGGGCTGCTGCAGGCGTACCGCCGGTTCGCCGGCCCGGCCCTGGGGCCGGCCATCTCCAGCCTCGTGGTCATCGCCGCGTACCTCGCCTTCGCGCCCGCGGACAAGGATCTCCCGCTGTCCAGGCTGCCGCTGACGGCCGAACTCATCCTGTCGGTGGGCACCACCCTGGGTGTCGCCGCGCTGCTCGCCGTGGCCGCGCTGCCGACCGGGCGGCTGCACCTGACGTTCCGGCCCCGGCTGCGGTTCCCCGCCGGGGTGGCGCGCCGGGCCGGGGGACTGGCTCTCATCGGGGTCGTCGAGATCGTCGCCTACGACCTGTCGATCGTGGTGGCCCTCGTGCTGGCCAACGGGCGCGGCGAGACCGGCGCGGTCGTCCTGCTGAACTACGGCTGGCAGGTGTTCAACTCGGTGAACGGCGTGCTGGCGCTGTCCGTCGCGGTCAGCGCGTTCCCGGTGCTGTCCGCCC
>WNGR01003988.1_pt1 | contig 17831 bp, 11 predicted proteins | sample 5407581 | NCBI WGS metagenome assembly WNGR01 (sample SAMN13153383, study PRJNA577476) | soil metagenome | isolation source: 80 cm soil or saprolite under Garry oak tree replicate 2 | place: USA:California | collected 2016-06-15 | reverse complement strand
CGACCTGCGCCCCGACGAAAAAGACATCCTGGCAGGCATGAAAGAAAAGTGGCGCTACAATGTGCGCCTGGCCGCTCGCAAAGGCGTCACCGTGCGTCGAGGCGAGGGACAGGCCGACCTCGACACCTTCTACCGCATCTACGAAACCACCAGCGAGCGCGATCAGTTCTTCATCCACGACAAACACCACTACGAAGACGTAATGCGCCTCTACGGAGCTGATGACCGCGCCGCCCTCTTGCTTGCCGAATACGAGGGCCAGGCCATCGCGGGCATCATCGTCCTGCGCTACGGTCGCTGGAGCTGGTATATGTACGGCGCATCCTCCAACGAATATCGCAACCTCATGCCCAACCACCTCCTCCAATGGAACGGCATGCAATGGGCCAAATCACAAGGCTGCTGGTACTACAATTTTCGCGGCATCCCCGACATCTTAGAAGAAGGCCAGGAACTATGGGGCGTCTACGTCTTCAAGCGCGGCTTCGGCGGCTACCCCATGCGCTTCTTAGAGACCCACGACCTGGTATATTCTCCGCTGGTGTACGGGACATATATGCGGCTGCTAGAGCTGAAGAGGAAGAGAGATGAGAGGGAACGGAGGAAGATTGAGGTGAAGAGGAAGCAAGATGCTGAGTCGCAGCGAATCGAGTAGCTCCAGGGCGTACCTCGCGGCTTACACAGGTAGGGTTTTTCCCATGTGTAGGGACAGGGGGAAGTGTGGATGAGGGGAGGGGGCCTTGTGCCTGTCCTCGTCCCTGGCGCCCCCACCCAGGACAAGCACAAGGCCCCCTCCCCTCTTCACCACAGCCCCTTGTCCCTACACCTTGGCAGGCACCTCCAAACACCCTACCCGTGTAAGGACCCTCGCGGTCGCCCTGGCAATCATTCATAGACCCTGACTACAGCTCACATGATCGATTGATTGTTCCCACCGCCAGACGGCGCAGCCGGTTTCTCACCTGCCCCAGTAAGCTGCGGATACTTCCCGATTGCTGCCGCATACTTATCCGAGAGCGTTTCCAGTTCTTTCGTCACATCCCCAATAGCATCCTTGAGGTCCTGATCGATCGTCTTCTCATTATTGAAGTACACGAGCCGCGTCCAGTAGTTATCCATGATTGCGAGCACCCAGGACGAGAAGAAGGTGTTGCGCTCCAGCGATTCGAGCGGTCTGATCAGAAACAGTGTGAAGTTTGCCTAGTACGCGCTCTGTGCCCTCAATTCTTGCAAGGCCGCGAGGCGCTCTTTGGCAATCGTCCCGCCAGGATTCGCCTTCGCCAGGTTTTTGTAGACACGGCTGGCCTGCTCGAACTCACCCACCGACTGGTAGGTCTGGCCGAGCATATCGTAAGCGTCGAAGTTGGTACGATCCAGCGCGATAAGCTGCTGGAGCGCGGCTACCGACTCCTTGACCTGGTGGGTCTCAAAGTAGTAACGCGCTATCGTCTGCTGGTACTCGGTCGCCTCTCGCGTACGCCCTACCTGCCAGCAGAAACCAACCACTTCGCGCAGCAGATCCATGTCGTCAGGCTTCAGTTCAATAGCGCGGCGCAGGTTCATAAAGGCATCGTCCGCGCTTCCGATCTCAGCATAGATGTTGCCGATACGGCGCAATACCTCACCCGCCTGGTCATAGTCATTATTCCGCAGGTAAATGTCCGCCACCAGGCGCAGTTCCACGATACCTTCCTCCAGCAGACCTCGACTGACATAGATATCACCCAGTTCGGCATGCGCCCGCGGGTCCAGCGGCGCGAGATGCACCATCTCGCGCAGGACACTCAGCGCGTTATCCGCCTGGCGCTTGCTGCGATAGTAATGAACCAGGTCCGCGTACTCCTGCAGCGCGCTATCAATATCACCCTGGTGTGCGGAAATTTCGGCCAGAGCGGACGTCACTTCATCGCGGTAGGTCGTCGTCTGCTTCACCTGGCGCAAGATAGCCTGCATCTGTTCCTGCTTGCCAATACGTCCGTAGGCTTTGGCCAGCAGCAGCGAGATTTCCACCTCCGGCGCCTGGTGTTCCTCTCCCTCTTCGCGAGGACGCGCTGCCCAGACCGTCGGATCAATCGACCCGCGTGTGTTATTGCGCACGCTTTGCAGCGCCTGTTCAAGCTGTTGAATAGCCGCTTCCGGCTTGCCCTGGGTCAGGAGACACTGGGCCGCACTGGTGCGCGCCATGACTTCATATGAACTGTCGCGAATCGCGAATTGGTACGCGTCGATAGCCTGGTCATAGTTTCCACATTGCTGGTGAATTTGTCCCTGCGCGAAACGCACATCGAAATTATTCGGGTAGGTTTCCGCCGCCTGGCTGTACTCGCGCATCACCATCTCGTACTGCTTCTGACGCTCGCCGCGCAGCTGCCAGCGAATACGGCTCAAGATTTCCAGCGTGGTGGCGCGATTCGTCCCTACACCTGTAATCATCGCGATATGCCAGCGCACCAGCGCCGTAATGTTGCGCGGGTCTACCTGCAAGACACGTTGATACTCCGCTACCGCCTGCTGCGTGCGTCCCAGCTTTTGCAAAGCCAGCGCGTAGTTCAAGCGGGTCGGTACGCTCGTCGGCCCATCCTGCAACGCCTGCTCAAGCTCGGTCAGGGCGCGATCCATATAACCCAGGCGCAGGTATGACTCCGCCGCCAGGCTGCGCTCGCGCAGCAGTTCTTCCTTGTTCCCACGCGTTGCCAGCAGGTTAATCAAGCGCACGCGATAGGTCAGGTTGTTTGGCTCTAATTGCAGGATGCGGCGATAGGTAGAGATGGCATCATCGATGCGGCCATTGACGACATAGGTATCGATGAGAATGCCATACTTGGTGATGGCCTGCTCAACCTTGCCCTGGCGCACGTAAATTTCGCACAGCACCTGGTGGATATCGAGATACTGCGGCGCGATATCAATGACCTTCAAGCATTCCTCGGTAGCCGGGGTCAGCAAGCCGTGATCGATATAGCGCTGGATATCCTGCATAGACTGCACAACCTGCACGCGCACATTATCCGGCAGGTTAACCGTGCTGACCAGCAGCGAATCGGCCACATTCTTGAGCACCCCATCCTTATTCGAAACACCCGCGATCTGGCTGAGCAAATCTTCCGCGCTGGCGACGCTAGCCTTCTGCTCTAACGGCGGCATCGCTTGAGGCTCAGGAACCGGAACCGGGATAGCAGGTGCGGGCTGCGCCACTGGCGGCACTGGTTGAGCTGCTACTACAGGTTGTACAGGAGCCTGTGCTATCTGCTCGGTTGGCATCGCTTCAACTGTTGGCGCGGGTATCTCCTGGGGTGGTGGCGGCGGCGCAATCGGTACAGGCGGTGGTGGTGGCGCGATCGGTGCCTGTGCCACAACCTGCTGCACCTGTTCGGGTGGCAATATCTTCGTAGTATTAGAATTGTTAGCGGGCTGCGCTCCCTCGGTCAGCCATGATGGTGAAGCCTCGGCATTTATTACTTGCTGCTGCATAGTTGCCTGGTTTGCCACCGTCGCCTGTGGGGGAACTGGCTGCACCGGTTGTACAGGCTGAGCCGACTGAGCGGCCTGTTTATTTGCAACCTGTGTTTTATCGGCATCATTTAAGATACCGGTCAACCAGTCTGGCAAGTCGCCAAGCGAGTTTGATGTCGCTGGTGGGAGCGGAGCCGAAGGCGGTTTCTGCCCAGGCTGAGCAGCCGCAGGTGGCATATTCCCCATAGGAAACGCCATCGTCGCCGCGTCAGGCATGCTTGCCGCATTGGGCGCCATCGGAGGCTGCTGCACCATTTTTACCTGCTCAGGTGGCAACACGCGCGTAGTATTTCCCTGCTGTGTAGGCGGCAATGGCGTAGATGCTGGCGGACGCGGAGGAATCGGCGTATTTTGCGCCTGTTTGAGCATAAACTCAACCTGCGCTACTTTGTCATTCCATCCACGACTGCGCAAGAAGCCGAGCAGCGCATTATAGACCGTCAGGGCCTGTTCCTGCTCGCCCAACAGGCGATGAGCTTCAGCCGCCTCCTGGCAGAGCTGCACCAGTTGATCCGACTCTTCCAGCGTCAGGGCATCGAGATTCACGCGATCAACGGCTTCGTCAAAATGCATAGTCGCGGTTCGCAAATCGCCCTTTGCACGGTAACACTGACCGAGCGCATAATAGCAGGAAAGCGCATAATCGGGATCATTCAACAGTGTCTGAAACTGGCGAATCGCGTCATCCCAGCGTCTCTGCTCTTGATAGAGCCAGCCTAAAAAGTAGCGAGCATCAGGCCGATCAAAACCGCTCTCGATGATTTGCTCACAGAGGTCGATAGCATCAGTGAAACGCCCCTGGGTTTGAAAGGTCTGAGCCTGCCGAAGTACGCCTGTGACCTGGCTGGCTGTAATTCGTTTACGAGAGGTTGGTGGTATCCCACCGCCAGCAATTGCCGGTCCAGGATTCCCTCCCCCGCTGAAATTGCCCGCGCTGCCCATATTACCCATGATGCCAGTATTACCTCCGCTTGTATTGCTTAACGAAACCAAATCAGTCGCCGCATTGCCACCCGAAGCTAAGGGGCCGGATGAACTACCCTTCGGCGCCGAAAACGCCGCGCCTGCTCCCGGTGGAAGTGGGCCTGATGGCTGCGAACTCAGTTGTGCGAGCAGTTGTTGCGCCTGCGTATTCTTCGCATCGACACGCAACACCTCTTCGCACTGCATGCGCGCCGCCGTTCTATCATTACGCGCAAGATAGCCCTGTGCAGCAGCCAATCGCTCCTGGACCATCATCGCAAAGTCTTTTTTCCCCATATAGTAACTTGCGAGGCGCTCATGCGGCTCAGGATGAGCCGGTGATAACTGCACGGCCTTCTGCCACGTGGCCTCGGCACGCGCTCCCTGTCCAGCCTGTGAATACAGCTCTGCCAGGTGCAGATAAGCCTTGTACGCGTCATCGCGTCTGTTCAGAATGACATACAGCTCGGCTGTCTTGCTTAACGCGATGACATTGCTCGGGTCTTGCTTGAGAATATACTCATACTCGTCAAGCGCATTCTTCCACTGCTTGGTCTGCATGTAGCAAAAACCTAAACCGCCACGGGCCGCCGCGTCGTCTGGGAACTCAGCTAGCGCGCGTTGATACTCCTTAGCAGCTTCTGTCCACTGGCTATCCCAGCGAAAGCGGTCAGCCGCGTTCATGGCTGTGCTGAAAACTTGTCTGTTCCCAGGCATGAAAGGTTCACTTCCTCAATAGCAAACGGTGCAATGCTGTTTACACCGGAAAACCAGTTCCAATCGCTCTAGTTAAAACTAGGGTACTACAAATTTAGCTGCCATGAGCTAAGCAGTAGTCTTTTTGGTACTAAAGTACCTTATCTCAAGGACTCTTATTGTTTCAAAGCAGTTCATCCTGTTTCTTTATCCTCGATAATTGATGTACTGCAATGCAACCGGGTAGTCCTTCTGTTTCAGCAGCGCAATCACCGCCTGAAGTTCATCTCGGCTCTTTGCCGTCACACGCACAGCGTCTCCTTGGATCTGTGGCCGCACTTTGGGATAGACCTCGCGAATATGTTTGCTGATCTCCTTCGCCAGTTCTTGCGAAAGCCCCTGCTGCAAATCGATCACCTGCCGCACTTTCCCACCAGAGGCGGCTTCCTCTTTGCCCAGCTTAAAGATTTTCAGCGACAAACTCCGCCTTATGGCCTTCGTTTCAAGAATATCGCGTACACTTTTCAGTGTCAGCGTACTATCGGTAACAATCGTGATATTGTCCTTACTATGGGCAATCTCCGTCTTGGTATCCTTCAGATCGTAGCGAGTTGACACTTCTCGCCGCGTCTGATCCAACGCATTCACGAGTTCCTGCTCGTCAAACTGCGATACTATATCAAATGAACAATCGCCAGCCATAAATTTCCTCTCTCTCAGCTATACATAGTACCGAATGCCTATTCCTTATTATAATGCTTTCAGATGTTCCAACAGATATCACTATGTCATCTCTCTCATGCGAGAGCATTTTAACGCATTTTTAATGAGCTTGCCAACTCTATCCCCCAAGTGGGTATAGATGAAACATGTGATATGATGCGAAAAGAATCTATATTGGAGGCTGAAAGCACATGCCCGCCACCATCTTCGACAGCAAACCACTGGTAGCACGCATGACAACTGAACTGCAAAGCGAAGCCGCCCAGTTTCGCAAGCAGCAACATCGATCGGCGCGCCTGGCGCAAATCATCGTAGGACACGATGGCGCCGCCGAGGTGTACAGCAGGCAACTTGTGCGCGCCTGCCAGAGGATCGGGCTGGGCTGCTCAACCCTGGCTTATCCATTTGAGATCGAAGAGGAAGAGCTGCGCACCGAAGTCGCCCGCCTCAGCGATGATCCCAACACCGATGGCGTCTTGCTGCTCCTGCCGCTTCCCTCACATATCCGGCAGCAGGTCGTCACCGAGGTACTACGCCCCGAAAAAGATGTCGATGGCCTGGGGCCACGCAACGCCGGAAACCTCCTGCTGGGCTTTCCCAGCTTCATTCCCTCGACGGCTGATGTCATCCTGACCGTGCTGCAAGATGCCAGTATACCAATTGCCGGGCGCAACGCCGTGATTGTCGGGCGCAGCAACATTGGAGGCAAACCCATTGCGCTCGTGCTGATGCGCCGCGATGCCACTATAACGATCTGCCACTCCTATACACAGGACCTGGCCAGCATCACGAGGAGCGCAGATATTCTGGTCGTCAGTATTGGCCGACCCGCCAGCATCACCGCCGATATGGTGAAGCCGGGCGCGGTGGTACTGGACGCAGGCATCAATCCCATCGATGGCAAAGTGGTGGGAGATATCGATTTCGAGCACGTCAAAGAGGTGGCTTCATTTCTCACACCCGTCCCCGGCGGCCTCGGCCCCCTGACACACTTAATGCTCATCCGCCATACACTGATCGGTCCTCAGTAATTCTTAACATCACACCTTCGTTTCTCAACCATATCCTTACCTGATCTCCACTGCGTTTCACCCTGTGGCTGGTAGAATTACTGTTACAGGAAAAATTATACTGTAAGGACGCATAGAAGTCTATATCCTCTTAATAGAAACGCGGGCGCGATACACGGGCCCCTACGGCTGTCGGAATAAGAGGTACCACCAGGAGAATACTATGACCCTCAGCTTCAGTGAAGAGACGGTACGCCAGAGTTCCGATGCGAAAACACGAGCTCATTTTTCCTCGTTCCCCATGAGCAGTACACTGGAGACAGCCGAGCAGATACGGCGTTTTGAATTGTTGCGGCTAGCCTTTTTTGCCTTGAAATTACGCAAGATCGAACAGCGCATGCTGAGCGCGCAGCCAGAGGTAGGGACCCGACTTATCATGCCTTCCCCACTGCCCAACAACCTGGAGCCGCAGGCCAGGACGCAGTCCGTCTGGGAGTCCGGTAGTCTGGGCAGTCGGAATACGGACCCAGCCTCCGCCCAGGTAGAGCCAAACTCTCAGGATACCGACCTGCAATTTCGTTGTAACCTGCTCCGGCACGTCATATTCCAGCAGGTGTTAACGCTTATCCGGCTTGATGCGCGCGAACAGGCTATGCAGATTATCGATACCTGTAATAAGTCGTAGTGCGGGTTGTTTCGTGAGGAGCGATGTCACCCAGGATGCGCGCCACAATTCCCTCTTTCTCAAGGGTTTTCCGTAATTCTTGCAAATTGATATCGTTACTCGCGATCAGCGCGCAGGGGCCAAGTCTGCGCAAGCCAAAGCTTTTCAGTTTCGCCGAAGCGGCAACTTCATTTGCCAGGCTCTCGCTGGGTACCTCAATCAAATACACCTGCGAGATATTCACTTCCTTATAAGTGCGCGCCCAGTCATTGAGGGTATAGACCACATTCTGTGGCAGTTCCTTCTGGCTGCGTTCCTGGAGAAGAGTTACAATCTGCTCAATATTTCTACCCAGCTCTAAACTGCGCAGCAGTGAATTCCGTGTCAGCGTCAGGCGGCTAACTATACCGACCTGGTTGATCTGCGCGAAAGGCAACAGGCTGTAGAGTGTAGACAGGTCGGGCTGGAGCAGCATCAGTTCAAAATTAGGCTGCACGATAAGTGTGCGCTTTTCAGCATTACCGTTCTCTTGACCTGCCGTACCTTTTTCACTAGAGAGGATGGCGGCTCCCAGCTCTGTCACCATGAAGGAGGTGGGGTTGACAGGATCGGCAGGCTTCCCACCCTCGACCAGGTGGGGCTGTTCATAACCCAACGCTACTATGCCCATCTCATAGAGGGAAGACGACAGCAACCCGGTCAGAATCTCTCCATCAACTCTATACCAGTTAGCAAGCATCTCTTTTGTGTTGCGCAATCCCGCTATACCCATATTCATCTGGCGAGGACGCAGCACATAGGGATTCTCCTGTTTGATTGTGCGCAATAATGATCTAAACGTGTACCAGCGTCCAGGCGCGCAGCTTTGTAATTGCGCAACCAGGGCTTTGCGCCCCGATTGATAGTCCATATAATACAGGCCACCGCTGGAGCGAGGATCGAAGTTCATGCCCGCGATATCAATCCACCGCCTGCTATTTGTCCAGCTATCCAATAATGTCCGCGTCATCTCCTGCGTATCTTGTTGTGACCAGTCCCGAAGCGCCGGGCCTTCTTCAAAGCGCGATTTCGTCGTTGAAGTTGACCGGGAACGCTTCACCAACCCAAGCTCTTCGGCAAGGTTGTACAACATATCAAGGGTGAGATTCTCCTGTGTATAATCTACTTGAACGCGCGGCTTTATTTGCAGCATCGGTGTCAGCTTGTTGGCGATACGTTTCGGGACATACCCTCCCTGCGTCGGCTCAATATTCTGCTGGTACATGGCCCCAATGATCGTCGCAAGATCATAGAGTGCTGGCGTACCCCCCTGCCGGCTCGATTCAGGCGGCGTCTGAGCTTCAACCAGGCCAATCGGCTCGTTCTCCTCCACAATTTCTAATTGCTGCACCGCTTTTTTCAGATTTTTCAGCATTTCATGTGGAACAAACAACTTGCGTTCGTGTCCGGCAAAGGTATCAAATGCGATAGCATAGTTCTCAAGCGCAGAAATGCATTTGGCCAGCGTGATATTATCATAGCCTGTATGCTCGCGCACCGCCTGCATACTCGCCGTTCCCCCTTCTTCCGCCAACCACTTGCAGAGCTTACGCGTCGCGATATCGAATTGCTCCCAGGCATAATAAGGCACTTCTGGCTGTACCAGCTGTCCAATCAGCCGCGCTCGCGGATCGCTGCGAGAGAAATAGTCATGCAGCATGAAGCCATAACGCTGCCCAATCGCGTAGACATTGTCGGAGTGAATATTCGCCAGGATTTGTTCGAGTTTGAGCGTTGAACGATCCTGTTTGGGCGTAAAGATTTCTCGCTCGACAAGCAGCAGCGCGTCAATCATATCTTTGGGAACGCCGAGTTTGCTGGTGATTTCAGCCGGAGCTTTCTTCGATTTAACGGAGGCACTCACTACAGCGCGCCCGGTCTTCATGGCTACCTGCTCTTCCAGGAGAAGGAAATGCTGTTGCAGGGTCTCTATCCCTTTCGCAAACACAGGTTCGGCCAGGCGCGTCACTTTAAAGAGCACATCGCGTAAAGTACCCTCAGAAGCGGAAAAATTCAGCGCGGTATGCAGCACCTTGCGTTGATCCTCGCTGAGTTGCTCCCAGGCAAAACGCACCGCGACAGGATTCTGCATAGCCTGTACCAGCATCCCATAATGACGCTGCCACCCATCCTCAGGCTTGTCGCCAATGCCCCACCACTGCGCAAGTTGCCCAAGCTCTTCCTCAGTACATTTTCCAAGTACTTGCCGTAGTGTTTTCATAAATGAATAACTTCCTTTTCCACCAGAAGATTGTTAATAATTGTAAGGGCATACCTCCCTGCCCTCGCGATCGCCCTCCAGGTCACGCTTCTGGTTGATATTGTTCTATAAAGCGAATGACTTCGCGTGTCAACTGGCTTGGGGTCGAGGCTCCGGCGGTGACGGCGATACGTTTTTTGCCTTTCAGCCATTCCGTCCTTAGTTGAGTGAGGTCTTCGATACGCACTGCTGGAACCCCCGCCAGCTCTTCCGATACCTGTACCAGGCGGTTGGTGTTGTTGCTGCGCGGATCACCCACCACCACCGTTAGATCCGCCCCTTTTGCCTGCGCAACGACGGCTTCCTGGCGCGTCTGCGTGGCTTTGCAGATATCGATATGCACCTCGGCCTGTGGATAGCGTCGCTTGATATACTCGATCACACGCCGCGTATCCCACTGTGACAGCGTAGTTTGTGTGGAGACGGCGATTTTTCGCTTCTGTTCCGGCGTCAATGCCAGCGCATCGACATCAGCCTCGTTTTCCACCAGGCTAATATGTCCAGGCTCCTCGCCAAGCACGCCTTCAGGTTCGGGATGACCTTTCTTACCAATATACAGGATATAGTAGCCCTTTGCCACCAGGTCTCGCACAAGATCATGTGTGACCATCACGTCGGGACAGGTAGCGTCTATGCAATGCAGGCCTCGTTCCCGCGCCCTCGATTTTACCAGTGGGGAAACGCCGTGAGCAGTGAAAATTACCGTACCCGAAGAAACCTGTTCCAGAATACTCGCCCGGTCCGGGCCGTCCAGTGTCACAATACCAAGATCAGTCAGTTCTTCAATTGCGTGTCGATTGTGTACAATCTGCCCAAGTATATAGATAGGACGTGGATGCGCCGGGTCTTTAGCTACTTGACGAGCGATCTGTAATGCATCAACCACCCCATAACAATAACCACGCGGCGATATTTTAATGACTTCCATTTATGCCTCTTATTCCGACTGCCAACGAACTGCGGTCAGGGTCCTTATCCAGCTTCCCAACGAACTGCGTTCGAACTGCGGTCAGGCAGTCGGAAAGGTAGTATGCCTGATAATAGTTAGAACAAACCCACTTTATTGTATCATGAAGTCAGGCAATTTGCACAATTTGCACCAAGATTCCCAGGGCGGGGGCAAGCCCAGCCCGTACCCTACACGGATGGTTATCGTGCTTCGTCTAGGGTACGGGCTGGGCTTGCCCCCGCCCTGGTAGCAACTGCTTTTAGGGTACGGGCTGGGCTTGCCTGTAGGGAAACCATACACGCTCTCACTGTTGGTCAATCCAGCCCTGAAGAAGATGTAGAAGGACACCTTGCCCCTGATGCCCATCAGGGGCATCAAATACGCATCAACCTAAGACCAAGCCCATCAACATCCGTAGGGGCGAGGGCGGATGACGTGGGGTTGGGAGGGCCTTTAGGGTCGCCCGCGTCCTGTTCATCTCCATTCCATCCTGGGGGAACGCGATCACCCCCCACCCCGCGGGCGACCCTAAAGGCCCACACCACTCTTCCACACCCCACTCGCCCCTACGGACAATCCGAGTTCAGGCTGATGTGTATTGGCCCCAACTTACGGCACCCTTACGCATAAGACGTTTCCTCTTCCCCTAGATCCTCAAAATTGCGCGTGTACAGCCGTGCATACAGGCCGTTGAGCGCCAGCAGTTCCGCGTGTGTGCCGCGCTCGACGATGTGACCATCGTTCAGCACCAGGATTTGATTGGCGCGTTCGACCGTCGTCAGCCGGTGAGCGACGACGAGCGTAGTTCGTTCCTGCATCAGGCGTTCGAGGGCATCCTGTACCAGCGCCTCCGATTCGTTATCGAGCGAGGCCGTCGCTTCGTCCAGCAGCAGGATGCGAGGGTTATGCAGCAGGGCGCGGGCGATAGCGATGCGCTGGCGTTGTCCCGCCGATAGTTTCACACCTCGTTCGCCAACCAGGGACTGCAGGCCATCCGGCAACTGCTCGATGAAGCCCCATGCATTCGCTGCTTCAGCCGCCGCTCGTACCTCCTCGTCCCTGGCGTCCAATCGTCCATAGCGAATATTCTCGGCTATCGAATCGCCAAAGAGCGTGGGTTCCTGGGGAACGATCGCTACCTGGGAGCGCAAAGATTGCGGCGTTACCGTGCGAATATCATAGCCATCGACACGAATTGTTCCCGCGTCAATTTCATACAGCCTCATCAACAGGTTCAAGGTGGTGGTTTTGCCCACTCCGCTTGGCCCAACCAGCGCGACGACCTGCCCTGGAAGCACCTCGAACGTCATGTCCCGCAAAACATGCCGCGCCGACTCCCGCGTCATTGCCACCGCGCCATTTGTGCTTGTCAGAGAGCCTGGATAGGAGAACGACACAGAGTCGAAGGAGACGTGCCCTGCAACAGGCGGCAATTCAAGTACACCGGTTTGTGTACCGCTTACGTCAACCGGCTCATCCAGCAATTCAAAGACACGCTCCGCCGCACCGAGCGCGGCCTGCAATTGCGAGTAGAGATTGCTGAGGGCTACCAGCGGGCCAACCAGCATGAACAGGTAAAACAGGAAGGCGACGAGGTCTCCAATGGTCAGCCGTCCAGACAGCACCTCGTGTCCGCCAAACCAGAGGATGGTCACTACCGCGAAAAAGCCAATAAGCTCGTTGATGGGCCCCAGCAGCGATTGCGAGACGGCGCGTTGTAAAGCTTGCTGCAACGAATGGCTCATGCGCGTGCTGAAGCGTTCATACTCATAGTCCTCCCGCGCGAAGGCTTTGACCACGCGCTGCGCGGATAGCGCCTCTTCCAGCACGATACCCGCTTCACCCAGGCCCTCCTGTACGCCCCGCGTTCTCTTGCGAATACGCCGCCCCAGCAGTGATGAACTGATAGCAGCCACGGGCGCGACAACCACAATCACCAGTGTAATGCGCCAGTTAATCAAAAGGGCGATGATGACGCTGCCGATGAGCGTGAGAATCTGGGAGACGATGGGCAGGATATTTCCGGTAAGCGACCCCTGCAACAACGTAATGTCGTTGGTGATGCGGCTCATCAGTTCTCCTGTGCGGCGTGCATCGAAGAAGCTCAACGACAGGCGCTGTAAATGGCGAAAAAGCAGCGTGCGTAGATCAAATGAGAGACGCTCGCCAAAGGAGACGACCAGGTAGTTTTGCACCGCACCTATACCCGCCTGGAGAATGAAGACGACCAGCAGCGCAATCACCACGATATTGAGCAAATTCCCATTATGCCGCGCTAAAACGGTGTTCAGCAGGGAACGAATAACCAGTGGGTAGATCAGGCTCAGACCATCGGTCAAAACCAGTAAAATAGCCGATACAATTAATTGCCGGCGATAGGGATGCAAAAGCGCCGCGATGCGCGCTAGTGAAACCTTTCGTTTACGATCCTTCACCCCCGCTCCACCAGCTTCCCCGGAAGATGCCCGCTGCGTTTCCGATGCCCCTGGCATTGCTGACCCTTTCTCTTTTCAGGAAGAAGGTTGATCCATCATACGGCATATACGAGCCAACGAGAGAAAAGTTTTTAGCCGCGTCAATGTATCTTATTTTGCCTCAATTTAATTCACAATATTTCATTATATATCAAGTACCATATTCCTATATATTGACTAAACATAAAGTAATACGAGATACTTTGTGCAATCTCTAACGGCTATCGTCCTTCTTGCTTATTGCGGAGCAGAAAAGGAGAACACATCGTGCGTCCTACCATCAGCTTATTTGTTCGTGTCGGCCTGTTACTTGGAGTTGTATTGGGAACCGGGTTACTGGTAACCTGGGCTATTCACTCAAGAGCCAGCGCAGCAACGATTTCACCGGTACTTACCTATAAGTATGATACCTCGCGCACCGGGCGAAACTCTAACGAGACCATCCTCAATACCAGCAACGTCAATGCCACGCAATTTGGTCGGCGTGTTTCCTACCCGGTTGATGGCCAGGTGTATGCTGAACCTCTTTTTATGCCTGGATTGACCATAAATGGGCATACCCACAATGTCGTCTTTGTCGAAACGGAACACGATAGCGTCTACGCCTTCGACGCTGATCAGAAAAGCGCTATCGCCCCTCTTTGGCATACAAGTTTTCTTATCAATGGCGCAAAAACCGTTTCCAGCAGTGATGTAAACTGTAGCGATATTTCCCCGCAATACGGCATCACCGGCACGCCCGTGATTGATCCCGCGTCGGCAACCCTGTATGTAGTGGCCTACACAAACGAAAATGGTACTCTTATCTACCGCCTGCATGCGCTCAATATCACCACAGGACAGAATAAGGTCACTCCTGTAGTCATTACCGCTTCAGTAAAAGGCACAGGTGATGGCAGTGTCAACGGCGTAATCACATTTAACCCGGTACACCAGCTCCAGCGCGGCGCGCTCCTGCTCCTGAACGGCACTATCTATATCACCTTTGGCTCCCACTGTGACCTCTTCCCCTTTCATGGCTGGCTGCTTGCCTACAATAGCTCTACACTCCAGCACAGCGCGACCTACAACGATTCGCGTAACGGCTCAAATTCTGGCATCTGGGAAGCGGGAAACGGGCCTGCGACTGACACCTCTGGCAACATTTTCCTTGCAACCGGCAATGGTAACTTCGACCTCAACTCAGGTGGCGTTGATGCAGGTGATACCATGCTCAAATTGAGCACAACAAATGGAGCAATAACCAGGGCTGGTTACTTTACTCCATTCAATCAGTCGTGCCTGAATCCTAAAGATTTCGATCTCGGATCGGGCGGTGTGCTGCTGTTGCCTAACACAAACGAACTGGTTCAGGCGGGAAAGGAGGGTCGTATCTACGTCGTCAATCGCACCAACATGGGGAAATACACTGTGGACCCCAACCTGCGGTGCGGCACCTCTGAAGAAAACCGCACCGACATCGATAACATCGTGCAAGAACTGGCGCCCGGTACTATCGGAGGCATGTGGAGTTCCCCGGCCTACTGGAACGGCCCCAATGGAAACTACGTCTATTTCTCGGGATCAGGAGACCACACCAAAGCCTTTAAGTTGACCAACGGCAAGCTTTCCACCTCTCCAACCTCCCACACACCCGAAACCTCCGGCTTCCCAGGAGCCAACCCGGTCATTAGCAGCAACGGCACCACCGCGGGTACCGGCATCCTGTGGGAGGTCGATTCCTCCAAAACTCTGCGCGCCTACAACGCAGCCAACCTGGCAACCAGGCTCTTCTCAGGCAGCATTCCAAGCTACGTGAAGTTTAGTGTGCCAACCGTCGCTAACGGCAGAGTATTTGTAGGCACGCAGAGCACGCTTGAGATCTATGGTTTGCTGAATTGATCAAAATTTGAACCGGTGCGCCCTGCTAGTCATCTGCCAGGGGCGCATTATTTTGTCTCGCCGGAGGATGCGGAACGGCGAAACACAAATCGCAGACCACCCGTCGCTCCCACCTCGCCTCCGGTGCCGAACAACATCAACGTGCCTTTCCCCGAAATTTCGGCATGCACTTCGAGTTCCTCAAACTGGAATCCGCCTACTTTCTCCGGCGTATTCTCCAAAAGCGCGCCCATCTGGCCAATGAACAGGTTGACGTTTTGCGCCAGCCATTCGACTTTGAGCGGTTTCGCCTGTTTTCCTCCTCCCCTCGTTACCACCGGCTCGCTGGTCACAACCCACATGGTATCTTTTTCCAACTGTTCTTCGTCCATAGTTTCCTCCTTCTATTTTGCTATGCGGATGGATGGCGATGAATACAGCGCGTAGCCCAGCCCTAATGGATTGTTTTCGCTTTCCCAGAAATGTCTACGCACAGCTACAAGAGCCTCCCCTATTGGTCTCTTTTGCAACAGTTCCTCGTACAGCTTTTCTATGAAAGCCGCCGCGAACCAATCCGGCACTCAAACTCCTGCACCTCAAAGTCTTCCATCGTAATCGAAAAATCGTTTGAAACCAGCAGGTAAGACTCGCTTAGCGGATCCTGCTCAAAAGCATGACATGCCATATGTACAATTTGTAGCTCCTCGCGCAAAAAGTTCCCGAAATCTTCCAGTTCTTTCTCACGCTTCTTGATATCCATCGAGTGCAAACAGGAAAGATAAATTTGTTGTTGTTGTTCCAGCTTCTGCAGAGCCGGTATCTCTCTCTTCGCCACGTGCATGAGTTCGTTGTATGCCACCACCCCCACACGAGGACGTGAGGGAATGAGAGAAGGCGCAAAATCCCCTGGTCGAGCTTCTCGAATCAAAGTACGCGAAATAATATACTGCATGCCCCAGAAGCGCGTCGCCTCAACCTGGGCGCCTAAAGGCCCATCATAAAGCAATTCCCAGGGTATGAAGAAATCCTCCGATGTCACCTGAATGACTGCATCCCTCTCCAACGCCTCGTGCACGACATCTCTTGGCGTCCCCTTCGCGAATATTTTCTTAAAAGCAAAATTTCCCTTTTGAGCGAGCCTTGAAAGCGCTTCAACTCGTTCTGCTGCATCAGCATTATCCGCTTCAAAATAGCCGGATACCTGTTCAATTGCCCGTTGAAGTTCTGCATTGAGTTCTTTGATATCCTCGGGCGTCAATTGAATAGAGAAGGAATACCAGTCTGAATAGTCCGTCTGGATATATGCCTGGTATGCCCGGCCATATTGCTGGATACGAATCTGTACGTTGACCGAAAATTTATTCGCAAGCGGCAAACCCAATGTTTGTTGGAGCGGCATACAATTACACCTCCGACGAGACAGGTACATGCTGTGATTGCTCGACAGCATCAAACTCAAAGCGCATCGTCCTGAGCCAGCGTCGCTCATGATAGAAATCAATCACAAGCAAGCTTTTCCCCGGTGTCACCACTTGAAACCTGAATGTAGCAAGTTGCGGCTCCACGTCGTCTGGGCGGTAGAGCAGCCTCCTGTGCCAGTTTGTAATCAGTTCGATATTTTCACTCTCGTGCAGCAAGATATCGAAGGTGATTGGTTCCTTTACACTTTTTACCACCATATTGAATGGCGCTGCCCAAAAATCTTCAGGCTTCTCCCGCGATACACCCGCCTGGGCAGTGTACGTTTTGCCTACAAGCGCGATATCCCCCTCCTCCAGCTTAACCGAAGCAATGGCAAACAGAGATAACTCGATCTCTTCTCCTACCGGTGGCCGTGGCGCAGCACGGAGATTCTCTGCGGCGCTGCTAGCTGATGCGGGCAAATCGGGTGTTGCTGGCAGCCTTTCATTGCGCGTCGGTTCACCCACCCATGGAACGCTACTGGCTGATGCGGGCAAATCGGGTGTCGCTGGTGCAGCAGGCGCTGATGCTTCAAACGCTCTTGAAATGAACTCCTGATCTCCTTCTAATGCCTCATCGACTTTCGTCGATAACATACCGGTACCTACAGCAGGAGGAGAGGCTGATCCAGGAGCGACTTCTTTACTTGATACTATCGGTGTGGCGGGACCTTCACGAGTACTACCGGGCATTTCCGATCCTTCATAGGTCATCTTGCTCTTACCCATACGTATCGTATCACCCGTCTTCAGCAGGTACGGGGTTTGAGAAGGTATACGTTGTTCATTGACATACGTGCCATTCATGCTGTCAAGGTCAATGATACTATAACCCTGCCCCGCGGGCCGGATTTCGGCCTGGCGCCGTGAAACTTCCCGGTCTCTTATAACAAGCCCGTTCCCCTCAACTCGTCCGATAGTCAGGGCTTTTGCTCCCAACGTCTTGCGTCCAAATGAGCCTGAAAGTATCGCTTCCTTAATCGGCAGCGTTGCCGGTAGCACCGCCGAGGAAGCTAAATGAGCCTCTCGCAGCGCATTGGCAAAAGTTTCTACGCTGTCGAAACGCTGCACCGGGTCTTTGGCAAGGGCAATCATTACTACCTGCTCAACCGCTGGCGGAATGCCAGGAACCTTTTCACGCAAGAATGGAGGAGGAGTAGAGATATGCTGATAAGCCATATCCATAAAAGAGCCTTGAAAGGGAGGTTTGCCACTCAACC
>WNGR01019975.1_pt1 | contig 17835 bp, 26 predicted proteins | sample 5407581 | NCBI WGS metagenome assembly WNGR01 (sample SAMN13153383, study PRJNA577476) | soil metagenome | isolation source: 80 cm soil or saprolite under Garry oak tree replicate 2 | place: USA:California | collected 2016-06-15 | reverse complement strand
AGCTCGGCGAGATCGCGGAGCAGTTCCGGAAGGGGTTCGGCGTCTGAGGCGTCCGGGATGATCCTCGGCTACGTGGACTCGGACGATCGCATCTACGATCTCGGCTTCGCGACGATGCGCGTCCGCGTGCGGATCGAGGCGGCGGAAGGGGGCGCCTCGCGGGTGGCGTTCTCCCAGGTCGCGGGCGGCGGGGCGGCGTCGTATCGCATCCTCGGGGAGGCGGACGCGCGCGCCGAGGTGTCGATGGACCACGACGGCCATCGCGTCCCGCTGCTGCGGGAGGTCGACGGGCATCTGTACCGACACGAGGCCGGCCTGCTCTTTTTCGCATCGCCCGCGACGCGGGATCCCGAGGACCCCGGGTACTTCCTCGTGAAACTCCGTGCGATGCCCAGCGCGGTCGCGTTCTTCTTCGAAGACCAACAGGGCCGCGAACTCGTCTCGATCCCGCGGGACGAGGTGCTGCGGATCGCGACCGAGGGGAATGGATTCACGGTCTTCGTGAGCGCGGCGAGCGTCGCTCTGCCGAAGGAGAAAATCGCATACGCGGTCCGCTTCGTACCGGCGTCCCGCATCGGACCGCTCCTGCAGGATCTCACGTCGACCCCGGCCAAGGAACCGGCGGTTTCCAAGGGACGAAATCCTTAATACGGCCCCGCAACTTGGCCCGCTAGAGGTCCGACATGTCCTATGATGTCGCGGGTTTGGGTCTTGGCGGCGAGAAGAAGGCCAAGCGGAAGATGTACATGTACGTCGGAGTCGCCGTCGTGGTCATCATCGTGGTTGTCGTCGCGGTCTGGTGGGCCTACTTCCGGATGTAGCCCGATCTCTTGGCGGCATGCCGGCGTCGACATTGACGGATCGGCCTCGGTCGCTTGTCCGGCGACCAGGCCAATGTCTCCGTCAGTCGCGCGTTCGCGATGCAAGGGATAATTCTTGATTACCACCGATGGCGTCGCGGACAGATCAGGGCGCCTGCATCTACCTGAGGACGCAGACCCGGAATCGGGGAAGCCTGTCGCTTCGGTGAAGATCACGCACGGCGCCGCGCGGTTAACCGACCGACTCTTCCGACTCCCTCGGGGCGCCCCCCGGATGGGGAGGTGTGACCCCCAGCCCTTGGCGCGCATCTCTCACGCCGAATCCTCGCTCGTTCCGAGAAGACCACGCCCAAGACAAAGGCGACCCCTACCGAACCGAGAACTACCGCGACGGTCAGCGCGAGCCGTTGCAGCATCGTAGGACCTCCGGCAGTTGCAGCACATCGTTCAGATAGAAACGTGCCGATGCAAGACGCGCACTTTCACCCACCCCTTCTCGGCCCTTTTAAGAACTGGACCCCTGCCTTTCCGGTGGTTCCTCTGGAACACGCCTCTCCATGAGTTCCAGTGGAAATGGCCACACCTAAACTCACGCATGATGCGGACGACAGTGGAAGGGGGACTCGAAACGATATGAGGGCGCAGCCATTTCACGGAGGCGACGCGGCGGTTGAAGGACCACTCGTATACGGGCGGCCCTCCTACCTCCCGCGACATGCCAGTCGCCGGACGGACATTGCTGGCCGCCGCGTCCCCCGATCGTCACATACCGCCGCTGCATTTGCAGTTTGAGGCTGGGGTTCCAGTCGAGGTCCGGTTCGGCCGTGCCACAGGGGAAGGAGGCCAACGGTTCGCCCTCCGGGTTGTGTGCCGCATGTCGCGATCTGGTGCGCGCGGCGACGGCCGGGCTGGGCTCGGATGGTAGGCTCGGTCATGGCTCCGAGATCGCGTACGGGCGCTGGACGCGCTCGGCCAGCAGGTCCCGGAGAGACCGGGAGTCATCGAGGGCCTTCGTCCGTGTCGCGTTGAAGTCGTTTACTTCCGATCTCGCCTGGGCGGCTTCTTTGCCCCGAGACAACCAGCTGTCTAAGACTTCGTCGGAGACCAGAGTCCCGTCGAGGTTGCCGACGAGGTCTCGGAAGTGCCGTTTCAAATCGCCCCGCAGGGACCGCGATGTTGGGTCCATCAGATAGCGCCGGTCGAAGTAGCTGCTCATTGTCGAATAACGATCCGGAGCAAGCCGGTTTTCCGTGGCTTTCCGGACCGCCTCGACCGCGGCGTCGGCCGTCGCGTCCTGCGCCTTCCTGAGTCGCTCGGAATATTCCCCGGCGAGAAACCTCTCCAGGTCATCCAGTTTCGTCTTCACCGCTTCGTCGACGAAGAAGACGTAGTGGGATTTCTTGATCCCCGGCTACTTCTCCAGAGTGGTGTAGGACCAGTCCTCCAGCGAGTCGATCACCTTCACGATGTCGTCGTACAGCGGTCCGAAGATGTCCTCGACGTGTTCGACTCGGTACCTCTGGCGCCACTCCCGCTCCTGCGTCCTCGCGGTGGTGAAGAAGTAGATATGCATCCCGACGTAGGCGGAGAAGAAGAAGCCAACCGCGTAACTGCTCAATCCTATGAGCGGGCCAAGGTCGACGACTCCCCGGGGCGGGTTCGCGAACACGAGAGCGGCCCACATGCCCAGCGAGAATCCGAGTCCGAAGAGTAGTTTGCGCCGAGGATCGCCCGGCGTGAGAACTCTTTCGCGCCTGGTCACCGTAGGGCCCGGAGGCACGGCTCGTCGGATTGGTGCCCCAGGCTTATCCTTTATGACCGAGTGGGAGACGCTACATCCGCCACCCGAGGCGTCGCCGCGACGAGCGCCCACTCAGCGGACAGATCCGCCATGGCAGCAGAATGGGAGGGCGAATCTCGAATGTGTGGAGGCCCGACCGGTACGATTCGCTACCTCCGGTTACATTCTGTGACCCGCCGTGCCGTGCGATTCCGCGGCCCCTGTCCGCGAGTTCGATACCGGTATCAACCGGCTCAGCCACGACGAACGCGGCCTCGTCCCGGGCCGCTTATGCTTCGGCCGTCACCCTGTGACACCCTTTTGAACGGGAGTGTTCAGATGTCAACGGTTTCCAGAGAAGTCGAGACCGGCACGACGACGCTCGGGCTCGTATGCAAGGACGGGGTCGTCCTCGCGGCGGACCGGCGCGCGACGGCCGGGACCCTCATCGCGCACAAGCACACGAAGAAAGTGTACAAGCTCGACGAGAACCTCGGCCTGACGACCGCGGGTCTCGTGGGCGATCTGCAGGTCCTCGCGCGGTACATCACCGCCGAAGTCGAGCTCTACAAGCTCAAGCGAGGCGTGACGATGCCCGTCGAGGCGTGCGCGACACTGACGGCGAACATCCTCAGCGGCAGCCGCTTCTACCCGTACTGGGTCCAACTCGTGATCGGCGGCTGGGACCGGGCGGGGGGACACGTCTACTCGCTCGATGCGGCCGGCGGTTCCCTCCCGGACAAGTTCGTCTCGAGCGGGTCCGGCAGCCCCTACGTCTACGGCGTCCTCGAGGACCACTTCAAGGACGACATGTCGACGGAGGACGGCGCGAACCTCGCGATCCGGGCCGTGACGGCGGCGATGAAACGGGACGCGGTCTCCGGCGAAGGGATCGACGTCGCGATCATCACGAAAGACGGATTCAAGATGCTCGACGACAAGGAAGTCGAGAAGCGCAAGTCAAGCATGAAACTGACCTGAGTCCGCAAGCGACATCAGGCCAACGAGACGTCCGATGACCATTGAGGACATTCTGAACGACGCGCGAAGCGTCGTGAAGAAAGTGGTCCCCGACCACGTGGAAATCACGCAAGTCGACTTCGAAGGCCCCACCATCGTGATCTACACGAAGAACATGGAGGTCTTCGCGGAGTCGAACGACCTGGTCCGCCAGATCGCGCAGCAGCTACGCCGCCGCATCGTCGTGCGCCCGGATCCGTCTCTCCTGGCATCCCAGGAGGACGCGGAGAAAATCATCCGTGAGGTCATCCCGCCGGAGGCGCAGATCACCGGCGTCTACTTCGAGACGGAGACCGGCGAGGTCACGATCGAGGCGCTCGCGCCCGGCATGGTGATCGGCCGCCACGGGTCCGTCCTGAACGAGATCAAGAAGCGGATCGGATGGGCGCCTAAGGTCGTGCGCACGCCCCCGATCCCCTCGAAGACGGTCGAGGAGATTCGCCAGTACCTCCGGACGATCAACGACGAACGCCAAGTCTTCCTCAAGCAAGTCGGCCGGCGGCTCGCGCGTGAGGTCCCCCCGGGAGAGAACTACGTGCGCATCACGGCCCTCGGTGGATTTCGCCAGGTCGGCCGGTCGGCGGCCCTGTTGAGCACGCGGGAGTCTAAGGTCCTGATCGACTGTGGCGTGCTCATCTCGGAAGACAACGGCTCGCCGTACCTGAACGCCCCCGAGGTGATGCCGCTCGGCTCGATCGACGCGGTCGTCATCACCCACGCCCATCTGGATCACTCCGGGCTCGTTCCGGCCCTCTACAAGTACGGCTACGATGGGCCGATCTATACGACGCCCCCGACGCGGGACCTCATGTCGTTGCTGCAGATCGATTTCATCAAGGTCGCGATGGGCGAAGCGCGCAAGTCGCCGTACGACTCGAGCAACATCCGCAAGGCCGTGGCGAACACGATCCCGCTCAAGTACGGCGAGACCACGGACATCGCCCCGGACGTCCGCCTGACGTTCCAGAACGCCGGGCACATCCTCGGCTCCGCGGTCGCGCACTTCCACATCGGGGACGGCCTGTACAACGTCGCGATGTCGGGCGACATCAAGTTCGAGAAGACATGGCTCTTCAACCCGGCCGTCAACAAGTTCCCGCGTCTCGAGACGCTCGTCCTCGAGTCGACGTACGGCGGCTACCACGACATCCAGCCGTCCCGGCACGAGGCGGCACAGCAGCTCAAGGAGGTCATCCGTCGGGTCCTGACCCGCGGGGGGAAGGTCTTGGTCCCGGTCTTCGCGGTCGGGCGGTCCCAGGAAGTCATGCTCGTCCTCGAGGACGCGATGCGCAACCGCCAGATCCCGGAGGTGCCGATCTATCTGGACGGCATGATCTGGGAGGCGACCGCGATCCACACCGCGTACCCCGAGTACCTGAACAGCCAGCTTCGGACGCAGATCTTCCAGACGGGCGAGAACCCGTTCCTGTCCCCGATGTTCAAGCGCGTGGAGACGTCGGACATGCGGTCGAACATCTGCGACGACGTCGAGCCGTGCATCGTGCTCGCGACGTCGGGCATGATGTCGGGCGGCCCCGTGCTGGAGTACTTCAAGTCCTGGGCGGACAACCCGCTCCACGCCCTCCTGTTCGTCGGGTTCCAGTCCGAGGGCTCGCTCGGCCGGCGGATCCAGCGGGAGGCGCGCGAGATCACGCTGACGGACCGGGGGCAGCCGCTCACCCTCCCGATCAAGTTGGACGTCGAGACGATCGATGGGTTTTCGGGCCACTCGGATCGCCTGCAGCTCCTGAACTACGTCGGCACGATGGAGCCGCGACCCGAGCGGGTCATCGTGAACCACGGCGAGGAGTTCAAGTGCTCCGACTTGGCGTCGGGGCTGTACAAGAAGTTCGGCCTCGAGGCGCGGGCGCCGATGAACCTCGAGACGATCCGGCTCAAGTGAGGCCCGATGTCCGCCCGCGCGCCGGGGCCCGCACCCGCCTGGAGGCGCTGGATCCCCGGCAGCACGGTCATCCTGTTCCTGCTCCTCTCGGGCGTCTTGTGGATGGCGTCCATCGCCGCCGACGCGATCGGCCAGGCGGTCCTCGTGGTCGTCTTCCTCGCGGTCGCCGCCTTCGTCCCCCTCGCCTGGCTCGGCGAGCGCATCCGGGCCCGGCCGTTGTGGGCGTTGCGGGTGCGGGACGATCCGGAGGCCGTCACATCCGCGGTGCGCCAAGGACGGCCCTGAGGGCCTTTTCCGTCGGTGTGAGACGCTGCTCCGGGTCGACGATCCGGGCTGCTGGATCGGGGTCCAGAGGTCGAGCGATCAGAGCGGGACAACGGTCCTCCTCCTTCCGCGGTCTCGGGATCGCCGATCGATCGACGCGCTCCGCGCCCGGATCCACTCTCGCCTGGAGAGCAGCTGAGAGAAAGCAAACCTTTTGTGGACCACCGCGATGGGCGGCCGTGCGTCGCCCCTTCTACGAGAGGGTCGAGGACCTCGTGACGCCAGAAGCGTTCGACGCGCAGGTCGACTCGGCGATCGCCGAATGGGGCGGTCTGCTGGACCGCGACACGGCGGCGATGGTCGTCGTCGAGCGGCTGGGACGGAGCGTGGCTTCGTTCGCCCGCATCGCGGATCTCGAGGAAGGCATGGAGGCCAATCTCCGCGCCACGGTCGTCGGCATCTCGCCGGTCCGCACGTTCACGCGCCAAGATGGCACCGCGGGTCGGGTGGCGAACCTCGAGCTACGGGACGAGAGCGGATTCTGCCGTTTCGCCCTCTGGGACGATGACGTCGGTCTCGTGGACCGGGGAAAGGTCGCCGTCGGCGCGACGGTCCGGGCCCTTGACTGTTATGTCAAGCGGACGAACTTCGGCCTCGACGTGTCGCGCGGCAAGTTCGGCGCGCTCGTGGTGGAGGCGCCCTGACATGGAGAGACCGGTGGACGGGTGGTCGTACGCGAACAACTGGCACATCGTTGTATTCTTCCTCGGCCTCGCGATGATGCTCCTTGGGATCGGATCGCTCGCCGTGGTCGCCTTCGGCGACGCCGCCGGGATGGCGGGCCTCTCGCTCCTCGCGATTGCGTCGTTCCTCCTGGTGTTCTCGGTCCTCGTCTTCCTGCCGCGACTCGTGCGACGCGGCTCGGTCAGCTTCAGTTTGTTTTCTCATCGCTCGATGGCGGATGCGCAGAGGGCCGTCGAGGAGGCGATCGAAGGGCTGGGCAGGGCGCCTCGAGTGCTGAACATCCGGTCGCGGTCGAACCACCCGCCGCGGCTCGTGACCGCCGACGGGATCGTGACCCGGTTCCGAATCGAAGCGTCCCGGGTCGGGCCCGGACCCGTGGAGGGAGGCATCTGGACCGAAATCGTCCAGACCCTCGCGGCGACGGACGCGGATGGGGCGCGGGTGTTGCGGGAGCGGATCACCGAGCGGCTCGGGCGGCTCCCGAACGCTGAGGAGTGAACCTCACATCCCCATGCCGGGCATCCCGCCCATGCCGCCCATTCCGCCGCCGTGGCCGTGTTCGCCGCCTCCCGGCGGAGGCGGGGGCGACTTCTTCGACGCGATGATGTCGTCGATGCGGAGGATCATGCTGGCGACTTCCGCGGCGGACTCAATCTCCTGGGTCTTCACGCGGAGCGGCTCGACGACGTTCGCCTTGAGCATGTCGAGCGGCTCGCCCGTCATGACGTTCACGCCCATCGACTTGCCGCCCTTCTTCCCATGTTCCGCGCGGAGTTTGATGAGCACGTCGATCGGATCGAGGCCCGCGTTCTCGCCGAGGGTCCTCGGGATCACGTCGAGTGCGTGCGCGAACGCTTCGATCGCCAACTGCTCCCGGCCCCCGATCGTCGCGGCGTAGTCCTTCAACCCGAGGGACAATTCGACCTCGGCGGATCCGCCGCCGGCAATCGCCTTGCCATCCTCAATCGCCGCGGCGACGACGCGCAGGGCGTCGTGGAGGATTCGCTCGACCTCGTCGACGACGTGTTCCGTGCCGCCTCGAACCAGGATCGACACCGCGCGGGCCTTCTTGTTCCCCGTGACGAAGGTCATGTCGTCCGTCCCGATCTTCCGCTCCTCGACGAGGTCCGCCTTGCCGAGCTCCTTCGGCGTGAGGTCGTCCAGGTTCGTGACCGAGCGCGCGCCCGTGGCCTTCGCGAGCTTCTTCATGTCGCTCTCCTTGACGCGACGCACGGCGTAGATGCCCTCCTTCGCGAGGTAGTGCTGCGCGACGTCGTCGATGCCCTTCTGGCAGAGCACGACGTTCGCACCGGATGCCTTGATCTTGTCGACCATCGTCTTGAGGCTCTTCTCTTCCTCGTTCAGGAACAGCTGAAGCTTACCGGGATCGCGGATCCGGATCTCCTCGTTCACCTCGGTCTTCTTGACCTCGAGGGCCCGGTTGATAAGCGCAATCTTCGCGTCCCGGACGAACTTCGGCATCCGAGGATGCACCCGTTCCTTGTCCAGGACGACGCCGTCGATCAGCGCGGTGTCGGTCAGATTGCCGCCGTGCTTCTTCTGGACGAGGATGTTGTCCACGTCGGCGCGTACCTCCCCTGCGATTTCCTCGACGATCGACTGGACCGCGTCCACGGCGATGCCGGCGAGGAAGTCCGCGTTCCCGCCGACGCTGCGGCCGGACATCGCGGTTCGGGCGATCGAACGCAAGGTCGTCTTGTCGTCCCGCTTCACTGCGAACGCGAGCTGGTTCAGCCGGCGGACCGCCTCGGCGGCCGCCATCCGATAGCCGTTCACGATGATCGTCGGGTGGACCTCCGACTCGATCAGGCTCTCGGCGGCCTTCAACAGCTCCCCGGCGAGGATCACGGCGCTCGTCGTCCCGTCTCCGACCTCGTCGTCCTGGGTCTTGGCCACCTCGACGAGCATCTTGGCCGTTGGGTGCTCGATCTCGATCTCTTTGAGGATCGTCACCCCGTCGTTCGTGATCGTCACGTCCCCGAGGGAGTCGACGAGCATCTTGTCCATGCCTTTCGGGCCGAGCGTCGACTTGACCGCATCGGCGACTGCTCGGGCGGCGGCGATGTTGTTCGACACCGCGCCTTTGCCCTTCTCTCGCTCCGTCCCTTCCTTCAGGATGATGATTGGTTGACCGCCCATCATGAGAATTCCCGTCGGTCTATGCGAGGGCTTCTATATGAGCGTTGGCACTCTCCCGGACCCGCCCCGTCTCCGAGTGCCCGTCCCTGGGGGGTGTCCATCGCATAGGCCACCCCTTCCGGCGTCCCATCCGGTTTGTGCCCTGAAGTTTAAGTGCAACGACCCCGTGAGGAGGTTCGAAGGTGCCTGTCATGTCGGACAAGCCGATTCATGTCACCGATGCCGAATTCGAGAAGGCGATCAAGGAGCACCCGTACGTCGTCGTCGATTTCTGGGCGGAGTGGTGCGCGCCGTGCCGCGCGATTGAGCCTATCGTCGAGGACCTCGCGAAGCGTTACGCGGAGAAGGTGACGTTCGTCAAGGTCAACACCGACGAGAACCCGATGACGCCGCAGCGGTTCATGGTGATGGGGATCCCGACCATCCTTTTCTTCAAGGACGGGAAGCTCGTCGACCAGGTCGTCGGCGCGATGCCTCGCGGACCGTTCGAGGAACGTGTCAAAAAGCACCTCGCGTGACGACAGCTAGAAATAGGCATCCGTTCCTTCGAGGACGAACCGACCATGGGCAGCCTCATCGAGATGCTCGCGAGCAAGAAGAAAGCCCCCTTGGCCGTGCCGGAGTCGACCGTGATCCTGCCGGTGCTGCACAAGGAACACGAGGGCTCGTGCGGCGAGAGCTGCGGCTGCGCGGACGGCGGCGCGGAAGGCGGCTGCTGCGGCGGCTGAGCCGACGCCCGGGACGCGTTCCGACAATTGAGAATCAGTGCGGATAATCGTCTCGCCCCGCTTATATACCGTCGACCGCCTCGATTCCTCCACAGAGGAGGAAGCGAACACGGACCCCCTTGAAGCGTCGAGACTCGTGACGGACGAGTATTCGGCGAAGATCCTCGTGGCGACTTTCAAGAAGGCGAAGTCGGCCATCGAACTCAGCCGTGAATACGGCATCCCGATCGCGGCGTGCTACCGACGCATCCACGCGCTCGAACGCGCGGGCCTCATCCGATGCACGGAGCGAGCGTTGACGCAGAAGGGCAAGCGCATCTCCCTCTACATGTCCCAGCTCAAGAACGCGTACATCTTCTTCGAGAACGGCCGCCTGCGGGTCCGATTCCAGCTCGCGACCGGCATCACGAGGGACTTCGGCGGCGACTGGAAAGCCGTGGACGTCGTCGAGCCGATCTTGCCGACCCTACCAACCCTATAACCCCTCCTCCACAACCCACAGGCAGGACCGAGAACCCCTCGTCCTGCCTCTTTTATTCCGCTTTCGGGCGGGGCGCTTTCCGGTCGGCGGAGTGCGGTGTCTGCAGGCGTTGACAAACGCCGCCAAGTTCCCATCTGTCTGACGCGCGATCGAGCGTTTCAGAATTGAGACCGTTGACAAATTTCTCTTATACGGCGGGCCGAAATCGCCCAGGTCACAATGGACCGGGAACGCATGAAGTACCTGTTCAAAGAAGTCCTCGGCGTCGACGTCGACGAGGTCGTGAGGAAGGTTGTCGCGACGATCGCGGTCGAGCGCGCGAAGCAAGCGCAGAAGAACACGCAGGACTGGAAGCGCTACATGGAAGCGGAAGGCGGGATCGTCATCCTCCCTTCGAACGTCACCCAGTTGGGGCGGAAGGAACCGGGGAAGTGAGCCAGCCGCGCGCGCGGCGGCATGCGGAGGAGCTCGCGATCCGCGCCCGGTCGGATATCCTTTAAATTGGTCCTATGAATATGGGGCCCGATGTCGGGATTCGCAGGGAGGGACATCTTGTCCATCCGCGACCTCTCGCGGGCGGACATCCAGCTCGTCCTTCGCACCGCGCGCAAGATGGTGCCGATCGCCACCGGGGAGAAACGGTCGCGGTCCCTCGACGGCAAGATCCTCTCGACCCTGTTCTACGAGCCTTCCACCCGCACGCGGCTCTCGTTCGAGAGTGCGATGGCCCGCCTCGGTGGCCGCGTCGTTGGGTTTAGCGGCGCCGAGGGAACGTCGGTCCAGAAGGGCGAGACGCTCGCCGACACGATCCGGATGGCCGAGGCGTACAGCGACGCGATCGTCCTCCGCCACCCGCACGAGGGCGCGGCGCGCCTTGCGGCCGAGTTCACGGACAAACCGGTGATCAACGCGGGCGACGGCGCGGGCCAGCATCCGACCCAGACGCTCCTGGACCTGTACACGATTTGGGACGAGAAAGGCTCGTTCGAGGGCCAGAGCGTCGCGCTCGTCGGCGACCTGAAGTACGGCCGAACGGTCCATTCGCTCACATACGCCCTCGCCGAGCTGGGCTCGCAGCTGATCTTCGTGAGCCCGCCGACGCTCGAGATGCCGCGGGAGATCCTCGAACACATGAAATCGGAAGGCCTCTCGTTCCGGGTCGCGCACCGACTCGAGGACGTGATTCGCGAAGTCGACGTGCTGTACGTCACCCGAATCCAGAAGGAGCGGTTCCCCGATCCCCAGGAGTACGAGGAGGTCGCGGGGTCGTACCGCATCGACGCGGGCGTGCTACGGGACGCGAAGCGCGAGCTGATCATTATGCATCCGCTCCCGCGGACCACGGAGATCGCCCCGGACGTCGATCGGACGAAGCACGCGGTGTACTTCAAGCAAGCTTTCAACGGCGTGCCGGTGCGGATGGCCCTCCTCGACCTCATCCTCGGAGGCGGTGAGTGAGGGAGCTCCGCGTCACCCCGATTAAGAATGGGACCGTGATCGATCACATTCCCGCTGGGAGGGCGCTGAAGGTCCTGAAGATCCTCGGGATCGGCGACGCCGTCACGTCGACCGTGACCGTGGCGATGCACGTGCCGAGCCAAGCGATGGGGTGGAAGGACATCGTGAAGGTCGAGGACCGCGAACTCGGATCCCGAGAGATCGACAAGATCGCCCTCATCGCGCCCTCCGCCACTGTGAATGTGATCCGCAACTACAACGTGGCCGAGAAGCGGCGCGTGACGCTCCCCGACCGGGCCGTCGGAATCCTCCGGTGCGCGAATCCGAACTGCATCTCGAACGTCCGAGAGCCGGTGGAGTCGGAGTTCGTCGTGCGGTCGAAGAGCCCGCTCCGGGTCGTGTGCAAGTATTGCGATCGCGAGCTCGAGGACATCGTCGCCCACATCCTCTGAGGACGTTCGTCTTCAGGTCGCCCACGCCTCGCTCCCGACGATCGATCCGGTGGCGGACCAGATCAGGTAGAAGACGAACGAGTGACCGGCGGGCAAAGGCACCCCGTTGCCCGCGATGGCGAATCCATCGCCCGGGCTGATCGTCCCATCTCCGCCGACGTCCGACCAGGTGACGCGTACCGTCATGGAACCGACGACGATTGCTGCCGCGTTCCCGCTAGCCGCCAACGGACGGCTCGTCCCTACCGTTGAATCGACGATTACGTTCACGGCGTACACCGACCGCGACCAGCGTTCGCTCGCGGTCGCGACGGCGAAGCTCACGTTTCCGTTCGCCACCTGAACATTCGTAAAGGCGACTGACGGCCTCGGCGGAGTCTCGAGGATGTTCCCAAACAGCGACACGACGGCGAAGACAACGAGCCCCAGGAGCGCAACCGCCACGATGCCGAGGACTAGGATTGTTCGGACCAGGGTATCTTGTGTCCGGGGCGGCGGAACCACGGCGTGTTCCTCGGGAACGTGAACAACCTCGTTGTCGACGTGGACAACGGTGCGGTCGACGGAATTTTCATCGGCGAGACGAATCCGCTCCTCGTCGAGGGCAGCCGCGCCGTGAGCGTGCCGTTCCGATGGGTGCAAAGCGTCGGGGACATCGTCGTGCTGCGGTATTTCCCGAAGCGCGTCTCGCTCCGAAAGGGTGGCGCCGCCCCGGCGATTCCTGCGGCGGCGAAGTAGGGACCCGGCGACGATATTCTTATTCGGCGGTCTTCATTAGCCGACCGCGTGGCCCGCGTGAAGCCCTCAAACCGGATTTCTGCGGACGCGCGGTTCGAGGTCCTCGAAATCCGCCGGCTCCGGGGGCACGAGCAGATTCGACCCACCCTCCTCGAACAGCTCACGGAGCAGATCAAAGGGGACGGATACATCAAGCGGCCGATCCTCGTGGCAGACCGGCATTTCGTGATCCTGGACGGGCACCATCGCGTCGAGGCCCTGCGCGCGCTCGGTTGCAGCCGCATCCCCGCCTACGTCGTCGATTATTTCTCACGGATTGTAAACCTGGGCATGTGGCCCGACGCGATCGTCGCAACGGTGACGAAGGACGAGGTCATCCAGCGTGGGCTGAAGGACGACCGCTTCCCGCCGAAGACGACGCGCCACACGGTGACGCTCAAGCTCGACGACCGACCGACAGACCTCGAAGATCTGATGTGATTACGGCCCGACCGGCGGGGGTGGCGGCGAGGTCCCCGGTGGCGGGACGGTGCGCCGCAACCGCTGTCGCAGGACGATCATGACGACGACGGCCGCCGCCACGACGACGAGCACGATCGCCCAGTCCGACGTGGTGAGGCCGAGGAACGGTGCGGGCTCGAGTGCCTGGTACCGGTACGACACCAGTTCCGTGGTCGCGACGGGCTCCGTCCCGGTGCCGTTATACATCTCCGTACGGACGTTGTTGCCTGCGGTGGGAGCGAAGAACTGCCGATCGTACGTGCCGTCCGGAAAGGCTCGGCGGATGCGGAACGCGTCGAAGTGTCCGGCCGGCGTGTCGACGACGGCTTGGGCTTCCAACGTGTACGTGAGGTTCGTCCACGCGAGCCCCCCGGAGTGAATCGGCGGCGTCGGGAACCCGATCGAGATGCCGAAGTCCTCCGTGAAATTGAGTTCCGTGCGGACCACGCCCGTCGCGCCGACCGAAAGCGGGAAGCGCCATGGATCGTCGACGAGGCGGTAGGCGCTCGTGTTCTGAACCCGCAGATGGAACGGGAAAGGGATCGGGATTGTGTGGAGGGTCCCGTTCGCCTCCAGATCGAGGACGCTCGCGATGGTTTTCATCCCCTTGGTCTCGATTGTTTCCTCGGCGGTCAGGACCCAGGCCCCGGAAGCGGGTGCGGTGACGAGGTCGCTCGTGAGATTTCCCGCGGCGATCCCCGAGCCGCTCACGTCGATCCGGTACGCGTCGTAGGGCGTCCCCTCCACCGTGAAGGTTCCGCGGTCCTTCACCGTGAGCGTCACCTGCCCGTCGAGGAAGAAATCCGCCGCGAGCGTGGTGTTCGTGCGGTACGTCCAGGTGTCCCCGGGATTGAGGAGCGGCGCGTTGACGGTCCCGTCCTGCGCTGCGACCGGCGCCAGGGACAGGAGGAGGAGCACGCCCAAGAGCACCGCAATGGACCGCACGCTCGTCCATTCGGGTGGGTTCGATTAAGGTTATTGGTTCAGCGCCCGGATTCGAGGGTCCGACCCTTTGAGCCGGGGCGGATTCGAAGGCGTCCGTCGAACTCGCGGTGGAGGGCGGCTCCCCCGAGGAGTCGATCGAGGAACACGGCGAGGGCGGCGATCTCCGAGTGCGGCTGGTTGCCCACCGCCACGTTGAGGTCCACGAGGTCGTACACGTCTCGGGGGACTTTCTCCGCTCCGACGACGACGAGGAGATCGTCCTTCGGGATCCGAGGCAGGCTCTCGTCCAACTCGGCCCCGTACATCGTGAGCTGAACCTTCGTCCCCGCCCACTCCCGCAGGATCCGTCGCCAGGGGACGCCGGTCTCGACGCGGAACGAACCGCCGAATCGCCGCACCACGTCCCGCACGGTTCGTTCGAGCCCCGGGTCCTTCGTCGACACGAGGACGGCGTCCGCCCCGAACGCACGCGCGGTCAACGCGACGTGGGTCGTCACGCGTTTGTCCCGGGCCGGCCGGTGGCCCAAGCGCAGGACCGTGATCACTTCATTCCTCGAATCGGATGATGCGGTGGCCTCGGAAATCGAGGCGGGGCGAGCGCTTCACGAGCGCCTTCAATTTCGTCTGGCTCACCTTTAGTTTGTCGGCCACGTCACCGGAGAATTTGCCCTCCGGGCCGACCATCTCGAAGATCTGGGCCTCGATCGCCGCGTATGCGTCTTCGGGCATCATCGCCGCGTGCAACACGTCGGAGATCTCTTGGATCGGCGCGGTCGCGTTGATGTGGAACGACGAGTAGAACGCGTGGTACGCTTTCTCAGGCGACGCGGACGGCCCGGTCTGCCATTTGGTCTCGACCAGCTTCATCTTCTCGAAGAACCGGAGGGCATCCCCTCCCAGAGGGCCGAACTTCTCTTCGATCTCACGCGCGCTCTTCCACCCGGCGGAGACCTCTTTGAACACCTCGCTCTTGACGTCGCTGTCGACCGCGCGGAGGATGGGAACGAGCTCCGCGACCTCGCTCACGACCTTGATGCGATTCAAAAGGACCGACGCGCGATATCTGGGTGGTGCGTTATAAGTTTTATTTCGAGTGTTGAAAGAATTTAGGTGCGACAGAGAAATCAGCGGAACGACCACCGTTTCCGCTCGATGGTGCTCGCCGATGCCGTTCCGTGTGCGTGACTGGGCCGCGGTCGCCTTCCTCGGAATGTTTATGCGAAATGCGGACCTTCGTGAGACGACGCCATGAAGGTGAAAGACCTCCGCCCGGAGAGCAAGGTCGACACGATCGACCTCGTGATCCGAGAGAAGGGGGCCGCCCGGGAGTTCTCGAGCCGGACCGGGTCGACGGGCAAGGTGTGCGACGCAAAGGCCGTCGACGACGAAGGGACCGAGGTGTCCGTCAGCCTCTGGAACGAAGAGATCGAGCGGGTGCAGGCGAACGACCGGATCCGCATCACGAACGGGTGGGTGCGGGAGTGGCGCGGGAACATGCAAGTCAGCGCCGGTCGGTACGGGAAGCTCGAGGTCCTACACTGAAGCGGCCCCGGGGAGCACGGCGGATGCGAGGGCCAGCACCGCCATCGGCACGACCTGCATGAGGAGGTCATCGTCCACCTGTGGGATCTTCGGGCCCTCCATGAGCGTCGCGGCTGCGGTGGCCAACGCGGCGAACAGGAACCGCACCGACCACGACGGGATGCCGCCGAGCGCGAACTCCGCGGCGAGGAACAGGCCGAAATACGCGCCGACCACGAGGCCGCGAGGCCACTTCCTCTTACGGGAGAAGGCCGCCAGAGGATCGATCCATGCCATGCCGAGGAACACCGGGACCACGATGTTCGGATCCTTGATCACGAACAGGCCGAACGCGAGGCCGAGGGCGCCTTGCGCATACGCCGATACCCGCTGGCCTTCGTACGGTCGCAGACCGAGCAACGGGATACCGAGCGCCATGCGCGCGATTTCGATGCACGCCGCGGTCCCCAGGAAGAGCAGGGTGACAGCGGTTCGTGTGATGCCGCCGGGGAGCGTCTCCGGGATCAGGTAGTACGCGAGGAAGATCGGCGAGACGATGTGCACCGCCCGACGAAAGGCGGAGCTTCCGTCCATGGTACCGACCTCGCGGCACGCCTTCGTCGAACTCTGGGCCGCGCCATTTCGCCTCAATGCCCTTGGACAACTTATACGTTGTCGCGGTGAGGAAGAGCCGAACGGTTTTTGAAGGGCGGATGTTTCCGCCCGATCGTGCCGTTCGTACTCTTCGTGTGCGTCGAGAACACATTCCGAAGCGTCTTGTCCGAAGCGATGTTCAACCGCGTGCCGCCGCGAGGCTGGCGTGCGGAGAGTGCCGGCGTCCAAGGCGCACCGGCAATCAACCCGGTCGTTGTCGATCTACTTCGGGAGATCGGGATCCTGCTCGGCCCGAAAATGCCTCGGCTCGTGACGGCCGATCTCGTCGAACGCGCGGCGCGTGTCGTCACGTTCGGCTGCCTCGATCGCTGTCCGATCGGCGCCAGAGAGAAGGCCGAGGACTGGCCGGTGCCTGGGGCGACCGGCAAGTCGATGGATGAACTCCGTGCGATCCGCGACAACCTTCGGGGCCGCGTCGAGGACCTGACGAAGCGCCTGCCGGCCGCGTGAGGCCGGGATCCGTCTTCGCGGAGAAAGATTCAAACGAGGCACGGCCGTCCGCCTTCCGTGCGACCGATTCTTCTCACGCATTGCGGCGCTGGATCCGACGCTTCGGTGCAGGACGCCGCGGACGCGGCCGGCGCGCGGGGGATGGCGCTCCTCAACCGAGGCCGCACCGCACTCGACGCGGTCGTCGAGGCGATCGTCATCCTCGAAGACGATCCGCGGTTGAACGCGGGAACTGGCTCTCGCATGCGAGTGGACGGCCGCATCCAGATGGACGCCGCATTGATGGATAGCGACCTCGAGGCGGGCGCCGTCGCGGCGATCGAAGCCGTCAGGAATCCCATCCGGGTGGCGCGGGACGTGTTCGACACTCCGCACGTGCTGCTCATGGGCCCGGACGCCGTGGCCTTTGCGCGCTCGAAAGGCCACGACCCGTACGATCCCGCGACCCCGGCGTCGCGTCGGCGACTCGAGGAGAGCCTCGAGGCGATCCGGAACGGCCGGTTGCCGCGCTACGCCCGGAAGTGGAAACGGGTCGAACTCCGCGACACCGTCGGAGCCGTCGCACGGGACCGCCGCGGTCGCTTCGCGGCCGGGAGTTCGACCGGCGGCACGGCCTTCATGCTCCCGGGCCGCGTGGGCGACTCGCCGCTCGTCGGAGCGGGCCTGTACGCGGGTCCGAAGGGAGCCGTGTCCGTCACGGGGATCGGCGAGGAGATCATGAAGCGCGTCCTTTCGAAGTTCGTGTACGACCGCGTTGCGGCCGGACTGACACCGCAACACGCCGCGGACCGCGGCCTCGCCCTCTTCCCCAAGGATGTCCCGATCGGCGTCATCGCCCTGGATCGCCGCGGATGGGGAGAGGCGTGCAACCGGTCGATGGCCTGGTTCGTCTCGGGGCGGCGCCGAACGCTTTAAGACCGGCCACGCTATCATGGACCATGCTACTCTGTGTAGCGGAGGTTTTCGGTGACCCGGAGGAGCGCGCTCACGAGCAAGATCGAGGCCGAGGTCAAGCTCCTGCAGCGGCACGTCGCGATGCTCAAGGCGATCATGGAGAACCAGCCGATCGGCATCATCCGTCTCTCGGAACTCCTGAACTTCCCGCAGCACAAGGTGCGGTACTCCCTCCGGATCCTCGAGCAGGAAGGCCTCATCAAGCCCTCGCCGGAAGGGGCGGTGACCACGGACCGGCTC
>WNGR01003399.1_pt1 | contig 17836 bp, 19 predicted proteins | sample 5407581 | NCBI WGS metagenome assembly WNGR01 (sample SAMN13153383, study PRJNA577476) | soil metagenome | isolation source: 80 cm soil or saprolite under Garry oak tree replicate 2 | place: USA:California | collected 2016-06-15 | reverse complement strand
ACCGTCGCCCACGCTGGTGCCCGACACCGCTCGGATCCGGGCGGGCATGCATGAGGTGGTCGAGACCTATAAGAGCGGCGACGCCGCCGGAGCCTTCCAGAAGTTCTCCGCCCTGATCGAGATGCACGGCGAGGCGCCCCCTCCGCCCCCGCAAGGCGAGGCGACGCCTGAGGCGGCCGAGGCCATGGCCGTCATGCAGAAGAACATGGCGCTTTTCTTCGGTGACTACATGGAGGCCATCGCGGACTACGAGCCCGACATCGACGCGCTGAGGAAGGGTTCATGCCGCATCGTCCCGGGGGTTGGCGAAGACACGGAAGGTGAGCTCGCCCACAAAGGCGGGCTTGGCCTGGCCACGCAGCTCGGTACGCGGGCGGCCGTCTTCCCCGGTGCTCACACAGGATTCGATTCACACCCGGCCGCGTTTGCGGCGAGGCTGCGCGAGGTTCTCGAAAACTAAATTACAGGAGGGAGCATGGCAAACGTACGTGTGCTAGTCGGAACCCACAAGGGCGCGTTCATCATGACGTCGGACGAGCGGCGCAAGGAATGGAAGGTCGAGGGGCCGCACTTCGCGGGCTGGGATGTCTACCACATGAACGGCTCTCCCGCAGACCCCGACCGTCTCTATGCGGCTCAGTCGCGTGGCTGGTTCGGGCAGGTGGTGCAGCGCTCGGACGACGGCGGCAAAACCTGGCAGCCGATGGGCAACGAGTTCAAGTACGAGGGGAAGGTCAACACCCACAAGTGGTACGACAACAGTGACCACCCTTACGAGTTCCTGCGGGTCTGGCACTTCGAGCCGTCGCTCTCCGACCCCGATACCGTCTACGCCGGGGTTGAAGATGCGGCGCTGTTCAAGTCCAGCGACGGTGCCAAGTCCTGGGAGGAGCTGCCGGGAATTCGCACCCAGGAGTCAGCCGCCTCGTGGGCGCCCGGCGCGGGTGGGCTGTGCCTGCACACGATCATCCTCGACCCGGTGAAGACCGACCGAATGTTCGCAGCCATCTCGTCCGCGGGCGCTTTCCGAAGCGAAGACGCGGGCAAGACCTGGAAGCCGATCACGAAGGGGCTTCACTCCGAGATCATGCCGGACCCCGATGCCGAGGTCGGCCACTGCGTACACCGCATCGCGATGCACCCAAGCCGCCCGAACGTCCTGTTCATGCAGAAGCATTGGGACGTGATGCGCACAGACAACGCGGGCGACATGTGGCACGAGATCAGCGGCAACCTGCCCAGCGACTTCGGGTTCGTGATCGACGTCCACGCCCACGAGCCTGACACCGTCTATGTGATCCCGATCAAGAGCGACTCCGATCATTTCGTCCCAGACGGCAAGCTCCGCGTCTACCGCAGCAAGACCGGTGGCAACGAGTGGGAGGCGCTCACCAAAGGGCTGCCGCAGAAGGATTGCTACGTGAACGTGCTGCGCGATGCGATGGCCGTGGACTCGCTCGATTCCTGCGGCGTGTATTTCGGCACCACGGGCGGCCAGGTTTACGTTTCGGCCGACGCGGGCGATTCGTGGAGCGCCATCGTGAGCAACCTCCCGTCCGTGTTGTCCGTCCAGGTCCAGACGCTGTCGTGATCCGGGTCGTGCTGCCGGCGAATCTCCGGACGCTCGCGGGTGTGGGCAAGGAGGTGCAGCTGCAGGTCGAAGGGCCGGCAAGCCAGCGTGCCTTGCTCGATGCCCTGGAGATGCAGTATCCGATGCTGCGCGGGACGATTCGCGACCAGACCACGAAGAGGCGGCGGGCGCTCCTGCGGTTTTACGCGTGCGAGGAGGATCGCTCGGAGGACTCACCGGACGATCCTCTTCCCGCGGAGGTGGTCGCAGGTCGCGAGCCTTACCTCATCGTGGGCGCGATCGCCGGGGGCTGAACGCGTTTACTGGCGAGCCTCGGCGCGGACTCGCCACGAGTCCAGCGACGCGACCATGCATACGGTGCCCGAAAGGATGCCGCCGATAGGTGGCGCCGCCGCGTGGGCGGCGCCTTCGAGGCACACCGTGACATCGAATCCCGCCGTTCGAACCTCGACGACGAGGACCTGCTGGCCGGTCTGAGTCACCCTTCGTCGCTCGGCGTTCAGGATCGTGCCTGAAAGCATCGCGATCGCTCCTGCCTGGTCCGGATCCAGAAAAACGGCATGTGAGCCGAACGATTCCGCGACCATGCGCCGGGGCCATGTCCAGCCTCGTTCGACGTACTCCGCGGGGGGCTCGTCTGGATGCAGGCGCCAGTGCTCGGCGTCCTTCGACCCCAAAAACAAGCAGGGAGAACGGGGATCAACCGCCACCCTTTCGGCCTTGGCGGACGCGTCATTGCTTCCGTATCGCCTTGACCGCGCCCAGGGCGGCCAGGTCGTCGATGGCGCTCATGAACGGAATGCTCCCGTGACTTGCGTTCGAGCTCGCATGGGCGATCTCGTGCAGGAGGACGCGCGCGAAGTGTCGCGGCGAGTCCAGCACCGAACGCTTGACGACGATGTTGGGCGAGTCCCACACGCCTTCGGTTTCGTACTGCGCCTCATCGAGCCGCATCGTCATCGAGATGCGCACCTCCTGCACCCGCTTCGTGTGGTCGCCGGCCAGGCGCAAAACCTCGGGAAGGATGCTCCAGCTCTTCCGCTCGGCCGCGTTCAACCTGGATGGATCGACGAAGTCGAAATGGAACGACTCGTTCCACGCCTTGATGAAGCCGGCGAGGTCGAGGATCGGCTTGCCGTTGAGGTCGCGGAGGTCGGATAGACGCGCAGCCAGTCGGTCGGGAATCCACTGGATCTTGTATCCATCGGTCCTCGCCTCCTGAATCGTCGCACCCATGTACAGCAACTGGCGTGAGGTGACGAAGATCGACTTGGCCTGCGTGGCGAGGATGCGGACCGCTTGCTCCTGGACGTCGAGCCAGGTGATCTCGTCGTGGTTGGTACCGGCCTGAATCCGGGTCAGGTCGGCGGCCATCTGCTCGGCGACCGCTGCTGACTTGCTCTTGAGCAGGATCGCCTTGACGCGGTCCTGGTACGCCGTGCGCCCGACGTTGCTTCGCTCACGGTTCAGCGCCTTCTGCAGCTGGGCCGTGGTCGAGGTGATGTTGTACGAGAAGAGGAACTGGTCCTCGGTCGCTACTCGCACGCCCTTGACGTAAACGCGAGCCGGCTCGTCAGGGCGGCGCCGCAGGATCGCGCCGAGGTCGGTGCGCTCGAGCTCTTCGTCACCGGCGAAACGAAGGAAGTAGTCCTTGGCGGCGGCCATGTCGGCGTCGTCGAGCCCGCGGAGCGCGAAATCGGTGCCTTTGCGTTTTGGCTCGGACGGCGGTGCGACGGCCGCATGCAATGTCTTGACGTCGGCGAAGTTGGTCTTGGCTGCGCGCTGCAGCGTGATGTCGGCGTGCGGGCTGCGGACCATCACCTCGATGCCGCGTCGGTGGAACGTCGCCAGCGCATCCTTCAGGCCGACGCCGAACTTGCCCACCACCAGGTCCGGCTGGCGGCGCTTTTCCGGATTCTCGTTCTGCGTCAGGTGCTGGTAGCGGAGGCCGCGCCCGAAATCGATCACATGCCACCCGTCGCGGCGTTTGACGATCTCGGGTTCGGCGGTCCCGGTGAGGGCGTGCTCGTCAAGGGCGTTGGCGATCACCTCCCGGATCGCCTCGGGCACGTCCCAGTGATCGAGGATCTTCTCGACGTTCAGGTCGAAGAGCGACGGCGCCTTCCTGGTCTTCACCGCGGGCATTACGCTACAAATTCGTCGGCAGCCGGGCGCGCCGGAGGTCGACCCGGTCACCTCGCAAGGGGACGCCCTCGCCGACCAGCAGCGCGCGCTGCCGCCTGCCCATCGGAATGGTGCCGTCGGCGTGCACGACGCGGTGCCACGGAAGGCTGTCGTGCGTGGTCGCCAGGACATGCCCGACGAGGCGCGGCGCGCCGGGGTCGAGGTCGCCGTAAGTGCGCACGAATCCGATCGGGATGGCGCGCACGCGGGCGATTATCCGCGCGGTCCGCACTGTGCGCGGCGATTCCGCATCTTCGGCGCCACCGGAGCGTCTCAGGCGCCCATGATGCGCGCGTTCGGCGTCACATGTGCGTCATGCGCGCGCCGATCTGGCGAATGCTCATGCTGCAAGCGGTATCGGCGACAAGGCGTTCGAATACACCGCCACGAGCTCGGGCGGCGGCGGCGGGATCGCGATCTTCGTCTTCAAGTACAGCGTTGTGATGCTGATCGCCGACGAACCGACGTCGAATGCGAGCGCTGTCGGGCAGCTTGCGCGCACCGCGGTCAGCAAGCTGGTGGCGTCCTAGTTACAGCAGCACCACCTCGTGGCCGGCGGCAAGCAATCGCTGCCCGGCCATCAGCCCGAGACCGTCTGATGATCCGGTGATCAGCACCTTGCTCAACGACTTGAATGATGCCGGGTCGTCAGTGAGGCGGGCGGTGATCCAACTTTGAAGTGGTAGGCAGTCGCGTCATGCGGTTCACGTCATCAGCGCGGGCGCAGGTTGGAACGCGTCCGGAAGTGCTGTTCCGATCTCACTCGAATCCACCTCGACGATGTCCGACTGGAGTGGACCAAGGATGGCTAGGAGCTCGTCCTGCTCGGCGCTGGGGACCTTGAATTGATTCAGCGTCGCGACTAGATCGTCGACCAGGGCGTTGAACTCACCTTTGGTGACCTTCATTGCGGCGTGTGCTTCCTTCATGCTGCGACCGCGGTATTGACAAGGACCGCCCGTGGCTTCGCAGACCTGATCGATGAGCATCTTCCGCAAGCGCCCAAGGTCTGTCCTCGCGAACTTCAGGTTTATTCGGTCATCTCCGGCCACCCGGTCCCTGAAGTCTTCGACGACCGCCGTGATGGCGTCGATGCCACCAAGTCGCTCAAACAAACTCCGTTCCATCGCTCCTCCTCCGTGCAATCGTCTTCTTGGAGCTCGGTGCCTCCGACGGGTCTCACCCGTCACCTCGACTATTGGCCTATCCCACCAAGGTGTCAAGAGCCGCATCGGACGTCCACCGAGGTCGGCTGCGAGGGCCATCAGCCACTGGCGGCGTGGCAGCCCGGCGGGAAGCAGCACGGGGATCAGGTGCGGATCAGTTCGAGCAGCTCTTCTTCTGGTCTCGTGAGGTCGATCGGGCGGTTGCCTCCACCCGAGCGGCGACCGGTCGGCCAGTAGATCTCACATGTGTTTCCGTCCGGGTCGTGAATGTAAAAGCTGAACGTGGGTCCGTGGTCGAAGCTCATGACAACTCGAGCCCCGCGCTGCGGTGCCGTTGCGTACAGCTCGCGCAGCTCGGCCAGCGAGTCCACCTGGAAGGCAACATGACGGCCCTCTGGGTTTGACATGAGCTGCAGCTGGGGCGGCCCATGCTGTTCCGTGCTCAAGAAGACCATCGCACCGGTCTGCTCGGTGGCGACCTCGCCCACCCTGTGCAGCCCCAGGAAGCGTTCGTAGAAGCCCGATAACGCAGTCGGATCCTTAGAGGTCAGCGCGCAGTGTCCAAGTCTCAATCTCGAATTCCCTCCGATTTCCATTAGAATGACATTCCAGTCAATGTTGGGAGGCTAACACTGGCCAGGACAACCGTCAAGGTTGCAAAACGTCGCTATGACACAAGCGGCCGGCGGTTGTCGGCCCAGGAGACACGTCGGCGAATACTGGTCGCCGCCCGCCGGCTGTTTTTGGAACGCGGATACGCGCCGACGACAATGGCGGCGATTGCCAAGGCGGCTGCCGTTTCGATTGAGACGGTCTATCTCTCGATAGGGGGCAAAGCCAGCCTGGTCAGGTATCTCGTTGAGACCGCGCTGTCGGGCACGGACGAGCCGGTCCCGCCGCTAGAGCGCGCAGGCGTGAAGGAAATCCGCGCCGAGGCGGACCCCCGCCGGAAGCTCCGCTTGTTTGCTGGGATGGTGCGTCCGATGCTGGAACGCCTCGCGCCGATCTGGCAAGTCGTGCTGGAGGCCGCGTCCACCGATAGGGAGCTCAGCACGCTGGTCGCGGAACTGCAGCGACGCCACGCCGGCAGCATGCGTCTGGTCGTCCAACATCTGGCAGAGGTTGGACGCCTCCGGCCTGCCATTTCAAAGGACATGGCTCGCGATGTTGTTTGGGCGATGAACTCGCCCGAGTTCTACCGTCTTCTGGTCGATGGACGCGGGTGGACCGGCGAGATGTTCGAGAGCTGGCTGGCAGATGCCTGGCAACGCCTTCTCCTGGACGACACCTGACAGGCGAAGTACGGTAGCGGCGTGATGGCGGCGCGCCCGCGTTCTCTCAGCGAATCGCTCTTACGCTCTTACAGAATCGCCCACGCACGACTGTTGACGGCGGCGGAAGGGCTGTCTCCCGAGCAATTCGGGTGGAGCGGAGGTCCAAGCCTTCACTCCGTGGCGTGGCAGCTGTGGCACGCCGCTCGCTGGGACGACATCTTCGCGTCTTACCTTCATAGGGTTTTCGCTCGCGATCCACGTGCACAGGTATGGGAAAGAGAATCGCTGGCGGATCGATGGTCCCTCGCCTCGGGCTCATTGGGGCGCCGCGACACAGGAACCGAAATGTCCGACGAGATGGCGGAAGGGATGCGGTTCCCTCTTCAAAAGGAAGTCGTGAGCTATGCCAGGCTCGCATTCACATACACGGAGGAGGCGATCGCGCTCACGCCCGACGATCAGTTGCTGGCGGCTCCGAACGATGACCCGGATGGCGATACCAAGCTCGACAACGCTCTCATCTACCTCGAGCATCTGAGCCGCCACCTCGGGACGATCGAGTCGATACGCGGGCTTCAGGGATTGGACGGCTCGTCCGCCCGCTGAGGCCTCAGTGGTTGAGGTCGCGCAATTGTGGAGGACATGCACAGCCCGGGGCCACACTTCACGGTGACGCGGGCGGGATCATCGAGCTGGTCAACAGGTACGCCGACGCCGGCGTCCAGCACCTGGTCATCGAGCCCTTCTCGAGCAACCTGCAGGACTTCCTCGAGCAGCTCGAGCGGTTCGCCAGAGAAATAGCGCCGCGGGCAGCGGGTGGGTTTCTGAAGGTTGTAGCGCGTAAAAGTGGAAAGGCGGCTACCTGCGCTCAGCAATTGCAACCGCGAGGCCGTTCCCCTCGAGCCGCCTCCCCGCTGAGACGACCAGTCTCCAACCGAGCAAGAGAAACAGCGGGGTCGGCAGCAGGAAAGTGAGATCGGGGACTGGAGTGCGAAAGGCCCAGAGAGTGAAGATGGTTCCGGCCGGGACCGCCACCGCCACGATCACGGTGCGAATGATTCGCATCGCCATGATTCGGTCGGTGGCGGATGGGAGCCAGGCAAAGACATAAAGATCGAGGCCCAGCATTCCGATTGCCACCGCGCGGCCGACGAGGATCAGAACAAGGATCAGCGGGATGAAGGCCGGCAGTACCAAACCAATACCCACAAACGTAGCCAGACTGCCGATCGACTCCGTGGTCTGGCGCGTCAGCAGCACTGCCAAAAGCCGCTTCGCCAGCGAATCACGATTCAATGCGAACAGCGGATTCCTAAGCAGGGGACCAAATTGACGGCCGCTGGTGAAACCCACCGCGACCATGCTCAGCACAACCGCGGCGATCAACAGAGTCGTCAACGAGGAAGACGCATGAGAGTCCTTGATGGTCAGCCACACCGAACCGGCCAGCACGCCGAAAAGGAGCTGCACCCCCACCGTGATCAGGCGCCAGCGGCCGGTCGCGCCTCGTTTGAACTCCAGCCAGGTCTTCCAGAAGAGCACGCCGGCGCCTCTGAAGGCCGTGGAGGTCGACGCCTGGACCGGGTCCCGCAGCCGCATGTTGGCCCCGCTCATGCCCGCGTTTCCGCTGGCACGGGCGCTGTCCACGAGCATGAAATACCGATAGGAAGTCTCAGCAAGTTCGGGGCCTTGGTTGCGTGTTAGCGCGATCCCCAGCGCCAAGACGCCGGCTGCGAGGGCGAGCAGCATGATGTCGGCCGCCAGGCTCCCCGACGCACCCATGACGACGAGTCCGCCTGGGCTCCAGGCTGCTGCCTGGCTGATGGGCTGCAGCCACGGCAACGGTCGATCTATCAAGAGCGGCAGAGCAGGCAGCGCCAACGCCGCCGCGATTGCAAGGGCCATGACGGTCCATGCGGTTCCCAGGCTTGTCGAGCGGAGGCGGACCGAGAACGCAACGAGGCCGGCCCCGCCCAGGAGGGTCAGCCCGAGAAGCACGGCCACGGCACTCTCTATCACCCGAATCGGGCCGACACCCAACGCGGACGAGAACAACAGCACTCCGAAAACTGCGAAGTTCAACAGCAGCACGGGCACCCGCTGCAGGTGCTGCCATCCAACCAGCAGCCATATCGGCAGCCCTAAGCCGCCGACCAGGTGAGCGTGCGCTCGCGATTGATACAGGCGTCCGCCCCCCGCCCTCGACACCGCAACGAGCAAAAACAGCAGTGCCGGCAGGAAAGCATCCAGGTAGGCCCACATCGATCCGGGAAGTTGGAGATGAATCCCAAAGATTCGTGCCCCAATCACCCACAACACGCTGACCGCATACGGTGCCCACGCCAGCCGGCGCAAGGGGTCGCGGGCCACCAGCTCCCATTTCCGTATTGCCGTGCGCAATTGGAGATAGAGGAGTGCCCCCAGCTGCGCGCGGATTCTCGGTGAACGTCGCGCCGCGCCGCGGCTGCGTCCGATGACCTCGATCACGTTGTCGCCTCGAAGAACGTCTCCTCCAGGTCCTGAGACCCATAGCGGCTGTTGAGCTCATCAAGGGTTCCTTCCGCAACGAGCCGGCCCGACTTGATGATCACGGCCCGGTCCGCGAGGCCCTCCAGGTAGGTGATCAGGTGACTCGAAATCATCAGCGCACGACCGGCAGCCTTTAGCTCCAACAACATCTGGCGCAGCTCACGTTGCGCGTGAGGGTCAAGGCCGACCATCGGCTCGTCCAGGAACATCACCTCCGTGCTGGCGAGCGCGGCGCAAGCCACCAACAGTTTCTGGCGCATGCCTTTTGACAAGGCCTCGCCGAGCTTGTCGCGCTGCTCGAGGATCTGGAAGCGGGCGAGGAGCGTTTCAGCATCCCGCTCCCAGCCCGCTGGGAGGTCGAGGCCGCGGGCCACGAAGACCATGTGCTCCCAGATCGTCAGCAAGGGGAACACCTCGGGTGTCTCCGGAACAAGAGCGATATGGCGGCTGCGATCAGGACCCAGCTCGCGGTCGTTCCATGTGACCTTGCCTGAGTCAGGCTTCTGGTAACCCGCTACGCACGTCAGAGTCGTGGACTTGCCGGCCCCGTTTGGGCCGAGCAGTGCAACCAGCTCGCCGCTGCTGACCGTAAACGAGAGCGAGTCCACGGCCGTCAGACCGCGATAGCTCTTCGTGAGTTTGCTGACCTCGAGCACCGGCCAGACGGTACCACCCGCCTGAACGAGACTTCGGCAGCCAGTCGCCCCTGTTGCGGGGCCGCCGCCAGTGCTGAGCGAGAACTCGATGTGAGCGGCGTAACGCCACAATGTTGCTGTTGACCGAGCCGACTGTTCGGGTGAGCGTCCAGGCCAATCTCGAGTTTCGCTGGACGGAGCTGATTCGCAGCCGCCTCGAGGGGCTGACCGACGAGGAGTACCTATTGGAGCCGGCCGTCGGGTGTCTCAGCGTGCGTCCCGACGCAGCTTCCGATGCGGTCAAGCAGAGCCGGGCCGCACAAGACCCGACTCATAGGCGACCACCACCGCCTGTACACGAGAGCGCGCGTCGAGTTTGGAAAGGACGTGCCCGACGTGCGTCCGGACCGTCGCCTCGCTGACGAACAGATTGGATGCGATCTGACCGTTGTCGAGGCCGCGCGCCATCAGCACGAGCACCTCTCGCTCGCGATCGGTGAGCGGTACCGTCCAGACTTGTGTCAAAGCTCGCCGGAGGTCGGACCTGGGCTTCGATCAGCCGGCGAGTACGTGCTGGCGCCAGGAGCGCATCCCCGGCGGCGATCAACCGGACGGCGGCCACCAGCTGTTCAGGGGACGAATCTTTGAGGATGAAGCCGCTGGCTCCCGCGCGTAGAGCTTCGAAGACGTATTGGTCGGCGTCGAAGGTGGTCACTATGAGGATTCGCAGCGCCGGATCGTTCTCGATCAGCTTGCGGGTTGCAGCGATGCCGTCCAGGCGTGGCATTCGGATGTCCATCAGCACAAGGTCGGGACGGTCGCGCCGCACCGCCGCCTGCGCGTCCTCACCATCGGCCGCCTCTCCCACGACCTCGATGTCGGCCTGGCCTTCGAGGATCAGCCGGAGACCCGCACGCACCATGGCCTGGTCGTCGGCGACCAAGACCCTGATCATGTTGGCTCGTACGGAAGGCGTGCGAAGACGCGGAAACCACCACCCGCCACCAGGACCTGCTTCGAATTGGCCGCCGAAAAGACTGACTCGCTCCCGCATTCCAATCAACCCGTGGCCTCCCACTTGAGAGCCGTCGGCGGATGGCCCGCGCCCATCGTCCTCAACTGTCACCTCGACGGCCGCACCGTCGCACCGCACCGTGAGCCCGACATGTCCGGCGCTCGCGTGTTTGAGAACGTTGGTCAGCGCCACCTGGGCGATGCGGTAGGCAGAGAGGTCGACCCCAGGCGGATTCCGTCCTGTCCACAGCTGTCGTCGAGGTCGACGACGAGGCCTGTCTGTTGCTTGGGCTACCAGCAGGCTGACGTGACGAAGGCTGGGCTGTGGCGCCAGCTGGTCGTCATCTCCCGGCTGACGCAGCATGGCAACCAGCCTGCGCAGCACCGACATCGCGGCGCGGCCCGTCGGTGGTAGCCCCGGCGGGATTCGAACCCGCGATCTCAGCCTTGAGAGGGCTGCGTCCTAGTCCACTAGACGACGGGGCCACGAAACGGTGGTGGGCGGCGTTGGGTTTGAACCAACGACCTCTTGCGTGTGAGGCAAGCGCTCTCCCGCTGAGCTAGCCGCCCGATTGACTGCGCCTTGCGCGCCCGGCGGGAAGGACAATTCTACCCACGAACCGACTCCGCTCTTCCCGGCGCGAAGACGGGATACCATCGTCGTCGTGCCCGAGACCCAGCCCCTCGCCGAGCGCCACTGCGTCAAGTGCGAGCCGGGCACGCCACCGCTGTCCAGCCACGAGGTCGGGCAGGGTCTCGAGCAGCTGGATGGCTGGACCGTCGAGGACTCGGAAGGCCACATGCGGCTGACCAAGACCTTCAAGTTCAAGGGCTTCATGCCCGGCGTCGAGTTCGTCAACCGGATCGCAAAGGTCGCTGAGGCCGAGGGCCACCACCCCGACCTGCTGCTCAGTTACGGCTCGGTAACAGTCCACCTGTTCACCCACGCCGCCGGCGGTCTCACCGACAACGACTTCATCCTGGCCGCAAGAATCGATCAACTGAAATGAACGGCCCCCACCCTCCGGGCTCGCTGCGCGAGCGCGGAGACCTCCCCACCCGGTGGGGAGGCGACAACTGAAATGAGCCGCCCCCACCCCTTCGGGCTCGCTGCGCGAGCGCGGAGACCTCCCCACCCGGTGGGGAGGGGGACAGTTGACCAAGTCTTAACAATCTCTCCTTTGCTTTGTCGTTGACAGCGTGATAGCTTCGTCGGGCTCGATGAGCTTCTTCATCTGCTGGCTTATGCACCGTCGCGAGCGAGAGGTACTGCTGCAAGGGGTCCTTCCGTGGGGCATCGATGCCGTGGTTTTCTGCTGGCGCTGCGACCGAATGCGTGGCCGCGCGGTACGCGTCCTACAGCTGAACCACACTCACGCCGGCATCTAGGCGCTCGGGCTCAGCGCCCGAGCACCACGGCGGGGTAGTAAGCGGGTAGAGCCGTCCGGCGCGAAAACTCCTGCGCCGCCACGTCACGCAAGGCCAGGTCGACGTTCCAGCTCACCACGACGACGACCGTGCATCCCTGCAGCTGATCCGAGCTGGTGACCACTTCGAAGTCGGTTGTGTATGCGGCGAGGACCTGCTCGTCGGCATGGATCACGCAGGCCTGCCCGCCGTCCGCCTGTGCTTGCTGGACCGCCTTTGCCGCCTCGGGCAGCGCCAGCGGGTCGTCGGTGTAGCCAGGCGCCTGAGCCACGACCGCGGCCACCGCGCCGGCGAGAACGATCGGCGCCAGCACCTTCCAGCGCTCGACCGCGGCGGCGATCAGGTACGCGACTCCGGGGATGAGGAAGATGAAGAATCGCGGGTAGAGGTATGCCGGCTGCAGAACGAGCCACAGCACCGCGACCACCGCCGCCACCACCGCGATCGCCGCCCACACCCAGGGCTCACGGTGTGTCGCCCACAGGCCCAGTCCCGCCGCGCTCAGCCACAGGCCGACCGTCAGCAGCACCGGAGCGCCCACCAGGAACAGGACGAGGTCGCGGGGAAAAGTCGGGTCGTAGAGGCTTGGGGGAAAGCCGTGCTGCACGAACTCCATGACCTCGATGTTGGCGTTGGCCGCCGCCCCGATCACGAAGGCCGCGATCCAGGCCGGGGTTAGGTGCTTGAGCTCCGGCCACGGCCTCCGCATGCCGATCCAGACCACGTGGACGAGAAGCACCACGATCGCGAAGACGTGCGTGGCGATGGCGAGACCCAACAGCAACGCATACGCAATCCACGCCCCTCTCCCCAACCCTCTCCTCTCTGAGGAGAGGGCATCCCGGTTCCGAATCAATATCAGAGTGGCCACCAGGGCCAGAAACGCGGCGAGGCTGTAGCCGCGCAGGTCACGGCTGTTCTCGACAAAGATCGGGTTGGTGGCGATGAAGAGCCCGGCGGATAGACCCGCCAGCAGGCCGAACCGCTTCCCTAGGGCGGCCGCCGAGATGCCGACCGTTGCCCCCGCCGCCATCGCCGGCACCAGCCGGTAGACGACCTCGCTCCGCGACCCCGTCAGTGAATAGATGACGTGGCTGATCAGAGAAAGGAAAACGTGGTCGTTGGACGCGATGCTTTTCAACGGGATGCTGGGCAGCACCGAATGCACCGCGAACGCGTCGATCAGGTTGGGCGTGGCGACGTAGCTGGCGAAGGTGGCGGCCGCGTCATAGCCGAAGGAGCGCCCGGCGCCGATCAAGTAGGCCGCGGTGGTGGCGACGCCGAGGACGATTCCGACCCAGGTCGCTGTGCCGGATCCGCGCATGCCCGGAAACTCTAAAGCGCTATTCCCCACCGGGAACCGGCGCTGCCGGTTCCGACTTCCCCACAGGGTGGGGAGGCGAAAACTCTTCTTCGGGTTCGGGGACGATGTCTTCGCCCGTGTACGCCGAAGCCTGCATCCGGAACAGTCGCGCGTAGCGGCCATTGAGCTTCATCAGCTCGGCGTGCGTGCCCTCCTCGACCAGGCGTCCGTGCTCGAGGAAAACGATGCGGTCGGCCCGCCGCACCGTCGAAAACCGGTGCGAGATGTACACAGCCGTGCGGCCGCGCGTGAGCGATCTCAGGCGCTCGAACAGGTCGTACTCCGCCTGCGCGTCGAGGGCCGACGTAGGCTCGTCGAGCAGCAGGATCTTGGCGTCGCGCATGAACGCTCGCGACAGCGCCACCTTCTGCCACTCGCCTCCAGAGAGGTTCACGCCCTGGTCGAACCACTTGCCGAGCGCCGTGTCATAACCCGCCGGAAGCCCGGCGATCAGCTCTTGAGCCCCGCCCTGCTGGCCGGCCAGCTCGATCCGCTCCCGGTCGTTGATGTCGGGCACATTGCCCAGGCCGATGTTCTCGGCCGCAGTCGCCTGGTAGGTGACGTAGTCCTGGAACATCGCGCCTATCTGTGCGCGCAGCTCGTTGGGATCGAAGTCGCGGATGTCGATCCCGTCGATGAGGATGCGACCTTCATTCGGGTCGTACAGCCGGCAGATCAGCTTGAAGAGCGTGGTCTTCCCCGCGCCGTTTCGGCCCACGATGGCAAGCGTCTCGCCCGGCTTGACCGTGAAGCTGAGGTTGGAGAGCGCGGTGGACTCAGCGCCCGGATACGCGAACGTCACGTTGTCGAAGCGGATCTCTCCACGCATCGGCTGGGGCACTTTGACCGGCGCGGTCGCGGCCGGCATCGACGTCTTCGTCTCCATGAGCTCGAACAGGTTGTTGAGATAAAGGTTGTGCTCATACATGCCCGAGAAGCCGCTCAGGATGCCCTGGATGGAGCCCTGCACCTGTGACGCCGCCGTCGTGTACAGGGTGAGGTCGCCGAGCGTGAGCCTGCCGATGATCGCCTGCAGGGCCACGTACAGATAGGTGAGCGACGTCACGATCGTGCTCAGGTTGCCGAGTGCAAACCCGGTCATATAGCGCCGCGCCACCTGGGAGCGCTGGGAGTTGTAGTAATTCTTGGCGATCATCCGGTAGCGATTGATGAAGTACGGGCCGAGTCCGAACAGCTTCACCTCTTTGGCGTAGCTGTCGGTGGTCACGAGCGTGACCAGATAGTTCATGCGCCTGAGCAGCCGCGAGCCCCAACGCGCGATGTTGTAGCCACGCCAGCCGTAGCGGGTGTCGGCGATGAACGCGGGAATTGGCGACACCAGCGCGATCACTGCGAGCAGCGGGCTGACGACCACCAGCAATGCGATCATCGTGATGAATGTCAGCAGCGTCTGCACCAGGCCGAATGCAGTCGAGATCATGATCACCGGCCTGTTGATGGAGTCGGTTTGCGCGCGACGCAGGAGGTCGTACGAAGCCGGGTCCTCGTAGAACGCGAGGTCGAGCGAAGCCGCCTTCTCCATGACCATCAGCTGGATCCGCATCGAGACCTCGTTCTGGAGCAGCTGCTGCGTGATGTTGCGCAGGGTGCCGAGCAACGCGGTGATGGCAAACAGCACGAGCTGCGCGACGACCAGGACCGCGATCATCTGGACCGCCGTGTACACCGGCGTATGAAGGTGCCCAAGCGGGCCGGACGGGTCAAGGCTCGCGAACGACTCACGATCGGGCCGGTGGAACTGGTTGATCGCGATCCCCTGGACGACGGCGTTGGTCAAGAGCTTTGCCGTGTAGGCGGCGGCGGCCGGGATCACGCCGGCGACCGCGGTGGTCGCGAACAGGGCGACCGTGATGGCCGGGCTTGCCTCCCAGACCAGGCGAAGGACGCGAGGCAGCGCGGCAGTGGTGCCGGTAACCGATTGCTTGAAGTTCAGCCAGCGCCCGCGAAGGTCCTTCGGGCTCTGGTCCTCGGGCGGCTGCTCGACGCCGGGGTCGCCGGTGAGACCGCTGTTCGCGGGCCCAGAGTCGGCCTGCTTACGCCTGCCCAGCCACCAGTGGATCGTCGGCGGGCCGCTGCCCGGCCCCATCATCGCCATGTGCTGCTCCGCAGCTTACCGAGCGGCTGCAAAACCCATCCACTTGCTTTCGACCATTTACTGAGTAATATTGTAATCATGGATGCAAAAGAGCTCGGATCGATCAAGGGTTGGTTTGCCGGAAGACTCCCAGACGGCTGGTTCAAGGGAGTGGAGGTCACGGTCGAGGACGACCAGATCGTGGTCCTGGGAGCGCTGCCCGAGATCGACCTCGGCAGCACGCCCGAAGAGAAGGAGGGCGCGGCCGCGGGGCGCATCGCCCGCTTCCGCGAGGAGACTCGCGGCGAGCGGATCGGGATCGCCCAGGAAGCCGAGGAGCGCTTCCACAAGTACGTGACGTGGGGCGCCACCATGGGTGGTGTCACCAAGCGTTTCAATCCGGGCGGCGGGGGCCGATCGTCCGGCGATCGCCGCGTGATGATCGGTCGGTGGTTGCGTCGACGCGGCCGCGGCCGGCACGGCGCCGCCACGCCAAGCGCGCCGTCTTCGACCTCGCAAGTCTTCTAATAACCGCATAGAAGACTCCTTTCCCCCCACCCGGCGGGGCCCGCACGGGCCCCGCCGACCTCCCATCCCCTCACCCCGGCGCTCCGCGGCGGGGAGCTCCCCACGTGGTGGGGAGGCTGGGAGGTGAAACCATGAACACGTCGCGCGTCGAGGCTTTTTCCGATGGCGTCTTCGCCGTCGCCATCACACTGCTGGTGCTGCAGTTCACGGTCCCCGAGGTGGGGTCGGGCAAGCTCCTCTCCACCGTGCTCGGCCAGTGGCCGCAGCTCGTCACCTACGTGGCGACTTTCCTCACCGTGGGCGTCGTCTGGGTGAACCACCACACCATCTTTCGCAACCTCCGAGCCGTAGACAGGACGATCCAGTTCATCAATCTCGTGCTGCTGATGACGGTGGTGCTGCTCCCCTACCCGACCGCATTGCTTGGCCGCTACCTCAACTCGGGCCAGAACGGCTCCGTGGCGGCGGCCTTCTATGCGGTCGTCATGACAGTGATGGCGATCGCCTTCCAAACCCTGGTGGCCTGGGCGCTCACGCATCCGCAGCTGCTCCGGCCCGAAATCGAGGGTGCGCGCGTCGGCGCGGTGCTCCCGCGTTTTGCCCCTGGTCTCGTCGTGTACGCCGTGTCGATCGGGCTTGCCTTTGTGAGCACGTGGTTGGTCGTAGCCCTGTACGCATTCAACGCGATCTACTACGCGTTCAATCAGCTTTCGTGGTCGTCCTCGGAGCAAAAGTGACGGCGGAGTACATGCTGCCCAGATACCGGCTCGGTACGGTGCCGAGGCGGCGCGTGCCCTCGAACCCTGCTTCGGCCGCCATTTCCTCCCATCGCTCATAGGAAAACGGATGCGGCACCCATGGGTTGCCACGATTCGAGCCGTACTCGACCACGATCAAGCGGCCGGCCGGACGCAGCATCGACTTCACCATGGCGAGCACGGGCCTCTTGTCGCGCACGAAATGCAGCGAGTTGGCCATCACGATGCCGTCGAGGCCTGCAAGGTCCATTGGCCTGGTGAAGTCGGCCCTCACGACGTCGAGCCGAGTCTCGGGAAACCTCCTCCCCATCGCATCGTCGAGGTCGCGCAAGGACCCCGCCTCTCGGTCGACGGCGGTGATGTGGGCGCCCGGTCCGAGCAGGTCGGCGAGCGCGAGCGTGAACGCTCCCTCCCCCGCCCCTAGATCCGCCCACTGGCCTCCTTTCGCGTCGACACCGTCGCGAAGGAGACCGACCAGGTCAGTGTGATTCACGTGCCTCCGCGACCATCTCGCGCACATTCGGCACGACTTCCTGGATGAAAGCGTCTCCGGCGTCCGGGCTGACCATGAACGTGTCGAAACCGTGCTCGAGGGCGAGGGTTGCGAAATCCTCGGCGGTTAGACCGCCGCCAACGTTGAGGATGCGCCGAATGGCCGACGGATCGCGACCCGCAGCGCGGGCAGCATCGTCGATACGGGCGCCGGCCTCGACAATGTCTTCCGGTTTCAGGTAACCGAGAGATGGCACCCACCCATCGGCGAGGCGGCCGGTGAGCGCCAGCATCCTCGGCTTGTACGCGCCAACCCAGATGCCAATCGGATGCGCGGGCGGCGGGCCGGCATTCAGGCCGGCGAGCTGGTAGAAGTGCCCGTCGAATCGCAGACCTCGCCCACCGCTCCACACCAGGCGGATCACCTGGATGGCCTCTTCCAGCGCGCTCACGGCTTCGCCGGCGGTTCGGGCCGGCCCGCCCATGGCTTTGATCGCGGGCCAGAAGCCACCCGCTCCGAGCCCAAGCTCGAAGCGCCCACTCGAGAGCAGGTCGAGCGAGGCTGAGGCCTTGGCGAGCATGGCCGGCGGGCGCAGGGCCAGGTTGGCGACGTCGGGGAACAGCGTCACGCGCTTGGTGCGCCCGGCGATGGCGGCGAGAAGTGTGAACGTGTCGTGAAAGCGGTGCTGGTAGGGGTGGTCCTGGATGCCGATCATGTCGATGCCCGCGTCGTCGGCCCTCACCGCCTGTTCGAGCGCTCGCAGCGGCTCGGTGGCGTC
>WNGR01024352.1_pt1 | contig 17842 bp, 12 predicted proteins | sample 5407581 | NCBI WGS metagenome assembly WNGR01 (sample SAMN13153383, study PRJNA577476) | soil metagenome | isolation source: 80 cm soil or saprolite under Garry oak tree replicate 2 | place: USA:California | collected 2016-06-15 | reverse complement strand
GGCCTCGTGCTGCGTGACTTCGTACTGCAAGGGTGTCAACTCGCGCCGTAAGTCGGCGTCGCTTGGCTTTGGCTTCACGGTATACATCGCGTATCTCGCCTCACTGGTTGAAGCTGCGGTGCTCACTTTCCCTGCCTCGTCACCCCAGATCGCGCGCAGCCTGCGGTCGCGGCCGCATCCGGTGCGATACATCCCGTAGCGAACCGGATTCTTTTTCGCGAAGTCCTGGTGATACTCCTCCGCCGCATAGAACGGGGCGGCCGTGAGGATCTGCGTGGCGACGTCGCGGTGAAAGCGATCGATGATCTGCTGGCGCGCCGCGCTCGCCACCCGCCGCTGCTCGGCGCCTCGGACGAAGACCGCGGTGTGATAGTTGGGGCCGGTGTCACACGCCTGCCCGTCCGCCTGGAACGGGTCGATGTTGTGCCAGAAGGTCCAGAGCAGCGTCTCGTAGCTGACCTTGTCGGGATCGTAAACGACCTGCACCGACTCGAGGTGGCCGGTGTTGCCCTCTACGACATCCATGTAGGAGGGGTTCTTCGTCCTGCCGCCCATGAACCCGGACGTCGCCGAGATCACACCGGGCAGATCGTCGTAGGCGTGCTCCATCGTCCAGAAGCAGCCACCGGCGAAGGTGGCGGTGTCGAGGGGCGTTGTCAGGCTCAATGCGAGCAAGAGTGCGATGTTCATGCGCTCAATGTGCCGGAACCGCTCCGTGCAGGGAAGTCCTCAGGCTGATTCTTAGAGGTTTCTCATCAAGTTCACATTGCCCCACGCCTCGAGAGCGCGGTACGTTAGCGACGTGCAGATACTTCTCGTCGAAGACGACCGCGATCTGCGGCGCTTCCTCAGCAAGGCGTTTCGCGAAGAAGGCTACGGCGTTACCGAGACCGACTCCGGTGACCGCGCCTTGGAGCGTGCGCTCGAAGGCACGTTTAGCTGCGTCGTGCTCGACGTCATGCTGCCTGGCCGCGACGGCTTCAGCGTCGTCGCGGAGCTTCGCAAACGCGGCGTTTCGACGCCGGTGCTGTTGCTCACGGCCAAGGACGAACTCGAGTCTCGGGTGCGCGGCCTGGAGGGCGGCGCGGACGACTACGTCACGAAGCCGTTCGACCTGCCCGAGCTGCTCGCGCGCGTTCACGCGCTCATCCGCCGTGCCGAGCTGCGCCACAAGGATGCGACGTTACTCGTCGGCGGCGTGTCGCTCGATCCGCTGACCAGACGCGTCACCCAGGACGACCGTATCGTCGATCTCTCGCCCCGGGAGTTCGCCCTGCTCGAATTCCTGATGCGCAATGCCGGTCGCACCGTGTCGCGTTCCCGCATCGCCGAAGCGGTGTGGAATTATAAGTTCGATCCGGAAACGAACGTCGTGGACGTGTACGTCAACTATCTGCGCAAGAAGCTGAGCTTTGGCGGCCGGACCGCGCCGATCAAAACCGTCCGCGGCGTGGGGTACCGGCTCGAGGCAGGTGACGGTGGCTGAACGTCGCCTGAGCCAGGTGCTGACGCGGCGCTTCAGCCGCGTCGCCTGGACCGCCCTCGCCGGATACGCGCTGGTGGTCGTGTTGCTGTTCGCCGCCGCCGCCGAGATGGCGTTGCGCCGCTCGCTCGAGCGCTCCGCCGACGTGATCCAGTCGCTGCTCGGCGCGTATCGCGATTCCACTAGCGCGCCGGGGAGCGTCATGCCGTCGGCGCTGGCCGACCAGCTCGTCGGCATGGGCGGGCAGGTCGTCATCACGCGCACGACGACCAACGCGGGCGGCATGCCCCAGGTCTACTACCTGTCTCCCGGCATGCCGGCGCGCCGCCTCGAAGGCCTGCCCGACGACTCCCCGGAGAAAGCCCGCGCCGCGCTGGTCTCCGCCATCACCGAGCGCGCGCGCTGGCGCTATCGCGTGCTGCATCGAACGATGGGCGAGTTCGACATTTACGTCGTCGCGAGCCGCCAGTCCTACGTCGTCCCCCTCGGCGTCCTGGTCGCGGCCGCGGCGCTGCTGCTGCCGCTCGCGGCGTTCGCGGCGGTGCAGGGCGCGCGGCAAGCCGTGGATGAAGCGTTGCGGCCGCTCGAGCGGGCCACCGGGGAGACCCGCGCCATCGGTCCCTCGGAGCTCGGCACGCGGCTGACGAGCCCCACCGGGCAGACCGAGGTCACCGAGCTGGCGGAGAGCATCAACCGGATGCTGGAGCGCGTCGATCGCGCGCATCGGGCATTGCAGTCGTTTACCGCCGATGCGAGTCACGAGCTGCGGACGCCCCTGACGCATCTGCGGGCCCAGGTGCAATGGGCGTCGGCGGAGGGCCGCACAGACCCGGAGATTCATGACGCGCTCGGGGCGATGGAGCGCGCGCTCGATCGCACGACCAAGCTCGTCGAAGAACTGCTGCTCATCGCGCGCGGGGAGAACCGCCAGCTCGCGTTGGCGCACGCCCCGTTCGATCTGGCCGCCGTCGTCGAAGAGGTCCGAGAGATCACAGAGGCCATGGCCACGGACAAATCGCTGATCGTGCATGCTGAGCCTACGGCGCGGATCGATGTCGTGGGGGATGCCGATCGCACGCGGCACATCCTGCTGAATATCGCGTCCAACGCGGTGCGCTACACGCCGAGCGGCAGCGTGGTCTTCGCGATCATACCACATGGCAAGGAAGTCGGTGTGAGCGTGCAGGACACCGGCCCAGGGATCGCGCCGGAGCATCTGGACCGGATCTTCGATCGTTTCTTCCGGATCGATCAGTCACGCAGCCGCGAGCTGGGAGGAACCGGGCTCGGCCTCGCCATCGCCCGGCTGTTCGCCGAGCTGCAGGGAGGACGCATCGAAGTGAACAGCACGCCTGGCCAGGGGAGCACATTTACGCTGTGGTTGCCGGGTGTGCTAGGGGTCGCGGAATGAATGTAGGGGCGCAGCATGCTGCGCCCCTACCCAACGTGACACGCTGCAGGTGCTACCGGGCCACCAGTCCGACGGTGCTCGCCGGCAAGCCGGCGACATTGCCGACCGTCGTGAGATGGCCGTCCGCCTCGATCCGGAAGCCACTGATGCTCCGGTTGCCGTTCAGCTCATACAGATACCGGCTGTTGCCGCTCACCGCCAAATCGATGTTCCCCCCACCGACGACCGCCGTCCGCCCATCGCCATCGATCAGGTTGATCGAGCCGTCGCTCGCGATCGCGAAACCGGAGATCGAGCCGCCCTGGGCGTTCGCCGTGTATCCATACCTACCGTTCTCGGTGACGACGGCCCAGCAGGGCGCTCCCTGGTGCGTGAGCACCGCACCACTCGCCACCGTGAGTCCGGCGGTGCCGACGATGTAGGACGACGCGCTGCCCGCGGCCTCCGAGACGAACAGCTCATCGCGGTGCCCGAAGGCAAAGCCGAACGGCGTGCCGCCCGCCGAAGCCGCGGTGTTCACACCGGACACGAGGCCGTCCGATCCCACCGCGTAAATGTCGAGCCGGTTGGTCGTCTTCTCCGTTACGACGAGCCAAGCGCCGGTAGGGCTGAATGAGACCTGGGCCGGACCGACACCGCTCCCCGACAGCGGGCGCGTCGATCCCGCGAGCGGCGCGAGCGCGCCGTCATTGCCGACACGGAAGCCGCTGATGTTGCCGTCCCCGCCGGCGTTCAGGACGTAGAGCACGTCGCCGTGCACCGTCACACTGATCGGCCGAATACCGCCCGATGCCACGCGGCCGGTGAGCTCGATCCCGCGCGGCGTGACCCGGAACGCCGAAACGTCGTTCGATCCGGCGTTGACGGCGAAGAGCCAGCGGCCGTCATCGCTCAGCGCCAGCGCGCCCTGCGAGCCGAGGCTCGCGCCGGTGCCTGCGCCGCCGGTGGACACGCTGCCCGACCACGACAGGCGGCCATCCGCGCCCCGCGAGTACATCGCGACGGCATTGCCGCCCGCGACGTTCGCCAGCGCGTAGACGGCGCCCGGCGCATCCGCGGCCGCAACCGCGCTCGCATTCAGCTCCAGCGCGCGGTCCGCCGCGAGCCCGGTGACGTTGTGGTCCTGCGCGCATCCGCCCAGCGCGACGAGCGTCAGCGCGCCAACCGCCATGATCTTGTTCATCGATAACCTCCCGAGAAGTAGTGACGGTGAACTGCTCGGGAGAATGAACGCGGGCGACTGCCCAAGCGCATCGGCTCCGGTGCGTTATGAGAACTTTCTCATACTGTGCTCATTGAAGTCGTAACGAGAGTCGGGCCTCGCAGCCCCGTTGCGCGGGACGGTTTGACAGCGTCAGCGTTCCACCGTGCGCCTCCGCGATCTGCCGCGAGAGCGCGAGACCGATCCCCGAGCCTTCGGGCTTCGTCGTGTAGAACGGCACGAACAGATTGGCCGTGTCGGCCAGACCGCCGCCCTCGTCGCGGACCCAGACATCGAGCTGGCCGTTCCGCGTTTCCCAACCGACCTCCACCGCACCATTCGCCTCGAGTGTCGCGTCCACCGCGTTGCGCACGAGGTTGATCAACAATTGATCGAGCTGTCCGCTATCGGCCTGGATTGTCACGTTGGGACCGGGCCGCAGCGCCACCGGCCGGCGTGTCTCCAGAGCGACCACGCGACGCACCCAGTCCTGAATCGCGACGCTCTCGAATCGTGGTGGCGGCAGCCGCGCCAGATGAGCATACGCGGCCATCAGACGGCTGAGGGACTCTGAGCGGCTCGCGATCACGCCGAGCCCTTTGCGGAGATCCTCACGCTGGTCGGGTGGCGCCGGCTCGCGAGTGATGAGCGCGAGCAGACTGTCGGCGATGGACTTGATCGGCGCCAGCGAGTTGTTGAGCTCGTGGCTCAGGACGCGAATCAGCCGCTTCCACGCTTGGCGCTCCTCATCGCTGAGCGCGCGGCTCACATCGGTGAGCACCAACAGCTGGTGTGGGAGGCCGCCCTGCCGGAACGTGCCGCGCCGCACTTCCCAGCGCCCGGCGCGGCCGGGAAACGCGAGCGTATCGACGCGCGGCGTGTCACCCGCGAGGGAGCTGGCGAGACCGAGGCTCGGCGCGTCGCGGCCGAGCAGCTGTTCGGGCGCGCGACCGAGCAGTGCCGCGCCGCCGCGGTTCACGAGCCGAAGCGCGTGCGCGGCGTCGAACGCGAAGATGGCGACGTCGATCTCTTCCATGACACGGCGGAGCAGCGCGGTGGCTTCCAGAGCGCCGAGCCGCTGGGCGCGCAGATCGTCGCCCAGACTGTTCAGCTCGAGGAGCAGCAGCCCGAGCGCGTCCTCGGGATTCGACCCCCGGGCGCGCAGCGTGTAATCGCGCTCGCGCAGCGCGGCGAGCACGTTCGACACGGTCTGCAGTGGCCGCACGACGTGCTCCTTTACGATGGCTGCACACGCGAGCCAGACGCCCGCGACCAGCAGCGTGAGGGTCCATTGGGTGCGGGGCGTGAAATCGCCGAACCAGAGGAGGCCGAGCGCGAGCGCGACAGCGGGGAAGCCGCCGAGCAACGCGAGCCAGAAGACGCGGCGCTCGTGCTTGGGTTTAGAGGCCATGCCGTTTGAGCCGGCGGTACAGCGCGCTGCGCGAGAGGCCGAGCGCCTTGGCCGCCTCACTGACATTGCCCGCCGCGCGTGTGAGCGCCTTCTGAATCAACACGCGCTCGACCTCTTCCAGGCTCATCTGGTCGAGCGCGCCGGCGCCATCCCCGCCACCGCCCAGCCCAAGGTCGCGCGCCTGGACGCGTCCGCCCTCCGTCATGAGCACAGCTCGCTCGACCGCGTGATCGAGCTCCCGCACATTACCGGGCCACGAATGGCGGAGCAGCAGCTCCATGGCATCTGGCGCGAATTCCTTCGCCGCTTTGCGGTAGCGGGAGGCGTAGCGGCGCAGGAAATACGCGGCGAGCAGCGGGACATCGGCGCGCCGCTCGCGCCTTTCACCTCCGCCTGGATGTCGGCGTTGGTAGCCGCGACGACGCGGACGTCGGCCCGTCGCGCGCGCGACGCGCCCACGCGCTCGTACTCGCCGGTCTCGAGCACGCGCAGCAGCTTCGCCTGCTGCGGCAGCGGCAGATTCGCGATCTCGTCGAGGAACAGCGTGCCGCCCTCGGCGAGCTCGAAGCGACCGACGCGATCCGTCTTCGCGTCGGTGAACGCGCCACGCACGTGCCCGAATAGCTCGCTCTCGAACAACCCGTCGGGAATGCCGCCCAGATTCACCGCGATCATCGGCCGCTCCGCCCGGGGCGACGAGGCGTGGAGCCACCGCGCCACGACCTCTTTCCCCGTGCCGTGCTCACCGAGGATGAGCACGTTGGCGTCCGATGGACCCACGCGTTCCATCAGGCGCAAAACCGGCTGCATCGCGGGCGATTCGGCGATGAGCTCGGGGAGTCCTTCTCTGCGGAGTGTGCGGTTCTCGATCTCGAGACGCTGGCTCTTGCGCAGCGCGCGGCCGAGCTCGACCTGCGTGCGCAGCGTGGCGAGGAGACGGCGGTTGTCCCAGGGTTTCTCGACGTAGTCGCGCGCGCCGCGTCGCATCGCCTCGACCGCGCCGTCGATGCTGGCCCACGCCGTCATCACGACCACCGGCGGCGCACCTTCCAGCGCCTGGACGCGCGACAGCAGGTCGAGCCCTTCGGCGCCCGACGTCGTGTCACGGGCGTAGTTCATGTCCACGAGCAGCGCATCGAAGTCGCGCGCTTCGACGGCGGCGAGCACCGCGCGGGGAGAGGCTGCGGTCTCCACGTCGAAGCCCTCGCCCTTGAGCAGCAACTTGAGGGCTTCGAGGACGTCAGGTTGATCGTCGGCGATGAGGAGACGAGGGGCGGGCATCTGCTAAAGGTGACCGGGGTCAGGGGTCCGGGGCCAGGGCGTCGCGTCCGAAGGGTCCGCCGTGTGGAAAAATGATGATGCTCCGATGGTCGTATCCTCAAGACTGGTCGGATGCTTCGCGGATACCAAGCGCTCCGAGTGTGGCAACTCTCGATGGATCTCGTGGTCGAGAGCTACCGTGTCAGTGCGTCGTTCCCCAAGCACGAGATCTATGGACTCACCAGCCAACTGCGTAGGGCAGCTGTCTCAATTCCGGCGAACATCGCGGAGGGTCATGGGCGACGCCACATGGGCGAGTGTCTCCATCATATGTCCATCGCTAACGGATCATTGCGCGAATTCGAGACCCACGTCCGGATCGCGAGCAGGTTGCAGTACCTCACCGATGCGGATCTACAGGAGATCCTGCGCAACGCCGCCGAGGTCGCCCGCATGCTCCACGGACTCGCCAATGCACTTCGGCGGCGCCGGTCCCCGAGCTCCTGACCCCAGCCCCTATTCAGTTCGCAACGCCACCATTGGATCCACCCGAGTGGCGCGACGGGCCGGCAAATAGCTCGCGATGAGCGCCACGACGACCAGACCCAGCGCGGCGCCCACGAAGGTCACAGGATCAGTCGCCGTGATTTCGAACAGGAAGCTCTTGAGCACGCGTGTGGTCGCGATTGCACCACCTGCACCCAGCACGATTCCAAGAAGAGCGAGCACCGCGCCGCGACCCACGACGAGTCGCAGCACCCGGCCGGCGTCCGCGCCCAACGCGATGCGCACGCCCAGCTCGTGGGTGCGCCGGACGACGCCGTAGCTGATGAGCGCGTAGAGGCCCGCGGCGGCCATGACGAGTGCGAGCGCCGCGAAGATTGCCACCAGCGTGGCGTAGAAGCGCTGGGTCGCAACCGACTCGGCCATCATTTGCCGCATCGGCTGCAACGCGTCTACGGGGAGCTCGGGATCGAGCGTGCGGAGCGCGGCACGGAGCGGAGCCGCGAGCGCCGCAGGATCACCGGCGGTGCGGACGATGACCTTGAGAAAGCTCTGCGCGTCGTTGGCCAATGGCTCGTAGATCACGGGCGGAGGTGCGGCCGACAGCGACATCTCGCGCGTGTTACCGACGACGCCGATGATCGTGCCGATGCGCGTGCCGTAAAAGGCAACGTGCTTGCCGATCGGATCCTGCCCAGGGAAGAAGGTGTTGACGAGAGCCTCGTTCACGACGACGGGCCGCGCAGCGCCGCCATCGCCGGGGACAAAGAGACGGCCACGTCGCAGGGGGATGCCGAGCGCACGGAAGAAGTCCGGCGTCACGGCGGTGAAGCTGCCCCAGGGAGCCTCAGGCTGCTCGGGCTGGTCGGGCACGCGGATCGTTCCGATGGCACCGACGGCGAGGGGCGTTCCGGTGCTCACCGCAGCGGCAGTAGCCCCGGGGAGTGCACCGGTGCGCTCAATCACAACCTGCGCCAGAGCAAGTTTCTGTGCCGTGGTTCCGTAGCGCGCCGCAGGCAGATTGACCTGCGCCACGAGCGCGTGCTCCGGGTCGAACCCGGGCTCGAGCGTCATCAACTTGACGAGGCTTCGCCCGAGCAACCCGGCCCCGACGAGCAGCATGAGCGTCAAGGCCATCTGCGCGATCACGAACGCTCCGCCGGCGCGGGCGTGCACGGCGCCCGTCCCCACACCCGCACCGCCCTCCTTGAGAGCGACCGTCGAGATGCCGCGCACCGATTGCAGTGCCGGCACCACGCCGAACAGCAGCCCGGTGAGCAACGCCGCCCCAACGGTGGTCGCGAGCACCTGCACATTGATGCCCACGTTGTGCAGGCGGGGTAGCGACGTGCCCGCGAGTGATACGAGCAACGGGACACCCCACGCCGCAAGCAGCACGCCCACGGCCGCGCCGGCGAGCGCGAGCAGCATCGCTTCGGTGATCACCTGCCGAATAATGCGGATCCGAGTGGCTCCAAGCGCCGTCCGGATCGCAGTCTCGCGTCCACGCGCGACCGCGCGCGCGAGGAGCAGGTTCGCGACGTTGGCGCAGGCGATGAGCAGCACGAGACTCACAGCCGCGAGCGCGAGGAGTAGCGGCCTTCGCACCTCGCCCACGGCCATATCGCGAATCGTGATCGGAACCGTTACCCTCGGTCGGCGCTCTCCGATGCTCTTAGACCACGCGCGCTCCGCGGCGTCAAGATCCGCTTTGGCGCGCGCGAGAGTCACGCCTGGCCGAAGCCGTCCGACCAGCTCGGCGGTTCCAGCCGGATCGAACGCCGCGGGAGTCGCGCCCATGGAGCGCCAGAGGTCCGTGCCCTCCGAGCGGAACCCTGGCGGCAGGACCGGGAACCCAAAGGTCGCGGGCATGACGCCCACGATTTGCATGGCCGTACCATCCAGAGTGATGGAGCGACTCAGTACCTGGGGATCTCCCCCGAAGCGTGCGACCCAGAAGCGGTAACTGAGCACGGCCGCGGGCGTGCTGCCCGGGCGATCCTCCTCGTCGGTGAAGCCGCGGCCGAGTATCGGTTGCACGCCGAGCATGGGGAAGAGATTCGACTTGACGGTATAGGCACTGACCCGCGTCGCGTCTCCAAGACCGGTGAGCACGGGACCATCGCCCCAGTACGGCGATACGTCTTCGAAGGAATGGTTCTGCTCGCTCCACGCTCGGACCTCCGCCCCAATCGGCGACGCGGCGAATTGGCCGGATTGATAGTATTGCTCGAAGGTCCACCCGACGCGCACCACTCGCCCCGGGTCTCTGTACGGCAGGGGTCGCAGCAGCACGCCTTCCACCACGCTGTAAACCGCCGTCGTGGGCGAGCGTCAGGATCGCGAGGCTGGTGAATCCCGGTCGGTTGGCGAACGTGCGAAGCGCGTAGCGAAGGTCCTGGAGAATCGTGTCCATCATTCGGCCCTCAGCGCCACCATCGGATCTACCCGCGTCGCGCGTCGGGCGGGCACGTAGCTCGCCAGGACCGCAACGACAAGGAGGACCAGCGACACAGCCGTGAAGCTGGCCGGGTCTGTTGGGCTGACGCCGAACAGTTGGCTCCTCAGGACGCGAGTCGCGGCGAAGGCGATCACGAGTCCGATCGCCAGCCCGACCACCCCGAGCATCACGCCTTCGCGCAATACTTGCCGCAGCACGTCGGGCGACTGCGCGCCGAGCGCGATCCGGATGCCGAACTCGCGCGTCCGTTGCACGGCCGAGTAGGCGACGGCCCCGTACAGACCGATCGCGGCCAGCAGCAACGCCAGCGCACCGAATCCGCCTACGAGCGTCGCTGCGGTGCGTTGCTGGCTGAGCGATCCCGCCAGCCGCTCGTCGAGTGGCTGAATGCGATAGACCGGAAGATCCGAGTCGAGCGCGCGAACCGCGCGTTGCAGCGGCGATACCAGCGCCATCGGATCGCCAGCCGGCCGGAGATGGACGACGAGCGCCGGGTGATAGTCCTGCGTGAGGGGCTGGTAGAACGTCAGCCGGCGTTCTTCGAACAGATTGCGATACTTGGCGTCCCGGGCCACGCCGACGACCTCGAGCGGCGGACCACCCCACGTGCGCACGAAGCGCTTGCCGACCGCTTCCTGGCCCGGCCATAGCCGCTCGGCGACGGCTTCGTTGATCACGGCGACGGGCGGAGAAGTCGGCTCGTCGTGCGCGGTGAATCCCCGGCCGCGCAGGATCGTGATACCCATCGTCTCGAAGTAGCCCGGCGAGACGGAATTGCGGTCGGTGCGGTACCCCTGGTGCTCGGCGTCGATGAGGGCACCCTGGGCGTCGATGCGCGTGTCGTACCCGCCGGCGAACGGCAGATTGAGCGCGAGGCTTGCCGAGCGCACGCCCGGGGTGGCCTCCAGATCGCGCAACAGTTGGGTGTAGAAGCGCCGCCCTCGCGCTTCGTCGTATCCCTGCAAACCGACATCCAGCCGCGCAACCAGCACATTCGTGGCGAAGCCCGGATCGATCGCGTAGGCGTTTTGCAGCGTCCGTACGAACAACCCCGCGGCCACAAGCAGGACGAGCGAGACGGCGACTTGCGTGATCACGAGCGCATTGCGAAGTCGAGTGCCCCGCGGCCGCCCGATCTCTGCGCCTTGCCGTAGCTCTCCCGCGAGATCAGACCGGACGGCGTGCATGGCGGGGACCAAGCCAAACAGCACGGCGGCCGCAAGCGAGATTGCCAGGGTGAACAGCAGCACTCGCGTGTCGGGGGTGAGATCTATTTCCCCGGAGAAACTGAAGGCGGGAAGCGCCCGTAGCAGATCACTACCCCAATACGCCAGCAGTAGGCCGCCGATTCCGCCCAGCGCCGAGAGCACGATGCTTTCGGTCAAGAGCTGCCGCAAAATCCGGTTGCGTCCGGCGCCGAGCGACGCGCGAATCGCCAGTTCCCTGCGCCGCGCGGCGGACCGCACGAGGAGCAGATTCGCCACGTTGGCGCAGGCGATGGCGAGGACGAGGATGACCGCGCCCTGCAAGAGCCGCAGGAAGCGCACAATGTTCGCTTGAGTGAAAGGATCGAACCCGGACGTCATCGCGGCAGACACGCCCCAGCCCTCCCGATCCTTCGGAAACGAAGCGACCATCCGCTGCCCGAACGCCGCGAGGTCCGTACGCGCCTGCGCCAGCGACGCCCCGGGCCGCAACCGGCCGAACAGCTGCAGCCAGACGGCTTCTCGCTGGTTGAAGAAGGATCCGAACTCCGGCATCGCCACCGGCTGCACAGAAAGCGGCAGAAACAGGTCCAGCTGATCGCCGCGCGTCAGCCCTTGAAAGCCGGCCGGGGCGACGCCGATCACCTCGAACGGATGATTGTCGACGCGGATGGTCTTCCCGACGACATCCGCTCGCCCACCGAAGGCGCGTTGCCACAGTCCGGCACTGAGAACAACGACATACACGGGATTGCTCGGCCGATCGTCGTCCGGCGAGAAGAACCTGCCCTGCGCGGGCGATGTGCCGAGCACCGCGAAGTAATTCCCGGATACGATCCCACCGCGCACACGCTCCGTCGCCGCCGTACCGCTGACGTGCACCGGCACCGTGGTGATGGCCGCGACATCCTGGAACACTCGTGACTGGTCCCGCAGATCGACATAGTCAGGGTAGGAAAACGTGTCGAACCCGTCGTTGTTGATCGTCCGTCCGATCAACAGCAGCTCCTCCGCCCGCGTCACATGCGGGAGATCCCGCAGCAGCAGCGCGTTGACGATGCTGAAGATGGCCGTATTGACGCCGATCCCCAGGCTGAGCGTCAGCACGACCGCCGCCGTAAAACCGGGGCTCTTCTGGAGCGTGCGCAGCGCGTAACGCAGGTCCTGAAGAATGGTGTCCACCATAGGGTGCCCTTCCTATTCCGCTCGCAAGGCCACGACCGGATCGATCCGCGTGGTCGCCCGAGCCGGGATGAGGCTGGCCAGCGCCGACACGACGATCAGGAACGCAGTGACCGCAGCAAGCGTAGCCAAATCCGTGGGAGTCACGTCATAGAGCAACCCTCGCAGCAGACGGTTCGCCAAGAGCGCGCCGATCAGCCCCAGCGCCGATCCGATCGCTGCGATTGTGAGACCGCGACCCATCACCATGCGCCGCAGATCTCCTGCGTTGGCCCCTAATGCCATCCGAACTCCGAGCTCACGGGTCCGTTGGCGCACCATTGTGGCCATTGCGCCGAACAAGCCGACTGCTGCAAGGACGACAGCGGCACCCGCGAACACAGCCAGGAGCAGCGCGTTCAAACGGGGCTGCGCCAGCGGTCCGTCGAGGTACGTCTCGAATGATGCCGCGCTCGTCAGCGCGACACCCGGTTCGGTCTCGCTGATCACGCGGCGGATAACCGGTACCTGCGCGTCCGGAGGTCCGCTCGTACGTATGGCAAGCGCCAGCGGTGCGAAGGGGAAGAACGATTGCCGTAGCGGGAAATACACGCTCGGGCGCGCCTCCCGCAGGTCGCGGTATCGCGTGTCGGGGACCACGCCGATGACCGTGACGGTCCGCTCCAAATCGGCTCCCATCCGGAGGCGCTTGCCGATGGGATCCTGGCCCGGCCAGTAGTGGCGCGCAGTGGATTGACTGATCACGACCACACTCGGCGCGTCCGCACGATCTGCATCCGTGAACGCTCGCCCCCGGAGCACGGGAATGCCGAGCGTCTCGAAGTAGTCCGGAGCGACGACGTCCATGTTGAGCATCGGGTTGGCGGCGGACTCCTCCCGCGATTGCCCTTCAGCTGCCGGCCGGCCGTCCCACGCAGCGGATCCTGCGAAGGGGACCGCCACAACCGGCGAGACGCCGCGTACACCTGGAATCGCCCGCAACTGCGGCAGCAACCGCTCGAGCAATGCGCGTTGCTTGGCGGCGTCGTTGTGCTGATCGTACCGCACGGCCAGCTCTCCGATCAGGAGGCCCGAAGGCTCTAGGGAGAGGTTGGCACCTTCAAGCTTCAGAAGACTTTTGGCGATCAGCCCCGCTGCGGAGAGGACGACCAGTGCGAGCGCGACCTGACCAGCCACCAACGCTTCGGTCGCCAGCCGGGAGCGCCGGCTTCCGCTTTGGCGCGTATCGGACCGAAGCGCCCGCTGCAGCTCGACGCGGGACGTCATGACCGCCGGCGCCAGGCCGAACAGCAGCATCGCGACGCCCGCGATTCCGATCGCCCCGGCGAGCGCCGTCGCATTCAGGTGAATCTCGTCCAGGCGGGGTAATCCGGCCGGCGCGAACGCGATGAAACTTTGGAGTGCAGCCCCGGCCACGACGATCCCGAGAGCCGCGCCTAGGGCCGCGAGGATCCCGTTCTCGATCAGCAGTTGGGCGATCAGCCGCCCGCGCCCGGCACCGAGTGCCGTGCGCACGGCGATCTCCCGGAAGCGTCCGACGCCACGGACGAGCAGTAGACTGGCCACATTGATGCACGTAATTAGGAGAAGGAGCGCGGAAGCGGCCGCAAATACGAACAACGCCGGTCGTACGTCGCCCAAGACGAGCCGCGGCAGCGTTTGCACGACCCCGCGCAGGTCACGGCGGCCCCAGGGTGACGCCTCGGCGCGGCCGAAGAACGTCGTAAGCTCGGCCCGCGCGTCGGTGATCGTTGCGCGCGGCGCGAGCCGGCCGATCACATGGAGTGAGACAAACGGCAAACCTTTCGGGGGAATCGCCGCCGAGACCGGCGTCCAGAAGTCGGTGCCTCGTGGGTAATCCAGGCCTTGCGGCATCACGCCAACGATTGTGTGCGGCACGCCATCCTCGTACATGATGAGCTGCCGTCCCAACACGTGGGTATCGCCGCCGAACCTCCCCTGCCAGGCGCCATAGCTCAACACCATCACCGGCGCCGCGCCGTACACATCATCAGACGGCTGCAAGGCTCGACCGATCACGGGTTGCACGCCGAGCACGTCGAAGAACTCCCCCGACACGAGCGCGCGGCGCAGGCGCGAGATCTGGTCCGCGTCGCGAATCGGTAGCGGCGCGGCGCCCCAAGAGGCAAGGATCGCCACGCGATCGAGAGATCGGGTGCGTCGTGCGAACTCGCGCGCGTCGTCGAACCCCAACGGATAGGCGAAACCCTGATCGGACTTCTGTCCCCAGAGCACGACAACGCGATCCTGATCCTGCACGGGGAGCCGGCGCAGCAGCAGGGCGTCGGCCACGGTGAACACCGCTGTCGCGAGACCGATACCCAGAGCGAGCGTGAGGATGGCGGTCAGCGCGAAGCCCGGAGTGCGGCGGAGGCTCCGGAGGGCAACCCTCATCTCTATTCATTCCTCAACGCAATCATCGGATCGACCGCGCCCGCGCGTCGGGCCGGGATGTAGGCCGCGAGCGTGGCGACGCATACCAGGAGTAGCACGACTGCTAGGAGCACCAACGGGTCCAGCGGCTCGATTCCATACAGCATCCCCTGGATTACGCGCGTCAACGCTATGGCGCCGCCCAGTCCCAACAGCGCGCCCACTGCCACCACGCGCAATGAATCGCGCAGAACCATGCCGACTATGCCCCGCGGGGCGGCACCGAGCGCAATGCGGATTCCCATTTCTCGCGTGCGGCGCTGCACCGCGTAGCTGACGACCCCGAAAATGCCGAGCGCCGCGAGCAGTAGAGCGAGCGCGGCGAAGCCCCCGAGGACCAGCACGGTGAAGCGGCGGTTGTTCACGCTGTTGCGAACCACATGCCGCATAGTCGTAAACTCGGCCGGCACGTCTGAGTCGATCGCTCGAAGGTGGGCGCGTGCCGGGCCGACCAACACATCAGGTGGGACCGTCCCGCGCAACACCACCGTAGCGCTCGAGAGCCGGGCGGGCCGCTGGCGAAAATTCACGTACACAGTGGGTCGTGGCTCTGCGATCAGAGCGTCGTGCCGAACCGCCTCGACCACGCCGATCACGCTCAGCCACCGACCGGGGTAGATCCAAGCATCGTTCGCGAGGTTTCGAATTCGTTTCCCCAGTGGGTCCTCGCCGGGCCAGTAGCGCGCTGCGAGCGCGCGATCAATCACGGCCACGTCGTTACCTGGCCCCGTGTCGCGCTCGTCGAAGACGTGCCCGCGCAGCACCTGAATACCGAGTGCGTCGAAGTAGCCGCCGCTCGCAATGCGGTAATCGGCCACGCCGCTGGCGGGTCCCCGCCCTTCGATCTCGAAGTCGCCGCTCCACGACAAGCCACCGAACGGCGGGTGGTTTACGAGACCAACGGCTGTCACGCCCGGCAAAGCCGAGAGGTCGTCGAGCACGCGTTGGAAATACCGGCTGCGCGCTTTCCCCTTATCCTCGTCCGGATACTTACTCTCCGGGGGCGCAAGCCCCACGGCGAGAACATTTTCATTCTTGAATCCTGGATCCTGATTCAAGACCTTCCAAAAGCTGCGGATCAGTAGCCCGGCGCCGATCAGCAGCACGAACGCCATGGAGACTTCGCCGGCGACGAGGAGGCTCCACGGGCCCGTGCGGTGCGGCGCCGAGCCCCGTTCTCGGCGACGCACCCGCGCGTTGCTCAGCGCCGGGAGCAGCCCAAAGAGCACTGCAGCCGATACCGCCACGCCGGCGGTGAACGCCAGAACGGGGGCGTCGATACGAACGTCTCCCAGCCGGGGCAGTCCTGGCGCCCAGGCGACTAATCCTCGGAGGAGCCAATTCGAGAGGAATAGGCTCGCGGCAACCCCCAGCGCGGTGAGTAGCGCGCCCTCGGTCAAGAGCTGACGTATCAGGCGGCCGCGGGTTGCCCCGAGCGATTCGCGAAGGGCGAACTCCCGTTGCCGCCCGGCGCCACGGGCTAGCAACGTGCTCGCGAGGTTTGTGCACACCACGAGCAGCACGAACCCGGCGGCGCCGAGCAGCAGCCAGAGCGGCCGACGCATGGACCCTACGAGCTGCTCCTGCAATGGTGTGACCCGGACGCCCGCAGCGTCCGTGTCGCCGCCATACTCCTGTTTCAATCGCGCTGCGAGCCGGCCGACATCGGTGCGCGCCGCGCCCAGCGGCACTCCAGGACGTAGCCGCGCCACGACGCGCCAGTTGTGCGCTCGGCGACCCTCCTCGACCGGGGGCAGCGGTCCCCAGATGTCGGTCTCGTCGGGATAGCGGAACGCGGGCGGCATCACGCCGACGACCTGCCGCGGACGGCCGTAGACATCCACTCTAAGCGCAGCCAGGTCCGGATTGCCTTCCAGCTGATCCCTCCAGAACCCATAGCTGACGATCGCCACGTTCGCGCCCCATCTGAACTCGTCGGTGGCGAAAGCGCGGCCGAGCGCGGGTTGCACCTGGAAGACCGAGAAAAAGTCGGTGGAGACGGCAGTCACGTGCGCGCGTGTCGCCTCCCGGCCGCCCAGGACGGTCGTGGCCCCGCCGAAGGCGGCACTGGTGTGCAGTGCCATGGTCTCGAAGCTGTGAGTCTGCGCTCTCCAGTCGCGGAAATTTGGCTCGGAGATTCATGTCAGCTCACGATCCATCCATCCCGCAGTTGAACAACCCTGGATCCATATTTCGCGTTGTCCTCCGAATGCGTGACCTGCACGATCGTCGTACCGGCGGCGTTGAGCTCGCGGAACAACTGCATGATGTCTTTCCCTTGACTCGAATGAAGATTCCCGGTCGGCTCGTCGGCGAGCAACAACGCCGGTCGGTGAATCACCGCCCGCGCCACCGCCACGAGCTGCTGCTGGCCTCCGGAGAGCTGACGGGGATAGAGATTTTTCTTGGCGACCATGCCGAAGCGATCGAGCGTATCGGCCACCGCCGCCTCACGATCGTCGGGCTTCACGTCGCGGTACGACAGCGGCATCGCGAGGTTTTCGGCGACGGTGAGGTCATCGATCAGGTGATATTGCTGGAACACGAACCCGACGTACTGCTTGCCCAGGGCGATGCGGTCCTTGTGCTTCATCTTGTGCACCGCATGTTCGACCAGGCGATACTCTCCCGTCCAGTCGCCGTCGAGCATGCCCAGCACCGCGAGCAACGTGGACTTCCCCGCCCCCGATGGGCCCATGATCGTCACGAAGTCTCCCTTCGCGACGTCGAGCGAGATCCGGCGCAGCACATAGAGCCGGCCGTCGGCCTGGGGGAAGGATTTCTCCAGGTTCGAAAGGCTGATCATGGGTGCCGGGTGCCGGGTGTCAGGTGCCAGGTACCTGAGGCCTGGTGCCAAGGCTTCCGAGCCGTCACCAGTCGCCGCTGACACCCGACACCAGGGACCTGACACCTATTCATTTCGCAGCGCGACCATCGGATCGACGCGTGCCGCGCGGCGGGCAGGGAGATAGCTCGCGAGAAACGTCACAACGCACATCAAGCCTGCAATGGCGAGGTATGTGATTGGATCGGTGGCCCGCACACCGTACAGCGATTGTGTGAGTAGGCGAGTTGCGGCGACGGCGCCGGCGACACCGATCGCGAGGCCCACTCCCGTGAGGGCCATGGCACGGCCTACTACGAGCCGGAATACATCCTGGCGTACCGCGCCGAGCGCGACGCGAATGCCCAGCTCGCGCGTCCGCTGGCTGACCGTGAATGTCATGACGCCGTAGATGCCGATCGCGGCGAGCAGCAGCGCGACACCCG
>WNGR01004275.1_pt1 | contig 17845 bp, 15 predicted proteins | sample 5407581 | NCBI WGS metagenome assembly WNGR01 (sample SAMN13153383, study PRJNA577476) | soil metagenome | isolation source: 80 cm soil or saprolite under Garry oak tree replicate 2 | place: USA:California | collected 2016-06-15 | reverse complement strand
GTGATTATCGACTCGCTGGTGCTGCGCGGCGAGTTCCTGACCAGCTACACGCCTTACCAGCCGGAGATCTCGCAGGGCACGCTGCAGGCGATGTTCGAGTTCCAGACCATGATCTGCGAACTGACCGGGATGGAGATTGCGAACGCGTCGATGTACGACGGATCGACGGGTGCGGCCGAATCGATGATGATGGCCGTTCGGGTGACCGGGCGTGACAAGGCGGTGGTCGCGCGGACGGTGCACCCGGAGTATCGCGAGGTGCTGGCGACTTATGCGCAGCACCAGGAGATTCCTATCTCCGAGGTTGGCTATGCGTCGAATGGACGCGTGGATATGGCGGCGCTGGATGCTGCAATTACGGCCGAGACGGCTTGCGTGATGATCCAGTCGCCGAACTTCTTTGGAACGATTGAAGATGTTGCCGCGATTGCGGAGATGGCCCACGCGAAGGGCGCGCTGCTGATCGTGTCGATCGCGGAGGCGGTGTCGCTGGGGATCGTGAAGCCGCCAGCGGAGGCTGATATTGTGTCGATGGAGGCGCAGTCGTTTGGCGTGGCGCTGAGCTTCGGTGGCCCGTACTGCGGCGTAATTGCTTGCAAGGAAAAGTTCCTGCGGCAGATGCCGGGACGCATCGTAGGCGAGACGAAGGACGCCGATGGTAAGCGCGGGTATGTGCTGACGCTGTCGACGCGCGAACAACATATCCGGCGCGAGAAGGCGACCTCGAACATCTGCACTAACCAGGCGCTGGTGGCGATGATGGTGACCATCTTCCTGACCGTTTATGGCAAGGAGGGGATGCGCGAACTGGCCGAACACAACCTGGCGAAGGCGGCGTATTTGAAGAGCGTGCTCGCGGGCGTGGATGGTGACGGCGCGAAGGTGATGTTTGAAGGAGCACCCCGGTTCCATGAGTTTGTGCTGGAACTCCCGGCAGGCGCGGAAGAGACAAACGCCGCGCTGTTGGAACATAAGATCATCGGCGGGCTTGCGCTCAAAAAGTGGTATCCCGAGCTTGGGCCGAATGCGAGCCTATGGTGCGCCACCGAGTTGACGACGCGCAAGCAGATGGATGCGGCGGCCGAGGCTTTGCGCGCGGTGGTTCCTGCGGCGGAGCTGACGAGGGTTTAGATGGATATCTCGGCGATCGAAGGCGAGGAGCTGAAAGCTGTGGAGTTTGTAGAGGACTTTCTTCAGCTTCGTTTCGGCGAGCCTCTTATTAGGTTCTACGACTGGCCGCATGTACTGCTGCCGGATTTTTCCGTGGCGTTTGGCGAGCCGGAGTATCGCAATGCGTTGTGCGCTCAGATCGGTGAGATGGTCTCGACGGCTTCGCTGGAAGAGGACGATGCGCTGACGATTGAGTTGGCGAATGGAGTGGTATTTGGACTTTCGCTGCGCGAAGAAGATGTAGATGGGCCGGAGTCAGGAAGCTATTCCGAAACGGGCGATGAGGCGGATGCAGTGGAGTTCTAGAGATGGCACATTCGATCAAACCGCGAATCATGTACATCGAGTGCAAAGGCGGAGGCATGATAGAGATGTCGGGTCACCTTGTTCCCGCCGACGAGGGCGATCTGACTGGCCCTGCACGAATAGGCCGAGTCACGTTCAACCGCACGGGTAAGACACTTTTCTATGGTGGAAGATCGTTCCAGCGTTGTGAGGGTTTCAAGTCCAACTATATTTGCATTGAGACCAAGGAGCGGTTCTGGATTTCGGGGCCGAAGAAGCGAGGCGGCGACGGTTTGTATGCGACAAATATCGCAGCAAAGATCGACGACGATGTTCGCGAAGAATATTGGACGATGATCCGAAATTGTCCCGATAAAGTGAACGAAACTGAGGCACTATGACAGAGACAAGGTTTGAGGGGACACCGAAGAAGGCGACTACGCATGTAAACCAAAACGAGGGGTTGATCTTTGAGAAGTCGTCGCCGGGGAAGAAGGCGTATCGGCTGGCGGAGCTGGATGTGCCGACGGTGGATGCCGCTTCTCTGCTGGGCGCGAGTGCGCGCGCGGACCTGGGCGTGATGCCCGAGCTTTCGGAGATTGAGATCATCCGGCATTTCACGCGGCTATCGACGTGGAACTATGCGATCGATTTGGGGATGTATCCGCTGGGAAGCTGCACCATGAAGTACAACCCGCGTGTGAACGAGCTGGTCTCGCGACTGGAGGGAATCGCGGAGGCGCATCCGTACCAGCCGGAGGCGCTGTCGCAGGGCTGTCTCGGCGTTATGAAGATGCTTCAGGATTGCCTGATCGAGATCACCGGCATGGATACGATTACTCTGCAGCCCGCGGCGGGCGCACATGGCGAATTTACCGGCATCCTGCTGGTGCGCGCGTACCACGAGAGCAAGGGCAATGCGCGCAAGAAGATTCTGATTCCCGACCATGGGACAAATCCGGCAACGGCGGCGGTGTGCGGCTATCAGGTAGCGAATCTGAAATCGAATGCGCAAGGCATGGTGGATATCGCCGAACTGGAGCGGATGGTCGATGAAGATGTTGCCGCGCTGATGCTGACCAATCCTTCGACGATCGGCGTGTTCGAGAGCGAGATTCATAAGATTGCGGACATCCTGCATGCGAAGGGCGCGCTGCTCTACATGGACGGCGCGAACATGAATGCGCTGGTCGGCAAGACGCGGCCCGGCGACTTTGGCGTGGACGTGATGCACTTGAATCTGCACAAGACATTCTCGACGCCGCATGGAGGCGGTGGGCCCGGCAGCGGGCCGGTGGCGTGCAAGAAGATCCTGGAACCGTTTCTGCCGACACCGGTGCTGGTAACGCGCGAGGACGGTTCGCTTGGGCTGGATTACAGCCGAGCGGACAGCGTGGGGCGGGTGCGGATGTTCTACGGTAACTTTGGCATGTTTGTGCGCGCGCTCGCGTACATCCTTGCGAACGGACCGGATGGACTGCGACAGACGACCGAAGACGCCGTGCTGAATGCCAACTACATTCGCGCCAAGCTGGAAGGCACGTTCGAGCTGCCGTTCAAGACGCCGACGCTGCACGAGGTGGTCTTCTCCGACAACCTGCAGGCAAAGAATGGCGTGAAGACGGGCGACATGGGCAAGCGGCTGATCGACTACGGATTCCACGCGTATACGGTGAGCTTTCCGATGATCGTGCACGGCGCGATGATGATCGAGCCGACAGAAAGTGAGAGCCGCGAGGAGCTTGATCTGCTGATCGATGCGCTGAAGCAGATCGCGCAGGAAGCAGCGGAGAATCCGGAGTTGGTGCAAACCGCTCCGCATATGACGCGGGTGCGGCGGATGGACGAGACCGGTGCGGCAAGGAAGCCGGTGTTACGCTGGAAGGCTCCGGCAGCGGCGATTCCGGTGGTGGTGGATTCAGCTGCTAAGGAGTGGTGAGAGCGCGTTCTACGTTCTACGTTGTTCGTTGTTCGTCACGGAACGCAGTTCTTTAGTCTTGAGGACGATGAAGTACTCGTAGATGGATTGGAGTGTGGCGTAGGTTACGCCCGCTGCTCCGTCTAACACTGCGCCGCGCAGGAACATCATGTAACACCACTTGATCAGCGGCCGGCCCGGTAGTCGATAGAAGAGCGCCTTCTGGTGGAGGCGGCGCGTGTGAAAGTCGGGGTCGCGCAGAGCGGCGCGCAGGCTTGGGTTTTGCAGACCTTGCTGGCGGAAAATCAGGTCTGCTTCCATGGTGGAGTAGGTGTTGTGCTTCGCAATCCAGTGGGCGATGCCCTTGGAGAAGGGAAAGTGGTCGAGCGGGTGTATCAGTTCTGCCACCGGGCCGTCGACTACGAGCACCTCGTTGATCGCGCGTGTGTAGATTGCTCGTTCTGGGCGAACCAGCCGGATATAGTAGGGCGAAATCTGCGCGTGCTTGAGCCAGGTGCCGAACAGGAAGTCGCGCCGGCGGAGACGGAAGCCTGCGGTATTGGCGGGGGCCTCGCCGACTACCCGCTGTATCTCTGCGGAAAGTTCAGGCGTGGGGCGCTCGTCAGCGTCGAGTAGGAAGACCCAGGGGTGCTTGAAGTCGAGCGCGAACGCAGCGTTCCGGTGGATGGCATAATCGTCGAAGACGCGGCTATGGATGTGCGCTCCGGCTGCGCGCGCGATCTCGGCGGTCGTGTCGGTCGAGTGGGAGTCGAAGACATGCACGTCGTCCGACCACGCAACCGAGGCCAGCGCGCCGGGAAGATCGTGCTCCTCATTTTTCGTGAGGATGAGGACGGAGATGGCGGGAGCGGTCACTTGGGCTATGGTATCGCGGGTCAGGCGATATATCGGCGAAAGGCGAGTACGGCATTGAGCCCGCCAAAGGCGAGTGAGTTGGATAGCGCGAGATCCCGCCGCGGGTCGAGGGGCCGCGACTCGCCTGCGATGATGTCGAGGTTGAGAGCTGGATCGACTTCGCCGACGCCAGCGGTGTAGGGCAAGGTGGCGGAGTCGAGCGCGAGGATGGTCGCCAGCGCCTCGATCGCACCCGCTGCCCCAATGGAGTGGCCGGTCAGCGATTTTATCGCGCCGACCGGAATGCGTGATGCGAGCTCTCCCAACGCGTGGTGGATGGCTGCTGCCTCAACCGCGTCGTTCGTGGGCGTACCGGTGCCGTGGGCGTTGATGTAGCCGACGCGGCTGGCGGCCTCGACGATACCGGACTGTGCGGCATCATTGAGACAGCGGCGGATGGCCTCGGCTGCACCCTCCGCCCTGGGCTGCGTGATGTGGTGCGCATCGGCTGACATGCCGAAGCCGACGACCTCCGCATAAATGTGCGCTCCGCGCGCCACTGCCGCATCCAGTGGCTCGATCGCGAGCATCGCGGCGCCTTCGCCTAGAGTCATGCCATCACGGTCCAGGGCGAAGGGACGGCACGATGTCGGCGAAACCACGCGCATTGAATCCCACGCGCGCAGAAAGCCGAAGGTCAGGGCGGCTTCGTATCCGCCGCAAATCGCTGCCGGCGCCATCCCCGAGCGCACCATTTGAAATGCGAGCCCGATCGCATGCGTGCCCGACGCGCAGGCGGTAGAGATATTCAGCGTCGCCCCAGTCACGCCCATTTCGATGGCAATGTTGCTGGTTCCCGAACTGGCCATGGTGCGGATGATGGTCGTCGGAGGGACGCGCGCGTTGCGGGTATAAAGATGGCGGTTGGCTTCTTCATCGGCGGCTCGTCCGCCACAGGCACAGCCGGTGACGATCGCGATTTGCGACCGGTCGTGATGCTGCAGGAGGCCGCTCTCCGCCACTGCCCGGCGAGCCGCAACGATGCCAAACTGAGCGCCCGAATCGGCCGACAGGATGATGCCCGAGGTGAGTTGTTGCTCCGGGTTGCGTACAGGATCGAAGTCCCGCACCTTCGCAGTTGTCTTGAATCGAAGTCCGGGATCAGGTGAAAGAGTACCGGCAAAGTTGGGGTCGAACGGCGCAATACCAGTGCGTCCGGCGTACAGCGAGTCGCGAAACACGTCGACCGAATTGCCGATCGGAGTGATGCATCCCAAGCCCGTGACCACGACGCGCATCACTGAATCCTCACACCTGGGTTCTTGCTCCCGCACACTGTGTGTGCGTGCATTACGTCGTCGCGGCATTCGGAGGCGCAGCGGCACGGAGAGTTGCAACCCCGCGGACTACGTCTCCCACTGTCTTCAGCGAGTTGAGGCTGTCATCGGGAATCTCGATGCCGAACATCTCTTCCACGGCGAAGCTTAGATTGATCTTATCCAGCGAGTCAATCTGCAGTTGCTCGAACGTGCTGTCCATCTGGACATCCGATTCTGGCAGGTTTTTTGACTTGGCGACAAGTTCGATAATTCGGGACTCGATGTCGTCCATACGTTCTCCCATAGTCCGTTTGACGCACAACCCGGGCAAATGATCGGATAAGAATCATTTAACCGATTGCAAGATAGCCATAAACTGCCATCAGACTGTTGTACCATCTGCGCATTGGCGGCAGAAAAAATGAGCCGCTCCTACCACCGCAGAAGCACCAACTCCAAGCAGAAGCCAGGGCCCATCGCCGCCAGAATGCTGTGGGATCCGGGGGCGCCGCGATGATTTTCGAGCGTGTCGGCCAGAACCATCAGCACCGATGCCGCTGAGAGATTGCCGACTTCGCGCAGGCTGTTCCACGACCCTTCCAGCGCGTCCTTGGGCAGTGCCAGCGAAGCCTCCACGGCTTCAAGCACCTTGGGGCCGCCGGAATGAAAGATCCAGCTTGTGATATCGGCCAGGCTGAGCTTGTTCTGCGCGAGAAAACTCTCTACGTTGCCGCGCAGGTTCTCAAGCACCACTTTGGGCACGTCGGGCGAGAGCACGATCGTAAAGCCAGTGTCCCCGATATCCCAGCCCATCACGTACTCGGTGTTGCGATAAAACGTGGAGCGCGTGGCCAGGATGCTGGGGCCGGGCGGGACCTTCGACGCCGGAAGCACGACGTCGTTACCGGTGATCACAACAGCTGCCGCACCATCGCCGAAGAGGCCGCAGGAGATCAGGTTGGCGATGGACTGGTCGTCATCCTGCCAGGTCAGCGAGCACAGCTCGACGGACAGTAGAAGCGCGATCTGGTCCGGGAACGCGCGCACATAATCCGAGGCGCGCGCAATTCCGGCTGCACCCGCCACGCACCCGAGGCCGAAGATCGGGGTGCGCTTGACGCTCGCAGGAAACGGCATCAGGTTGATCAGCCGGGCGTCGACCGTGGGACTGGCAATGCCCGTTACCGAGGCGAAGAAGATGGCGGAAACGTCAGCCGCGGTCAGGCCCAGAGGCTCCAGCGCGCGAGTGATGCATTGCTGGCCAAGTTCGACCGCGCTGGATATCCATACATCGTTGGTCGCGTTAAAGCCTACCAGCGACGGGTAGTCCTGCAGCGGCAAGACAAAGTGGCGGAAATCTACTCCGCAATTGGCATGCAACCGGTTCAGAAGCCGTGGTTCGGGCAGTTTGCTCTCCCAGCGGTTTCGCAAAGCCTCGGTAATCTCGGCCTGAGGGTAGCGATAAGCTGGAAGCGCGGTGCCGACAGAAGAGATGCGCATGAAGTGAGAGGCCTGTTCCTGATGACGTTATGGAGGGACTGTTGACCGGGCAGCGCTACGCTGCACGATGTTTCACAACTTCCTAAGAGTCTAATGGATGCGGTCACGCTCACGCGTGTAGAGGGTGTTTCTGGGAAATTCTCTGGAGAGGGAGCTTAGGGTATCGCGCGCCTGTTGCGAGTGTCCGTCGCGGATTGCCGCCACCGCCAGCATCATGCGGGCAAATGGGGCCAGATAGTGCCCCTGCGAGGCAGTGATGCGCAGCAGGCGAAGTCCCTCTTCGCGGTTCGTTCCTGCGCCTGTCCACCTCAGCATCCAGCGCAGGGGCGCCCATTTGAGCGAGAGCATGTAATTCTCCACGCCCGAGGCCAGATAGGCGTCGTACATTGTTGGATTGATGGCCAGGGTTCGCCGCGATAACGCGCTCGCCTGCTTGGAGTAGGAGAGCGCGTCCACATCGCGCTTCTCGATCATCAGCGCGTAGTCGGAGCGCATACCGCAAACCAAAGTCTTGGCGTAGAGCGCGTTGGCATCTTTCGGATTCCGCACAAGCGCTGCGTCCGCCAAGCGGTTGGTCTGATCGGCACGGTCCTCGAATGCCTTGCGCACGGCGGGATCGGGCGTCAGCTTGTGGCGGCTGTCGAAGCGGCTCTGGTCAGCGAAAAGCTGCACGTCGATTATGCTGAGCCGGTCGAACTCACCGAAGAGGTAGGCTGCCGCGTCGGAGGCCGTGCCTAAGGGATCCTCTGGATGGGCCTGGATCCATGTCGCGAACTGAGCGTGAGCGGCGGAAAAATCCAGGTTGTACAGGTCGGCGTAGCCGAGATCGAGCGCGTTGCGCGGCTGGGCCAGGGCGGTTTTATCCGGATCGGCGTGGGCCGGAGTCGGCAGGATCGAAGGCAGGATCAGTCCGGCCACCAGGAGCAATGTCTCTGCAATTCGCAATCGACTTCGGACTTTCATGCCTAATGCTCTCTCCTCACTCGTCCACTACGCCGCTCTCAGTAAGATGCAGGATTCTTTGTTCGATGGGTCGATTGTGTCCTATTCAACCTTTATTACAGGAACATGTGATTGTTTCGCCGGTGCGCGACTGCTACTCTCGCGCTGTTGCGTGGAGTTAGGACGTTCGGCACTGCATAGATGGACGATATGTGTAAAGGGAGCCAGGAATGACAAACAAGGTTCCACTTGTTGTGATCGTCGGCAGTGACTTATTCCGGCCCATCAAGGGTTAGACGAGTCGTAAGGCCATTAGAAAGGTGCGGCTACGAAAAATACCGACAGCTAATAAAAGACCGACAACTCACGTTCGTCCCGGCGCGATAGTGGTCCATCCACAGTCACTGAGAGGTTCCAGTTCTTTGATGGCGTTGCCACAAATCGCAACTCCTCACCGTTCGAGATTGAAGGCCATTCGGCGACTTCGAGATGGTAAATAAGCATCGTTACAAACGAATGACATGTTGCAGACAGGCTGCTGACACTCACAGAACCGCGCGCTGGTAGCGTCAGTATTCAAGATGAGGTATCACCCCGTGCAGATACTCGACTCGTCAAATCGGAATCCGTACTCACGTTATTTATGGGCCGGGATTTTTACGTTGGCCAGTTTGCTCCTAACCCCGGCGCAACCCGCATTGGCGCAGAATGTGCCAATCATCTCCGGAGGCATTGGCTTCCTTGACAGCACCAACGCTGGTGTCAATTTCTTCCAGCCAGTCGTAGCTCCCGTGATTGCCGTTCCGATGGGCAATCATTTTCTAGCAGAGGGACGATTCTATTTCGAAGAGTTCTTCATCCAGAGAAACAACACCGGCCCGTATCATGGCACCTTCTTCAAAGACACCCAATATCTCCAACTCGATTACATTGCAGCTCCAAAACTGACGCTCACTGCCGGACGCTTTCTTACCCCATTCGGCACGTATAATGAGCGGTTGTCCGCGATCTGGCTTCAGAACTTCCAGGACGCTCCCCTGATCTTTCCAATTGGAACGCGCACTACGGGCTCAAGCGACGGCGCGATGGTCCGTGGAGCCTTGCTTTCGACGCACTCCATCCAGGTTAACTACCTCGCATACTTTTCGGTGCTGAGCGGTGTACCCCAATTCCAGTCCGCGCGTGCCGCGGGCGACCGAATCGATGTTTACTTTCCTGGAAGGCGTATCGAGGTTGGGACGTCCTACGCGCGTTTCCTGCAGGGAACTCATAACAATTCCACCGGTGTGCATTTCTGGTGGGAGCCCTGGCGAGCTCCGCTGCACGTGCGTTCGGAGTATGCGCATGGCGCACACGCTCAGGGCTACTGGATGGAGAGCGCCTATCGCCTATCGCAATGGCATGGTCCGGACAGCATCGTTGGCCGGACAGAGCCTCTCTTCCGAATGCAGCAGACGTTCCGCAACAGTCCCGGGCCTGGGGATGGCCTGCCATCGACCGATACGAAACAGGCCGACTTCGGATTTGTCTATCACCTTCCACAGGAGGTTCGCTTCAACGCGAGCTATTCGAGGAAGTTCTCGACCGCTGGGAATGGAAATATCTGGGATCTTTCGCTCACGTACCGCTTTCTGTTCCCAGTTTGGCGAGGTCATCCATGAAAACGATTGCGGATCGAATCAATAGCAGAACCTCGAACAGGCTCGCCCTAATTGCCGTCGGGATTACGGTCTCGCTGGGCAGCTTGCTCAACGCGCAGTCCACGTCTCCCGCCAAGCAGCCGAAGCAGCCCGCGAAGACGTCAACTTCGGGAACCGGTGCGGCGCCTTCTGCACAGGACCCGGGCGAGCGCAAATTCCAAGCGAATTGCAACCGTTGTCACACTGCACCGGACCAAATTTCTCCGCGAATCGCCGGCACAATCGTGCGCCACATGCGGGTGAGAGCATCGCTCAGTGCGGAGGACGAGCGTGACATCCTGCGGTATCTCGCACCCTGATCGCCGCACAACCCAACATTCCAACTTGTCCGTGCTTACCTAAATTTCCGGAGGAAGCGCTTTTTATGAAGCTCAGGATTCTCTCGCCGCTATTCGTCGCAGCCGTCATCGCAGTCGTTTTCTGTTTCCAGCCCTCCCGTGCGCAGAGTTCTCCACGACGGATCGAGATTGTGGCGAAGCGTTTCAATTTCACCCCCAGCGAGATCACTTTGAAGAAAGGTGAGCCGGTAGTCATTGCGTTCACCAGTCAAGACGTCAATCACGGGCTGAAGGTCAAGGAGTTGGGTTTGTCGATCAAAGCCAACAAGGGCCAGGCAGGTGAATTTCCCTTCACCCCAAACCAGGCGGGCACATTCGTCGGGCAATGTTCGGTCTTCTGCGGATCTGGGCACGGCCAGATGAAGATGACGTTCCACGTGACGGAGTGAATATGCGAGCGCGCCTCCATCTCATGAGCGGACTCGTACTGCTGGGCGGCTGCAAGGTCGGCACACCCAACGGTCTGGAACACGGAGTGGTCGTGGCTATCAAGCACAACATCACGGTCCGCAATAAATCTCAGAAAAATCCCCAGCAATTCAATGCGGAAAACCTTGCGGCGGGGAAGGAAGCCTTCGGACATTACTGCTTTGTGTGTCATGGTCTCGACGGCCAGAACACAGGGGTTCCCTTTGCCGAGCGTATGTCGCCGCCTCTTCCCTCGCTTGCCTCGACCGAGGTGCAGACATATAGCGACGGACAGCTGAAGTGGATCATCGACAACGGACTGTCACCGTCGGGTATGCCTGCGTCGAAGGGAACGCTGAGCGACGACGAGATATGGTCCCTCGTCCTCTTCCTCAGGCATCTGCCTCCGGCAGGAAGCCTGGGAGAGCCCGAGACCTACAGCCACTAACAGGATTGTTTCAAAGGGGACACCTCAATGCGATGGAGCGCACCAGCAGACGGGAGAGTCGTACAAGCCGTAATCGCAACTTTTTGCGATTCGGCTGCACATTCCTACGAACGTCTTGCCGCATTGGACGATAGAGCCTGGGCACGCAGCTATTTCTGGCTGGATGCGAGCGGTATGGCTCTGTACTTTTTCGATCAGCTTCAGGCGCTCGAAATCGAAGGGGCACTGCCGGCCGCGACGCTCGCGAGATTGCGCAACAATCTGGCCGACAACCGGCGGCGCGCTTCGTTTATGTTCGAAGAATTTACTTATCTGAATCAACAGTTTCTTGGAGCCGGAGTGCGGTTCTGCAATTTGAAGGGCTTCACACTGTCGCCGGATTCCTGCCCCCATCCTGCCTTGCGCTGTCAGCTTGATTTCGACTTTCTCATCGACGGACGCGACCAGGGTCTCTGTCGGGAGATTCTGGAGAGAGCCGGCTATGTGCTGACGGTCGCTACCTCAAGAGAGTGGCAGTTTGAGGCTGGGTCTTCCGAAATTGCGCGCATGGAGGATTATTACAAGCCCAAACCGCAGCGCTCGGTCGAACTGCACTTCAGCTGCAGCGACAACGCTCCACACGAACCTACTCGGGATGAGAGGCTCGATCGGCTTACGTTACGCGCATGGAATAACCAGTTCTTCCCAGTCCTTTCGCCCGCCGATCAATTCAATGCGCAAGCGCTCCATATCCTGCGTCACCTGTGCAGTGCCTCCACTCGCCCGGCGTGGCTGCTCGAATATAGGCGGCATGTGATGGCCCACTACGATGAAGGGCAGTTCTGGGACGAGGTGCGGAATAGCGCGGTAACGCATCCCGACGCTCCTGTCGCCATCGGTCTCGCTACTCTGCTATCCACTCGCCTGTTTGGCGGCAGGGCTCCCGCGCAGCTCAATAAATGGACGTTGGACCGGCTCCCGGATGGAGCAAGACTCTGGGTGGACCTCTACGGGAGAAAAGCCGTGCTCGCTGACGCTCCCGGAACCAAGTTGCACCTGTTGCTTGAGGACGAGTTGGCACCCAGTGGACACTCCTGGCGGAACAAACGCAGAAGCCTTCTTCCGTTGCGATGCCAGACGCGCATCGTTCGCGCGACCCCGAACGAGAGTCTGCCTATGCGTCTCCGCCGGAACTACTATCAGGCGCGCTTCATTCTGTTCCGGTTTCGCTTCCATCTTGTCGAGGGCCTGCACTACGGGATCGAAGCATGGCGATGGAAGCGGCAACGGGTAACCCGTCAGGGTCGGACACAACTTGTATCGGCGAAGAGCCAGCCGAGTGAAGGCTACGGTTCATGATCTGGCCTGCAACAGTTCGATGCTCCATTCACACCGCTTTCGCGGTGGCCGTCATGGTGCTTGCCTTTGTCTGCTGCCGTGTCGATGCGCAGCAGACTTCGCCCGCTCCAGCGTTATCGGCTGCGCCTGACGCAAATGGAAATATCGCGAGTTCGCCGGGTCCAGTTTCGAACACGAGTTCGCGCGATTCCCTGACGGCGGCGCAGATCTACAGCTTTCTTCAACAGAGGCCGGAAATTGTCATCGACCTGAAGGCGTTTGTCGCCGATCAGCTTCGCCAGCAAGGTACAGACATGCAGGCAGATGCCATCACCGACGAGATGCTCTTCAGCCAGATCGCCTCCAATGCAACTCTTCGAACGAGTGTCACACTCTGGCTTCGCAGCCGCGGCTACATTACGGAGGCCGATATCCGCCGCCCGGCAGTCAGCTCGGAGGGGCAGGCGAATGACGAGGAGAGCGAACTCCTGCTTCCAGCTGGTATGGACCGGCTTACGGGCGCGCCGACTTCTGGTCTCTCATCCAACGGGTTTTCTCCCACGGCGCTTGTGCCAGACACATACGGGGGGAACTCCAACTCTCAGGCAATGGCCAGACGGGGCTCGACCCAATCTGCGCCGAAGACCCCGAGCAAGCAGGAACGAAATGTCACGGACGAGCCAGACGTACTGCACGTTCCCGCGCCATACAATCTGCGGTCTCTGCGCGATCTCTATACACAAATCCCGCAGGATGACTTAAAGCTGCGACGTTTTGGTTCAGAGGTTTTTCTCAATCGCGATTCCCCACCGGCTACTGGCACTGGCATTGGTCTTGGCATTGGTACTAGCACCGGCGCGAGTTCACGCGAAATGCCGATCGACATTCCCGTCGGTCCCGACTATGTCCTTGGGCCGGGAGACGGCCTGACCATCAATCTCTGGGGAGGCATCTCGCAGAGCATCACCCGAGTCATCGATCGGGAGGGGAAAATTGTTTTGCCTGAGGCCGGATCCCTTGTAGTTGCAGGTTTCACTCTGGAGCATGCACAGGCCGTAATTGCCAGCGCTCTCAAGCAGCAGTTTCACAACCTGCAGGTGGATATAACGATTGCGCGACTGCGTACCGTGCGGGTCTACGTCGTTGGAGATGTGCAACGTCCGGGGGCTTACGACATAAGTTCGCTATCGACCCCACTCAACGCTCTCTACGCGGCGGGAGGGCCCACCGGCATCGGCTCACTTCGCATTGTGCGTCACCTCCGCGGCGCTCAGCTCGTCCGCGAAGTGGACCTCTACGATTTTCTGCTGCATGGCCTGCGCATGGACGACGAACGCCTGCAGTCCGGCGACACGCTGCTCGTGCCTCCCGCGGGCCCACAGGTTGCAGTCTTCGGGATGGTGAAGCGTCCGGCGATTTATGAGTTCAAGGATGGCGAGACCCTGACGAATGCACTCGACGACGCTGGAGGAGCTACGGTTGCCGCTGCGTTGAACCATATTACTGTCGAGCGTATCCAGCCAAACCGGCAGCGCGAGACGCTAAGCGTGGAGACTACTTCTCCTGCGACAGCGCAATCGACGCTCGACGCCATTTCCGCCTTCAAGATAAAGGATGGAGACCGCGTCCACGTTGCGCCGATTCTGCCGTACAGCGATCGCGTGGTTTATGTCGAGGGCCACGTCGTGCGTCCCGGCAAGTATCCCTATCGCGACGGCATGCAGATTGGCGAGATCGTTCGCTCGTATCAGGATCTGTTGCCTGAGCCGGCGGCCAAAGGGGACATCGTCCGCCTCGTCTCCCCCGATCTTCATCCAGAGACGATTCCATTTGACGTCTCCGATGTTCTGGTCGGGAATGACAATTTCGCGCTTCAACCCTTCGACACCATTCGTATATTCGGCCGCTATGAAGCCGACTCGCCGCAGGTCAGCATCCGCGGGGAGGTATTGCGCCCCGGCGTGTATGCGCTTTCGAAGGGGATGACGGCGGCTCAATTGGTGAAGACCTCCGGAGGCTTCAAGCGCGATGCTCTGCTCGATAGCGCCGACCTGACCAGCTATAGCATTCAAGAAGGCAAGAAGGTGGTGAGCCAGCGCGCCGCGATCAGCATCGGCACAGCGGTGAACGGCAATCATTCCGAAAGCGACGTGAAGCTCAAGGCGGGAGACGTGTTGACGATCCACCAGATATCGGGGTGGAACGATATCGGAGCTTCCGTTGTGCTCGATGGCGAGGTGACTTATCCCGGCAGCTATGGCCTTCAGGAGGGCGAGCGGTTGAGTTCCGTCCTGAGCCGCGCTGGAGGCTTTCGAGGCACGGCCTATCCTGCCGGCGCGGTTCTGGTTCGGACTCAAGTGCGCGAACTCGAGGAGAAGAGCCGAACTGAGCTGATCCATCAGATCGAGACCGCCTCCGCCTCAGCCCGGCTGACGCCGAACCTGACCGGGCAGGACCAGTCTGCGACTCTGCAAGCCGTGGCTCAGCAACAGAACGAGGTTTTGCAGCGGCTGCGCAACGAGCCGGCCAGCGGACGCCTGGTTATCCACGTCTCGGCCGATATTGCGAGCTGGGCGAACACACCCGCCGATATCGAATTGCGCAGTGGTGATGTGCTCACGGTGCCGAAGCGTCCGGGTTTTGTGCTGGTCAGCGGTCAGGTCTATAACGCCTCCGCAATTACATATACCCCTGGCAAAGACGCTTCGTGGTACCTCCGGCGCGCTGGTGGAACCAACGACGTTGCTAATCGAAAGGAGATTTTCATCGTTCGAGCGAACGGGTCGGTTGTAGGCCGGCGGTCCGGTCAGTGGTATGGCACGGATGTCCTTTCGACGCGTCTCGATCCGGGAGATGTCATCGTCGTTCCGCAGAAGATACTGGGCGGCTCTCTTCTTTGGCGGAACTTACTCACTGTCGCCCAGATTACGTCTTCTATTGCGATCACGGCCGCAGTGGCCGGAGTCATTTGACCTCACAATGCGCAGGTTGATCATGCTACTCATCTCGATTTCCGCGTTGCCGCAAAGCCAAGCACAGAGGTCTGCCGCGACCTTCGTTCCAGAAGGCGCGAATTCACAGATCTCCGGCATGGCATCGACCTACGTGCCTATCGAGAGCTGGGTGTATTCGGCATTCGAACAACTTGCGACCGCTGGATATGTTCAGACGGCGTTCGCCGGGCTGCGTCCCTGGACACGCATGGAATGTGCCCGGCTGATTGACGAGGCCGAAGAACAGCAGGCTGCGTCCAACTCGGCCGAGCCGAGCTATTCCCTGATGCGCGAGCTCAGACTCGAATTCGCGTCTGAGCTTCGCCGCCGCGATGGCGAACGCAACCGGGAAGTACGCGTCGAATCGATGGATGTGCGCAGTATGGCGATTGCGGGCGCGCCGCTAACCGACGGCTATCACAGCGCTCAAACTATCATCAACGACTACGGCAGGCCTTACGGGCAAGGAGAGAATACCTACGCGGGCATTTCCCTTCGCACCAGTGAAGGTCGATTTTCGGCCTACCTCCATGCGGAGATGCAGCAGGGTGCCTCGGCGCCCGCCACACCGGCGTCGGCGGCTGCTGCGATCGCAGCGGCGGACTTTACCCCAAGCGCGGCCGAGGGTCCCATCTCCGGCCTCAGTCGTGGTCGCGTGCTCGAAGCCTATGTCTCAGGGGCTTTCGGTGGGAACCAGATTACTTTCGGCAAACAGTCTTTGTGGTGGGGGCCATCGAGGGGCGGTCCGCTCCTGTTCAGCAACAACGCAGAGCCAATTACCATGCTCCGCTACGATCGCGTTCAACCGTTCGAGCTGCCTGGCGTGGGAAGGTGGCTTGGTCCAATTCGGGTCCAATTATTCTTGGGACGCCTCTCCGGCCAGCAATTCGTTCACGTCGTGAGCCAGACGATTGGTCAGCCGGGCGTGGCGCTCAAGGACCAACCCTTTATCCACGGGGAGAAAGTCTCCTTCAAGCCCACTCCCAACTTTGAGTTCAGCGTCTCGCGGACCGGCATCTTCGCTGGAGCCGGTGCTCCCTTTACCACTCACAGTTTTTTGCGCAGTCTCTTTTCAGTAAGCACATCGAACGAAGGGGATGACCCGGGAGATCGTCGCTCGGGAGTCGATATGCAGTATCGTCTCCCCAAGCTTCGCAATTGGCTGACCGGCTATGTTGACACATTTACCGACGACCAGCCATTCCCGATCAATTACCCCACTGACAGCGTGTGGTCGCCTGGACTCTATCTTTCCCACGTTCCAAAGATCCCTCGCTTGAGTCTTCGAACTGAGGGTTACGTCAGTCCGGGGAGATATTTTTTCCCGGGATTCTATTACTTCAATGTCCACTATCTCAGCGGCTACACGAATCAACGTCAACTTCTCGGCAGTTGGATCGGGCGCGAGTCGAATGGATTTCAAATATGGAGTACCTGGAGGTTTTCGCCTCGATCGACCGTTGAGGTCAACGTCCGTCACGTCAGCGAGAGCTCTGAATTTCTACGTGGTGGAAATCTCCGCGACATCGGTCTGACAGCGGACTTTGCATTACGGCCGGAGTGGCAACTGAAGGTCGGCGCCCAGGATGAACGGTGGAGATTTCCGCTCTTTGCAGCTTCCAGTCAGCATAACGTTGCAGCCACTTTTCAGATCTCCTATCGGCCCAAGGGGGGGACTCTATGATGCCGATTACGGAGAACGTCTCGGCCCCACCAGCAGTGCAGACTCCGACGCAACCAAATTGGGTAACGAACGCGACGGTCTTGTGGAGTCATCGTGGCTTGCTGGGGCGCGTAACGGCGTGGGCTCTCATTGTGAGTGCTACGATCGCCTTCACTCTTCCAAAGCAGTACGAGTCCGTAGCGCGATTGATGCCGCCGGATCAGGGCAGCAGCTCCGGCGCCGCGATGCTCGCTGCTCTCGCCGGGCGTTCCGGCGCGGGTCTGGGGGCACTGGGCGCCTTTGGCAGCCTCGCAGGCGGTCTCCTGGGTGCGAGAACTTCGAGCGCGCTATTTATCGATCTGCTGCAGAGTCGCACGATCAGCGACGAATTGATCGATCGCTTCAATCTGCTGACGGTCTATCACAAGCGATATCGCATCGATACGACGAAGTATCTGGCTCACCACACCACGATCGTGGATGACAAGAAAAGCGGCGTTATCAGCATCACGTTTACCGATACTGATCCGGAACGCGCTCGCGCCATCACACAAGCTTATCTTGACGGCCTCAACCGCCTGGTTGCGAAGTCCAATACTTCCTCGGCACGTCGCGAGCGGGAGTTCATCGAGAAGCGCCTGGTCAATGTGCAAGCGGAGTTGCAAGATGCGGAGAAAGCTCTGAGCGAATTTTCCAGCGTGAACACAACTCTCGACATCAAGGAACAGACCCACGCAATGGTGGACGCTGCGGCGAAGCTGCAGGGTGAACTTATCGCCAGCCAATCCGAACTGGACTCGCTGCAACAGATCTACGGAGATCAAAATGTCCGCGTCCGGGCTGCGCATGCACGCATCGGGGAGCTAAAGCATGAATTGACGAAGCTGAGCGGCAGTAGTTCCGAAATACCCGAGGCCGCGACTAACGATCGTGGCGGCGATAGCGCCACCTTGTATCCCTCTCTCCGTCAACTGCCTCGCCTCGCTGTT
>WNGR01003221.1_pt1 | contig 17846 bp, 17 predicted proteins | sample 5407581 | NCBI WGS metagenome assembly WNGR01 (sample SAMN13153383, study PRJNA577476) | soil metagenome | isolation source: 80 cm soil or saprolite under Garry oak tree replicate 2 | place: USA:California | collected 2016-06-15 | reverse complement strand
GAAACGGTAAGGAGCATCATCGATCGGCTTCTCCGCACTGGCAAGCTAACCCTGCAAGGGGGTTGTGCGGAAATCCAGCCCATCTTGTTCGCTCAAAATGAAGGAGATGATAATGCCGGGCATCATGAGTGAGGGTTCAACTGCAAACGCTGATTCCAGGAGTGGAGCACGCTGAAGAAGCCGATCTCAGCTCCAAGATGTCGCGGGTCGCGAGCAATCTCAAGCAGCGTCTCGGCACTGGCGTGAAAGAGCAGGTTGTAGATCAGCCGCTTGTTCTGCGATGCGAGCGGGGCAAGTTCTCGCGGCAGAGTGAAGACGGCATGGACATAGCGGGTGGGCAGCAGTTCCTGTTCACGCGCCTTGAGCCAGCGTAGGCGTGCGTTGCCCTGGCACCGTGGGCAATGCCGGTTTCTGCACGAGTTGTAAGAGATGGCGGTCGTAAGTCCGCAGCCGGTACAGCGATCGCGATGTCCGCCGAGCGCCGCGGTGCGGCAGCGTGTGATGGCCAGCAACACCTTCTGATGTTGCCAGTTCATCCACCTGCGACTGCGTTCAAGGAAGGACTGTCCGGCACAGCGAACGATGTCGGCCATCTCCAGAAGAGGCCGGCTCATGAGCAGTGCTTCTGTTCCTCTTGGACCGTCAACGTGAGTGCATCGAGCGGGCTGGCGGTGGCGCTGAGATGCCGCTCGGAGAGATCCAGGTAGATCGTCGTTTCTTCAAGGTCGCGATGTCCGAGCAGCATCTGGATGGTGCGCCGGTCGGTGCCGGCTTCGAGTAGATGAGTGGCGAAACAGTGGCGCAGAGTATGGGGATGTGCCTGTGCTCGAGTCCTGCCCGGCGAGCCGCACTCCTGCACACGTTCCAGATCGTCTTGTCGGAGATAGGCTGCTCGATTCCGCGATGGCCGCTGCTGCTCGGGAACAAATAGACTCGGGGCCGCTTGGAGCGCCAGTACGCGCGCAACGCATCGAGCAGCCTGGGACTGAGCATGACGTCACGGTCCTTGCGCCCCTTGCCGCCGTGGATATGGACGACCATGCGCTGGCTATCGATATCGCTGACCTTGAGCGTGGCCACCTCTGCGCGGCGGCCTCCGGTCGCCTAAAGTGTCATGAGCACGGCGCGCTGAAAGGGTGTCCGGGCCGCTTGGATCAAATGCGCGACTTCTTCCCGGCTGAGCACCTGCGGCAGACCTTGGACCTGTCGCGGATACGGGGTCTCGGCCGCGCTCCAGCCTCGCTTCAACACCTGGATATAAAAGAATCGCAACCCTGCTAGATGTTGCCCTACTGTGCTCGGTGCCAGCTTCTTCTGTCGCAACAGCGCTGCCTGGTACTGGCGGATATGCTCCAGGCCCAGCTGATCAGGCGGCCGATGGAAGTGTCGGGCGAACTGCTCAACCACGCGAATGTAACAGCGAATCGTCCCCCGAGCGTAGTTACGGCGCTCCAGTTCCTCAAGCATGATCTGGCGTAGATGGGTCACAGAGATACCTCCTTCTTTGCGACACAACTTAGCTCAGATCACCTCTACGCTGTCGCTCTGCAACACGCAACGCGTCCGCCGCCGCAGCGGCTTCGTTCAAGGCGGTTTTACGTCCAGGTGGATTGGCATACCGCTCATCGACAGCAGAAATCGAAACAGATCAGGGGGCCAGCGGTAGATCGGCTTTGTTGCCACGATTCGTAAACACGGCCCCGAGTTTTCGGTACGTATCAGATCTCGACGGCGATCGCTACGATGACGCGTTCGGCATGATTTGCCGGGTCAGTTCGGGTCGCGTTTCGGATGCCCCAGTTGCTGGTCCGCATGCGGTGGAGGTTCACCCGGTAGAGGTGTTTGTTCCGCGATCCACTTTTCGTATTGTTGCCGCGAGACTTTGATCACGTGGTGCTCCGGGTTATCTCTGTTCCTGAGCCGAAAACCCGGCACACCTCCCGGTTCCGCCTGCTGTATTGCCTGACTCAACTCCCGAGATTCCGTCGCCACCCCCGGTGCGCCCTGCCAGTCCCGCTCATTCTCATATTCCACTTCGACTACTCGCCCAAAATGAATTCCCAGCACCAGCGCCTCCGACACGTGCATTGGATCGGCGAGCTCGACATCAAGCGGAACCAGCGATTGACGCACCATCTCGATTCCTCGGACTGAGGGCGCCACGATAGACCAGGATTGGTCGTCCGCACGGAGATGGGTAAGGCTCCACCGCAGGGCTACATGCGGCGATGTTCGTTCCATGTAACGACGCAACGCTTCTTGGACCATGGCAATGCTGCCAAATACAACGATCTTCCCATCGATGACGATCAACCAGCGCACTTCTGGCGCAATGTCGCGGTTTCTCTCCATTGGCTGAAGAACTAGGACGGGGAAGCCCTCGTAGCCCATCTGCCCTGCGCCATTGCTCAGAGCAGCCTTGAAAATGTTTCGGGAATTGAAATGTCCGTTCGCCAACAGGGCATGCTCCGACAGATGGCCCATGGGGCCCATTCCGGCCACTAGTACGACACGCTCAATCACCCAGGACGTATCTACCCCGGTCAATGATTGAAAGTCGGTCAAGTCGGTCGTATTACTGCGGGTCATCACAAGGAAGCTACCTGGTTGTCCCGACATCAAACCTGAAACGATCTCGGCGCGCTCGGGGACCATCCCCAGAAGAGCCTGGTCCAGGATCGACGGGGACGCTACGACCCAGCTGCCGCAGCTGGCAAATCCCGCTGCGGCTACCACCGTTCTTGCACCCTTGAGGCTGACCAGCCACATTGCATCTCTCCTGTTACGAAGGGTTCAAATATCAGAGCCGGCGGCAAAAACGGGACGGCCTTCGCGGAATCCTCTCGCCGGTGCCTATGACTTTGGCCGCGGCAAAGGCAGCTCTAAAGGAGGCCGAAGAGTGCACTCTGGCCGCTACACCAAGCCAGTTATCACTTCCGGTCTTGTGATAGAGGAGCGGGTCCTCCAACAGGAGACCGGTGGAAAGAACAAAGGGTTGGCGGCAGCCGCGCACCCAAAACCTTTTTAGCGGTCGATCAGCTAAAAACCGGAGTTTCTCGTGAAATCGGGCGCATACAATTTGCAGTCTGGTGCGAAAGCCAACCCATCAGGTGTTGCTTCCTACTAGATTGACAATCTCCTGGCTGCGCCCGTCTTAAGATTGTAAAATCCGCGGCTTCCCAGATCCGGAGACTGTCTCCTCTAGGCGGAGTGAGGTCAGGTCTGTCTACTTAAGTGCCAGGTACACGTCGCTCGTGCTCAAGAGACCAGCCTCCAACCGGGTCCGTGCAAGCCTTTCGTGCTTGGAACCGGGGAATGCAACATTCATTCCGCAGAGCGAGCAGAGGATCTCATGCAGAAAATACTGATCGCCATACTTCGTGAAGACCAGTCTGCCTGCATCCGAGCGACGGCCCTCGCTTCGCGTAACGCTCAGCAGAGCAACCTTGCCGTCCTTGCTGCGAATGAAAATGACCTTCGGGTTGCTCATGTCCGAAGTCATGATGTATGTCCCTGCGGGAACCCATCTGTCCCCGACATTGAAATTGAACGGGACCGTTGCCGTGGCAGCGTGATCTTGTGCCGAGACAGTGCTGCTGTCGGCAAAGCTCGCGAGAAGGCACACTGCGATTGCGAACACTGTGATGTGCTTCATTGGTGACTCTCCTTTTGTGGACGGGTGTTACCGCTGTTGATATCGCATTTTCAGTGATTTTGAAAACGCACTGACAACGCCTTTCCCAAGGACATTTGCAGTTTCGTCGCTTACGATGTACTCGGTACTTGGCTTGTGGGGAAGCCCCTCATCTACTTATGTGTCCGCGGGAAAATCATTTCACACGAATTCGCGTGGGTCCTAACGCAGGGTCCGCCTTGCTGATATGGCGTGTGCGGAACATACGGATCAATGAACCGGGAGTGGCGGTTATCCAAGATGGACGGAAGGAGGTCAAATGCTCTATTGAATCTTTGAGATCGAGAACCAGTAAGATATGGTGCCGCCCCCAGAAGGCGTTATCGCAAGCTCGCCTGTACCCTGAGAAAGGACATCCGCAGGAATATCCAGTTTTAAGATTGCGCCACCGGGAACGGACGCAGCATCGACTCCTTCCTGAGACCAAACCGTCTTTCCCGCATGCCGCAGTTGGACGCGATACTTCCCGGATGCCCGGGACAAGAGCGCAATTTCAACGTGGAGCGTCCTGGTTCCTGAACTTACCTTCACCTCGGGTAGCTCTTGTCCTCCCCGCTGAAGACCTGGCCTGACGAGGTTGAGCATGGCGATTGCTGGTTGCAACGACTGTAAGACGTTCTGCAATTGTTGATTCGCGACCGCCGAACGCTCGCGCTCCTGGCCTAGCTGCTGGTTGATTTGCTTTATCGCTATATCGAGTTCGCGGCGTTGATTCCAAAGATTCAGGATCAAAACGGCGACAACGACCAAGGCAGCGATTTCGGCAAAAGTTCTGAAACTGGGCAGCACCTGTCCGATTCGAAGCGCTCTAAAAAGACTGCGTGCTGGTGCTGGCTGCTTCGTCTTCACTTTGTGGGATTCCGCTTCAAAATAACGGCTCAATAACCGGGCGGTCTCGAGCTTGCGCTGCCGTTCCGGGGGGCGGAGGAAGTGTCTTTCAACGGCTCGCATATCCTCTGAACTCAGCGAACCCTCAAGATATTCTTCAATAATCTCATCTTCGATCACGTCCACACTTATCGAAAACTTCGGATCGGTGAGACTCTGCTCGTCGATGCTTTGGACCAGAGCGGAGTCCGAATCCAGGCGACCAAGCAAATACTCGCGAATATTGGCGTCAGTGATCACGCGATTTTCCTTATTCTGCTCACTGCATTCCTTAGTTCAAGGCCGAACGCTGCACACAGCTATTGATGCAATCGTGAAGTCGAGCGCGAATCCGGCAGGTGGTGATGCGTAACTTGTTCAGCCCTCCGTAAAGCTGGGCAAGATGCTTGCGATGTTCAATTTTTTGACGACCTTGGAACTGGTGGTATTGGGTAATCAACTCGCGGTCCCTTAGCGGAAGCTGTTCCAGGCAGAGTCTCAGGCATTGCATTTCATGTTCGGTAAAGTCATCCTCCGGCTGAGCTGGCGCTGGAATATTCTCGTCTTCCAACGGCTGGGGGGGTACCTCCCGGCGATACTCCCACCAGACTCTCCTGGCTACGCCGCAGCAAAGGGAGATTGGTTTCGGGTACTTTTCTGGCTCACGGTGCACAATCAGCACGACGCGATCGAGCGTTTGATCCGTCAACTCCTCGGCATGTGCGCAGCCCTTCCTGACGAAGAACTTCATCAACGCCTTTCTGAGGTCCAGATATTCCCGGGCCCCCTGCCCTGGATCGGGGGAAAGCCAGAGAAGAAACGACGCAAACACATCCGGTGTCAGGTATCGTTGTCTTTCCGGGTTTGGCTGAAGATCCATGGGATTCAGATTTTACATGCTCCTCAGAATGTTCCGTCGACTACCGGTAGTCTCCCTCCACTACGAAGGCTGCCCAATAATAGGGGTCCGACAATTGTGTGTTCTTGAGCAGATCGAGTTGCGCGTCTCGCAGGGCCCGAGGGGGGGCCTCACCTCGCTGGAGTCGGGAATAGAAGATCTTCATTAGGGGCACAGTGGCGTCGTCATCCACCTTCCAGAGGCTGGCGATAATGCTTCGCGCGCCCGCATAGAGAAATGCCCGAGGCAGGCCGTTGATTCCTTCTGACCCAAGGTCTTTCCCCAACGCTGACTCGCATGAACTCAGGACCACCAGGTCGGCAGATAGCTTCAGATTGTAGATGTCGCTCAGCGTTAGATACCCGTCCTGGTATTCTCCCCTTTTGTTAAACATCGAAAGAACCAGGCCAGACATCTCCGGATGACGAGTATCCATCATTCCGTGAGTTGCGAAGTGAATGATCCGTTGTCGGGCAATAGAAGGAGCCATGATCGCTTCACGGTTGGCATCGAAACCCATGACGAGCCGTGTGCGCGCGGGGCCGGTTATCTGCTGAATGGCGAAAGCCTCGTCCCGCGAGCCCGGGAGGTTAGGAATCCACTGTGTGTCCCGCAAATCGCGTAATGCTCTCGTCAATTCCCGTGAACGTGGAAATCCAAACGAACTGGGGACGGCAGCAGGAGTCGGCTTTCCGGGCGGTTCGAACGCCGGGTCGGCAAAGACAGTCACTTCATCGGCCGGCTGCGGCCTTTTGCCCGCTGTCTTTCGCAGAGACACAAGCGCTGAAGCCGAAGGCAGCATCGCCAACTCATACAACTCAACAAGCGGCACACTAACAAGTCCATTCCCAGGCACAGCCAGCGCTGCAAAGGGAAGGTACTGCAAGGGACCGTCCGGCACGATTAACAATCGTTTTCGAGCTGGAAGGCGCACCGGCCCGAACAAAAGTTTCGCTAATTGCCTTGATTGGAGGAGCAGGATATTCCTTGCGGCCGCTCGCCTTCGCAAATAGTCGACGGGCGCCTCATTCGCCTTGCTCTCAATCGGTAAAAGGGCTTTTCGGAACACGCGAACACGGTTGCGGATCTCCACGGCGGGTGCGATGTCAAAGGCTTTAAGACTATCCCCGTCGACCACCCAGGCAAAGCTCCGATCCTCACCGAGCGAGAATTCCAACAGGAGCGTATCACCATCTCCAATCTGGGCTCGTACGTCATCCAGGGTCAGCGGCTGTGTAGTGGACAGGGCTCGTGTGTCGGATGCCTCTTCATTTGCTTCGACTGTAACGGATCTCGAATTGTGCGCCAGCAATGTGTCGCAGCGAACAGTCTGTTGGATGTTGTCGAGCAGGTCCAGCAAAGAGCGTACCTTACTTTTCTCCGCGGCTTCAAAAGCCAATTGCGCATATTTTTGATTGGGGTGGAGCTTATCCAGGGCCATGAGCACCTGGATATACGACGAATAATAATCGTGAACCGAAGCGAAATACTGCGCTCGCGAATCGAATTTCGCGATGCGCAGTCTTTGCGATTCAATAATGGTGATGGTCTTCTCGATCTCCGAACGTGCCTTTTCCAAATCATTGAGCCGAAGATAAATTCGTGCGCGGGAGTGTTGAATTCTGGCCAGGTCCTCAATCTCACCGGCGTGCTCCCTTAAGGCTTGAGCTTCGCCTAAATATTGAGGGCTTGCTGGTATCTGCCTTGTTCGGCCTGGAACTCGGCCGTCCGCTCCAGTGCAACGCTTTCCCCATCTGGATTTCCGGCGACTCGAAACTCTGCCAGGCCTCGCTGATAGGTCTCGTCTGCTTGCGTGTATCGATGTTGCCGAGCATAAACGCCTGCCATGTCCAAAAGAGCCCACGCCAGGAACGCATGGTGTGAGGTTGCTTGGGCCAGGTGGAGTTTTCGAACATACAGCGGCTCGAGATCGCCATACTTGCGCTGGCTTAATAGAATTTCCGCTATCGCGCTGATTGATTCAACCTCGCCCAGATCGTCTCGCACGGATGCGAAGTGATTTCGGGCACGTCGGTAATCGCTTAACGACTCTTCAAGATCTCCGGATTGCCTGGCAATCAAACCAAGAATATTAAGTGCAATGGCTGCATTATCCTTGTCCGCAATGCGTTGGAAAACCGGGAGAGCGCTCTCACAGTGACACCGCGCTACCTCAAAGTTCCCTTCTGCGATTACAAGATACGCGAGTTTCAAGTGCGCTCGCGCGGCACTATATTCATTACCCGATTCAACGAAGCCCTCCAGGGCGGACCATGCGAGCCGGTTCGCCTGCTGACGATCGTCGATGGTTTCCGACAGCATCATCGTAGCTAGTCCTTCCCCATCGCGATCCTCGGCTTCCGATGCAAGTTCCTTCGCCCGGGTAAAGGAGGCAATCGCATCGGTGATGTTGCCCGAAAAGAAGCGCGTCTCGCCCTGGGCCTCTACTGCATCCGCCAGTACTTTCTTGTCGGAAATAGCCATGCAAACGGAAGCCGCTTCATCCGCATAATTCTGCGAATCATGAGGCCGCCCGATGTTGGCGTAAGTGCGCGCTATCCGGCTCAGCGCCGCACACCGCTGATCTGTGCGTCCGTCAGACATTGTCAGTACCTGGCGATAAGCCGCAATTGCCTGTTGATAGCTGCTCATCATCAGATACACATCGCCGGCTTCGAGTTTCGCGGCGGCCGCCTGGTGCGGCCGCCCCGATGAGGCGAATTGCCGCGCGCTGTCCGCGAGCAAACGAACGGCGCTCCGGAGATCACGCTCGGTGAGTCTCTTGCGCAATGCCAGCGCCTCTTCCAACTCCGTCTCCGGGCTGGCCATTTTTGCGGAGCCTTCGACGTGAAGCTCAGTCGTCCTCTGTGTGGCTGTTGGCTGCCGCGGCGCGATGATTCCGTGGACTTGCCCAACGCCAGCCGCACACACTGCCAGTCCGAATGCAGTGAGGACTCCCGCAAGGCGAGCGACTGGACCAGCGGAACTTGTATCAATCATTTCATACTGCACATTTCGGTTAGCGGTTCAGTGGACGTCTCAGGCTTGCTATCAAAGATCGTCTTGCGGCAAACGTTAACCCAACTTTGCTGGGCAGAGTAATGGTAGTCAAGGTCTGCCGGAACCTTCTTGATCAGGGCTTTGGTCCACAGCTCGGCGATAAAGTCATACCAGCGTGTCTCAGCCAGCTGCAGACCCTGGTAGTAGCTTTCAGTGACAAGAATCAATTCACGCCGGGCGCACATCAGATACTCGACGGCAGCTCCATTTAAGACCTCGGTGTAGCCCTTCGCGCCACTGGTTCCTGATCCTCCCTTCACCAACGGCTTGCTCACCGTTGCGTATTGTCCATCAGTGAGATAGGGGAGATAAATCGAAATCCCGTGACTTCTCTTGCGATTCGAACTTCCATCGTCTTCAGTATCGTGTAAATTGGCCAAGACGGTATCCGAAGGTCTATTGTCTTCAATATCGCCTGAATTTGCCAGGATGACGGAAGCCAAACTTCTATCGCCTTTAGTGTCGCCTGAATTCTTCAGGATGACAGGAGCCGGAGTTTTATCACCTTTAGTGTTACCTGTCTCTTCGGGTGATCTTTTCCTCAGCTCGGCCAGCACTTTTTCGCACGCAACTTTGATAGGCCCGAGCCCATTCAACTTCTCAAGCTGCTCAGAGAGCTTCGTGCAAAAGTCATACAGGTCAACGTACAGGCCACCGGCATAGTCTTGCGACGTGTTCCGAGCTTCGATAAGCACACCCGGTAAGCTTTCGTCCTCTTTTGCGTCCAAAAGTGCGCCTGCCAGTTCGCTAACCGCCCCCTTCAGCGTGTCAGAATTACGGAGATCGAGCACCGAAAGGGTTACGCCCTTCATACCCGTATTATTGTCGCAGATGCAATCCTGGTAAGTGCTGATATATGCTTCTACACCTTTATTCAGGAGTAAAGGCAGCGCCTTGTTCCCGCATTTCCGGAAAAGCGCGATCAAATTGTCGTAAGGGAAACTTAGATCGGGGACATCCTCCTGCGAAGCAACCATGAAATCAGCCAGGCCTTTTAACTCGCAAGCCATCTCCAACATGCTCATGCAGCAGGCGTCGAAACCGATGATCTCAAGGTGGGCACCGTTACGGGGCTTTTTGTCCGTCAGCACCTCGCGGAGTTCCTCTGGAGTGATGTACATGCTGTTGCTGCTGTCAGTTGAATTGCTCGCACCGGGCTGAAGCAGTAGCTCGGGACCGTGTCCCCAGAGAATCAAAGCATAATGCTCGGCATTGTACTGTGGATCTTTGTAGACCTCGCTCAGGAAATCTTTGAGCGCCTCCTTCTCCGATATGGTGACCTTGTCCGAATTCTTGGCCTCACTGGGCTTCGCCGAGCTGGTGGCCTTCGCCGAGATTATGACCGGATCTGGCAGAGTGCGAACCTTAGTGGGATCGTGAGATCCGCTGCTGTCCGCCTTAAAGATATATTGGTGGACGGTGTTGTTGGGTCCTCTCCCGTTCGCGGCCCCTGATATCGAAGGATCGGCGGGAAAGGCAAAATGTGCCGCGACAACCACACTTGCTGCGTCGGTCGGCCCAGCAGGTGCGCTGGCGGATTTATTCAGTTGCTTGAGTGACTCCACGGCGAAGTTCGCCAACGTGTCATCCGCCGCGATGTACAACATGATGGTCCAGCTTGTCTTTTTGGCCGCGTTTTTGCCGTTCCTCCCAGTGCTCGATCTCATACTCATCGGTTTTCTCCCTTCGTACGCAAAACATTCTTTGCGGGGCGATGCCTGGTGTCTCATTCGACGGCCCAGGCCTGTTGAACCTCCGGAGAATCGCTCGGATTTCTTAATGGTCGTTTCCGAGGCTTCTCCACCGGTGAGGACAGTGGGGCCATAGTAGGTCGTCTGGGATGGCAGCCCAGTCGATGCCTCCGCTGCCCTCTACTTCAATATGCAAATTCTGCGCAAAGTATTTCAGCCAAACTGGAGTTCGCCCGTCAGATATTGAGCAAGCCATAGCCTTCACTCAACGAGGACATTGGGTGTGTAGAATGATGACCTCATATCCCCGTCGAGGCAAGCGAAATCACACGGATTTTCATCGCGGCTCTCGATTCGCCAGCCGTCCGCCTCAGGAGTTCAACCTGGGATGGTGTGAATCCGATCTTCGCGTCTCTCCCCCGGGTGATACCCCGCGAGTTCTCACGCACCTGCCCGTTTTCACCAAATTGGCCCTCGTGCGACCCGGAAGTCTAAACAACGGAGCTGGTGCGTCGGTCGGGAACGGTTAGTCCCCATAACGGGGCAGTGTTCACGGATCTGAAAGGTGCATTCGATCACTGGCTCGATCACGAATCACTTGGCCCAAAAGGCTTAGTGCTGTATCTGGAGCGCCCGGCCACGCAGAAGTGTGCGGTTGCATGTACTCAAGGAGGGCGCTTCGGATACAGCACTAAGCCTTCTCGGACAAATGGCATTCGGATTTCAACTGACGTTACCAGGACAACCTGCGCATCCAGACACGGGGTAAGGCCAAGGCCCAAGAGTCGAACTCAGCTCAACAATCTACATCACTGCCAGCGCAAAGCGACACGATGAGTAGAACCTCAGCAAAGGCTGGACTCAATAGACTGACGAACGGAACATTCCTCTTGATCGCCACTGCGATCCAGGAGGGAAACATGCAACATGGAAGCCTTATAAGAAGCATTCGAAAGCATGGTCCGGACGTTTGGCAGTTTCGATGGTCAGAAACAGGTGGGAACGGGCAACGCGTATATCGGAAGAGAGTCATCGGGACGGTGGAGCAGTATTCCGATGCTGTGGAAGCTCGGCGGTTCGCCGCCGGCATTCTCGCAATGCCCAGCCCCGCCGATCTGCCGACCAAACCAGTAGCGATGACGATTGCGGAACTGGGCCAGCACTTTCAGCATCGTGAATTGGCACGCGATGACAACTGGCGAAGTTATTCCACGAGGAGGAATTACGAGTTCAATTTGCGAAAGTGGATCATTCCGCGATGGGGAAACTATGAACTCGGTGAGGTGCGAACGATCGAAGTCGAATCCTGGCTGCGGAGCCTGCCGCTAGCCAGAAGCAGTTGCGCCAAAATCCGCAACCTGATGTCGGTGCTCTTCAATCATGCCTGGCGGCATGAGTTGTTTGATCGGAATCCCATCAAGCTCGTTCGCCAGAGCGCCAAGAGACGGGCCGCTCCCAATGTACTCATCCCCGCCGAAATCAAGCTGCTCTTGGACAATCTCGCGCTTCGAGAGCGCACCCTGGTCCTCGTGGCGGCCTCGACCGGCTTGCGCCAAAGTGAGTTATTTGCGCTCAAGTGGGGCGACATCGATTTTTCCCAGGGCACCATGAATGTGACGCGTTCGATCGCCTATGGCATCGTCGGCCGATGCAAGACTGAAGCTTCTCAGAAGCCGGTGCCCGTCCATTCAATCCTTGCCGAGGAACTTACTCAGTGGAGAAATCGCTGCCGATATCGTGAACCCGATGACTGGGTATTCGCCAATGAGCATCATCGCGGACGCCATCCATATTGGGGACAAGCAATTCTCCGCGGAATTATCCGACCGGTTGCGGAGAGAATCGGGATCAAAAAATGGATCGGTTGGCACACCTTCCGCCACACCTACTCGACACTTCTACGGAGTGTTGGAACGGAATTCAAAGTCATGCAGGAGCTGATGCGGCACTCCTCGCTGCGATCCACGATCGACATCTACACCCAGGCAGTCACCCCGGCTAAGCACGCCGCGCAGGCCGCTGTGTTGTCCCTTTTCTTCCCACCAAACCGCCTTGCAAGGTTTAATCCGCGGAGCAACAAGAGAACCAGCGATAAGGCTGCTGTCTAGACGCTTCAAGGCGATGGATTTGAGGGTGCAAAAGGGGCACCGAATCGTGCCCATTTTGCACCTGCGAAAGGATGGCGAACTCCGCGTAACTTATTGATTAGATTTGGCGTCCCCGACGGGATTTGAACCCGTGTTATCGCCGTGAAAGCATTAACGAACACGCTAAGTGCTCCGCAAGTGTCCGCAAGCCAGATACACCGAAGTGTGTGCCTGGACTTCCGTGCAGCCTCAGCTCTAAGCACCCCAAGCGGTAGGATGCTGACACACACGCCATTTGCATTCGTCCCCGGCTAGGTGTACTCTCATGTGTACACATGGAGGTGTTTGTGCCTACAATCAAAGTTGGGGTGCGAGAGTTTCGCGAGCAGATTGCCCGATTTCTAGAGTCTGATACGCCCGTCGCCGTGACCCGGCGCGGTGAGACTCTTGGGGTCTACGTCCCAACTCCACGCAAGTCCGTTAAATCGGCCGACATGACCGAACTTCGAGCAGCCGCAGACCGCCTGGCAGCCGCCCTCTCCGATGTAGACGAAGAGGAAATTGTGGCAGAGTTCAAGCAGACGCGTCGTGTGAAAAAGGCCGCCGGTCGCTGAGATGATCGTTCTAGATGCCAACATCCTGATTCGTGCCGTCCTCGGAAAACGCGTGCGGCAGCTTCTTGAGACCTATACAGGAAACCGTATTCGGTTTTATGCGCCGGAAGTCGCCTACGCAGATGCAGCGAAGTACCTGCCCGCGCTCCTAATCAAACGTGGGAAGTCCGAGACAGATGTTCCCGCAGCGCTCGCTTACCTGCAATCCCTAATCGAACCCATCAGCCAGGAGGCATACGGCCTGTTCGAGGCTGAAGCACGGCAACGTCTGCGAGGCCGGGACGAAGAGGATTGGCCAGTGCTGGCTGCGGCGCTATCCCTGTCCTGTGCGATCTGGACGGAGGACACAGATTTCTTCGGAGCAGGAGTTGCAGTGTGGACGTCAGATAGGATCGAAATCTTCTTGAAACACCAGTCCGACCACGACGACCTGGGAGAGATCTAGCGATTCGTCCCATTCAAACATGGGCCGGGCCCGTTCATATCCCTGCCTGGGCGGAGGCGGGTTCGAGACCCGTCGCTCTCGCTAAATTCCGACCACCCACTTATGCATGTCGATAAACGATGACACCGGGGACAATGCTTTTTTGCTTTAGTGGCTTCCAACCAGAATTGGGGTCGCGCTCGTTCGAGAAGCTAATCGGGGAATCGGCAACTTCGCTCGCTGTTCTAGCGATGGAGATCGCTTGGTCAAATCGAGTTCCGGCTGCACATCGGGCATGCGACCGTACTTCACGACGAAACGTCGAAACTCTTTTGGCGTCATGTGGCGCGCTTCGCGGAATTGTCGATTGAAATTCGATAGATTGGAAAATCCGGTTTCAGCCGCGACCATACTGATTGGGTAGTCCGTTTCCACCAGAAGCATACAAGCCCGCCCGATCCGCAATCTTCCTAAATATTCGCTGACGTTTTCGCGTAAATAACCGATGGAGCGATCGCGCCGAGATGTTCGCCGCCGTGCCTATCAGGGCTGGACTGCGCTCACTCGGCAAGGCATGGGAGATGGCACGCTGCAATTGATCCCCATCGCCAATGCAATGGTCTATATTCTCCTGCGCGCGTTGCAGGACGATGTCCCTGAGACCGACCTGTGCGGCGCTGAGCCCGCGCGCGCTCTGAAGGTCAGCCCTGAGTGGCATGCTCCGCTACTCGACGCTCGCACTTCCATACCCACCATGGAGCTTGGCGATGCTGTCTTCTGGCACTCAGACGTGACGTACGCCGTCAAAGATCAACACAATGGCAAAGGCTACAGCAACGTGATTTACAGAGGGACCGCTGAGAAACCTGCACAAGTGCGAAGGCTACTGCTTAAGAGTGACAAGCGCAGAGTCCGGACATCTTAAAGCTCTCTCCAACCGGCACGGAATCCTGGTTAGGCGTATGCTCAAGCTAGTAGCATACGCTTCCTTTCTCGCCTTCGGCACTCCTTGCTTCGCTTCGGACGAGCGACTTTCAAGTACGAAACCGAACGATGGGAGCACCCATGGCGCTCATTAAAAGGCGCGACTTGGCAGACTATTATGCTGCCCGGCCTCTCAAGGGCAATCAGATCCACATTGTTCCTCCAAGCCAACCTGATGCAACCGGTTTTTCCGGGATCGAACCAGTCCGGGGCGACGTGAGCTCGATGGAGTTTGATCAGGATTCTACCGCGGATCAATCGTCATCCGGCGTACCACTCAAGACGTCCGTGGATTCGAACGCTCCCGATGTTCAGCAAGTCCGCGCAGCCCTTGGAAGGGTCGAGGAGTGAAACTGCATTCGGTCTTCTTGCGCAAAGACTGCGTTCTGCCGAACCCTCTAGATGTTCTGCGGACTCCATTTGGCGAGCAGTGGACCCACGTGGAAGCGATTCCCGCTCTGTGTTTGACACCATGATCCGCCAAGCCGGTTGCCATTTTATCTGGATGTCTGGTTCGATATCGCGGAGGGGCTACGGCCGAACCTTGGCTAAGGCGGTCGAACGAGCGTTGGGTCGAGTGCTGAAGGCGACTCCGAGACAAACGAATGCGGCGGAGTTCGATTCTGTTCGCGTTGTAAAGTACCTGGGCTTCCATGTTGCAAACGTGACTGTGCATCGGCGCCGGATTCAGCAGCACTCGCAACTTGAAGCTGGCGAAAAGGCTCACTCAGAGGCACTTCACGCCACTTGAGATCGGTACCGAGCGTCCAGGTCGCCGGCTCAGAACTCCAGTTAGAGCGATCGCACCGATAGTCCGCACCTTGATTGCGATTTCTGGGAACCTCAACTGAAAGCAGGATCCGCCAGTGTCATTTCCATCGACGAACGGCTTCTCTGGGCATGTACGAACGCCCAGTCCATCAGAATCTACCGCCGCTCTTCAGAAAGTGTGCAGTCTGCCTCTGCCTACGCGTATCGCCTTCATTGGAAACTACCTGCCGCGCGAGTGCGGCATTGCCACGTTTACCACTGACCTGTGCACTGCGGTCGCGGCGGAATACGGAGCGGAGCGGCTCTTTGCAATTCCCGTCAACGATCCCGATTCACAATACGACTATCCGGAGCGAGTGCGCCTTGAACTGATGCAGGAGGACGTCACTTCCTACGAGCGTGCCGCCGATTTCCTCAACTTCAACGGTAATGATCTGGTGTGCCTGCAGCACGAATATGGCATCTACGGCGGGCCAGCGGGGCGCCATATTCTCACGTTGCTTCGCCGATTGAAGATGCCTCTCGTGACAACGCTTCATACGGTGCTTCGTGAACCGGATCGCAACCAGCGCCTTGTGCTCGAAGAGATTGCACAGCTCTCAGACCGGCTGATCGCCATGAGCGAGCTCGCGGCTGAACTTCTGCGCGAAACGTACGCAGTTCCGTCTCACAAGATCGATGTGATTCCACACGGCGTGCCCGACCTTCCCTTTACCGATCCAAACTACTTCAAAGATATATTCGGCGCCGAGGGAAAATCGGTACTGCTTACATTTGGTTTGCTGTCGCCGAACAAGGGAATTGAGAACGTCATTCGTGCGCTTCCTGCAATTCTCGCCCGGCAACCCAACATCATTTACATCGTTTCTGGCGTAACGCATCCGCATATCCGACGTCGCGAAGGCGAGCGCTACCGCGATGGCCTGCAGGCGCTGGCGACAGAACTTGGCGTTGGTTCAAATCTGATGCTCAGCAATCGCTTTGTGGATTCCAATGAGCTTGTTCAGCACGTGGGCGCCGCCGACATTTACATCACGCCTTACAGGCAGGAAGCGCAGATTGTCTCAGGCACGCTTGCCATTGCGCTTGGAGCAGGCAAGGCGATCATCTCCACACCGTATTGGCACGCCAAGGAATTACTCGCAGGGAAGAGGGGCGTGATCGTTCCCTTTGAGAGCCCCGGGGCGATTGCGGAAGCGGTACTGGCACTGCTTGAAAACGATGCCGAGCGCCACGCCATGCGTAAGCGAGCCTACCTGCACTCGCGCGAAACGACATGGCCAAAAACTGCGGGGGCATACATGGCGAGCTTCCAACGGGCGCGATTTGAGCGGTCCTTACAACCGCGAGCCGCGCAGCAGGAGGAAGATGCCAGAATTGCGGCAGAACAGATCGAGATTCTCCCCGATCTCAAGATGGATCACCTCGTCGCCCTGACCGACGATACCGGCATATTGCAGCACGCCATTTTTTCCGTCGCCAATACGCGCGAGGGTTATACGACCGATGACAATGCACGCGCACTGATCGTCTCCACGCTGGTAGCAAAGCGCGCCGATGATGGACACAAATCAGAAGTCCAGGATCTCTCTCAGCGCTATCTCGCTTTCCTTTGGCTCGCGTTCGATACTGATCGAAAGCGGTTCAGAAATTTCCTCAGCTATGAACGCAAATGGCTTGAAGACGTCGGTTCGGAGGACAGCCACGGGCGCGCACTTTGGGCGTTGGGAACGGTGCTCGGTCACTCTCGAAACGCCGGGCTTCGCGGTGCGGCGGGTAGATTGTTTGAGTCCGCAGTGCCGGCCGTTTTGACGTTCACAAGTCCGCGTGCCTGGGCATTCGCAATCCTCGGCGCTCAGGCTTACCTCGATTGGTTTCCAGGCGATCGAGCAGTTCAGGGCTTTCGCAACACGCTCGCCGACCGTCTACTGGCCATCTACTTCCACACTCGGTCCGAAGACTGGCATTGGTTTGAAAAGAGTCTCTCCTACTCAAATGCAACCTTGCCGCACGCGCTCATTCTCGCTGGGCATAGAAGCGGCAATACCATAATGACCGCAGCCGCCATCGAATCACTGGAATGGCTCACGGCGGCCCAGCATCGAGGAGACAAAGGCACCTTTGTGCCCATAGGATCGAATGGGTTTTTCACGGAAGGCAAGGAGAAGGCACGCTTCGATCAGCAGCCAATTGAAGCATGCATCACCATCTCGGCTTGTCTTGAAACTTACCGGCTCACGCAAGAGGAGCGTTGGCTCGAAGAGGCTGAGCAGGTATTTCGCTGGTTCCTCGGCAAGAATGATCTTCATGTTTCTCTTTACGACGCGGCAACAGGTGGCTGCAAAGACGGGCTTCATCCTGATCGAGTAAACGAAAACCAGGGAGCGGAATCAACACTTTCGTTTCTCATGGCCCTGCTTGAAATGCAGGCCACCAAAGTTTCAGACGCAGACCAACTGAGCCACGAAATGAGCGTTTCTATTTGACACTGACAACTTCAAACGGCGTGTTGCCTGAACCTATCGCATTCGACGGCCGGGAATCACTTGCTTGCGACGACCTTCCCCTCTTCACTCGCTATGCTGGCAATCCGATCCTGAGCCGGCAAGATTGGCCTTACCCGATCAACAGCGTTTTCAATGCTGCGGCTGTGAAGCTACCCGATGGCGATACTCTGCTGCTTTGCAGGGTTGAGGAGCGGACCGGCCTGTCGCATCTGTGTGCCGCGCGCTCGGCAAATGGCGTCGACGGTTGGC
>WNGR01003362.1_pt1 | contig 17849 bp, 16 predicted proteins | sample 5407581 | NCBI WGS metagenome assembly WNGR01 (sample SAMN13153383, study PRJNA577476) | soil metagenome | isolation source: 80 cm soil or saprolite under Garry oak tree replicate 2 | place: USA:California | collected 2016-06-15 | reverse complement strand
CTTTCTCTGATTCGTAATGCTTCAAATTAGGCCACCACCCCGGTGTTCGATGTTTTGGCTAAGAAAGATGAAAGAAGCATTGACGCCACAACTTATGGTGTGGTAATTAGCGCTTCAACACTATGCGTTGCCCCAAGTGCGGGTCTCGTGATGACAAAGTCATCGATTCCCGTCAATCGCGCGATAGCTCCAGTATCCGTCGTCGCCGAGAATGTCTGAAGTGCAAATTTCGCTTCACGACCTATGAAGAAATCGAGCGCTCGGACCTGCGCGTGGTGAAACGCGATAGAACACATGAACCGTTTGATCGGCGCAAACTGGCCGCCAGCATCGCGAAGGCTTTTGAAAAACGTTCCACCAGTCTTCTTACATTGGAGGATATGGTGGAGCGTCGGTGTATCAGCGATTTCAGGATGTCGATGAATTTGTGGATGCGATTCACACGTTGGGGCGACGCATAAAACCTAATGCGCTGCAGCGGGAATTGTTTTCCGCTGAGACTCCGCAAAGTTCCACGCCGGCACCACGCAAAATTTCGACGAACAAGCCCCATGGTCGCGTTTAAAGAAGAATTTCCGTATCTTCGCACGGAGTCGGGACAACTTTTCGAATTCAATCGCGATTGGCTCCATGCGGCGATCACGCGGGCTGCGCATGAAGCCGGTTACCCCAGCTGGTGGCTCACCGATCACGTGACAGAAAGCATTGCTTTTTATCTGCATCTGCGAAACGACGAAAACGTGGTCGCGTTCAATCAGCTCTCGCAGACGGTGCGTTACGTCCTGAGAGCAATCGGTTACAAGGAGATTGTGCCGCATTTTGCGCCTTCGCCGCCGCCCATTTCCGTATCGTTGCTGGACATCGCGCACCATGCCGGCGCAGGGTATGAACTCGCGTTTTTTGATCTTTTGGAAAAGCGAATCAGCGGCTTGATCGGAACCGGTGCCGATAATGTTCAGCTTTGTTCGCTCCAGTCTTGTGTGAAACAGCTTCGGGGCGTCAAAACGTGGACGCGCGCCTGCGATGCGCTGCGCGAGGAAATCGTCTGCTTCGTGCGCGAAAGACTAACAGCCGCGGCTGATTTTCCGCGATTGGATTGTTCACTGCGTTGAAAACCTTCGCCTGACTCGCCCACACCGCACAGCTTTCGCATTTGAATTAGCGTCAGATTGCGCAGATTTACACCGACCCAGGATCCGACAGTCCAAGCTCATAAAATGTCATGACCATTTTCGAAAAGATCATCGCACGACAAATTCCAGCGAAAATCATCTGGGAAGATGACGACGCAGTCGTTTTTCACGACGTTAATCCGCAGGCGCCCGTGCATGTGCTGATCGTGCCAAAGAAGGTCGTTCCGCGGCTCACGGACGCGACGGACGACGACCGCGCGCTGCTCGGCAAATTGCTTCTGATCGCCCGCGACGTGGCCAGGAAACTAGAATTGTCGAGCGGCTATCGCGTCGTGATCAACTGCGGCCCCGACGCGGGCGAAAGCGTCCCGCATTTGCATGTCCATTTGCTGGGCAAACGCGCTCTTGCCTGGCCCCCGGGATAGGGCGGCTACTCACGAACAAGCGCCCAGTCGATTCCAACGATTCGCTTGTCCGTAAAGCGTCTCAGTGATTTTGGAAAGACGAGATAACTTGCGCCTTTTGCTTCTTTGAAGCCGGCAATTCCGAAGTCTGTCCCGCTCTCGCTCTTTTGGATTGTCATAACCCGAGTATTCTTTATTTGCGCTTGGAAATGACGATCGGCTGACGGCTTTTGCCAAAGCGTGTAAACGTGCGGCCTACCGCACTTTTCAACCACCTCCGAGAAGCGAGCCGTTTTAACTTTCAGGAGTTTCATGACTCAATTGTAGTCGGCGCACGCGGTGGCGCCCTATCTGAGCAAAAAAGTCCGCCAGAGAACTACGGCAAGGAGGATCAGACTACCGTTGCTGCATTCCTGCCCTGGCGGGATTTGTAAGTCCTCAATCCATAGCCCCTGACGGAGATCAAATCTTCTCGCAAGAATCGCGACGCGCAACTGCGAACCCTTTCAGGAAAAAATCGGCGCATTGGCAAGGCACGATGCTTCTGATTGCATCGGCAGCGTGAAATGGCTCAGCTATTGCTCCGCTCGCTTTTCTTTTTGCCGCAACAAACTCCTGCACAACCTTGGTTAACCGGCGCGATCTTTACAGCCCGGAGCCCGGGCCCGATTCATTGGAGGCTGCCCGCCAGTGGTACGGGATCACGACCACGACAACTAGAACAAGGTCACGCGGAGAAGCGTTGCCGCCGCCGGACCAATACTAAAACGACGAAAAGTAACGCGCAGTTGTTAACCGAACGGCAAGTTTGCCTTAACTCGTGCCACATCCGTATCGTCCACGCGAGCTGCTTTGCTCAGCCGGCGTTTGCGCTTTGCGTTTTTCGCCGCCAACAAATGACGTCGCGAAGAGTGGGCTCGTAATACCTTGCCGCGCGCCGTGATTTTAAATCGCTTTGCTACTGATTTACGTGTTTTGCTTCGCGCAATTGGCTTCGGCATAAGGCCGGAAAGGTAATTCGCGCGGAGGCAATAACAAACTGTTTATTGCCGCAATTGGCGTTTCACAGACTGGAATCGGCGGGCGCCGAGCGACATAGACGGGAAGCCCGAGAGGGTGAGCGAGTGGCGCGAGCGAATCAAACGCTCTACAATTTTCCGCATGGAAAACGCCTTCACAGGAAAGCCGCACGTCATCATTGTCGGCGCGGGTTTTGGCGGGCTTGAGGCGGCGAAAAAATTTACCTGCGAAAATGTGCGCGTCACTGTGATCGACCGCACAAATTACCACCTCTTCCAACCTTTGCTCTATCAGGTCGCGACAGCTGCACTCTCACCGGCCGACATTGCTGCTCCTGTGCGCGCAGTCTTGAGCAAATGCAGGAATGTGGAGGTGATCCTTGCGGAAGTGCAGTCCGTGGATGTCGATGCGAAAAAAGTGAAAACGGTCGATCTGGAAATCGACTACGACTATTTGATTCTCGCGACCGGCGCGCGACATTCCTATTTTGGCCACAACGAGTGGGAAAAACTCGCCCCTGGATTAAAGAGCCTCGAGGACGCGGTTGAATTGCGCCGCCGGATTCTTTTGGCATTCGAGTATGCCGAAAAAACTACAGATGAAGCGGCGCGCCGTGCGGCGATGAACTTCGTCATCATCGGGGGCGGACCAACGGGTGTGGAAATGGCGGGCGCGATCGCAGAAATCTCGCGCCACACGCTGGCCAAAGATTTTCGCCACATCAATCCGTCGGAGGCGCGTGTGATTCTCATAGAAGGCGAGCCACGTCTGCTGGCTGCCTATCCGCCGGATTTATCGGAGAGCGCGCGGAAACAATTGGTGGAGCTCGGTGTAGAAGTGCGCCCAAGCACACGGGCAACGAATCTCACTGAAGCTGGCGTGCAGATTGGCGATGAATTTATTCCGTGCCGTGTCAAGATCTGGGCTGCCGGCAACAACGCGTCGTTCGTTGGGAAAACTCTGGGCATACCGGTTGACCGGGTCGGCCGCGTTATTGTGAACAACGATCTTACGATTCCTGGGCACCCGGAAGTGCAGGTGATTGGTGATCTGGCGAATTTTCCGCATCAGACTGGAGAGCCTTTGCCCGGAATCTCGCCAGTGGCGATGCAACAGGGCCGTCATGCCGCGCGCAACGTACTGGCGATGATAAACGGTCGTAAACCGCAACGCTTCCGTTATAGGGACAAAGGCACCATGGCGACGATTGGAAGGAACAAAGCGGTCGCAGATTTAAAGTTCATGCACCTGAGCGGTCTCCCCGCGTGGCTCGCGTGGCTATTTGTGCACATTGTTTTCCTGGTCGGTTTCCGCAACCGCTTGCTGGTCCTGTTTCAATGGGCGTGGGCGTATTTAACTTTCGACAAAGGCGCACGATTAATCACGCGCAACTTTCAATCGGAACAACGGCCGCCAGTGTGAAGAACAATGTCATGTTGAGCGAAGCGAAACATCTCTGATTATTGATTTCGTTTGGCCAGCAACCTTCAGGGATTCTTCGCTCCGCTCAGAATGACAGTTCCGGAAATTTCTGTTCGCAATCTGCAACGAACCATTCCAGTCAACGCGGCTGCTCTCCACAAGTTCGCCGCAAAGGTCCTGCGGCATTGTTTGCAATTGCAAAAGGGGAAACAAACGGATTTGCGGGAATTGGGCGAGGTCTTTGTCTGGCTGATCTCGGACCGGCGAATGTCGCTTCTGCATCGGCAATTTCTTGGGCAAACGGGTCCGACTGACGTGCTAACGTTTCGACACGGCGAAATTTTTATCAGCGCCGAGACGGCAAAACGGCACGCTCGTTTGTTTGGGAACTCGATCATGCGCGAGCTTCAGCTGTATATCATCCATGGCCTTTTACATTTGCACGGATTCGACGACCGAACGCCGGCGGAGGCACGCAAGATGGCGCGGAGGCAGGAAAAAATTCTGAGCGACTGTAGCGGCGCTCTGTGAGCGCCGAAAAATGCCGCGCAGCTGTCGTAATCTGCAAGGCCGCATCCGCGGTCACAGACCGGGCGCTACACGTTTGAACTGAGGGCGCCGTATGTTAGCCTTTTAAGCATGAGTTGTGGGCCACGGCGGGATGGCGGATGCCTGGCGCAGATCAAAGAAACAAAAGGGATCGCTCAGGTCTCAAACGAGAAGACTGGATCCATAACGACGGCCGAGCCTACGATTGAAAAAGAAACCCGTTCGGAAGAAGAGCTCGATCTTCCCTGGCAAGTGGTGGTGCATAACGATCCTGTCAATCTGATGAGTTATGTGACGATGGTTTTTCAACGCGTCTTCGGCTATCCGCGCGAGAGGGCGGAGAGACACATGTTGGAAGTGCATCACAAAGGGCGATCGATTTTGTGGAGCGGCATGCGCGAGCCTGCCGAGCTTTATGTGCAGCAGCTGCACGGGTATCTTCTGCTCGCCACACTGGAGAAGGCTTGTTAGTTATGGAGATTCGCCGCCGCAAGGACCAGATCGAAATCTCCGAACTGGATCCGTTTCTCGCGGAGCTGCTTCGGCAAATTCCCGCGAGTGGCAACCCGGAGGGCGCGCCGGCTGCCGAACAACGCCTCTTCAGTCTCCCAACTAATCGAAAAGAAACCGAGATTTGCGCCGAGTGGAAGACCTATGTTGAACCTGAGTTGCGAAGCCTTTTTCAGACGGCGACGCAAACTGTGGCGATTGATTTAGAGCAACTGAACGGCAACGAGAAAAGTCTCGCCAACCGCACCTTGCGCATTCCTGCCAAACATGCCGATGCATGGCTGAGCGCGCTGAATCAGGCCCGCCTCGTCATAGCCGCAAAAAATAACTTCACCGAAAACGAGCTGAACGACCACTTTCGCTCACCCATCGGATCGCGCCGAGACTTGAGTCTGTTCCAGGTAAACTTCTACGGTTTTCTCCAAGAATTTATTCTGCGCGAGCTGGAGGATTGAGAGAAGACAGGTCCGGCAACTAGGCTTCCTTCTTTCCTCTTACCATCGCCATGAGCCGGTCTTTGATTGCGGCGGAGGCCTTCGCCGGGCGCAAGCTCAACGCAAATGCCTCATGCAACGCGTAGCATTTGGTGATGAATTCTTCGGCCTTTTTCCCGAATTTCTTCCGCGCTTTCTCGAATTCCTCTAATTCTTCCGGCTCCAGCGCGCCTATCACATAGAGCCGCGACCGGTTCTGGAATTCGCTAAAGTTCATCTCTCAACTCCTTGAGGCCGTCATAAATTTTTTTAAGTCCCAGTTCAAGCCTCGTCTTCACCGTGCCCAATGGTGTATTCGTTTTGGCGGCGATTTCGCGCTGGCTCATGCCTTTAAAAAATGCGAGATCGATTGCCTGCTGCTGGGGGGGTGGTAGGCCGGCTATGACTTTGCGAATGAGAGCACGCGTGTCGCTCAGCACGATTTCTTCTTCTGTGGCGTTATGCACCCAGGCATCAGGCTGCTGTTCCGTTTCGTTTTTCAGGCGTTCCTCCGCGCGCGCATAAGCCTGCTTCTTGCGCAGGCCATCAATCGCCCGTCGCCGGGCCAGTGTAACCATCCAGCCGAGAGGTTTGCCCTTTTGCGCAGAAAAATTTTTCGCCTGATTCCAAATCTCCATGAAGATCTCCTGCAGGAGATCATCGGCCTCGGCTTCGTTGTGAATTACCCTCAAGATAAGCGCCTTCAGAATGCCGTTGTATCGATCGTAGAGTTGAGACAGCGCATCGGGGTCCTCGGCTTGGATTCCCCGCATCAAGTCCAAGTCACTGGGCGCGCCGGGTTCGAGTTGCGGCGCAACAGTGAGTGGTCGCGCTCGCGACTTTGCCAGGCGCACCCGTTTCTTCGGCTTGCGGCGCGTGGAAGCAATTAGTTTGGTTGGTCCCATGTGTAATCAGGAATTGGAGCAATCAAGAACAGGATCGAGCGCATAGTCGCAATCGCGTGTCTTAATCTGCGCAGGCGCCTTCGTCCACCAGTTTTCCAAACACACCGCACAACTCGAACGCGAACAAACTGATATGTCCGATTCACACACACGATAAATCTTGACCCATCGCCGGCAACTTCACTACGCTCGCAAAATGATAATGAGACTAATTACATCCTTAATCGGCATCGCTGGCTTGAGCTTCGCCATACTGGCGGTGGCACAGGAACAGCAAACGGCATCTCCCGCGCCTGAGGAGAAGCCATCTACTACAGTTGAACAAGCAACCGCGCCTTCACCGGAGACAACGACGACTGCAAAAGCCCCCGAACAAACTCCGGCTCAGCAAAAGGAAAAGCCCGCAGCGCCGGCGGCGAACCAGAAACGTCCGGTTGCAGCGAAAGCGCCTTCCTCGCCTGCTACTGCGCCGTCAAAAAACATGAGCGTCGAAGCAACGCTGAAGAACAACGAAAACAGATGGGAAGCATCTTATGGGGCTCACGATAGTTCAGTTGCTCAATCGTTCGTCGCCAACGATTTCGCTGGCGTTTATTGGGATGGAAGAGTGATGAACAAGTCCGCCGTTATTTCTGAGATCAAAAAAGATAAAGACACTTACAAGTCTGCCGTGAATGAAAGGCTCGCGGTGCACACCTACGGACCAAGCGTGGCAGTCGTTATTGGCACGGCGCACGAAAAGGGCACGACCAAGGACGGTAAGCCATTTGATCGCGCGTTCCGTTTCACCGACACCTGGATGCAACGCGGCGGTCAATGGCAATGCGTTGCGAGCCACGTAATGAAGATCAAGGGATAGCAAAATTAAGCAGCACAGACTTCGTGAAAGCGGCCACGGCAACGTGGCCGCTTTTGTTCTGAATAGGGCCGATGCCGAGCTCGCGCGAGCAACGATGAACAGTTGATTGCGCGCCGCGCTTTGTAGGTCAAAAGTTAAACGCATGGCACAGGAGCCGAATGACACATCTATCGATCCGCTTTGGTACAAGGACGCCATCATCTACGAACTGCACGTTAAGACCTTTTACGACAGCGATGGCAACGGGATGGGTGACTTCCGCGGTCTGATCGAAAAACTGGATTATCTCCAGGACCTGGGAGTCACTGCAATCTGGCTGCTGCCATTCTATCCGTCACCTCTACGCGACGACGGATACGACATCGCCGATTATTTCGACGTCAATCCGACTTTTGGGTCGCTCAATGATTTCCGTGCGCTTCTGGACGCTGCGCATGAACGTAACCTGCGCGTCATCACGGAACTCGTAATTAATCACACTTCCGATCAGAATCCGTGGTTCCAAAAGTCCCGACGTGCTGCAGCCGCGGCAGCGGCCGGGGCCATCGAACCTGGCTACGGTGGGGACATTGCCTACAAGGATTTCTATGTCTGGAGCAACACGCCGGAAAAATACAAGGATGCCCGAATCATTTTCAAAGATTTTGAAACATCGAACTGGGCGTGGGACCCTGTTGCAAAAGCGTACTACTGGCATCGGTTCTATTCGCACCAGCCAGACCTGAACTTTGAAAACCCGGCCGTGCATGATGCAGTGGAGAAGGTCTGCGACTTCTGGTTGTCCATGGGTGTAGACGGGCTTCGTCTCGATGCTGTCCCGTACCTGTACGAACGGGAAGACAGTAATTGTGAGAACCTGCCTGAGACGCATGAATATCTCCGGAAGTTGCGCGCGCACGTCGATGCGAAGTTCCCGAACCGCGTGCTGCTTGCAGAGGCCAACCAATGGCCGGAGGACGCGGCGGCTTATTTCGGCAAAGGGGACGAATCCCAAATGAGTTTTCACTTTCCACTCATGCCGCGCATGTTCATGGCGCTGCAGATGGAAGATCGCTTTCCGATCATCGACATTCTGGAGCAGACTCCGTCAATTCCCGAGAATTGCCAGTGGGCGATGTTTCTGCGGAACCATGACGAGCTCACGCTCGAAATGGTCACGGATGAAGAGCGCGACTACATGTATCGGGTTTACGCTACCGATCCGCACGCGCGGATTAATCTTGGCATCCGTCGGCGGCTCGCTCCGCTGCTTGTAAACAGTCGCCGCAAAATCGAGCTGCTGAATACGCTCCTATTCTCAATGCCTGGCACGCCCATCATCTACTACGGCGATGAGATCGGGATGGGCGACAATTTTTATCTGGGCGATCGCAATGGTTGTCGCACGCCAATGCAGTGGAGCCCGGACCGCAACGCGGGATTCTCGAGAGCGAACCCACAGCAGCTTTATCTGCCGGTCACGATCGATCCGGAATATCACTACGAAGCGGTCAACGTTGAGAACCAGCAGAAGAATCTCTCCTCGCTGCTGTGGTGGACGCGACGGGTCATCGCCATGCGAAAAAACTTCAAGGCGTTCTCGCGCGGCTCCCTCGAATTTCTCAACCCGGACAATGCGAAAGTTCTGGCGTTCCTCCGCCGTTGGGAAAACGAGACCATAGTGGTCGTGGCGAACCTTTCGCGCTTCGCGCAGTCCGCGGAGTTGGATCTATCGCGCTTCGCCGGCTACGTGCCAATGGAAGTTTTTAGCCGCAATCTGTTTCGGCCGATCAGGAAATCGCGCTACGTCATCACGCTCGGCCCGCATGCCTATTATTGGTTCGCGCTGCAAGCGCCGACCGACGCTCGCCGTGCGTCGAAGAAACGCGTTGTGCCAACGATCAAAGCGCCGGCCGATCTGGACATTCTGCTTGGTAATAGCCAGCGAGAACAACTCGAGCGCGAAATCTTGCCCAATTACGTCCGCAACTCCCGCTGGTTTGGCTCCAAGGCGCGGACCTTTCGCGATCTCAAGGTGATTGAGCAGCTTGCCATTTCCCCCGACCGCGACGGCGCGCGACTTTTGTTCGTTGAGGTAAACTATCTGGATGCTCCTACGGAAACGTATGCCATTCCGGTGAAGATCGCCTCCGACGAAGCGGCGCGCTCGGTTTCCCAGAGCGCCTCGCACGCGACCATCGCACATTTCGCGGACAGCGACGGAGCGATTCTGTTTGATGCGATCTGGGACACGACGTTTCGGTCGCAACTGTTCGAGGCGATCGTGCAACGCCAAGCCATCAAAGGACAGGCCAGCGATCTCGTCGGCCTCGCCAGCGACAAGCTGGAGCCAGATCATCTCCTTGCTTCCGGTAAGTCACAGGTTTTCGGCGCGGCACAAAGCAACTCTTCGATGCTCTTCGACAACGGATTTTTCCTGAAACTGTATCGTAAACTTGAAGATGGGGTGAACCCTGACGTTGAACTAAACCGGTTCCTCACGGAGCATACCCAGTTTCCAAACGTGCCGGCTTTTGTCGGGGCACTCGAATACCGCCGGACAAAGGCTGAACCGACTGTGGTTTGCCTCTTGCAACGCGCGGTCGCGAGCGAAGGCGACGTTTGGACACTCACCGTGGACGCGATCGGCCGCTATTATGAACGAGTGCTGGAGCGCAAAGCCGATCTTCAGAATGAAACAGCGCCGCCCGGTGCGCTTCTCGACGAACTGATTGGCGGGGTGTATCCCGACAAGGCAAAGCTATTAGCACAACGTACGGGCGAACTGCATCTTGCACTCGCCTCACGCACGGACAATCCCGCGTTCGCGCCGGAGCCTTTTAACGCCATGGCGCAGCGCTCGGTTTACCAAAACATGCGGGCATCACTGCGGCGCGCCTTTACTCTTCTGAAAAAGAAATTGCCAGATCTCTCCCGGGCATTTCGAGATGAAGCGAAGGAAGTGCTTGCTGCGGAACAGGAAATACTCGCGTGCGAAAAACGGCTGCTCGATCGCCGCACGAACGCCGCGAAAATTCGGATTCACGGCGACTATCATCTTGGGCAGTTGCTTTATACCGGCAAAGATTTTGTGATTCTCGATTTTGAAGGTGAACCGGCCCGTGCGCTAAGCGAGCGCAAACTGAAACGCTCGGCACTGCGTGACGTCGCCGGCATGATGCGCTCGTTTCAATACGCGGCTTACAGCGCGCTCTGGCAGCCTGCCATGCGTAAAGAAGACGTGCCGTTCCTTGAGCGCTGGGCCGATCTTTGGTATCGCCAGGCGAGCAGCGTCTTTCTGCAAAGCTATTTGAACACGACCGCCGGCGCGATTTTCATCCCCAAAAACAGCGACGACCTTCAAATTATGCTCCAAGCCTATTTGCTCGACAAAGCGGTGTATGAAATCGGCTACGAACTAAATCACCGCCCCACCTGGGTCGTCATCCCCATCCGCGGCATCAAACACAGTTTGAAATCAGCATAAAAATGTCCACAGGTTTCGCAGACTAGCGCAGATTGAAAAAATCGAGATTGTGCAAATCTGCGTAATCTGTGGAAGATAACAGGTCCTATGAACAAACATCTCGACGAAATAGATAAAAACATCGCGGCGAAACATCTCTTGAAACATCCCTTCTATCTCGCGTGGACGCGTGGGGAGCTGAGCAGGGACGCGCTCGCGGATTATGCGCGGCAGTACTATCACCATGTCGTGGCATTCCCCACGTATCTTTCGGCGGCGCACGCGAAGTGCGAGGATCAAGCAACGCGCAAACAACTCTTGTCGAATTTGATCGACGAGGAAGCAGGTTCACCGAATCATCCCGAGCTTTGGCTCAAGTTTGCTGAAGGTCTCGGCGTTTCTGCATCCGATGTACGCAAATCTGAAAAGTGGTCCGAAACGACGGACTTGATCGATATATTTCGGCAAGTTTGCCGCGATGGATCGACCGCTGAAGGTCTCGCAGCACTCTACGCCTACGAGAGCCAAATACCAGAGATCTGTGAATCGAAAATTGACGGACTAAAAAAACACTACGGCTTCACCAGTCCCGAGCATTATCAGTATTTCACCGTCCACATCGAAGCGGATCGCGAACATTCTGACGCCGAGCGAAAGATGCTCGCTGCGTACATCGACAAGCAGAATTTCGAGTCTGTAAAAGCGTCAGTGAACCGCGTGCTCGAGGCGCTTTGGGAAATGCTCTCTGGCGTTTGCCGGCGTCACGCCATCGCGTGCTGAATCGGACGAGCCCGCGAATCACGCGAATAAACGCGAATACATCAGAAGGAGAGATCGGGAAAGTCAGTTGTGGTCTTTGTCCGATCAGGCTGGCGCCGCGTTCGTATCAACACTTCACCACCGTGCTTCAGCCTCAACGTCCCATGAATTATTTCTGTCATTTTTATTAGCGTCAATTCGCGTGATTCGCGGGTACCTGAAAAGGCCGGCACATTCCCACGTTTCCAGGTGTTCCGACGCGGTTAGCGCGGTCGCAGGACTAGAAACGAACGCGCCCGATGCCGGCAAACCGATAAGACTTGCGGTTGGCTCGGCTCGAGTGCGGCAGCGATCTTGTTGTAATCTGAAACTGATGTGACCGGTTGCTGATTGATTTCTTCAATCACATCCCCTTTCTGTAATTCTGCCACGCCGCTATCGGGATCGACGCCTGTGACTAATACGCCTTGCACATTCGAGGGTAGATCAAGCTGACGCGCCATCTCCGGCGTCAGCTCTTCCACATGAATCGCAGCAAGAGGACTGCTGGCCGCTTCTTCATCGCTCGGTTGTCGCGGAGTTTGCGGCTGCGGCTCGTTTTGCCGAGGAACAGCCCGCGCTGTGTCGTGATCAATCGGTTGCTCTTTGATCTGCGCCTTCACTTTAAGCGGTTTCCCGTCACGTACGATTTCAAGTTCGACTTGTTTATTCAACTGGGTCTGGGCCACGAGAGTCCGCAGCGCGCTGAAATTCTTCACCTCGTGCCCATCGAATTTGCGGACAACATCGCCCGGTTGAACGCCCGCCTGAGCTGCGGGCGACCCTGCCATTACTTCCGCAACCGTCACGCCCTCGGTGTCCGCGCCGTCTTCACCGGGCTGCAAAGCTCGCGTCTGGATGCCAAGGTACCCGCGAATGATCCGGCCCTGTTTCAGTAAACTTTCCAGCGCATTACGAACCGTGTTCGAGGGAATCGCGAACCCCACTCCCTGCGAACCGCCCGTCGTTGAGGCGATCGCTGTATTAATCCCGATCACTTCGCCGCGGAGGTTGATCAAAGGGCCACCGCTGTTCCCTGGATTAATTGCCGCATTGGTTTGCAGTAAGTCACCGAAAAAATCGCTCCGATTCGGCCGCCCCTTCGAACTGATGATTCCGTCCGTGACCGTTTCCTCGAAACCAAATGGATTGCCGATGGCCAAGACAAAATCTCCGGGCTGCACCGTATCCGAGTCAGCAAGTTTGAGTGGCTTTACGCTGGGATTGTCGATCTTAAGCACAGCCAGATCGACCTGCTCATCTGCGCCGACCAAGCGCGCTTTCTTGGTTTGTCCGTCGCTCAACTGCACCTCGATCTCGTCCACCTGGGCGACTACATGATTGTTCGTGATAATGTGACCTTCATTGGTCACAATCACACCGGAGCCCAGCGAACTCTGCACCAGCGCCTCGTCGCGTGGACTGCGAAATCGCCGCTGCCGGTTGCCGAAAAAAAACTCGAACGGATCAAGCCCATACTCGCGTCGAATGCCGATTTTTTTTGATGTTTTCACGGCAACAACGGACGGAAGCACGCTGCTCACCAGAGAGCGACGCTCCCGGTTCAACGCCTCTAGAGAAGCTACCTGTTTTGAGTCCACGCTCGGGCCCGAAGCCAGCGTGTACTTTTCCGGCGTCCGCGTGGAAGGTAATTTCAAGCCTCCATGCTTAAGGCGATAATCGTAGAGGAGGGAAATTCCCGCGCTGACCAGCAGGACAAACAGTAAAAATTTCGCGAGATTTTTCATTAACTGACGTTGGAAAAAGTCCGTCCGTGTTTTTCGACAATTAAGCGCCGGAAACGTTGATTCTCAGGCGATTCCAGCCGCGGATCTGCCTGGAAGATTGACATGGCAGCCCCGCGCGCGCGCCGCATCAAATGCGCATCCGTCTTCAAGTTACCGATCTTCAGCGCAGGCAGACCGCTCTGCGCCGTGCCGAGCAAATCGCCCGGGCCACGCAATTCCCAGTCTGCTTCGGCCACTTCGAAGCCGTTACTGGTTCTTTCCAAAACGGCGAGCTTCTCGGAAGCCTCCTTCGCCTGAGACGAGGTCAGCAAGATACAATAGGATTTATGCTCTCCCCGACCGATCCGTCCCCGAAGTTGATGCAGTTGCGCCAGACCAAAACGCTCCGCGTTTTCAATCAGCATCACGCCGGCATTGGGAACATCGACGCCGACCTCGAGCACAGTCGTGCTGATCAACGTGCTCGTGTCGCCGCGCCGAAAGCGTTCCATGATCTTTTGTTTCTCCGGCGCCGGTATTCGGCCATGGACCAATTCGCAGCGAAAGGGATGGAGGCGTTCCCGCCATAACTCGTACTCAGCCGCAGCGGCTTTCACGTCTAATTTTTCACTCTCATCTATCAACGGATAGATCACGTAGAGCTGGCGGCCCCTTTCTAATTGCGTTCGTAAAAAGCTGAGGACTTCGCCCAGTTTCGTAGTATCGCGCACCGCAGTGACGATTTTTCCCCGGTTCCGTGGCATCTCGTCGATGGTTGAAACATCGAGGTCGCCGTAAATCGTCATCGTTAGCGTGCGCGGGATCGGCGTGGCGGTCATGACCAGCACATCGGGCGCTGGTTCGCGCGCAGTCAGTCGGGCACGTTGCGCCACCCCGAACTTGTGCTGCTCATCAATCACCGCGAGTCCAAGATTTGAAAACGACACGTTGTCGTAGAGCAATGCGTGCGTCCCGACGATGATTTGGGGCGTTTCCGGCGGCAGCGTCTGATCCGGGGAGCACAGGCTGCCAGCCTGTTGTTCGCGGCAGCTTGCCGCGAACTCCCGGGCTTTGTAGCTCCCCGGGTACCAAACCCACCGATAATCTTCATCTTGTTTCGCTATGCCCGCATCCCAAGGATTACGCGTAATGTAACGAAATTTCTCTTGCAGATCGCTCTCCGATCGGATCAGACGATCAAATGATTCTGTTTCCCAGACAGGTTCATTGCTGTTTTCAATCTTGTTGATTCGATTCGCGGTAAACGACTTGATGCTGTGCAGTATTTTCGAAAGAGGAAAAAAGATCGGATTACCGGAGCCATCATCGCGCTCGATCATCGGCTCGATCAACAGGTGCACATGGTCTGGCATTACGCAGGCCGCATACAGTTCGTAGCGCCGATCCTTCCAACGCAGGATTGATTGGAGCACGATGTCACGCGTTTTCTCCGACAATTGGCGATGATTTCGCGTGGCAAACGTGATCGCGTACTTGGCCCAGGGACGTTCAAAGTGTGGGAGGTTCCGGCGATGATAGTGCGGCTCATCTGCGCCTTCGGACATTGCAGGCGCTCGTGTGTCCGGCAGGCTGCCGGACACGACAGGCTGGCAGCCTGTGCTCCCCGGAACTCCTTCGCGCGCGGAATCCCGTCTATGCTTAAACAGCGGCAGCGGCCCGCTCTCCTCCTGTCGCGCGGCCGTTCGTAGTGCGAGGCGTACGCCCAGCGGCTCGAGCCAGCGCCGCAACACATCGTAATGTTGCTCAGCCAGAATTTGCGTAGGCGCCATGAATGCTGCCTGATATCCGCCTTCAACCGCAAGAAGCATCGCCGCTATTGCGACGACCGTTTTGCCTGAGCCAACATCGCCTTGCAGCAAACGGTTCATCGGATGCGTAGCCGCAAGATCGTGGTGGATTTCTGCGATGACTTTCTCCTGCGCGCGCGTCAGTTCGAACGGAAGCGCCTTCAGAAATCTGTCCAACAATACGCCGGACCCGCAGTGCGCCTCGCCAGTGCGAATCGACGCATCGGTGCCTCGGGATGCAATCAGCATTTGCATTGCAAAGAATTCAGAGAGGACCAAATGCTCACGCGCGGCATCCCGCTCCTCCCAATTTTTCGGGAAATGAATGGCGCGAATCGCCGCCGCCCGCGTCATGTCGCCATTCATGAGTGCACGCGGCAATAATGTTTCGAATCCCGCCGGCGCGGGACGAAGCTCATTTAAAAGCCGATAAACGATGCTGCGCAAGGCGCGCTGTGAAAGACCCTCCGTCGCTGGATAGATGGGCGTGATCCTGCGGAAATGGATCGATATTTCCTCATCGTTCTCAATCACTTCGAACTCCGGATGATCCATGCAAATTCGCTTCCCACGGAGACGTGGCTTTCCAAAGACAACAATACGCTGGCCGGTGGCGATCATTTTTTGCACGTAATGCAGGTTGAACCATCGACACACCAGCGGCTCGCTCAGAGCATTTGCCTGCGACTCTTGGAGCGTGGCCTCAAAAATTTTTTTCCATCCGCCAAAACGACGCAGCGACGTTTTAACTACCTCACCGCAAAGACAGACCGGAACATCGCTTTCCTCGCGTGGAAAACGCGGGAACTCGGTGCGATCTTCATGGCGGCGGGGGAAATGAGTGAGCAAGTCTTCTACCGTCTCAATCCCGAGGCGCCGCAGCGCGAGCAGACGCGGCCGCGGGATCCAGTTTAGCTCTTCAAGCGATTGTGAAACCTGAGGAGCGCACGCGCCTCGCATGCTGGCGACGGCAACCTCGCCGTCACGAACTTTTTGTTCAAGAACCTTGCTCATTACATTGGCTCCGCCGCTCGCACCGCTTCGATGTGCATCGCAACCAACGTCTCACCTCCATATTCATCCGCGCGAATTCGGAATGCCACATCCCACGGCGCCGGGGGCAATTGATTCGGTGCGCCGTTAAAATAAACCGCGCGCCGATGGCGATCGCCCTGGCGCAAACGAAAGAGTAAGTGCTTTTCGTTCATCACGCGCGCCGGCGCAACTGGCTCAACTTCACGCGCAAGGAACAGCGGCTGTGGATTTCCGTTTCCAAACGGCTGTAGCATTTCGTGCCAGCGCAGAAAATCAACGTCTATCTCGGTGAATGCCAACTCATGGTCCAGTCGCAGGCAAGGTTGCAATGCTTCGTCGGACAGAAGCTCGCGCGCGGCGTTACGAAATGCTTTGGTAAAAAGATCGAAATTTCCCTCGCGCACCGCCAGCCCGGCCGCCATCTCATGTCCACCGAAGTTGCCGAGGCTGTCGGCGCAACGATTCAGCGCTTCGACCAGGTTCAACCCTTCGATGCTTCGCCCGCTTCCCTTGCCCATTCCGCTCTCGTCGAAGCCGATCACAATTGCGGGCCGATGATATTTTCGAACAATCCGTGACGCCACGATACCGAGAACTCCGGGATGCCAGCCGCGCGCGCCTGCCACGATAGCGGCATCACGAGCCGCGTCGAACTGGCTGTCTATTCCCTCTATCGCTGCATCAAAGATTTCCTGTTCCACCTCCTGGCGTTCGCGGTTTTGCTGATCGAGTTCCGCCGCGAGCACTGCTGCTTCGCTTTCCTCCTGCGTGAGCAGCAGCCGCAAAGATTTCTCTGCCGTGTTCAAACGCCCCGCAGCATTCAAGCGCGGGCCAAGGCGGTAGCCAATATCTTCGGGCAAGATTGGCACGCGCACTCCGGCGACTTGCAATAATTTCCTCAAACCGATACGCGAGGTCCGTGCGATCTCGATCGCACCACGCTGAACCAGAACGCGGTTCTCGCCACGCAGCGGCACGATGTCCGCTACCGTGCCGAGCGCCACAAGATCAAGCTTCGATTTGAGATCGAACCCGGTCAGCAGCCTGGTTTTTAATAGCGCGTGGCAGAGTTTGAAGACGATCCCAACACTGCAGAGATATTCCATCCCGCACTGCGTCAGCTTCGGATTCACGACCGCAACGCAGTCAGGCAACTCGGACTTGGGCTCATGGTGATCAAGCACGATGACATCTACCCCGCGTTTCTTGAGTTCAGAAATCTCGTTCACTGACGAGGTGCCGCAATCAAGGGCGATGAGTAATTGCGGTCGATGTTGTTTGACACAACGCTCAATACTTTCGCGGCTCAAGCCGTAGCCCTCTTCCATGCGCAACGGCAAAAATAATTCCGGGGTGGCGCCGTAAGCGCGCAACATTTCATCAAGCAACGCCAGCGAAGTCACGCCATCCACATCGTAATCCCCGAAAAGGACGATGCGTTCGTGTCGATCCAGCGCCGCGAGAATTCGCGAAACCGCCGCGCGCATTTGCGGCAGCAAAAACGGATCGGTCAACGAGCTAAGACGCGGCCGCAAAAAGTTTTCAACTTCCTCCAGGGAATGGAATCCTTTTCGCAAAAGCAACCGCGCAATGCATTCGGACCCGCAAATTTCGCTCCAGCCAATCGCGCCGACATTCAACTCCTCACGCGGCGCTAAAATCCATCGGTGTTGCACCGATCAGTTTATTCGCGGAGAACTTCCTGACAAGACGCTACGAAGCACTTGTATCTTTCGCAATGATTCGAGAAGCGGTAATTTC
>WNGR01003213.1_pt1 | contig 17860 bp, 27 predicted proteins | sample 5407581 | NCBI WGS metagenome assembly WNGR01 (sample SAMN13153383, study PRJNA577476) | soil metagenome | isolation source: 80 cm soil or saprolite under Garry oak tree replicate 2 | place: USA:California | collected 2016-06-15 | reverse complement strand
CAGCCTTGCGCCGCAACAGTGCAGCCATTCTCCAGCTGGCCTGTGGGCTCATCTTCATGGCAAGCTCTTGGTTCCCTACCGTAGCGCCGGGCCGGAATAAAAAAAGGGCGGTAACCCTCGTCCGTTTGTTAGGGTTAACGAAAATTCAATTCTTCTGACGACCAGAAGGGCTAAGTAGCAACCTCAACTTTCCCTTCCTCGCTGCTGTGCGTCGGAGGCCAGCACCTTCCGCACTTCGGATTGTGAAATCCCGAACTCCCGCGCAATTCGAGGGGGCGCTATACCGGCCTTGAAGGCCGCACGAACGGCGTTCACTTGGCCGCGTGTCAGCGAGAGAACAGCGTGTGCCGGGCGCAACTTGGAAGATTCACTTTTCTTCCGCGATTCTCTTGGTGTTGGATCGTCCCATGCACTTGCTGCCAGACCAGACGGCAGCTTTCCGCGTCGCTTCGCCTCGTCGAGCGCTGCCCCAAGAAGCGATGCGAGTTCACCGTCATCTAGCCGCTTGAGCGCGTTGGGCAAATCCTTCGGCAACAGATACCGGCGCAACGACGCGGCCATGTCGACCGCCGCCTTCGGCGAGGAGACCTGGCTTGCCGGAGTTGGGGGAGGCTCTGGAGCCGATGCCTCTGAGAACAGATCTGGTGTCGGGTGCTGAGTGCGACCGCGTGGCATGGCTCCATCATGCTGCTACCGAAGCGATGGGGCAAGAAGAGGGGCGAGGCACGACCCATCGCAAGGCTGCTTGGACGACCCCCCTTACGGGGAGGCTCGGGAGCTCCCCTAACGCGCGCGAGCAGTTTAAGGGAGTCCAACACGCTAATCTAGTTCGCGCGATCATATACGCCGATCATCGGACCAAGCGGCAGTAGATTGCCCTTTCGGCAATCAACTGCAATTGCCAGTTCTCTCCAGTCTCCGTTACCGGGAGCAGGGAACGGTGTCCGCCCTTCTAATTTCGTGCGCGCGTCCTGCGGCCGCCGGATAGCCCCGGCCGACCAACGCTGTGCGTTTGCGCACCCGGATGTCCTGGATGTCATGGAAGTGAAATCATTCACTGGAGCTCGAATCGAGGGACGGTCGACACCGATTTGATCCTTTAAGGAATTACTAGGGATGCTCTCTGCAAATTGTCGAAAATACGATCAGATTGGAGTTCAATCGCTGAACAGCAGAGCCGCGAATGGCTTTCGTCCTGGATAGGGAAAGCAGCACCATGGAATATAACCCGGCAATCGGCTCGCGCCGGTTCCAATCGCCTTCCATCCACTCCACGGGGATGGCGCCCGTCACCGTCCTTATCGTCGAGGACGATGAGCTTGTTCGAGAGCTCGGGGTCGAGTTTCTCTCCGACGCGGGTTTCCAGGTTCTCGAGGCCACCAATGGGGAGGAGGCACTATCCTTGCTGGAGAGCAATCCGAATATCGGAGTACTCTTCACGGATATCAACATGCCCGGTCCGCTGGATGGTATTACGCTGGCCTCGGTCGCGGCAGTGCAATGGCCTCATCTCGCGATCATCATTGGTTCCGGCAACGTGTTGCCCCGATCAGGCGGTCTACCACATGGCATTACGTTTATTCGCAAGCCTTATGATCCTGGAAGTGTTATCCGGCTCATTCATGAGAGAACGACGGCGCCCGCCTAATCGCGGGGGTCGAGCTTGGTGCCTGCATGGGGACCTCGTCACCGGTACGGAGTTTCTGGTTCGAGCTCGGGAGCCGATCGAGAGGGCGTAAATGCGTGTTATTGTTGTCGCAGTCGCCGCGGCGATCGCAATCGTGCAGCAGAATCGGGCTGTGCGCCCCTCAGACCCCAGCTTTATTCTAGTCCTTATCCGGGCTCGCCGCCCAGCCCCGAGTTCTACGGTGGCTCCTACCCGGGCTCGCCGCCCGACCCCGACCTCTACAGTGGCCCCTATCCGGACTCGCCACCTTACCCCGAACCTGGCCCGTACCAGGGGTCGCCGCCCGGCCCCGACTTCCTTTACGGGCACCCCGACGACCGGGGCTACGAGCCGAATGGGGACTATCGCCGCTAGCGCGGCTCGGATCATCGCGGAAGTACAAGCTGGGCACGGCATTGGCGCAGCTGCCCATCGACGACAGCATGACCGGGCGCCGTGATAAATCAATCTGGTTGAGGTGGACAGGTTCACGCCGAACAGCACCACTTGGCCGCCAATGCGAGTCCAGGAGGGCCCGGTTGCTTGTCATCAGATGTTCAGATTCGGCGGCCACCATTTGAGTGTCTTCAGGCCCCCATCCAGCGGATAAAACGTGACTGGCCTGCTGGCTGCCTCAACTAGGTTTCAAGATTGGCAGCGAAACAGCAGAAAACTTGCCGGTTGTCCGATGTCCGGGCTGACCCCCAGAGCGGCGCTTGGGCCGGAAGATGCCACAGAATGGCCGCACCCCGCTGCGAAGGGTGGACTGTTTTCCCCCTTATGTGTTCGGGGCGCCTGCCAAGGTCCGAGCCGACGGAGACAGAGGCAACAATTCATGCGATTCCCGGCATTCGCTTGCGCGGCCTTGTCTGCGGGTTCGGTGCATGCCGCCAGCATTTCCATCGAATCAGCCAATCCGGACAAGCCGGCGCTGGTGGTCGTGCAAGGCAGTTTCGATGCCAACGACGGCGAGCAATTCTTCACGAAAACTCGTTCGCTCACCGCCGCCATGGTCCGTCTGCAAAGCAACGGAGGCGGCTTGGTTGCGGGAATTCAGATCGGCGAAACGATCCGGCTGAAAGGCTTCCAGACCCTTGTGCCCGCCGGCGCGCGATGCGCTTCGGCATGCGCGATGGCCTGGCTGGGCGGCACGCAGCGGTTCATGGGTCCCGGCGCGCAGATCGGGTTGCATTCAGCCCATAATGCCAAATCGGAGCAGGGGTCTGGCGTCGCCAACGCCCTACTCGGTGCCTATCTTAATCGCGTTGGGCTACCCTATTCCGCCGTCGTCTACATCACGCAAACTGCACCGCAATCCATCACCTGGCTGGGCATTGCCGATGCCAAACGGCTCGGCATCGAGGTGAGCCCGTTGGATTCCGTAGTGAGGGTGCCCGACGGGCCCGCACAGAGCCCGGCTCGCACACCGCCTGCTTCACCCGCCGCCATGTCGCCTCCGCTGTGGCAGGTTCCTTGAGCAGCACGCGGCGACGGTGATCTCATTCGCGGAAGCTATCGGCCCGCAATGAGCAGCTGGGGCAAATGGCGGACGGCGAGTAATGTTAAGCGATTCAGCAATACTGTTGGTATACCGCGGAAGCGTCATCCTCTCTCAGACTGCGGTTGACGCGCTTAGCACCCGACAATTTACGCAGTCCACCCTCGGGTGCAGAGGGAACCAGATGGTCCCAGCAATATCGCCGAATGGTTTTAGCCCCTCCGCAGTGAGGCCATGTATCTCGGCCGCCTCATTTGCCGCCTCGACGACCGACGCCGTGGCGCTTGCTGGCGGCGTCATTGAGGGCGCTCAGCAAGATGCTCCTTAAGTGTAGGGTCTATTGCCAGTGCAGCGGCAATGAGCGCGGATGCGAGCGCCATGGCTGTTCTTGGATCGATGGCGAAGGTGAATGTGCCGCCATCGCCTGTTTTTATGTGCACCGCTCTGACGCGAGGCTGATTGGGGTCTGCCAAGATTTCGAAGTCCACGATGCCATAGGCATTCCTCAGCGGATCTGGGCTAGTGAGCACGCTCATTGGCATCGTCTTCAAGAGGAGTGCTGTCGGCGTAGAGCGTACTGAGCCTGATGCGGAATTATTGTGGCCAGAAACCGACATGCCCCGACATCTTTCGTGCAGCGAGGTCCTACGAACGTAGCCCGCATGACGCAAGAAATTTCTGCATTCTTGTGGGCTGAAACTGGCCAGGAGACGCCCGATCCTGCGCAACAGGCACGGAACCGTGTGCTCGACCGCCTTGCATAGATGCGCCTTCAATTTGCTGAAGGCCTGCTCGATCGGGTTGAGGTCCGGAGAATACGGAGGAAGATAAAGCAACGTCGCGCCCGCCGCTTCGATCGCCTCGCGTACGCCGGGGACCTTGTTCGCTTCCATGCTCAAAATCGGAATGCGGCAACAGGCCATTTTGGACATGATGGAGGTGGTGGCGCAGAAATCCAGACCAAAAATCTGATGCCGCCCGAAATGTCCTGAGTGATTGGGCCGGGGCAGGGTGTTTTTCTACTCCCCGACCGCCTGCATCTCGCGCTCGAACCGCCGTCTGAATATTCTCCGGACGCGCCGGCGCGTAGACATCGCAAACTCTGCGCGCAATTGGTCCTTCTCGGTCTGAATTTCCTCTATTGACAGCGGCATTGCCGCGTTGATCCGGCGCAAGGTTAGCCGTACCGCACGGTCGTGAATCAAGGGGATGATCACGAGAGCCAGCAGGCTCGCGGTGAGAAAGCCAAGCGTGACGTGCATGGTCGCTTCGACCATGAAGTACGTCTCCGGCCCCGAACACAACCCAAATAGGGCAATGTGCCACGCGAATGCGCCAGGATAACCCATTGCTGCAAACGGAGGGTTAAAGAGCCCATCAGAACGATGGGGTCGCGCTGGCGGGCTGATTCTAGATTTCCAGGATCAGCCGCGCAGCCTCGGCAAGCGTCTCAAGCTGGGCAGCCAGGCCGGCGCGCGGCTTGATGACGTGAGCGAGCTTGCGGCTCAGATCCGATTCGCGCTTGGGCATGGGCGGATCCTCGGCCGCCAGCGCGAGCAGTCAATCCTTCCAGAACGCTTTGAACCGATCGGGCGATAGCTCGGTGTACCGCACCGTATGCTGAATGTTTCGATGCCCGAGCCAAGCCTGCAGCGCCCGGGTGTCGTGCCCCGCATTGGCCAGCGCGAAGCCGCAGGCGTGGCGCAGGCACCGGCAGTCAGCGTAACGAGCACTCGCGCCACGGCGGCACCGTGGCTTTTCCTCCAAAGCCCAAAAGGAGCCGATCACATGAAACCTCGACTGCGTGAGGAGCATGACGGAAGCAGGCCAAAGGGAGGGAGCGGCTAGCCAGTCGTAAAAAAAGGTACGCGCGGAATTCTGACCAACATTGGCTAGGTGGCGTTGCCGGTCTGTGAGTCTGTGCGGTAGCGGCAGGCCGCGGTCTCGCCTACATCAAATACGAGCTGGTAGGCCCTTATATCGGCGCGGTGGCCGACGTCGAGGTCGAGCGCAACGGCGGCGCGATTCGCGTGTTGCGCTTCTTGGTCGGATCGGCCATTGCCGCTGGATCAGGCTGCTCGGGGCACCCCTCGGTCGGTAAGCCGATCGATGAGGCCGATACGATCGTATTCACTGGTGATTTGGCTCATCCAGGTCCGCACGTATCCGCGCAAAACCAGAGAATTACTCGCAGTTTGGCCGTCTGCGGTCTTGTTGGCAATGAAGGCCGAGAAAGGAACCCCCGCAAGTTCCGCCTGCTCGAAGGCCATCTCATTGAGCTTGGGAATGGTCACCTCGATCGTGTCCTTTGCTAAACTAAAATAATTCTTGTGGAGTTCCGGATTCCACTCGAAAAAGCTGGTTTCATTGACGAAGTTCTTCACCAGCAAATAATCGTACCCGTCAGTATAAGGCCTAATCTCCGCGATCTCCTCGAGCGAAGCGATGGACGGGCCGATGACGTGGAACAGAATGAAATTAAACTCGCCGGCATTAACGAGATCAAAGAACCCGACCTGAGTGAAGGTTTTCAGGGTGTCCGACAGCAATCCTGCACGCACGTCAACGATGCTAACTTTGACGTCGCTGGTTGCTAGCGTGTCGATCACCTTGATCTGATCCGCCGCGGTCTCGAGGTCAATGATCTCAGTGCTCTTCGGGTGGAAGCGTTTTAGTGCGCCGCGCGGAAACTCAGAATCAAACGCCCGCGCAGGCGTGTGCCTCGCGGCGAGATAGTCGAGCAACGTGCGCGCGATCGTCGTCTTGCCGACGCCGCCCTTGTCGGCGCCTACCAGAATTACTACCGGTTTCATTGATGCAACTCCTAGCTGGCCCCTGCCCTTGAAAGTCCATGGAACTAGAAATTCTCAGAAAATCGCCGAAGCCCAAGGTTTACGCGACCTCCTCAGAAACCAAATTTTTGCTGCCGTTCAATCCCCCTCCCGATACCACCCCAACCCTTGAAGTGCCCGCCTACTGGTGTCAACGAGTACATGGCGCTTGCGAAGCTTCTTGCCGGCGTCGTAGCCGCGCGGCCCGCGCTTTCGAGATCGCTGCCGAGGGGCTCGCCTCCCGGCCTGCGCGCTCACGATCCGCCATGACCAGTGCGTGATTTCTCCACTCGAACAGACCGCGTCGCGCCACGCATGGAACCATCGATACACCGTCCGCCACGGCGGAAAGTCGCTCGGCAAGAGCCGCCACGGGCAACCGGAGCGCATTACGTAGAAGATCGCGTTCACGATCTCCCGCAGCGGCCACGACCGCGGGCGCCCGCGATCATTCGGCGGTGGCAGATAGGGCTCGATCAGCCGCCATTCGTCATCGGTCAGGTCCGTCTGGTAACGCAACGCATCGCGGCTGTGCTGCCGCCGAGTTGCTGGGGTCCACATGAGGCGTCCTGTGGGTACAAGGCCTCCATGATCCGCTGGGCACCGACTAGGTGATCGAATGAGCAACTGTTGCTGGGTCCGGATTGCCCATCGTTCGAGCCGCCTCAAGGCGAGGGCTGCGCGCCCCCGCGCTACGCGCGGCTACGGCCTTGACCCGGCTCGCCCGATGGGCAAGCGGCTTATCATGCGGCCGGCGCGATGTGCCGGCCGATCGAGCGGTCGATCCAAGATGCATCGTCACGAAGCATGGCATTGAGGATGGTGATGATCTTGCGCATGACAGCGACGAGGACGACCTTGGCTTTCTTTCCAGCGGCCGCGAGGCGATCGTGGAAAGCTCTGAGTTCGGGATTGCAACGGCAGGCAATCAGCGCCGCCATGTACAGCACGCGCCGCACCGGAGCACGGCCACCCCAGATGCAACGCATTCCATTGAGCCTGCCGCTGTCGAAGTCGTAGGGCGCAACCCCGACCAGCGCCGCGACCTGCCTGCGGTTCATCTGCCCGAGTTCCGGCAGCAAGGCGAGGAGCGTGACGGCCAGCACCGGACCTACGCCAGGCATGGAGACTAGCACCGCATAACGTCGAGCAAGCATGGCATCGCCGGCAACGATCTCGGCCAGACGCTTGTCGAGCAACGCGATGTCCGCGGCCAGCCGCCCACGGTAGAGGCGCCGCAGGGCTGCATCCTCGAACAGCCTCGAGGCATTCTCCGCGGCAACCTTGTCGTCGCTAAGCTGCCGCCGCGCGGTCACGATCTCGGCGAGCCGCTCGACCGCCGCGTATCGCTGCGCCGAGCGCGTCGGCATGGTGGCGACGAACAACGCGATCATCCGCGCGTCGAGCCGATCGTTCTTGGCCAGAACGCCGCACGCCTTGGCGAACTGACAAAGCTTGAATGGATTGATTTGCCGCACCGACATGCCGGCAGCCAGCAACGCGCGCACGACGCCGCGCTCGTACCCGCCGCTCGCCTCGACGCCCAGCCTGCCGCGTCGTTGTCTACCCACCAACACAACCCCTCCGGCAACACCATCACGTCCAGGCGGTCCTTGGGCAACGTCGATGCCGCAAAAGGAACGCTGTGCCATCTTCGTATCCCTTCCTTGCTGATGCGGGCTCGTGCCCAGGCAACTGTTCGGGTATGGAAGAAACGACTGGAGCACCAAGCTTATTCGCGGTCGGACAACCGAGGCGGCGACGGGCTTCCAGTCGCGACGGGGGTCGGCTCGTGACCGAACCCCCGTCCCCCCTCACAATGCTCCTTTTTCGTCATACAAGGCGGCGGGGAGAATGGATGATCCGGCGGACGCGCTGACGCTGCATAATCGGGTCTCGATCGTTGCCCCATACCTACGTTGAGTCCCGCCGGTGCCCCAATCAAATCGGAAGCCCGGTTCACCAAACCTGTTCTCACCGACTCGTCAAGCCGATGGTCCTCCCAGCAACCTTTTAGGCATAAGCGCCATAATCAGATACGCGAGGATTGCCCAGAGCGGGATGATGAGGTTGGGCACAGGGTCAGTTGCGATGAGATTCTTGAGGTTATTCTGCGCCAAAATGATCAGGCAGATCAGTAGCAACAGAGTGAATTCCAAAACCTGCCGCACGAATGTTGATTTGACTTCACCGAGCTTGCGCTTCTTCACCGACCTGTAGGCTAATGCTCCGAGGATCATCACCGGGCCCGCTATCACCATGCCCCCTGTGGGAGTACCCACGTGCGGATTGTCGACCGCCTCGCGAAGGAAGGCCACGAGCAGGATTCCAGCTAGGATCGCAGTCGGTATCGCGATGATAATCGCCATCGCTCTACCGGCTCCCGTGCCAGCGGCCATGATGATCGCCCGCACTTTTTCCCATGACGGCATTTCAAGACCTCCTTCGTGATCCGGCCCGCACGGCGCGGCGTTGCTCGCCTTGAGCCTGCCGCAACGCGCATTCGACTATTGTCATGGTGCCGCCATCTCGTTTGATCGCGCCGCATCCTCAGGCGGGCTACGCGAGCTTCGCCTGCCCCCTTTGTCGGGGGCGCTGGGGGCCGTCATTCAGGGTTTCCGAAAAAGGGTGGCCGTAGGCGTGCCCTTCGATGGTGCTACCCGCTGGTCGAACGTTCGCGAGTTGCAGGACAAGGTCCGCGATGCCGAAGACGCCCTGGAACGAGCCAAAGCCGATGCCGCCCGTGCCGACCGCGAAGCCCGTGTCCGCGCCGCAAAGGACGCGATCGAGAACGCGCAAGGGCCAGTCGCCTTCCCGTTCGAACGAGCATAGCGCATCAAGGCGGCCAGGAAAGCCATCGCACAATTGCGGGCTCACTTAGTCACGAATTCGAAGCAGCGATGAAGCGCATAGACTCCCGCCGACATTTCGGCCAAATCAGGGCGCCATGCCACCCAATTTTTCCCGTAAGTTCGCCCGCGCCATCGCGCTCACGGCCGCTCGCGGCTTGCGGCTAGCGACGTTGCCGATACGGCGCGCTAGATGCTGGTTGCACTGCTCGACCGGGTGAAACCAGGGCCGCTGGATGGTGGTTCGTCCTTGCGAGAGATTTGCCTGTCCACATTGCGGCAAGCGACGGGCTCGCGGGTCGCAAGGCGGCTGTGACGCCTTGGCGAGAAGGCCCCGGTGGTCGCGGCGGAGACTCTCATAAATCTTAAATGTCCGCTCCATCCAGCTAGCCCCCTCGCTGAATGCTCCTTTACGTGCTGCGAGCTTCCATGCCGATCTCGGTCATATGCCTCTATGGCCTACGCAGTCTGGAGGCGTAAACTGCCCCCGCCTATGCTGGAGGCACCCTTGTCCCTCGAGCGCGTAGAACGACGGCTCACAGCCATCCTCGCGGCCGATGTGGCCGGCTACAGCCGCCTCATGGGCGGTGACGAGGAAGGCACGCTTGTCCAGCTCAAGGCCCACCGAAGCGCCCTGGTCGATCCCAAGATCACTGAGCACCGTGGACGCATCGTGAAGACCACCGGGGACGGCGTGCTGGTGGAGTTCAGCAGTGTAGTGGATGCGGTGCGTTGTGCTGTTGATGTCCAGCGCGGGATGGCTGAGCGCAACGCCGACGTGCCTCAGGAGAAGCGGATTGAGTTCCGCATCGGCATCAATCTCGGCGACATTATCATCGATGGAGGTGACATCTTCGGCGACGGCGTGAACGTGGCGGCGCGCTTAGAGGGCATTGCCGAACCGGGAAACATTTGTATTTCCGATGACGCATACCGGCATGTGCGCGACAAGGTTGACGTGCCCTTCGAGGATGCAGGAGAGCAGTCGCTCAAGAACATCGCTCGGCCGGTGCGAGCCTATCGTGTCTGGATAAGTGGGGCAGAGAGCAGGGTGAGGCCCGCGCTGGCGCTCCCTGACAAGCCTTCCATCGCCGTCCTGCCGTTCCATAACATGAGCGGCGACCCTGAGCAGGAGTATTTCGCTGACGGGATGGTGGAAGATATCATCACGGCCTTGTCGCGTTTCCACAACTTGTTTGTCGTCGCGCGCAATTCGAGCTTCACCTACAAAGGTCGGGCGGTAGACGTGAAGCAGGTCGGCCGTGAACTGGGTGTTCGCTACGTGCTCGAAGGCGGGGTGCGCAAGGCGACGAACCGGGTGCGAATTACGGCGCAGCTCATTGATGCCTCTAACGGCGCGCATCTCTGGGCAGAGCGTTTCGATGGCGGATTGGAAGACATCTTCAATCTTCAAGACCAGGTGACCGCGAGCGTCGTGGGAGCGATTGCGCCGAAGCTACTGGAGGCTGAGATTGAGCGGGCGAAGCGCAAGCCGACCGAGAGCCTCGATGCCTATGACTACTATCTGCGCGGCACAGCGAAAGTCATTCAGTGGACTGAGGCGGCCGTGGACGAAGCACTGCCGCTCCTGTACAGGGCCATCGAATTGGATCCTGATTTTGCCTTACCCTATGGGCTGGCAACTATGTGCTATGTGTTCCGCAAGGGGAAGGGTTTCGTTACCCAACAAGAGAGCGCTGAGACCGCAAGGCTGGCGCGATTGGGGGCGGAACTAGGGAAGGACGATGCGCTCGTACTTTCCTTCGCCGCTTCTTCGCTTGCTTATGTCGTAGGTGAATTAGATGAGGGAGTCGCGTTGGTCGATAGAGCGCTCGTGCTCAATCCGAACTTGGCGAGAGCATGGACCTTTAGTGGCTGGGCAAGAGTCTGGATCGGGCAGCCCGACGTTGCCATCGAGCATCTAGCGCGAGCGATGCGGTTGAATCCACTTGATGATACCATGTATTCCATGCAAACGGCGACCGCACACGCTCATTTCTTCGCAGGCCGTTATGACGAGGCGTCGTCATGGGCGGCAAAGGCGTTGCGCGAACGGCAAGACTTTCTCTCTGCATGGCACATGGCCGCCGCCAGTGCTGCGCTAGCTGGGCGTACGGAGGAAGCGAAGAAAGCGTGTTCGCGATTACGGCAGCTCGATCCCGCACTGCGCGTTTCCAATCTCAGCAAGCTACTGGGGCCGTACCGGCGGCCAAAAGATCGCGCCAGATACGAGGACGGCCTGCGACAAGCCGGGTTGCCGGAGTGACCACTGCCGCATCGCCTCGTCAATGCGTTATATTAGCTTCGTCCCCGGCAGGTTCAGTTCACTCGAAACAGCGTGCTCGGTTCAGTGACCGGATGAAGCGTAATCGGCTCGATCAAGCTCGGATCATCGCCATTCCCCGGCTTGTTCACCCGCCTCGGTACCGGCCACATGCGAAGTGCATCGTTGGGCGCCGGCCTCAGTGTAGCCCGATTCCGGCCTTACCGGAAAGCCACGCCTTCGTGCCCTCGTGATCGAGCAGCACGCGCAGCCGGCCGTGGATCGCGCCGATGAGCGAATTGGCTGCGGTGATGATCATCGTGCAGGTCGCGAGCGCTTCGTCGTTTAACCGGTCGCGCCACTCCTCGCCGCTGCGTCCTTGCGATGCGAAACGTCTGACGCTTTCCTCGGGCATCATCAATTACCAGACATGCGGCACAAGACGGTACCGTATTTTTGCTCGATATTCATCATATCCTGCCAAATTCTTCGCAAGGAATTTTTCCTCGTCAAGCAATCGCCATACGATCCAGATTGAGGTAGGGATAAACGTCAAGAAACCCCACAATGAGCCAAGAGCCAGAGGTGTGCCGAGAACAATTAGTAATCCTCCACTGTACATAGGATGACGCACAATTGCATACGGCCCGGTTGAAATTACGCTTTGGTCTTTGGTTATTTCGATTGTTGCTGATGCAAATGTATTTTCTTTAACGACAAGAAACGTGATAAAGAATCCAAGCGCAACCACGATATCTCCTCCAATTACGACTGCGAGCGGAACAGGAGACCACATGAATCGATAATCCAGAGCCGACACAAGAAAGATCGTGACGAATGATACCATAGCAAAGAACATGATGATCTTTTGAGTTTTCTCTCTCTCAGCCGTAGGTCCTGCTTTCATTCTGCGCATGAGAAGCGCAGGATCTTTGTTCATAAGATAGATCGTAACCGCCACCGACGATGCGAAAAAAACAACCAAATACACCCACGCCTGCCAATATTCAATGGTTCCTGCCGGAACAAATAAAAGAAGCGCCAAAACGATCGCGAAAACGATACTACGCGACCACACTTTTGTGTTCAGATTGCTCATGATTCTATCTTTTGTCATCATTATCTACCGCGGTCGAACGTTGCGCGCCGGCTGCGTGAGGCGATAGAGCCAATGGGCTGTTCCCAGATGTATTTTTGAGTGAAGCGGCCGCACGCTGGTGACCCCGGCGACCTGAATTGAGGTTGCCCGTTCGCTTTCGCTCGAGGCAATTCCGCTTTGCAGCGCGAGATCATGGTCAGAATCATGCGGCTTTGATGAAGGTCGCCACCCTGGCGGCCACCGGCCTCGTCGTGTGGATCACCGTCCGTGGTGCTCGGCCCGACCGAGATCGGGCACGAGCTGTGAAGTGGTCCGAGCAGTTGAAGCGACAAGCCACCTGGTGCTTGTCGCGCTCGCCTTTGTCCTGTGGATTGCGGGCTGGCTTGTGGGCAGGTTTTCTATGCGCAGCGTCCTGGACGCCCCGCCGTCCCACCTCTTTTGGTCGCGCCCTTCACACCCTTAGTGTACGGCGTGACGCTTGCCCGACTCAACCCGTTCGGTTTACCGATTGCAATCGGCTCAATGACCGCGCCCTGTGACATGCTGATCGCCGAAAAATTACGGGCCTTAATGGGCAGTCGAGCCCCCGCTGTCCCCGGCGCTGACCGGCTTCTTGGCGGGCTGGCCGGGCTGGGTATCGTCACCGCCCGACTCGAAACGCTCCTCGCCACGTCCGCGGCCCCCGATTTCGTTGAAAAGCTAGCCAATCAAGCTGCGGCGGCGGCCCAAGCACTCCAGGAGGCCCGGGCTTTAGCCACGGAAGCACAACGGGACCGCATCGCTGCAGAAACTGCGTGGAGTGAGGCAAGCAAAATCAAGGCGGAGCTCGAAGCCGCGAATGCCGCCCATGTCGCGCGATCCGCCGAGCTCGACAGCCGCGCCCATGTGACCGAGATGCGCGAGGTTGTTGTCACTACGCGCGAGCGGGAACTCGAGAAGATGCTGCACGATGTTGCCGCATTGAAGGCCGAGTATGAATCCAAGCTGGCGGCGATCGAGGCCATCGTGAAAGGCCCAGTTTCGTCGACCTGATCACGAGGCAGCGGGGCAGCGTTCATTCCTTCGAGAACGTAGCGCACCCTAAGCTCGCGGCCGACGAGGTTCACACCACGGGCGACCTTTGTAGGTGAAGCTCGAAACGCGTGCGATGACAAACAGCCAGCGAAACCGCGGCAGCGCCATAGTGATGTCTTCCACAATTCAATCGGCGAAATACTCCCGTTCCGGGTCGGTGGTTGATGATGCCCCAGTTCTGCTGCGAGGCATCGATTCGGCCCAGCCTCTCGGGCTGAGTCTTCTCGCCAGCGCGCACCCAGTGAGTTCTTGAGGTCAAGGTGGACATTGGCTGGCCAGCTCTCCTCGCTCCTGCATTTGTCGGTTACGCGGCCTATGTTGCGTACCCGCGTCGCCGGAGTTTCCCGGCGCCATTTCCCTGGATGAATACCAATTCGCCGGATTCAATCCACTCGGCCAGTTGGCAGCGAGCATCGGCGTCCCTTTCCCAATCCAGACGTCGGATGATTCCGGCCATTCTGGCGTAGTCATCAGCTTCGAGTGCCGTACGAAGACTCTCGATTTTCGTCATTGATACCTCCTGCGCTGGGTTCTCCCGATTCCTGTATGGCATCATCCTGGTTACCGGGCCCTTACCTGCGATCGGGATGACACTGTGCTCGGCACAGCCGGCTCGATAAAGGAGGTGGCCCAGCACGCGGGGGGCCGTTACGGCGCGGGTGCAGGGAGCTCCCGAGGCAGGTAGAAATGAGCCGTATCCGCTCCACCTGAACCTACGAGACCAAACACCGCGTTTCGCCTAATTCTGGTGGGCGAGCTGATGGAATTCCGCGCTACTCTAGCGGCGCGACCGGTGGGAAGGTAACAGCGGTTGGTTCGGCTGGAGCGGCGTCGTTGTTGTTCGTGGTAGCGGACGGAGACATTATGGGTGGCGCCCTTTGTGAATCCTGCTCCAGTCCGGGCTTCGTGCCGACCGCGGCGGGCGACGCACCGTCGGGTCGGGCATGCGGCAAGGGCACGCGCGCTGAGGGGCCGAGGTTCGGAATGGATCTTGGCGGACGAGAAATATGGTTCTCAGCGAACAAGTTCGATAGCAGGGCATCGGCGCGCACCTGATCAGCCAGCACTAGATTTGACCCAAGGTAGATCAGAACGACATAGGCGCCGATTCTCACCACCACGGGACGCCCTCCTAGACGATCAGTTGGTTTCGCACCCTCATGCCTATCAACGTACCGCTCTACAGCTTCCCCCACTCACGCCGCTCGGCTTTGCGGACTACCACGCTGAAGGTGCTCCCTGAGGAGGAATTCGACAAGATCGTCGGGGCGTCGCTTAAAACGCGCACGGACCCACTCCAATTCGAGCCGAGGCTCTGGCGCTGCTCGGTCCGTGGGCAAATCCGCCGCGCGTGCCGGTCCCTGTGCGCTGCACAAAAAATAAGTCCGTTCGCTCTGGCTTAGTGCTAATGGTCCCAGGGTCGGGGAGTAGTCAGTCTGTCTAGCTCCCCGGCCGGGCGGTCCCGGTCACAGGTTGCCCCCTGCTTGACCGGGACCGTTCTGCAATGTGCGGCCTAGTCGGGGTGTGAGCTGCGTCACACTCAGCAGATTTAAATTTCCGCGGCGTACAGGTTGGCCCCTGCCGATCGGGACCGTCCTTTCTTGCTTGTGATTCGCGCCGAAATTTCGGACAAAACTTGTCCGAAATTGGGTTTTAGCGCAGCTGCATAAGTCACGAATGTTGAGAAGACTGTAAATTTTAACAGCCCCCACTCGTCGCCACGACGGCAAAGCTGCCGTGGAGCGGTTCAGTTATAACGCAGGCACTTCGGCGCTTGACGTTCTGGCAGAATCAGCCTCCGAGGCGCATATTGCTCGGATGGCGAGAAACCGGGGAATTAGGCCCTGTGAGATCTTTGACTGCCCGCACTGCGGGGCTGTTTACGCCGTCCGCTACACCCACTCGCCCACCCGCGATAGCGAGAGTGCTTATTGCCAAGTCTGCCATCAGAAAATGAGTCAGTGGAATTCACCGAACAGCCTTCATACGCGCTCATCAAACAACCGCCACGCGATCGAACCGGTTTCCTCTCATGACTGATCGTCAACCCCGTCGCTGCCCGGAAACTGGAACATGGCGAAGAGAGCCATTCGGAAGACGAAAAGGACCAAGCCCTTCCCAAAGGGCGGTTCGCGCAAAGCTACAAAGCTCGCCATTGTGTCCGACCGTCTGACAGGCCGCGAACGCAGACTGCTTCTCGCCATGGCAAGAACACTCGCAGGCAAGTCGCAGTGAGCGCGGATCGCGCCCGATACCTCGCGACGGCGCGATCATCTTCGGCGGCGTTCTCTTAACTCAGGGTGGCAGGATTAGCATGCCTGTACCATCCAGCGCGCCCGGTACCGCCGCGTGGTGGCGTCGACTTCGGGCGCGAAGCGGTCGGGGTGGCGAAGCGCCCCCGCCTCGGCGTATTGGAGGACACCTCCATGACGACCGAACAGAAGATCATCCGCGCCAAGGTCGGGCTCCTGGAGCTCGCCAAGCGGCGACGTCAGCCAAGCCTGCGAAATGATGGGCTACAGTCGCGACGTTTTCTACCGCGCTCCTATCCGGGGTCCGGTCCTGCGGGTGCCACAATGAGGTCTCGGCCGAGTCACACTTTTGTCGACTCACGGGCAAACAATGAGATTCGCAAAGGGTGATCCCGTTAGAGGTGGATCATGGGGGGACATACAAGGCCGCGAAAGATCTGTGATGGAGATCCCATCAACGAGCGTACCGAGGATAATACCGGCTGGGCCGAGCAGAACATTGTGCGACTTGAAAAGAAGGTGGACTCGGTCGACACTGCCGCTGTCGTGGCTGATGCGTGGCTCGCCCCCCGGCGGGGCCGCACCCTGCTCGGTCTGTTCGGCATATTGAGTCGCTTGACCCTTGCAATATCAGCAGCCGCCATTGTCGCGCTCGTCGTTACGGGGCGGCTCCCGCCCTTGTGGAACACGGGTGCAAACGGGACAACAACCTCATTGTGGTCCCGCTTCGTGGGAAGGACCTTTCCCACGGCGGAACGGTCTCAACGGCCCGCGCCGCAACTGGCCGCTACCCGAGCAGTTCCGTCCGACGCGGATGAGGACTTGCCGCTTGGGTTGTCGGTTCTCGGCGAAACCAATGGTGCCGCCTTGGTGATTACCGGTCTTCCGACCGGATCGGCGCTGTCGTCCGGTCGGCCGGTGGGGACGAACAGTTGGCGTATATCGGCTGCGGATCTTAGCAACACCGTGGTTCGTCTGCCGCAAGGGTTTGTCGGTGCCATGGATCTCGCGGTCGAACTCCGACTGCGCGACGAGACGGTCGCTGAACGTCGGTCGATACGCCTTGAACGGGCTCCAGGAGCGATTGCAGGTATGCCCATGGCCGGCACGGAACCTATTGAACTCCAAACCGGTGATACGAGCCCCGCTCAGCCGCAAACCCAGTCGGCTGCGCCGCTTGATTTGCTGCGAATTGAAGACGCCACACGCGTTCAACAGCGGCTAATTGAGCTTGGATTTCTTTCGGGGACTGCGGACGGAGTATGGGGCCCTCGATCGCGCAGCGCTCTTCGCGGCTTTCGAGTTGTAAACCGCCTTGGATCCGACGATACTTGGGACGAGCAGACACAACGGGGCCTTTTCGCAACATCGGGCATTCCAGCGTCATCTGCAAATCAGCCTGAAACAACAGGGCCGTTCGTAGAAGCGACGATTGCACCACCGCCTGGAGCGGCGCGGAATCCGCTAAATCATTCTGACGCTCTTTGGATACAAAGACGGCTGCGCGATCTGGGCTATTATTTTGGCAATGACGACTCTATTTGGGGAGCCGCTTCCCGAAGCGCACTGCGTGATTTCAAAGCTACCAATGGCCTTCAAGAGAACGATACGTGGGATAAGGAAACCGAACAACGGCTGTCCGACCAAAGTATTCACGCCAGTAGTATCTTTATTGGCCGTTGGGGGGTCGATACTGATCAATGTCAGCGAGTTCAGAATGGCAGCGCCCCAATCACCATAAATTCACATCGCGCGAAAACAGTGGGCGGTGCATGTGACTTCCGGTCCGTCAAGCGAGAGGCCACGAACAGCTGGCGTATTCAGGCTTTGTGTTCCGCTGATGGAAACTCCTGGACTGCCAACATCAGCCTGAAATTGATTGGATCAAAGTTGAGTTGGTCGAGTGAGCGAGGCACCGAGACATACGTACGATGCTCGAGACAATGGGTGCTGCGATGACGGGAGCGCGAGATCCTGGCGGAACGCTTAGCCTGGAGGCACGACGCCCCAATCTCCGGATAAGCCAACGGACACCGGCCTAGAGACCGAATTCATTGCAGAGATACGATCTGATAAGCGTCCGCTGAAGAAGTACGCTGCCGCCCGGCCCACCAAGTTATTCTATGCAGCGCTTTCGCCAGGGGCAGCCGATCTTGCAGCCGTTCCGCGGTCGAGATGATCCTACTTGCCGGCAGCGCCGGGAAAGCTCCCGACATTCTCGGACGGATTCAACACGTCGGCGCGCGTGTCGCGCATCGCGGTGCTCACCTTCCTTACGAGTACGGCGAACTCCCGCAGGTGCTCGCTCATCTTCTTCCCGTTCGCTCT
>WNGR01009056.1_pt1 | contig 17862 bp, 16 predicted proteins | sample 5407581 | NCBI WGS metagenome assembly WNGR01 (sample SAMN13153383, study PRJNA577476) | soil metagenome | isolation source: 80 cm soil or saprolite under Garry oak tree replicate 2 | place: USA:California | collected 2016-06-15 | reverse complement strand
AGATTTATCTACGGCGGTCCATAGCGTGCTACCTAGATCGAAAAGAATGCAACGAATGTGACGTTCCTTAATCATTATTCATTCCCAAATATCTGAGCTTTTTCCAAATTATACCTGTATACCTGTACAACATGCAAAAGCAAAGTCAGGCGCTCCACTATCGCATAAAAAGCCGTCTCTATGATTAGAGTCGCATAATATTGGTTTCCACTAGACCTGCTGTAGCATTCCGAGTGTCAACGACTAGAGATGCCATCCTGACAATAGAAGCATAATCAAAGACGCTGTGATCTGTGAGAATAAGAACACAGTCAGCGTTACGCACTTGATCCCCGTCAAGCTGCACAGCAGTTAACACTTCTTGTTTGAGAGTAATGACTGGAATGTAAGGATCAACATAGTCAACCTCTGCCTTATGTTCGCGAAGCAAGTCAATGATTTCAATCGCGGGAGACTCGCGCAGATCACCAACATCTCGTTTATAAGCGACACCCAAAACCAGAACGCGAGATGCATCGAAACATTTACCAGTATCATTCAAAGCTGCCTCAATAAGGCGAGATCTGTAGTTGAGAGTACGCAGCTTCCATGCAAGATAGTGAGGGTCAATAGGGATACAGTGACCTCCAATACCTGGTCCTGGATAAAAAGTCGTGAAACCATAGGGTTTTGTTCCGGCAGCAGAAATAACTTCCCACACATCTACACTGAGAAGGTTCGCCATCATGGCCAATTCATTGACCAGGCCTATATTTACAGAGCGGAACGTATTCTCGAAAAGTTTCACAAGTTCTGCCGTACGAGTAGAGCTGACCGGAATAACCGTATCTACAATTGTTTCATAGAGTGCTTTGGTCAACTGTGTGCAACAGGAAGTGACGCCTGCGATGACTTTTGGCGTATTACGCAGACCGTAATGCGTATTACCCGGATCGATACGCTCTGGAGAATAACCGAGAAAGAATTCCTCCCCAACCTTCAAGCCGCTTTGCTGGAGGCGTGGCAAGATGCACTCATCTGTTGTACCGGGATAGGTAGTGCTCTCCAGCACAATAAGTTGACCAGGATGAAAGGAGGCAGCAATGGCATCTACAACTTTGAGGATAGCTCCAATATCGGGTTGTTTTGCCTCATTTAAAGGAGTTGGAACGCAAATAGTGATGACGTCTAGCTCCGTGAATACAGATGTATCCGTGGTGGCTGTCAATTGTCCCTCACGCACCAAAGCACCAAGGTCTTCCGATGGAACATCAGCAATCCAGGATTTGCTCTGCAGGCACATATCTACACGTAGAGGATCAATATCAATACCTGTCACCAAAAATCCCGCGCATGCCCACCCGATGGCAAGTGGCAGCCCTACATAACCAAGTCCTACCACACCGATACGAGCTCTACGCTCTGTAATACGAGTAAGCAGGCGTAGATCCATTTCCTCACTGTTGGCTAGTTGCGAAAGTTCTTGTGCTAGATCGGTTATTAGCTGCTGCAATTCTATTTCTCCTAAATTGTTCATGTATGTAAGGATTTTCGCCAGATAAACAAACACCATCGGAACTTCTTCCAGGAGGATAAGTGGAAGTGGTGCTGTGTGTACTCACGCTTTTATCAACAGGAAATCCCGCAATGCTTACAGATGGATCTTGACTTCTTCTTACGGCAAAACGAATTGGTTCCGCCGCAAACGGTCGATTAACCCAGGGCGACGCCTGTAAGACTGAACCCAGGCGCGGAATCGTTCTTGAAACACCTGCGTTTCGTTGAATTGATTGGCCGCTTCACGCAAATCAACCAGATCACGAACCGCATCATCATATCTGGCTCCCACAGTATGTTCCACTGCTTGATTGATCTGAAACCAGTATTGCTCCTGGTGATCGTGAAAATATTGCAGGCGTTGTAGGCGCTCTGCTCGCTCGCGTTCATGTTTCTCACGTTCTCTTCGAGCTTTAATATTTTTGCTTTCAGAGTTCAGAGTTGCATAAGTGACACGCTCACCGGTTGGCGGTCTCACGCTATCTTTATCTCGATTCAATTCACGCAACTCTCTTACGAATTGGCGACTCAATCCTGGCTCGTTATGAGCTAACCATAAAAGGTACTCATTCTTACGTACCTCTGGCAACAATGTAACCCACATATCGAAATTATCTTTTTGGGTATATGGTATAGTTCCAATGCTATGTTGAGACGCAGCCAGCAGTAATTCTTCAGGTACTTGCAACAATTCTGCAAGCGCCTGTTGAGCCACTGTCAGCTTATTAAAAGCTGGAGGAACTGGCGGCACAATGATTTCGTAGTCCTCTTCTTCCTGGTCTTCTTCAAAACCAACCATTATACACTGGCTCGCCAACCAGGCTATATAGAGTGCCCGCAGATCCCCCTCCATCAATTCATCACGAATAGGGATGAGGGTTCCCAGTTCATAGTCAATCCATTCATCTGGCCCCTCCATCTCTCCAAAATGCATATCGAGGATATCATAATCGTTTTGCCTGGTAAACGTGACGAAATCATCAAAATCATAATCCTCGATGAGATTAGCTGGCAGAACGCCATGAGGGAAGCGAAAAGCGAGTTCAGGAGATCCCCAGTTAGCCCAATAGAGGAAACCGTCGAAGAACTCGCGTAAGACTTTGATAGGATCATGTTTGAAATCGCCCCAATTATATTCTATGAGAGCATGCGTAGGAGATGCTTCGATATGACTCGAAAGTTCATTGACCTCATCAAGTTGTGTTCGTGTTAGTGGTCGATCAATTGTCATGAACTCGTAACGCTGGTATTCGCTCATTACTTTTACCCTCCATTTTGCCACACAGAATACCATAATTGATGGACACAGAAAAGAGTTCATACACTTTTAGCAACAAAGCTTGCTAACTGCAATACCTTTCAGTAAAATAAAGTCGAAAATATCTTTGCTCTGAAATCTATCTTGCTCCATCTTCACATCTCAAAGGGTCAAATGTCATGTCAAAACCTCATTTTGTAGATCCAGGCAATTCCCAACGTACAGGTTTACGCATCATATCTGGTTTGCTCTTCAGCAGTTGTATCGGATTAGTTGCATACCGCCGTAAATCACTCGATAAAAGTGGAGTGCTGGGTGCAATTGTCTGCGGAACAAGCATAGTGGGCATGGGCGGCTGGTCATGGGGACTCTCGCTGGTCTATTTTTTTGTCTCGTCGAGTCTACTTTCTTCCTTTCGATCACGAGAGAAAGCTGTTGTTGCCACCGATAAATTCAGCAAGGGTTCGCGACGTGACCTTTTGCAGGTTGCGGCCAACGGTGGTCTTGCCACGTTCTTTGCACTATGCTACGGCTTCTCACAATCACCCAGCATGCGTCGACTAGCCCAATCAGGCTTCATAGGCGCGCTCGCTACAGCTACAGCTGACACCTGGGCTACTGAACTGGGTACACTCAGCAAGACACCTCCACGTTTAATTACGAATGGCAAATCTATTGCTCCTGGTACTTCAGGCGGTATTACGCCATTGGGTATGACTGCCTCAGCCCTGGGAGCATGTTCCCTGGGATACTTCTTTTGGCTAGTCAATGGCCTATGCAAGTCGCGTTCGATCGCTCCGTTTCTCGCATTTATCAGTGGCATAGCAGGCAGTTGTTTCGATAGTTTTCTGGGAGCCACTTCTCAGGCTATGTACTTCTGTCCCACTTGTAAGACCGAGACCGAACAACATATCCATCACTGTGGTACGCGTACACAATTCTTGCGTGGTATCCAATGGATGAACAATGATGTAGTGAATTGCATAGCCACGGCTATAGGAAGCTTTGTAGCCATTATTATGGATATCTTTTTTGTATAGCTGACAATGTTACCTTATTTTTGAATCCTCAAACTCTTCCAGTTCTATTGACCAAAATGATACTATAACAGCAGTTTTTATTGGTCTTCTTAATGATAAGTACATCGAGGATCCGAAGCACATTCCTTGCGCTATAAACGTACATTTTAAAAATCCTTTGACGCTTCGTGAATTGAAGAATTACCGCAAGCGAATGGATGACAGAAAGGAGGCATTTCAAAACTTCCTCTTTCGTTTACAAAATGCTATTTCTTACATCAAAAGGAGGCAACAATGCCAGCCAACCCAATGGATTACAACAGCGGTAGAGATACCGTACTCGACGTAGCGCGCACCGAGCGCGCTAAGTTCTACAACATTATTGACGATCCAAATAACTGGTACGTCCAGACGCGCTGCAGCGAATGGGAAGTGCGCGACATGGTCGGCCACATGATCGACGTCACCGAAGGCTACCTGACAGCCTGGGACATGGCTCGCAAAGGTGAAACCGGCAATGCACTTGGCCTGCCGGTAATGAGCGACCGACTCAACGAGCATGCCCTGGCATTCCGCAGTCTCTCACGTGAAGAAGGCATCTCACGGCTCAAAAATGACTCAGATCAGGCGTTCGCTATTTTCGATGCCCTCACTCCCGAAGAGTGGATGGGCTCCACCGTCCCCCATCCCTACATGGGTCCTTTACCAACTTGCTTCTATCCCTCCTTCCAAATCATCGACTATGGTATTCACACCTGGGACATGAAGTGGGGCCTTGGAGATAAAACTGGAAAGCTCGATGAGCGCACTGCCGGTATCCTTATGCCGTACATGTTTATCGTCATGCAGTACACGGTAGAGGAGGAATCGGCCAAAGGCGTAGATGCTGTATTCGGCATCATCGTCGATGGCGAATGGGGTGGTCAGTGGCGCGCTACAGTTAAAGACGGTCAGTTCACATGTGTTCCAGCCGAGAGTCTTGATGGCGTGCAAGCTACATTCCACTTTAAAGATGCTTCAGATTTTGTCCTCACCACCTATCAACGCTTTCCTGGTGGTGAGACGAGTGGAGACCCCAAAGTAATCGACCAGATCCGCCACCTGTTCTTCAAGATTTAGAGATGTAATGCATCTCTAAATCAAGGAATAAGGATAAGCTTGCGACGAGCCACCGAGGCCTGACGTTCCCAGGCCTCGGCGGCTCGTGCAAGCGACACTGTTTCTCTCTCGACCGTGCAGCGACCAGCAGCGGCGTGCGTGAGGATTTCTGTAAGGGCTTCCGCCTTTTGCTCGTGGGTCAATGCATTGTTGGTATAACCAAGGATGGCATGCAGCTTGCTACGGAGGATAGCTGACTCAAAGCGCGCAGTGGGACCGGCTGCAGATCCTATGTTAACCAGCCTCCCCTCGGTAGCCAGCACTCGAACGGCGGCTTCTGCAGGCAGGCCCCATACGGGGTCGATGACAAGGTGCAAGGGACCCTCACAGGCTGCTAAGATGCGCTTGCTGATCTCATCCACATCGTTGCCTGAGAGGTCGACGATAGCATCTGCACCGAGCGTAAGCGCACGGGCGCGCGCAGCCTCATCCCGTGAAGCTGCAATCACACGGCCAGCTCCGAGCAGCTTAGCAGCTTGTGCTGCCACCTGGCCGACCGCACCACTGGCTCCGAGAACAAGCACCTGCTCACCGGGCTTGAGATGACCACGCCATGTGAGCGCCATCCACGCGGCAATCGCGGACAGTCCGAGTGCAGCGGCCAGGTCATCATCGACTTGATCAGGGAGCACGAGGGCTGATGGCTCATCAATAACGCAGTACAGCGCCATGCTGCCATCCCCAGGCTTCATGCCGGCGTCACAGGAGAACCATATCCGTCGTCCAGGCCCGAGTATATCTGCCTCCAATACGATGCCGATGCCCTGCACGCCTGGAATGTAGGGAAGACGTGGTGTTCCGAAGTAAGATGTGCCAGATGCGCACAGCAAATCCAACGGGCTAATAGGTGCCGCCGTGACCAGTACCAGCGCTTGTCCAGGTCCGCGGCGAGGCATAGGCCATAAAACATACTCGGGTGGAGCAGCGTGCCTGTGAATCACCGCCGCTGGCATCTCAGGGCTCGTTATAGCGTCCCCCCTTAGTTGTCAGAATTGCACTGTATAATTGTCAGCCAGTGAGGGATATACACAAGCATTGCTTACGATTCCTGGCCTACCTGCTTCTGTGCCGCCTTGTCACGTTCGCGTTCGGTGTATGTGTACGGATTGTCGATCAACTCAACCACGGCCTTCTCGGGGTTCATCGCCTGGTCCCATGCTTGCTCGCCCATTTGGGAATGTGCGTACTCAACCGTCTTCATAACAGCCTGTTTGGCCCTGGCGAGATCAACATCCAATAGACGATGGTCGTACTTGACGACCTTGCCATCCACCATGACCGTATGCACATCTCCACGCCCGGCTTGAAACACAATGTGCCCGTAGGGGTGAAGCAGTGGGAACATCACCGGCGATTGGTCATTCTTAATCAAGACGAGATCGGCCTTTTTGCCAGGAGTGATGCTACCGATGATGTTGTCCATCCCTAATGCTTGAGCGCCACCAAGCGTCGCCCAATTCACAACCTGTTCGGCTCGCAAATGACTGAGCATGACGGTTTCGTTGCGCTTGTGCGCTTCCATATGCTCGCGGGATCGGTCCGCGCTGAGTGTTGCTCGCATTGCGGAGAACAAATCTGCGCTCCACCACACGCTGGTATCCATCGATAGGGAAACCGGGATGTTATGCCGACGGAGCAGCCACGTGGGAGGATAACCTTGACCGGCGTTATGCTCGCTCTCAGCAGACACCGATGTATGGCCACCCGTAGCTGCTATGCGGTGGTAGGAGTCATGGGAAAGTGTTGCCACATGCACATAGATAGTGGAGGGGGTCATGAATCCATGTTGGTGCATCAAACGAATGCCATCATCGTTGGTAGCGCCCCACACACCGGCGTGGGTCGTTACGGGGAGATTAAAGTCACGTGCAACCTCGAACGCGGCTTTCTCAGGGAATGCCGGGTCGCCAGTTACGTCGAAGGCAAGCTGCATCCGTAGCATATCTCCGCGACCGTCAATTCGACGGCGAATGAAGTCGGCGAACTCTGGAGCCTTTGTCCACTGCCAGGGAGCGCCCAGCAGATTGCCATAAGCGAGGACAAACCGACCCGGAACCGCTTCAAGCGCATCGACTGCCGCATCTGCATATTCGACTGTTTGCAAGCCATGAGACCAGTCAACCGTTGTTGTGACACCAGAGTCTACGGCTTCAATCGCAGCAAGGAGATTCCCGGCATAAATATCCTCTGCGCGGAAGATCTTACCCCAGTTTATGTAGTAGAACATGAAATAGTTTGTGAGGGTCCAGTCAGCACCGAACCCACGGAGGGCCGTCTGCCACATATGGCGGTGTGTATCAACCATGCCTGGCATGAGAATGCCACCAGAAGCGTCGATCTCCACCGCGCTCTCTGGTACGACAAGTTGCCGTCCAACTGCAGCGATATGGTTATCGACGACAAGGACATCGCCGCCACGACAAGGACATCGCCGCCCTCGATCTTTCCAAGCGAGGGGTCAATGGTCAGCACAGTGGCGTTACGAAATACCACTGGACGTCCTGATGGGAAGGAATTGCTGTTTACTGCTGCGTTCTGACTCATGTTGCTCACCTCATTGAGTTCCGGCTGCAGGACGCGAAGCAGGCCGCGAGATACCTTGCTGGATACCGGTCGTCTCCTACCTTCTCCCGCGTCTTGGTAACCGTGTTATGATACCAACTTTCAAAAGGTTATCAGAGGGAATAAATAGTGTCCGTATAACGGACATGTGTCCACTCATCAAATATTACACAATTGGCCAGAACGTGTCAAGGATATCGTTGAGGTTGATGAGGTCTCTTCACGAACGGATTCACGGAGAAAAGTTGTGAAGACTGCCATCTCAATTGTGCAAGAAAGTAGAAAGTGAATGATCTGGACATCTGGGTATCGTTTCTGTTACCATGAGTGCAGAGAAAACAGTTCCGTGTTCACCAGCACAATATGCCCAGAAAGGTGCTGATGTGCCATAGGGGGAAATGATGCGTGGCGAAACAGGACCCGACTTCATTGAGGCGCTAGCACGCGGCCTGGATGTCATCCGAGCGTTCGAACCCAATCGACCAACAATGACGTTGAGCGAGGTGGCTGCTGCTACCGGGCTTGCTCGACCAACAGCACGTCGTATGCTGCTGACTCTTGAGGAACTGGGGTTTGTCCGCATAACGCAAGGTGGATTTGCGCTCACCCCTCGTGTTCTCGAGCTTGGCATGGCCTACATTGGTTCGACCAGCATTTGGGAGATCGCACGTCCACACATGGAACAGCTAGTAGGACGCACGGGCGAATCGTCATCACTCGCCCAGCTCGATGGGTCGGACATCGTCTACGTCGCACGAGTAGCGGTCCCCAAGATCATCACCCTAGCGGTGACCATCGGCACGCGCTTTCCTGCCCTTCAGACGTCGCTTGGGAAAGTGCTGCTCGCTGATTTACCATTAGACGAACTGGAACGAGTACTCGCTGAGCCCAGCCGATCCGGCATCACGCCGCTCTGGCAACCGGATGTGGAAGAGCGCGACCGGGTGCTGAACGAGGTGCGAACGAGGGGATGGGCGCTTACTGACGAACACCTGGCTCATGGCATTCGCTCGATTGCTGCTCCTGTGCGCGATGGCACCGATCATGTGGTTGCCGCATTCAACGTCACTGTACACGCAGCGGAAACAAGCATCGAGATACTGACCAAGAAGTATCTTCCGCTGCTGTTACAAACCGCCGCAGCGATCAGCACTGACTGGGCGCGATGGCAATGCAGGCCACAGATTACTCTTGGAGCAAAGTCAGCGGGCGCCTTCCCCTAAATTGCTCTCCTTGTAATCGTGGAGTCCCTTGACATCACTTCCGATGTAATCTATACTTATTTTGCGGACAATCGTCCGTAGAACGGACAAGCTCTGGCGCGAGATTACAATGTGCCAGCACTGATAGTGTATGCATACGGTTTGTGTTGACCCCTCGCTACCCATGGACCGGAGGTTTGAACCTTATGCCGCAGCAGGAAAACGAGAAAACCACTCAGGGAGCCAACCAGCGACCTGGCCCGCTTGACGGTCTGTTAATCGCCGACTTCTCACGAGTGCTCGCAGGACCCTACTGCACCATGCTGCTTGGTGACCTGGGTGCAGAGGTGATTAAGGTCGAAAGTCCTGCGGGGGATGACACTCGTAACTGGATACCACCCGACCGCAATGGTGTAGCGACGTACTACATGGCAATCAATCGTAACAAACGCTCGATTACTCTCGATTTCAATGATCCCACAGACCTGCAATTGGCCCACGAACTGTCTTCACGCGCCGATATCTTCCTCGAGAATTTCAAACCCGGCGGCCTTAAGCGCTTCGGCCTAGAGTACGACTCAGTACAGCAACGGAACGCTGGGATCATCTACGCCTCTATCAGTGGTTTCGGAACTGCACAGGGAGCGTCCCTCCCTGGATACGACCTTATGGTACAAGCAATGTCTGGGTTAATGAGTCTCACGGGTGATTCTGATGGCCCTGCCTATCGCTCCGGGATCTCGGTGTTTGACGTGATGGCCGGACTGCACACCACCATTGGCATTCTAGCTGCCCTCAACCATCGAAATCACACTGGCAAAGGCCAGCATGTGGAAGTTAGTTTGTTCGCCACCGCTCTCTCAGGAATGGTCAACCAGACTTCTGCCTATGTTGCTGGCGGCGTCATCCCGACTCGTATGGGCAATGCCCATCCCAGCCTGTTCCCTTACGAATCACTGCCGACAGCAGATCTGGACCTTATTATCGCTGCCGGAAACAATGGGCAGTTCGACAAGCTCTGTGAGATCCTCGATCTTCCTGAGTTGCCGCATGATCGGAGGTTTGCAAACACCAAGGATCGTACTCGCAATCGCGAAGCGCTGCGCCCGCTATTAGTTGAGCGGCTCCGCACGAAAACAGCCAACGAATGGTTTCGCATGTTGAGCGCCGCTGGCGTTCCGTGCGGCCCGATCAACAACGTCGAGGGAGGAATCACATTCGCACGCGAAATAGGACTCAACCCTGTTGTCAAAGTTGGCACTGGGGATGACGCCGTGCCAATGATTCGTCACCCGATTTCGTTCTCGCTGACTCCTCCACGTCACAAGCTGCCGCCTCCGGCACTCGGCCAGGATAACGAGCAGATTCGTGCCTGGCTCAGCCAGACGAGACGCATTGACGCGGAGGAACTCAAAACGCCCAGAACACAGTCAGAACCGTGATACAATGAGAGACCGAGGTTGAGCTAGAATCCGCTGGTTGCAGCCCTATGTCGAGAGGGCGAAGAACGTCGGAACGGAGAAGGGACCCATGGAATATCCAACCGGAATCGGTACCTCTGATGCCACCAGTATTCACCTGCTTGGTCACGATCTTGCAGGCGAGCTGATTGGTCACATCGGTTTTGGCGAGTTGGCCCTCTGGCTTGCCACACAGCAGCGACCGACACCGCAGCAGGTACGTGTATTCGAGGCAGTGCTTGTCTCGCTGGCCGATCATGGCTTTACCCCGACTGCAATCGCAGCCAGACTGACCTTGTATAGTGCCCCTGATGCGCTTCAGGGGGCGATGGCATCAGGTCTGCTTGGTGGTGGCTCACGCTTCCTCGGCGTTACAGAAGACACTGGCCGATTTCTCGCAGGCGTGCTAGCAAGCGTTATGGGCCAGCTTCCAGAGACAGATGAGCAATGGGATTCGCTTGCTCGCAGAGCGGTCACCGAGCAACGCGCTGCTGGCCGTTTTGTACCGGGTTTGGGTCACCCTGTACATAAGTCTGCTGACCCTCGTACTGAGGTTATCATCGCGATTGCCAATCGGGAAGGCCTGCGTGGACCACACCTGCGCCTGTTTGAAGCCATCGGACGTGTTCACCCTGAGGTTCTTGGCCGCTCGCTACCGCTCAATGGCGCCGGAGTGGCAGGTGCCGCGCTTGCTGACATCGGACTACCCCCTGAGTTGCTGCGCGGCGTAGCCCTGCTTGCGCGCGCGGCGGGGCTACTCGGTCACCTCGCTGAAGAGCTGCGTCACCCCATCGCACCCGACATCTATGCAACTATCGACCGGAACGCTGTCTACCGTCCAACCGCCAGCAACGACATCACCGAACAACGCTAGCTCAACTCATTCAACACCTGCCCTGTATGCGGGCTGTGCGTAAAGGAGGAAATTATGGCAAACCTTGTCGCTGTCCTCGCCACCACCCACCACCCATTCTTCTACCGTGCCAGCACGGCGCCGCCGGAGAGCAGGCCTGACTTTGCGGACGAGTGGGTGCGCAAGGTGCTTGCCTACCGTGAGACGCTGACCAGGGCCAAACCAGATGTCCTGGTCATGGTCGGTTCTGATCACTTCCACCAGCTTTTCTACGATAATATGCCGCAGTTCCTCATCGGCAAAGCGCCGTTCTACAATGCGAACTACTACAATGAAGAGCGCGAATTCGGGCTACCTCGCATGGTCCTCAAAGGGCACGAAGAATTCTCAGCCTATCTGCTTCGTTCCGGGCTCGATGCCGGTTTCGACTTCGCGTTTAGCAACGAACTGCGTGTCGATCACAGTATTACGTGCCCTATCATCACGACGCGCCCGCAAGCGGATCTGCCTATCGTGCCCGTCTACACGAACATCTTCGCCCCGCCACTTCCGCAGCCCTGGCGGTTCGTCGAGCTGGGGCGCACCCTGCGTCGTCTTATCGAGACCTGGCCAGGTGATCAACGCGTCGCCATCATTGGGACTGGCCATCTGTCTCTTGAACTTGGCGGGCCCCGCCAGTTTGGTCCTCATGGGCCTGACCCCGAGTTCGACCGTAAAGCCATCGCGTGGATTGCTAACGGCGACATCGAAGGCGCGTTACGGGAAGTGACGCTTGACAGTCTCTGGACGCCCGGCAATGCCACGCACGGCTTCCTCGACTTCATGCTAATGATGGGCGTCGCCGGAGAAACCAGGGCCGATTACGCCGATTCACTCGACCTGTTCCACACGATGGAAGCCTACTTCACCTGGTATCCGAAAGGAGTAGACGCATGAGCAAGTACCTCCTCAACAAGTTCCTCTTCACTATCGACCGTGATCCAGAGTTGGTTGAACGCTACCGTGAAGACCCCCGCGGCACCGTCACGTGGTGGGAAGCCGAACGAGCCAACGTCATTTTGAACCTTCCTGAGATCGAACGCAGCACGTGGCAGAAGTTTAGCGACGAAGAGCGCGAGGCGCTGGCGACGCATGACTACGTCAAGCTTTTCGAGCTTGGAGCGCACCATTTCCTGACGCTCACCCTCTTTATCGCCTTGTTCGAGCGTGACTATGAGGGTCCGCTGGGGTTCCAGCTTGAGTACGCGCAGAACCTCCAACATTGGTCGATGCCCTACCCGGACATCACCACGTAACCAGGTCTGATGAGCAGGTGAGTCCATCTGAGGGCCATAGTGCAAAACTGTGACAAGGAGAAAATAGCGTGACTGATAGACTTTTGACAACGGTTGTGGGAAGCTATCCTCAACCCGAGTGGCTCATTGACCGCAAGAATTTACGGAACCGATTACCCCCGCGCGTCCGGGCATATGAAATCTGGCGCATCCCAGAACCTCTGCTACAACAGGCCCAGGACGATGCAACCCTCCTCGCCATTCGTGATATGGAGCGTGCGGGTATTGACATTATTTCTGACGGGGAGATACGAAGGGAGAGTTACTCTAACCGCTTTGCCACAGCATTAGGCGGAATGGACCTCGATAACCCAGGGGTAGCCCTGGATCGTACAGGCCATCCCAACCCAGTGCCGCGGGTTGTTGGCCCAATTCGCCGCTTACACCCGGTTGAAGTACGCGACGTGGAGTTTCTGCGACGCAATACCAACCACCGCATCAAGATTACCGTTCCGGGTCCTTTCACTGTCACCCAGCAAGCGCAGAATGACTATTACAGCGATGAGAAATCCCTGGCATTGGATATCGCTGCAGCCATCAACCAGGAGATCAAAAGCTTGCAGGCTGCAGGCGCTGACATAGTACAAATTGATGAACCGTACCTGCAAGCGAGACCGGAGAAAGCCAGGACGTACGGGGTTGAGGTTATCAATCGGGCATTGGAAGGAATTGAAGGAACAACGGCACTACACCTCTGCTTTGGGTATGCTGCTATCGTCCATAACCGACCTCCCCAGTACTCATTCCTCTCGGAGCTGAGTGATTGTGTCGTCAGACAGATTTCGATTGAAGCGGCTCAACCAAACCTCGATCTATCAGTCCTTCGTCAGTTAGCAAATAAAACCATCATTGTAGGCGTCTTGAATCTGGGCGATATGGAGGTGGAAACATCGGAGACGGTGGCCAGGAGAATACGTTCAGCCTTGCAGTATGTAGAGCCGGAGCGCCTGATCCTGGCACCTGACTGCGGCATGAAATACCTGCCACGGGAAGTAGCCTTTGGCAAGCTAAGGGCATTAGTAGATGGAGCTAGGATAGTTCGACAGGAACTGTAAGGTTGCGGATTACCCCGATGGGGAAGACGAAAGATATATATGCGAAGAAGAAAGTCATCTACCCCAGTGTACTTTGACTAGTGCGCAGCTCGGTAGCCGCAACAGCTTCAGCGAGATTAGAGAGATTCCTTTCGGCAAACTGCTCAATGGCGGCAATCACCTCCCCAAATTCCTGCCCTTTTTCAGTCAGATGATACTCGACACGAGGCGGAATCTCCAGGAAAGCTCTCCGCTGCACGAATCCCAGCTCTTCCAGAGCTCTGAGCCGTTGGGTGAGTGTCTTCGAGCTAATATGCCCCATGAACGCTTGCAATACGTTGAAGCGTTTGGGACCGCGTAACAGGTTAATGATGATCAGCAGAACCCATGCATCGCCAATCAAACGAATGGCACGCCCCATGGGTGTGGTCGCACACGCCTCGGGCATTTCAGTTGTTTGTTCCTGATCAGATTTCTTCATAGCCCAAGTATAGCACATCGTTGTGGGAAAAGCAACTTTCTTGACAACTCTAGCTTTCTATGATACTCTTACTTTTATTAGAAAAGTTTAAGAAAGACAAGAAATAAGCACATTGCAAGGTCCTTGTCAGTACACATATGCTTGAAAGGAACATCTTTTATGACTGTCACCATGAGTATCGCGCTGCTCTTGCTCCGTCTGGGGGTTGGTCTGACGTTGGCCGGACATGGCGTGCAAAAACTCTTTGGTTGGTTCGGAGGTCCTGGACTCATCAGATTGAAACAAGGTTTCGAAAAACAAGGCTTCAGGCCTGTCTGGCCCTGGATCGTTCTGGCTATTGTGGGGGAAGTCGGCGGAGGCATCTCCGTTGCACTAGGCTTTTTAACTCCCCTTGGCGCCGCCGGTATGCTCGGTGCTATGGCTATGGCGACGTTCAAGAGTCATTGGAAAAACGGGTTCTGGTTGAACAAAGGTGGCTATGAGTATTCCTTGATGCTGCTGATCGTGAGCATCGCTATCGGCCTGATCGGACCCGGCAACTATTCACTGGATACCCTCTTTGGGATCAACCTCCCGCAAGTGATGTTGTTCTGCGTTCTCGCAGTTGCTGCTCTACTTGTCGATTGCATCGGCATCCTGAGCAGCCGTAAGGCCTCAGTTCCCACTCAGGAGAGCGTATCCAAAGCTTCATAACGACCTAAGCAATATAAAACAGAAAGCGAGGAACCATGAATGTAGAAATCAGGTCAGACGTGGCCTGCCCTTGGTGTTATATCGCTGTTACTAACATCCTCACAAGGACTTTTCTGTTATGATAACAGCAAGAATTTTTCTCTGTCTTCTAAGCGTTGACCAACCTGTTCGTTTGCTTACAAGTATTTCATACACCCCAGATTGACCCACCCGGTTCCAATGCACAAGTGCTCGCTCGTAGTTTGGAACTCTAGTGGTAAGTTCTTTACCAGCGCCTCCCAAACTGAACCAGATCTTAACTATCTCTTTACCGGGTTGCCATCCCTACCATCTACTATCATAGAGATCATGGTCAATATATGACCTATGCCTACCAATCACAGATTGTTTCTTCGTCTGGAAAGGAGGTACATACCCCGCTCAACAGCCTCGACTCGCTTGCGCTTGCGTGGCCAAACATAGACCACTATCTATGGATGTATATCAAACTGCCTCAACCGTGGCTGGCCCAGTGGAGACCCTTGAACTCGGTTCTGCATGGAAATACGCAGCCCTCCTTGGTATCCGCTGGAGTTCTGGTTTCGGAGAGGTTTTATGTTATTTTTCTAGGAGAAAGTTATGTTATTCTCTTTTTTACAATCGCCAGTGCGCCGCTTCGCGCTGTTGGCGCTCGTCGCGGCGACGATCATCGTAGCGGTCTCCGTACCAGCGGCGATAAGAAGACCAGCCACCACCGCACTGGCGGCTCCGTCAGCGTCGTCCAGCCAACCCAACTTCGGCCAGAGCGTCTACATCTTCAATCCCACCATGTCGCAGAGTGATATCCAGTCGACGGTCGACGCGGTGGCAAACCAACAGGTCTCCAACCAGTTCGGAACTCAGCGCTATGCGTTGCTGTTTGAGCCTGGCACATATGGATCCAGTACCAACCCCCTCAACTTTCAGGTCGGCTACTACACCACCGTGGCGGGCCTCGGCCTCTCCCCGAACGACGTCGTCATCAACGGGTCCATCTACGTACGCAACCAGTGCTTCAGCGGCAGTTGCACCGCGCTCGTGAACTTCTGGCGATCGTTGTCGAACCTGACCATCAACGTGACCACCCCAAACTTCGGCTGCTACAACGGCGAATTCTGGGCAGTGTCGCAGGCCGCACCGATGCGTCGGGTCCACATCAACGGGTTTGCCACGCTTATGGACTATTGCACCGGTCCGTCATTTGCGAGTGGCGGCTTCATCGCCGATTCAGAGTTCGACGGCAGCACCGTGGTCAACGGCTCGCAGCAGCAGTGGCTGGTCAGGAACAGTAAGCTCGATGGCTGGTCCAACGGCGTCTGGAACCAGGTGTTCTCAGGCGTCGTGGGTGCGCCCGCCCAGTGTTTCCCCGCTCAGGCGTCATGCGGTGGCCCGTACACGACGCTCGCGACCAGCCCGGTGACACGAGAGGCACCATACCTGTACATGGACTCCGCTGGGCACTACAACGTCTTCGTGCCCTCGGTGCAGCGCAACTCCGTGGGTACGACATGGGCCAACGGCGCGACGCCCGGCTCGTCCATCCCAATCGAGAAGTTCTTCATTGCCCAGCCGGCGGACTCCGCAGCGACGATCAATCAAGCATTAGGTACCGGCAAGAATCTCATCCTGACCCCGGGCATCTATCAACTGGACCAGAGCATCGAGGTCACACGTCCTGATACCGTGGTGCTCGGTCTCGGTTTCCCGACTCTGATCCCTGGAAACGGAATCGTGTCAATGACAGTCGCCAATGCGAATGGGATCATGATCTCGGGAATGATATTCGACGCGGGCACAACGAACTCTCCAGTGCTACTGCAGGTCGGAAGCAGCCATGCGCGCAGTGACAATGTAGCCTCCGACCCGACGGCTCTTCATGATGTGTTCTTCCGTATCGGCGGCGCGGAGCCGGGCAGCGCGACGAGCAGTCTGGTCGTCAACAGCAAAAACGTCATCCTTGATGACATCTGGGCGTGGCGGGCCGACCACGGCAACGGTGTGGGTTGGAACACCAACACTGCCGGCACCGGCGTCATTATCAACGGTGACAACGTGACCGCGTATGGCCTTTTCGTCGAGCACTACCAGAAGTACGAGGTGATCTGGAACGGCAATGGCGGCACGGACATCTTCTTCCAGAACGAGATGCCCTACGACCCGCCCAGCCAGTCGGCGTGGATGGAGGCTCCCGGTGTCGACGGCTGGGCGGCCTTCAAGGTTGCTAGCACTGTGACCAGCTTCAGCGGATACGGTATGGGCAGCTACAGCTTCTTCAATCAGGGCGTGAACATCTATGCCGCGCAGGCGTTTGAGGTCCCCGTCACCCTCCCGGCGTCAAGCCTGCATGATTTGCTTACGATCTTCCTCTCCACGGCCGGGTTCGGTGGCATCCTGCACGTGGTCAACGACACAGGCGGGTCGTCGACCATCGCCAATCCGGATGTCCCGGTCACCGTGGTGAGCTACCCGTAACGGCTTGAGATCGTCTGATCACGGGCCATCAAGCTCCGTCTCTCCAGGCGGGGCTTGATGAGCCCTCGCAGCAGCTGGTTCATCCCAGTGTCTTAAGAAGATGGCGACGTTTGGCAAAGATCTGATTGGGCGCTTTCCATGCCAGAAGGAGGGGTGTTGGACTTCTGGTCCATAGTAGGGCAGACGCGACTGCCGGCTTTGTAACTTCAGCATTTTTGGATGCTTGAGAAGCTGAATGGCGTATTTACGCACATAGCTGGTGATGGCAACGAATTCGTCCAGCATGCGGGTTTTGCATGACCGAGATGCCCCTTGATAGCGGGGAGCCATCTGTTGAACCAATTCCCACCTCGATTGAGAGTTCAATGCTGATCTCACTGCATCCTCCTTTGTGCAAGTATTGAGGTGACATTTCTGGTGAGGCAGTCCACCATCGCTTGCCTCATGAGAAACATCTTACTCTACGTGTGGGTCCTCTCCGATGGATGATTTCCAGAAAAATGAGGCCAGTTCTGTGTGGTTTTCTAAGGAGATGGCTTCGGGAGAGCAAACCGCCGGGTAAGATTTCTGGTGGAGCAATGCACATCTGCGGCAGATAGTCGCTTACATTTTGAGGCAGATGGTTATGGATCATATGCACTGGAAAGAGTATACGCGCCACCTTCTCGAATGGCAAGGGAGGCAGATGGTCAACCACGCAGGAACGAAGCGCTGCCCTTCGCTCTCATGCTCTGTGGCAGCTTTTGGAAATCCTTCACATCCCAAAGCTTGGCGCATTGCCT
>WNGR01003206.1_pt1 | contig 17874 bp, 16 predicted proteins | sample 5407581 | NCBI WGS metagenome assembly WNGR01 (sample SAMN13153383, study PRJNA577476) | soil metagenome | isolation source: 80 cm soil or saprolite under Garry oak tree replicate 2 | place: USA:California | collected 2016-06-15 | reverse complement strand
CGGAGGTGCGCCACCGGAACGGGTGCTGGTTCATGGTGGAGGAGGTCCTGTGCGGCCGGGAAAGGGATTGCTGGCGGATGCGGGTGTGGGGGCCCTTGCCCGGCAACCCGGGAGAACGCGGGACATTCGTCATGACCGCCCGGGGCACCGGGGACTCGGTGTGGTGGGAGATCGCTCCGGGACCGCAGGAGTGCGAGTGCGGTGAGGAGGGTCAGCCGGGCTAGCCGTCCATCGCGTCCAGGTACTCCCACGCTGGCCCGAACAGGTCCGGCGCGAGCGCGTCAAGCTCCCCATGCCGCACCATCGCGCCTCGGCGACCTCTCCGGGGCTGGTCACGCGCGCCTGGCCGGAGACTGCCTCGCAAGCCACGCAGACCATCCCGCCGGCCGTGGCTGGATGCACCCGGGGACCGCCGGGCCATCTTTGTCACCAGCGCCGTTGACGTCACGGCGCATCTGCCACCCGCCCTGCTGTAGGCGCGGACACCAACTCCCGTCTGGTGCTGTCGCTCCGGTCTGTCTGGGCTAGGGCCAAGCTGCTTGTTGTTCAGGCGGGGTCATTCCCGGCGTGGGGCCGGTGCACAGGGTGGGTCTGAGCCGAGTTGGCCGGAGCTGGGTTCGCGGGTTCCGCCCTGGCGGTGCGGGGTCCGGGCTGGTCGCCGAAGGTGGCAGTGGGACTGCGGGCTTTCCCTTCCCGGCTTGGTCAGCTTGCGCCGCTTCGTCGGGTCCCGCAACCGACCTCTCGCTGCGCTCGCTCCAGTCGGGCACAGATCTTTTTCGGGCGCGGGCGGTTTCTTTTCTGTCGGTGCCGGCTTCGCCGGCACTGTTGTTTTGCCCGCTGGAAAACATCTTGCCCGCCTGGGCCGGCCGGTGGTGCGGGCCCCTCCTGCGCAGCGCGGCCACCTGACCGCCGGGAAGGACCCCACAGTCCCAGGACCGCCACCAGGGCGGCCAGTTCCTCCCGGCCACGCCCACAGGGAGGCACCACGATGAACCCGATCTCCATCACCGTCACCGGCCGCCTCGGCGACGACCCCCGCACCTTCACTACCCGAGACGGCACCGACGGCGTGGAACTGCGCCTAGCCCTGGATCTGCCCGCGCGCACTCCCGGCGGCGAGGGCCCCACCCGCTGGGTCAAGGTCACCGCCTTCGGGCTCCTTGCCACCCGCACCGCCGAGTCGGTCCACAAGGGCGACCGCATCACCGTCCTGGCCGACGACCTGCTGGCCGAAGCCTGGACCGCCACCGCCAGCGGCGAACCGCGCGCCCGGGTCGCTCTGCGAGCGAGGGAGATCGCCGCGTCGATGGCTTTCGACACGGTCCGCACCGGTTACGCCGACCGCAAGGCTGCCCGTGCCGCCGCTGCCAAGGGCGAGCCCACCGACCTGCCCGCCGACGAGCAGGCCAACCTCCGGGTCCTCCGCGGGGTCACCACCACCTCCTGATCCACCTACCGGGCGGGGGCGGGCATCGAGCCCGCCCCCGCTTCGCCTGCCCCGCTGCATGCGTTATGTGAAAGGAATTCCGATGAATACCTCACCGGACCGGCCGCCGTTGCGGGCCGCCTCCCCGGCCGCCGTTCTTGCCGTCATCCCATACATGCTCGGGTTCACCCCCGAGGCCAGCCTGGTCGTTGTCGGCGCTAGCCACCCTTCGGGGCGGCTGGAGTTCGCGCTGCGCTACGACCTGCCCGACCCACCGGACCGGGCACTGTCCGCCGAGATCGCCGCGCACGCCACCGCCGTCATGGCCGCCCACCGCACGACCCGCGCCGTTGTCGCCGGTTATGGCCCGGGCGCGCTCGTCACGCCGGTCGCTGACGCCCTGCGGCAGGCCGCCGCCGGAACTGGGCTGGAGTTACACGACGTTCTGCGCGTGGAAGACGGCCGGTACTGGTCCTACTTGTGCCACGACCCGTCGTGCTGCCCGGTCGGGGGCGTCGCGTTCGACGCGGCCAACCACCCGATCGCCAGCGCCCTGGCCGCCACCGGCTCACGGGTGCTCCCAAAGCGGACCGCACTCGAAGCGACAATCGCCCCTGTCACCGGCGCGCAGGCCGACGTTATGCGGGAGGCGACACGTCGGGCCGAACGTGCCGCGTCCCGGCTGGTCCGCACACGCGGCGAGGGCGGGCTGGACGGGCCGGGCCTGGCGGCGGTGCGGGCAGCGATTCAGGTCTACCGCGACGGCGGCTCGATCACCCCCGCGACCGGGCACGCGTGGCTTGCCCTGGTCCTTACACGCCTGCGGATCCGCGACGACGCCTGGGCGCGGATGGACCCCGCCCAGTGCGACGCACACGGCCGCTTGTGGAGCGACCTGGTTCGTCGTGCTCAGCCCGGGTATGTCGCGGCGCCCGCGTCCCTGCTGGCGGTCGCCTCGTGGCAGCGCGGCGACGGGGCGCTCGCGAACATCGCGCTCGACCGGGCACTGGCCGACTCCCCTGGCTACTCCATGGCTTTGCTGCTCAAGGAAGCCCTGTACGCCGGAGCGCCGCCGTCGATGGCAGTGCCACCGATGACGCCCGAGCAGGTTGCCGCCAGCTACGCCAACCCCGGGTCCGGCGATCGCGGCGAGTCCGGCAGCGGTCGGGACCCGGCTGCCGAGACCGCCGACGGCGGCTGACCTTCCCATTCGACGTGCGCGGGCTGGACCCGGCCCGCGCACGGCTACGTCCTCCCCCCGCGCAACGAAGGGACTGCCTTCCATGACGAACGAGAACACGCTGCTGAACCGCGTCCGTAAGCTGCTCGCCAAAGCCGAAGCCGCCGGAGTGACACCGGCCGAAGCGCAGGCGCTCACCGCCAAAGCCGCCGAACTCATGGCCCGCTACGGCATCGACCGGGCGCTGCTCGCCGCCGCGCAGCCGGACACCGACCGCCCGGCCGACAAGGTCATTGAGGTCGCCAACCCCTGGGCGCGGGTTCAGGCGCACCTGTTGTGCCAGGTCGCCTCGGCGCTGCGCTGCCAGTGCGTCATGCTTCCCCGCACCGGGCCCGGCACCCGCATCCACCTGTTCGGGTTCGGATCCGACATCGAGCGCACCGAGGTCTTGTACACCTCGCTACTCGTGCAGATGTGGCAGGGCTTGGCGGTTGCGCAGGTGCCCGCGTGGACCAGGAGTCCGCGGGCGTGGCGGCGGAGCTGGCTGCTCGGTTTCGTGAGCGCCATCACCTCTCGCGTCCACGCCGCCGAGCAGCGGGCCGCCGCCGCGGCGGAAGCGCCGACGGATGCGTCACCGTCAGGTGCGGCGCTTGTGCTCGCCGACCGTAAGCAGATCATCGGCCGCGCTGTCGCGCGGGCCTACCCTGCCACCCGGAAGTCACGGGTGACCTACACCGGCAGCGGCTACCGCGCCGGGTACGCCAAGGGCGAGCAAGCCGACCTCGGCGGCCCACGCCTCCACGGCGCGGCCCCTCGCGCCCTGGGTGAGGTCGGCCGCTAATTCTGGCCGATGTGGCCCCTGTTCGACTGCGCCGCTTGTGGTTAAGCCAAGGCGGGCGCCCGTTCCGCGGTCAGTGGGTGCCGGGAGACGGCGCCGGTCGGCACTCGCGTGAACAGTACCCACCGACCCTCGGCCCGTGACGCGTAGCTGTCCCCTGATCTCACGGACCTAAGCGGGGTACCACTGCGGTGCTGCCGTCCCATGCCCCCGGTGCCGCGCCGTTGGTCCCCGGTGGCGGGGTCCGGCGTGTCCTGGCTTCTCCAGTCTCGCAGGCGCGGTCGTGAGCGCAACCGGCCTTTCGCTGCGCTCACCCCGGATGGTCAAGATCTTTTTCCGGGACGCGGGCCTCTTGGGTGCCGGCTTCGCCGGCGCTGTCTTTCTTTGCCCGCTGAAAAATATCTTGCCCGCCCGGGGCCTGCCGGTTGCGCTCCCGCCCTATTACGCCTGCGTGCCTTCCGGCGCCAGAACACACCGAACCAGGACCCCGCCACCAGGGACCACCACCCGAAGGGAGCACGCCATGGACGCCACCACCTCCCCCTCCGACACCATCACCTGCGCCAAGCCCGGCTGCGGCACCCTCACCACCCTCGCCGACTCCACCTACATCGACGGCCTCGGACAGGTTTGCCCGAGCTGCACCACTCCCCTCCCCGAGGGACTGGAAGACCTCGACCCGCCGTTCTGACCGTCACGCCTACGGCGCTCACCGGGCAGCCCCGGCGCCCGGTGAGCGCAGCTTGCGCTTCGCGCGAGGCTCGGCATACTCTCCATCGCCTGGCAACGGGTGTCACGGCCTGGGGCCCTTGTTCAGTCGGCTCCCGTGCGCTCGGTGTCAGGCGTGACGTACCAGCCCTTACCGGGCACCCGCCTGATCAGCCCTTCGTCGGCGAGCACGTGGATGGCTTTACCCGCCGTTGCCCTCGCGATGCCGTAGGTCTCACACAGCGTGCGCACCGACGGAATCGGGCGCCTTGGCTGGATCTTCCCGGACGTGATCTGGTCACGCAGGATGCCCGCGACCTGCTGGTAGACGGGTTCGTCCCATTCCCGGTCTATGACCATGGGTGGACGGTAGCTGGCTGGTATCCCGCCAGCGTCACCCACCGTTGCCCATGGTGTTACCATGTATATAGGGTAGATGTGAGTAGGACACCATGACTGACCTGCGGTTACCTAAACCGCGGGAAGCCCGGCCCAGCAATGTGACCGCCCCCAGGACGGCAGAGGAGGCCACGATCGTGACCGTCACATTCCAGGCATCGACCACGGAGGAACAGCTCCGCCGAATCGATGGACTCGACCTGGAGCCTATCGTCTACAAGCTCACGCACCCCGACCCCGGAGAGAGAGCGCTGAGCCTGGCCGAGGCGGACCAGGACATCGCACTGTACCGGTGCTTTCTGAAGCTGTGTGTGCTTCACCCAGGCGCGACGATCGTGCCGACCAGGCAACTCGACCGCGTGTGGCACACCCACATGCTGGACACCGCCAAGTACCGCGCCGACTGTGACCACGTTTTGGGCCACTTCATGGATCACTTCCCCTATGCCGGACTCCGTGGCGAAGACGACCGACGCGCCTGGCGCGACGACTTCGCCCAGACCCGCCGACTGTTCAGGGAGCACTTCGGCGCCGACATCGGCGCCCAGCCCGCAGCCAGCGCCTGCAGAAACCACGGCGACGGCTCGGACTGCTGCGTCGGATGCGTCAAGCCCTCGCCGGCCGGGACCCGCCCGCGTCCGGAGCGGGGCCGCCGGGCTGGCTGAGTAGCGGGCCTGGCAGGCGATACCGGCCCGGTAAGGGGGAGGTCTAGGTGGAGGAGGCAGGGCTGCCGCTCGCAGACCTGCTGCGTCTGGCGGAGTGGAGTCCGCGGCAGCTGGTGACCGCGATCAACTCACGGCTTTCGAGCCAGGGCAGGGAGCGGCTGCGGCTCGACCCGACCGCTGGCTACTCATGGGTTCGGCGCGGCTTCCGGCCTCGTCCGCCGATCCCGGACGTCGCAGCTGCGGTGCTGACCGAACGTCTTGGCTACACGGTGACAGTGGCCCAGTTGTGGCCAGGACGGCCAGGACCCGCCGCGCCCGTGCGCAGCGCCGCAGATGAGCTCGAAAGCGTCGCCGGTATTGACGCCTTAGTCCGCGAACTGGGCCAGCTCGGCACGACTGCTATCACTCCGCAGAGCCCGATCGTTGAGGCCACCGGGGCCGACCTGGCCGCCGCCGTACTGGACCAGTTGCGCGGCCCCCTGTCCGTGGCGCGCAACCGCCCTGGCCACGAGGACGTCCTGTCCGAGCAGGTGGACCTGATCTCCGCGCACGTCGCCGCGTTGCGGCGGCTGGACGACCGCCACGGCGGCGGGGCACTGAGCCTCCGGTATGTCACGGCGGAACTGAGAAGCGTCGTCGATCTCGTGGAGTACGCCAGCTACGGGCCCCAGACCGGCAAGCGGCTGCTCACGAGCGTCGCCGATCTGGCGCAGCTGCTCGGCTGGATGAACTTCGATTCTGGCCGCTACGGCGCCGCCGAACGATATCTGCTGCTGAGCCTTGGCGTCTGCCGGGCGTTGGGCATATCGGGCCGGGCCGCCAACGTGATCGGCATGCTCAGCTATGTGTCGGCGTTCGCGGGTCACGGTCCGGAGGCCATTCGGCTCGCCGAGGCAGCCCCGCGCGAGTGCGGCACGAGCGATCCGATCCTCCGAGTGAGGCTGCTGGGACGGGAAGCCACGGCGGCAGCAGCGGACGGCGACCTGGCGCGCTTCCGCCGTCAGTCTGAGGAAGCCGCCACCTTGCTCCAGCGTCACGCCACCCGTGACGCGCCCTCGTTTCTGTATTACCTGACACCCGAGCAGCTCGCGGCTGAGGCTGGGCAGGCTCTGGTCGTGCTTGCCGAGCGCACCACGGCGAGCCGAGGCCGACTGCTGTCCGAGGCGATCGAAACGCTCAGCGGAGCCCTCACCACGATGGCCGCACCCAATCCCTCGGGTGCCACGCTCGCCTATCCCCGCTCCGCACTCTTGCACACCACCTTCCTGGCACGTGCCTGCATTCTCAACGGTGACCTGGATCAAGCCGTGACCGCCATGCGTAGGGGGGTCGGCTTGCTGGCGCACGTACAGTCGCCCCGCGGCCGCAGCTACCTACACGGGCTGCGGTCGGCTCTCGCCAGGCGGTCTCGCTCACCCCTCGTGCGCGAGTTCCTTGACGAGTTCGATGAGGCATCATCGCTGTGTGACGACCACCCCCCGCGACCCGGCCGTCTTCAGCCCCGGCGCTAACCGGATCGAGATTGCCCAACGCTCGCCTGCCCACCCGCACGCGTCCCGGTTGCTACAGGCGTTCCACCACGAGCAGGTCAGCCGGTACGGATTCGCTGACCCGGTCGAGTTGAGTTCCTGCGAGTACGCGGCACCCCAGGGTGTGTTCGCCGTCGTGTACCACGGCGGTGTCCCGACCGGTTGCGGAGGCTACAGGTGGCTCGACCGGTCGGCCCACACCGTCGAGATCAAGAAGATCTATATCGTTCCGGAGTCGCGTGGGCTGGGCACCGGGCGGACACTGCTTGCCTGGCTCGAGAAAGACGCCGTTGCGGCAGGGGCCCGCCGCGCCATCTTGGAGACCGGTGTCCGCAACGCGGCGGCCATGAACCTCTTCGCCAGGGCCGGTTACCAGCCGGTGGACACCTACGTTAAGGGCCGCGATCCGGCCATCAACCGCGCCTTCGCCCGATCGCTGATCAGTCCGGGCTAGATCCGCTCGCGGCGCATCGCACGTTCACACAATTCACGGGTGCCTCGTTCATGTTCCCGCAGTTCACGGCCGGTTGCCGTTCCGTAGGCAGGCAGACGCTGGTCGACTGGTTGCGCCGGAATGCGGCAGAACGGCTAGCGCGTACCGCCCTCCCGCTCCCGGCCCGCCACTCCACGAGGCGGATCACCTGGCACGTACCGCAAGGACGGGACCGTTGGCGTCGCGCTGCGCGGCGTCAGCCCTGTCTCACATGCACGGAGGAAGCCTGCATATGGGAAGCAACACTGCCGCCAGGCATCCGGACCGCCGAGATGGCGACGCCAGCACGCGCCCGGCAAAGCCAACGGGAGCCGCTGCGAAGGTTCTCAGATGGCGGCAAGTGTTCAAGGGAGAGGAGAGCCAGCTTGGCGTGCTGCGGCGCTGGCTCGCCACGCTACTGCCTGAATGCCCGGCGCGCGACGACGTGATCAGCGTCGCAACCGAACTCGGGAGCAACGCCCTCCGGCACACCGCTAGCGGCCGCGGTGGCCGGTTCGGCGTGGAGATCACCTGGGATCGATCCGCCGTGCGGGTTGCGGTCGCCGATGCTGGCGGCCCCGCCGAGCCACGCGTGATCGAGGACCCGGCCGCAGAGGACGGTCGTGGTTTGCTGCTCGTGCGCGGCCTGTCGGTTCGCACGGGGGTGGTTGGGGACCACCGGGGTCGGCTCATCTGGGCGGACATTCCCTGGGTCGGCGCGCCCGAGGTCGGAGCGGCGTCGCCGGACCCCTACGAGGCCTCGATTCGCGACGGCGAGGCCGTGCTGGCCCGCCGCTTTGCGGGCGTGTACGCCTGGTTTGGCCGTTACACGTTGGCGTGGTGGGCGCTGGCGGGTACTGACGTGCTGGTGACCGCGTCGTCAGCACGGGAGCTGGCCGGGCTGCTATACCGGCTGCAGAACCCCTCGCCGCCACCCCGGTCTGCCGCAGCCCCGCAAACTCACCCGCACACCGTCGAGCAGGCGGAAGCACGGCGGGAGGGGAGGCACGGTGCCATGTGCGGCGCGCTGAGCCGGGCCGCCACGCGCGTCCCGGCCCCGCCGTCAGCCCGGCTGGCTCGCACGCGTCCCCTCACCGGGATCCTGGCCGGGGGCGGGTGCTGAGTGTGCGCCCAGTGGACTCCCAGGCGGAACCCGGCGTGGCCCTCCCGGCCGCGATTGGGGCGAGCGAGTGCCCGCGTAAGGCCCGCCGTGACGCGGCGACGATACGGCGGCTGCGGGTGCGGGCGGGGGCGCTGTTCAGCGAGGGCATGCGGCAGGCTGAGGTCGCTGCCGCGCTCGGTGAGGCGCGGGCGACGGTGTGGCGGTGGCACCAGATCTGGTCCACTCGGGGCATGGCGGGGCTGGCTGCGCCCCGGCGGTCCGGTTCGCGTGTCAAGCTGACCGCTGCGCAGTTGGCGGCGGTCGATGCCGCGCTTTCGGCAGGGCCGGTCGCGAATGGGTTCGCGGTGGCCACGTGGTCGCTGGACCGGGTTGCGGGGGTGATCGAAGCTGTGACTGGGGCCCGGTGCTCGCGGGACACCACCCGGCTGGTTCTGCGCGAGCGGCTCGGCTGGGAACCCCAAGCAACCTGGGTCAAAACCAGCCCACCAGGCGGGCTCCCACCCGGCGGCGACAGCGAAATAACCGCCGCGCAGACCAATGATAACGGCGGCCACGCGCACACCATCGTGGCCGCCGCCCCGCCCACTGCCGGTCCGATCCGGGCCGATGCCCGGTCGCCTGTCTGACGGCGGTGCTCTCACCGCGGGTCTTCCATCGCATCCGGGAAGCGCGGCCCGACCCGCAAACGGTTGGCGACGTGGTCGCCCTGTATCTGGATCAGCGGCTGGACCAGGTCCGCCACCTCGGCGCCCAAGGAATCGCCCAGATCGACGCGGCGCTCATCAGCGCCGGGCTGCTCCACGCCCACACCCCGAAGCCGTGATCAGCAGCGCTGGTGCCGCCGCCCGGGAGCGCTGACCACATGCGCTCTCGTCGCCTCGCCGGGCCCGGTTGAGCCAGCAACGCCGCAGTTCGCCTGTGGACGGACTGCACACGGCTTGCCCGAGCGCACATCAAGATGACCAGCAAGGACACTCAATTCTTTAGACACTTACCACATGCACGATTAAAAGCATAGAGTTGCTACTGGCATATCGTCATGAATGCAATTTGCTTTTCAAAGCCGCACACCGTTGCATTACAATGATGATGGCCGGTCGGGGCCCTTTTCGGTAACGGTTGGAACGGGTGGGCGATGCTGACGATATCCAGCGGTTATGACCCTGGGTACCTGACGCGGTCCGTCGCGGCCGGGAGGGAGAACTACTACCTGTCGGCGGTGGCCGAGCACGGCGAGCCGCCGGGCATCTGGACCGGACTGGGGTGCCCGGAGCTGAGCCTGCCGGTCGGCTCAGAGGTCCACAACAAGGTCATGGAGCGGCTCTACGGGTCGTTCATCGACCCTCGGGACCCGCAGGGCAGGGCCACGCTGGGACGGGCACCGAGCACGTTCGCTGCCAACAGCGACAAGGTTGCGGCGCTCATCCGCGAGTTGCTGGCGGCCGAGCCGGATGCCACGCCGGAGCGCCGCGACGAGATCATCATGCGGGCACTGAAGGAGCAGCGCGCGGCCGTGTACTTCTTCGACGCGACGTTTTCTGTGCCCAAGTCAGTCAGCCTCCTCCACGCGTCGTTCCAGGTCAGGGCGCAGCAGGCCCATGACGCGGGCCGGGCCGGGGAGGCGGAGCAGTGGGATGCGCGGGCTCAGGCGGTGTGGGACGCGATCATGGCCGCCAATCGGGCGATGCTGGAGTACCTGCAGCGGGAGGCGGGCTACAGCCGGGCCGGGTACCACTCGAAAGGCTCGGGGCGGTTCGCCGACGCCCACGAGTGGGTGATCGCGTCCTTCCCGCAGCACACCAGCCGCGACAACGATCCGCAGTTGCACGTGCACAACGCCATCTTGAACCGGGTGCTGCGCGATGACCCGCTGGCGTCGCGGCCCGGCGACCGGCGTGCCTGGCGCACGCTGGACGGTGTGGCGCTGTACGCGGCGAAACCGGCCGCGGGCGCGATCGCAGAGTGCACGCTCGCCGAATGTCTTTCTGACCGTGTTGGTGTGCGGGCGGTCGCGCGAGCAGATGGGAACGGGTGGGAAATCGACGGCGTCTCCGAGGCGGTGCGGGATCAATTCTCGTCGCGCCGGCGCGCGATCGAGCCGCGCGTCCAGGAGCTGATCGAGGAATACGAGCGAAAGCACGGCAAGGCGCCGGCCGCGCGCGCCCTGTGGTCGATGGCGCAATTCGTTACCCTCGATTCGCGCCAGCCGAAGGCGCATTCCGCGCCGTCCCGGGAGACGCTCCTGGTGCGATGGGAGGCGCAATCGCGCCGCGCCGAAACCCAGGCGCTCAGCGACATTCCGGAAGCCGCGCTGGGCCGGGGCGACGTCGGCGCTGAGGCGCGCCCGCCGTCCGGCGCGGAGGTGGAGCGGATACTGACCGTCGCGGTCGCCGACGCGCAGCGGTGCAAGGCGACGTTCACCCGGTACGAGCTGACCCGGATGGTCAACCGCTATCTGCCGGACTTCCTGGGCGGTCTGTCGGGCGAGCAGGTGACGCGGCTGCTTGAGGAACTGGCCAGCGAGGCGCTGCGGCCGGGCGGCTCGGCGGAGACTGTCCTGCTGACCGCGCCGGAGATGGTTCCGGTTCCGTCGGCGTACCGGCGCGCGGACGAGCCTGTGGCGCAGGCACGGCGCGGAGGTCTACACGACGCGCGGCCAGCTTGACACCGAGGCGCGCCTGCTGCGCGCGGCGGCGCAGACCGGCGCGCCGAGGGTTGAGCCGGATCGCGCCGCCACGGCGCTCGGCACGGACCGGGCGCGCGTCGAGGCGCGGCTGTGGCGCGAGCACGCGCATTCGGGCGCGGACGATGCGCCGGGTGGCGCGGGCGATGCGGCTGGCGGCGTGGATTCTCCGCTCAGCAGCGCGGGGCTGACCGACGACCAGGCGCAGGCAGCGTACGGGGTGCTCACCTCGGGCCGGGCCATCGACATCTTGGTCGGGCCCGCCGGGACCGGGAAAACACGGACAGTCGCCAGGATCGCCGAGGCTTGGCGGGGAGCCGGCGTCGGGCGGGTCGTCGGGCTGGCCACGTCCACGAACGCCGCCCACGCGCTGGCCGCCGAGGGGCTGACCGAGAGCCACAACCTCGCGAGGTTCCTGGGCCGGGTCAAGGACAGCGACCTTGGCCGGGGGCACCTGCCCGTCCGGCCAGGCGATCTTCTGGTCGTGGACGAGGCGTCGATGGTGCCGACCAGCGACCTGGCAGCGGTCGAGGCCATCGCGACCAGGTGGGGGGCGAAGATTCTGCTGACCGGCGACACCGAGCAACTGTCCGCGCCGGAGACCGGCGGGGCGATGCGACTCCTCGCCGATGAGCACGGCTACTACCAGTTGCGCACCGTGCAGCGTTTTGAGCAGGAATGGGAGCGCGAGGCGTCGCTGCGGCTGCGCGACGGCGACTCCGACGTACTCGCCGAGTACGACCAGCGCGGCCGCATCCTCGACGGCACCCGCGAACAGATGTCGGACGCCGCCTACCTGCGGTGGCTATCCGACCACCTCAGCGGCAAGTCGTCAGTCCTGCTGGCCACTACCAACGCTCAGGCCGCCGAGCTGGCCCGCCGGGCGCGGGACGAACTCGCCGCGCTCGGCCTTGTCGCCGCCGACGACCTCGCCGAACTCGCGGATGGCAACGTCGCCGGCGTCGGCGACCTCATCGTGGCTCGCAAGAACGCACGGATCGAAGCCGGGGAAGCCCGGCGGACGCTGGCCAACCGCGACGTGCTCCGCATCGACGCCTGGGACGAGATCGGAGAGGAGCGGGTCGCGCTGGTCCGGCGGGTTGCCGGGCCGGATCCGCTCACCGGGGAGGTGGTGTGGTCGGCCACGTTCGAGTTGCCCGAGGACTACATCGAACGTCACGCCGACCTCGCGTACGCGGGGAACGTGCACGTCGCGCAGGGGCGGACGGTCGAAACGAGCCACCTGGTCGTGGACGAGACGGCCGGGCGGGAATCGCTGTACGTCGGCGTGAGCCGGGGCCGCGAGCGGAACACGGCCTACGTCGTGACCGAACGCGTCCACGCCGCCGACCTATCGGCCGAACCCCGGCCAGCGCCGGAGATTGAGGACCCAGTCGCAGCCGATGATCGGGCGCCGCGCCCGCACCGGCACGCCGTTCTCGCTGATGTGCTGGAGCGGGTGCAAGCCGACCAGGCGGCTACCGAGACCATGCGGCAGGAGCTTGACCGGGCCGCCGGCCTGGCCACGCTGGCGCCGATGTGGGCGGACGTGACCCGCACTCATGCGGTGCGGCAGTACGAGGGCGCAATCCGGTCCTTGCTGGTGGCGGATGAATGGCGACGTTACGAGCAGGACGCGGAACGGGGAACGCTGACACGTCTGCTACGCTCCGCCGAACTCGCCGGGCACGACGTCGACCACGTGCTGCGCCGCTCGATCGAAGGGCGGGACTTCGCCGGCGCGCGCAGCATCGCCGCGGTCCTGCATGGGCGCGTCCGGCGGATCGTGGGAACGCCCGAGCCCCGGGCGAGCGATGGTTACGCGGAGCGGACTCCGGCGATCCAGGACCCGGTTGCGGATCGGTTCGCGCGTGACCTCGCGGCCGCGATGGATGAGCGGGTGTCGCTGCTGGGGAACCGGATCGCGGCGGATCGGCCGGTGTGGGCGCTGCGGTATCTCGGAGAGGTGCCCGCAGACCCGATCGAACGTGCGGACTGGGTCAGGCGTGCTGGGGCGGCGGCCGCCTACCGGGAGGAACGCGGGTACACCCACGAGACCGAGGCCATCGGTCCCGCACCGGAACGCGCTTCCCCCGAGCAGCGGGCAAGTTGGCGGGCGGCCTATGTCGCGCTGCGGCTACCAGATGCGGGCCAGGAGGTTGCGGCCGCCACCGACGGCGAGTTGTGGGCGCGGCGGGCCGCCTACGCGCGGGAGACCGCGTGGGCGCCGCCGTACGTGGCCAGTGAACTGCGGGAAGCACACATCGCTGAGGACACCAACCGCGCCGATGCCGTGCGTGCGTGGCACCGAGCAGACGCTGCTGTTGACGAGGCCGAGCGAACGCAGGTGCGCCAGGAGGCCGAACAGTGCAGCGCGCTGGCGCAGGAGGTCGGCGCCTACCGCGAGGCCCTGACGGAAGTGGCGGATGCCCGTCGGCGGTGGCACGCCGCCACGGAGTTGAGCCGGCAGGAGGCGCTCATGGCCGACACCGAACTTCGCCGCAGGCATCCCGACGTTGAGTTGCCGCCGCTGCATGCCGACGGCGAGCCGGAGGCTGGCGACACGGCACGGCCAGCCACCGACCAAGCCGGTCTGGACACCGGATCCGGTTCGGATCGGTCGAGCACGGTTCGCCTCGACGTGAAGGCCGCCGTGGAAGCGGCGCGAAAGGCAGAAAGGATCATCGCAGAACGGCAGCGGCGGGCTGACCGCGATCCCGAGCTCGACAGCGACAACGTCATGCGACAACGCGAGATGGAGGCGGAAGGGGAGGCTTTGGAGCGCCGCAGCGCCGTCAGGCAAGAGCCAGCGCCGAGCCGCCACATGTCCGCCGAACTCGATGAGCTGGAACTTGAGGCGGGTCAATGACCGCGGCTACCGTGAGACACGTGGGCGACGGCCAGACTGACGATGAGGCCCCGCCGCGCGGCACCGCGATCGTGCGGCCACTACGCCACGTCCGCGCCGGGCGGGAACACCACGCGCGCCGATTCACGGATCCCGCCCAGGTCGCTGCGTCACGTTCAGCTCGTGCGTGGACATGGGCGCTCGGGGAGAACCCCACCGCTCCAGTCACCGACCAGCTAACTGCTGTCCCGCCCAGCCGGGCCGACATCGAAGCCGAAATCACCGTCGCAGACGAAAGGCGGGACCGTGGGGACCGTGAGAACCGGGCCGACGGCGCTGCCAAGGTTCTGCGATGGCTCATCGGCGACGATGACCACATCCCGGCGCGGGGCAAGGGTCTCGGCGCGCTGGTCGGCGGGTTCGGCGACGTCGTCCGCTCACGCGAGCAGATCGCAGGCGTCCTGGCGCTCGCCGTCAATGCCCAGAGGCGAGCCGAGGCCCAGGGACGTGACATCAACGCGGACCCGGACGACCGCCAGTTCGCGCGCCAGGACGCGGACTACCTCGATGGAGTGGTAGGGACGCTCGCTTGGGTTCTGGGTCAACGAGCGGAAGCCCCACTCAGTCCCGGGTGCGCACGTGAGCTGACCACCAGGGATCTCAAGGTGGAACGCGTCCACGCCGAGGATGTCATTGAGCATGCGAGGCATCCCAGGATGACTGGCCGAGTCGCGTCGCCGTGGTTCGGCGAAGGCGTCAAGTTCAGCATCACCTGGCTCCTCGGCGATTCGAAGATGCGACCCGTGGATCCGTCCGGCCGCGGACCTTATGGCGAAGCCAGCGAACTCCCCGCGATGCTCCATGATGCCCAAGTCAGACAGCGCACCCTCTGAATGCAGCCGACGACCGCGTGGGCTACGCCCATTTGGCAAGTGAGGAACTCGATCGTCAGCGGGCCAACTGACCTCGCTTCGCTGAGCAGGTCGGTGACGGCTACTCTGTGGCCCCGAGAAGCAGCTTCAACGAACTCTCAGTCGCCCGCAGTAGGTCCTCAAGAGCGTGCATCACAACAGAATTCCGTTGCCAGAATGCGGCGGATACGACGGTTTCTGGCGCACGGGTGAACTGAGTCAGAACGTCTATTAGTTCTTGATCCTGATACTCAAGCACATTTCCCGTCTTCCTACTAGAGAAGGGGGAAAACAACCTCAGCCGACGAGCCCTCAGTGAAACATCTGTGACATCGACTTCAACCGAGCGCTCAAATGGGACCAAGTCGTGGAAGGCATGGTTCCTCGCTCCAGCGATGGTCTCTTGGTAGCGAGCCAGAGAGGCCTTTTTCTTGCTTTTGATCCAGGGCAGTTCCCGAAAGGCCTGGGCAAGCTTGTAGTGGTCGGCGATTGTGCACCAAAGCAGCATAGGCTTCAAATCGCAGACGCTCACTATTAGCACGATGAGTTTGCCTGCGTCCGTAGCGAAGTTGTAGGCGATTCGCAGAACGTCCGCGTATGCTTGTCGATCTCGGGTCACTTCGCCCCCGCACCTGGCGAGAGCTGCATCATAGGCACTCACTTCATCATGCAACGAAGTCGTGATCTTCTGTAGGAGATTGTGAGTATTCTCACCCGCCTCTGCACCTCCTGGGAGCCGAAGCACCGAAAAAACCTCGCCCTGAAGCTGCTCGAATGCGGCAGCGAACGGCGCCTCCAGCCCCGTCGGCAATAGGCCATCGATAAGCCCCAACTCCTGTGCTTGCGCTTGAACCCCTGACCAGACCGCCTCCGGATCAGCTAGTCCATTGACTACAACGGCGGTGCCATCGATACGAGCCAAGTCGGGTCTCGAAGGATCGAACCGCATCTCGTCGAAGAGCGAATGTGATATGGGCACTGAGGCTCCGACCGTGTCGTCCAATTCGCCGATAAGAATAAAGATCAGGCGTCCAAGCTCGTGCAGCCTGGATCCGATAGTGTCGCGGATAGGCGTATTCAGAGGGAGGTTGCCGGACTTAACGCTGAAACGTTTGAAATCAGAGTTAAAGCTCGAGGGTTGGGCAACCAGCACTGATTCAGATGTGAGTTGGTCGAGGCTAGATAGTGCCACGCAGAGATAGTCAGCGCTCTTCCTAGTCGGGACACCGTCCCTATAAACAAATGAGTTGTTGACGATGATGAGGTCGTCATTATCAACATTCTTTTCATTCGACATCCAGGCTACAAAGCTTGGATTCTCCAGGACAGACTTAATGCTGACCACAACTCGGGCCTCTATCTCGGCCCATGTTTTTTCGGCCATCGCTAGCTCGCTCTTGGGGAGGGTTCGTTGCCACTTCGCCGCCAACTGGACTAAAGTCTTTGTACGCGGTGCCGACCGCAGTCGCGGCTCAAATGCCACACCCACGCCCTATGTGTGTTTCTGGCACGTTTGGACCCTTTTATGGCTTCACGGCCTTTCCAAACGACCAGCTTGGTCACGCGCGAGATGACTGTTCGGAGGCCTGGTTCACCGACGCGACGTGCCAGCCAGCGGCCCGCCAGGCAAGTGCCTCGACTTTGTTACCATTCGCCCACCACGCACGGTGAGTTCGTGCGGAGTCGGGCAATGCACCCACAAGCTCTTCTACTTCGGCGAACGTCAGCCGCAGTTCGTCTCCAGCCCGGATGGCCAGGTAGTCGCGCAGCGGGGTCGTACTTACGCACAGACCCTCCGGGAAATTCCTCTGTCGATCAACCTATGTTCTGGTTGTCAGATCTCGCCGAAGAATGCCGCGTCGATAGTGACATCCTCAACGGTCCGGATTGCCGTACGGACGCCCAGGTCGTACCGCTTGAGGAGCTCGCAGAGACGATCGCCGTCGATGAGATCAATCGGCGGTGCGCCGTCACGGGTAGCTTCCTTCTTGGAGTCGGCGGTGAACGAGCCTGTGGTTATCAGCAGGCCTTTGTCGCCTCGGCCTGCCATCGCGCCGCGGAAGTCGCGCACGGCCCCCGGTCCGACGCTGCCGCGGTATCGCTTGCACTGGAAGAAGACGGGGAAGCTGACTAGTCCGAGCCGGTAGACGCCGAGCCCGTCGATTCCGCCGTCGCCGCTTTGCCCGGTGACGTTGACGCTGTCGAAGTCTGCCTCGCGCAGCAGTCGCCTGGCGAGCCGCTCGAAGGCATCCGGTGCCATGTTCATTAGCTGCTCGAGCAGTTGCTCCTTCCAGCTGAGCTCTTCGGTCACGTCAGCGGAATCGGGCTCGCCGTCATCTTGTGAGAGCCTCGTCTTGCGCGACTTGCGCGACTCGGCTAGGTGCGCTGACCATAGCTCTCGCACACGCTCGCGGCGCTGCTGGTCAGTGGCGGACGGGTCTGTGAGCAGCGCGGTACCCTCATCGGTCAGCGCCCACACGCCTCGCGCGCTGTTAGTCAGCAGGCTCATGCCCTTGAGGTACGTCCGAGCCCACGCGAGCCTGTAGCCGATCTCGGTTTCAGGCCCATTGTTGTGCAGCACTGCCTGCTGGGCGTCGCTGAATGCCGCACGTTTGATGACCGTCTCCACGATCTCGCCGATCGACGCTGACCCACCCAACTCAGCCACGGCCTGAAGCGTCGGCAAGAGCATCTCGTGGTGCTGCGGCACGTCAGCTACGGCCATGTTCCGCCATCCCTGCCTGTCTCAGAGACCCGCCTTTCGCCCATCATCGCGAGGCTGTCCGGCACGTTCAATGAATTCCCCGGCATATCCCCGGTTTCTGCCGCGACCCGGACGGAAAGATGCCGGACGCGGATGGTTGCTACAGGTGCACGCGGATGCTGTTAAGCCCGTACCTGATCCGAAAATTAGACCTTAGCCGGGCAGGCGGCAGCAGCCGGCGGCGGAGCTGTTGGCTGCCGGTGCGGAGCGTCGGCCGGGGGTGCCGCGTGTGCGGCTAGCCGCCTGCGGTGACGGGCAGGAGCTCGCCGGTTGCGGTGTCGATGGCCTCGATGGTGACCTTGTAGCCGAGGCGTTCCAGGGCGCGGGC
>WNGR01005340.1_pt1 | contig 17876 bp, 16 predicted proteins | sample 5407581 | NCBI WGS metagenome assembly WNGR01 (sample SAMN13153383, study PRJNA577476) | soil metagenome | isolation source: 80 cm soil or saprolite under Garry oak tree replicate 2 | place: USA:California | collected 2016-06-15 | reverse complement strand
TACAGACGATTAGTGCAGCGTTAGCAGAGAGGCTATAAGCCTCCAGTAGGCTCGTATCATCTTACCCAACCCCGACAATTGGGGCGTATGGTCTGTCATTGCGGGAAGCCGCGCCCACGGCGGTGGCAACCGCACGGTTGGAGGTGAGCCCATAGCGCCGCACCACCGGATAGGCGACCAGCGTATGCGACGCCAGCAGCGACCCGATGAGCGTCGCCGGAGCGAGGGGGAAGCCGGTGGCGAGGCTCGCCCCGAACCCGAACACCATCGGCAGCGAGAAGGTGAGCAGCGCGAACATGAAGGCCCCATTGCGGTGACGACGGAACACCTCCAGGTCCAGCTCCAAGCCGGCAAGGAACATGAGGTACAGCAGGCCAAGTTCCCCGAGGTCCCCGATCAGCGTGTCGGTCTCAGGGATCACGCCGAGCCCGTGGGGGCCGATGACCAGCCCGCCGACCAGCAGGCCGATGATGCCGGGGATGCGGGCACGCTCGAACAGCAACGGGGCGGCGACGATCACCACCACGACGGCGAGCAGTTCCCAGATCGGCCCTGAAGGCCTCAGCAGCACCATGGCCTGGCGGTCCTTCCACGGATGGTCATCAGGCTCTCTGTGTCGGCAGCCAGACCGCTCCGCATGAACCCCTGCCCGACCCTGCAGGAAATGAAAGGCTGAACCGGGCGCCCCCTCGTGCGCCCGGTTCAGCCCGTTTCGGCCCTCCCCCGGGGGCCGGGAACCCTCTTAAATTTAGTTGGCGACGTCGATGGCGATCCGGGCCGGGTTGGACAGTTCCAGCACCCGGAAGCCGACGCGGTCGTCGAGGCCGAGCCCGAAGCTGACATAGCCTTCGAAGTCTCCGGCGAATGCAGCTTGCTTCAGTGACGAGAAATCGGTGGTGATGCGGTGGGGTCCAGTGTAGGTCGGTTCACCGCTGTCATTGTGGGCCTGCGCCCCCATGAAGACGATGCTCATGAAGGCCTGGCCGATGAGCGGGACCGGCGCTCCGGAGGCGTCCTGGGTGACGCGCGGGACGTACTTGATGGCGTAGCCGGGGCGTGCGCCGGTGAACTCGAAGGTGATCCGGTCGTAGCCGTCGTGGCTGGCGGCGCGGACCGCGACCAGGGTGCCCCTGCCGGTGGCCGGCTTGGTCACCGGGTTGCTGGACCACAGTGGCTGGGTCTGGTCCTGGCCGACGGTGGTGGTCGGCGTCGCGGTTCCGGTTCCGGTCCCCGGGCCGGTCGAGGCGGGCGCCGGGTTCTGTTGGGAGGGTGCGGGCGAGGAGGTGGTGGACTTGTGGTGTGACGTGGTGCAGGCGGTGGCGATCAACCCGACCGCGACCAAGCCGACGAGAAACCGCGCGATGCGCGCCATGCTGCCTCCCCAGGCGACCGGACACATCACACTATGGTCCGATGTAAAGAGGATGCCGGAGATTCGTCACGAGAAAACCTCTAAGCGATATCGCTCAGAAGCCCACGGTATCTCGTTCAGGTTACGGACACCCTCTAGGGGGTCCGCTGGAGTTGTCGGAGGTGAGCTTGACGGGCGACATGGCTGAGCTGGACGCCTGGCTTGGCGAGGCGCTTGCGTTCTACCAGGCCTTCCGGGGGCGCTGGGAGCCTTCCCCGGGCCCGGGCCCGGGGCATCCTGCCCTGGCGGTGGACCCGCAGCGGTTCGCCGCCGCCTGGGCGGCGTACAGCGGGCGCATGCAGGACAACTACCCCTTCTTCCATCCCCGCTACGCCGGGCAGATGTTGAAGCCGCCGCATCCGGTGGCGGTGGCGGGGTATCTGGCCGCGATGCTGCTCAACCCGAACAACCACGCGCTGGACGGCGGCCCGGCCACGGGCGCGATGGAGAAGGAGCTGATCGGCGACCTGGCGGCGATGTTTCGCCTGCCCGCCGAGACGCTCGGGCACCTCACCGCCAGCGGCACGATCGCCAACCTGGAGGCGCTGTGGGTCGCCCGGGAGCTGCACCCGGGCAAGGCGGTCGCCTTCAGCGAGGAGGCGCACTACACCCACGAGCGCATGTGCGGGGTGCTCGGGGTGGAGGGGGTCGCGGTGCCCGCGGATACTGCCGGGCGCCTCGACCTGGACGCGCTCGAGCGCGAGCTGCGCCGTGGCCGCATCGGCACCGTGGTGCTGACCGCCGGCACCACCGGCCTTGGCGCCCTGGACCCGATCGACGAGGCGCTGGCGCTGCGTGACCGCTATGGCTGCCGCCTGCACGTCGACGCCGCCTATGGCGGCTTCTTCGCCCTGCTTGGCTGGGCCGGCGAGCCGCTGGTCAACCCGGGGCCGCTGCGCGCGATCGCCGCCTGCGACTCGGTGGTGGTGGACCCCCACAAGCACGGTCTGCAGCCGTACGGCTGCGGCGCGGTGCTGTTCAGGGACCCGTCGGTGGGGCGCCTCTACCGCCATGACTCGCCCTACACCTATTTCACCTCCGACGAGCTGCACCTCGGCGAGATCAGCCTGGAGTGCTCCCGTCCGGGTGCGGCGGCCGGCGCGCTCTGGCTCACGCTGCGGGTGCTCCCCCTGGCCGCCGACGAGGGCCTCGGCCCGATCCTGGCCGCCGGGGTCCGTGCCGCCCGCCACTGGGCCACCCTCATCGAGCGGAGCGAGGAGCTGTGCCTCTACCTGCCGCCAGAGCTGGACATCCTGACCTGGTTTCCGCGTCCACCTAGCGGCCAGCGCAGCGCCGCCGCGGTCGACGCCGCGGCGGCCCACCTGCTGCACGCCGCCATGACCGACAAGCATCCGGTCTACCTCAGCACCCTGCGCGTCAACAGCGCCACCCTGCAGCGCCGCCACCCCGAGATCGCCGCCGACGCCCCCACCGCCCGGGTGCTCCGCAGCGTGCTCATGAAACCCGAGCACGAACCCTACGCCGACACCCTCCACCAGGAGATCCTGCGAATCCTCAGCGGCTGAGGAGAGGAGAGTGCGAGCGGGGGGACTTGAACCCCCACGTCCAGTGGACACCGGGACCTAAACCCGGCGCGTCTGCCATTCCGCCACGCTCGCATGCTGGCTGCTGTGCTGGTTTCGGACCAAGAGTAACGCAGCTGGGCGGGTGGGGCTGGATTGCGTCATATTAGGTGGTGTCTTGATTGGTCCGTTCGAGCTAGTCAGTGGTCATACGCCGCTTCTGCTGCTGATGTTGCTGGTCAGGGGGCTGGCGGGCGAGGGCAAACTTGCTTATTCAGCTTGACCGTGACGTTGAGAGCTAACTTGACGAAAAGGCGCAGCTGACTCGATACTCTCCGCGACGGGGTGGTCGACTTTGAAGACCAGGTCGGTGCTCCGGCGCACCACTTGGTTCATTGGGGGGCCAGGGATGGACCAGCTGCAGCTTGCGGCCGTCGTCGAGGTACCAGATGCGGGACGGCCCCACCTCATTCGCGAGGGCTCGTGCGAGCGCCGCGCTCCCCTCTAGTAGGTACAGAAACCATCGGCTATCGCTAGCTCAGGACAACTGCCTCAGCGGAGAGGCGGACACAGCCACACCACAGTAGGGCGGCAATGCGGCCGGCGGCGCAGCCGTTGGCGGCGGCCGAGCGGGTACTCCCGTGCCCGCGACCAAAGGGGGGGAATATGACCGTGCTCGACCAAGGGCGTGCGCGGCAGCTGCTCGTCGTCATCGACGCGAGCGGCGCGGCCGAGGTCGCCTGGAGTGCGGCTGCGGCGGCGGGGTTGCCTGGCCTGCCGGCGCTGTACCGGCTCGACGCCAGCGCTGGGGACGGCATCATGCGGCCGTTCGATGCGCTGCCCGAGCTGGCAGCCGACCTGGCAGCGTCACCATCGGGTAGCGGGTCGCCGGACGGGATGCCGGTGGTGGCACCGGAGCGGTTCACGGTCACCATCGGGCCGGCGTCGGCGCCGTGGCAGCAGGGCCCGACCCTGCACCGCGTGACCTACAGCTGGTCGGGCACCCTGCCCTACGACACCTACGAGTGGCCGGACGAGGTGCCGGTCACCTTCGCCGAGGCGGTGGAGCGCTGCTGCCTGGTGGTGCGGCGGGCACGGCGCCAGGCAACCCGCCGTTTCGGCGAGCCGGGCGCCAGGCAGCGCGCCGAGGCGTGGGCGAGACGGTCCTGCTGCACCAGCTCGACCCCTGGCAGCGCGGCCAGTATCAGACGGAGGGGCGCTTCCTGGTGCAGTCGCCGAGCGGGCGCCACTACCTCATCACCAGGCAGCGGTGCGACAACGTCTCCGCCCTCGACGGGCTCGGCAAGGGGGCCGCGGCCTACTCACTGCTGCCGGCCGTGCCGGTCAGCCTCGCCCACCAGCTCGGGCAGCAGGCGTGGCTGCTGGCGCACGACGAGGAGCGGTTCCTGCGTTTCGCCCGCGTGGCCCAAGCGGCCCAAACGGCCCAGCTTGAGGAAGGAGGGGAGCGAGTTCTGTGAACGGCCTGCTGACGCAGGAGGAGGAGCCTCCTCCCGCTGCCCCCGCGCTGCTGCCGGCGCCGGGGCTCGCTTTCGAGCTGCCGCCGGTGCTGCGGGCGGCAGCGCCACCGGAGTCGCGCGGGTTGGCCCGGGACGAGGTGCGGCTGATGGTCTCGGAGGGCAGCCAGGCGCCGGCCTCCACCTGCTTCCGCGACCTGCCGCAGCACCTGCGGCCAGGTGACCTCCTGGTGATCAACACCTCGGCCACCGTGCCGGCGCTGCTCGACGCCACCGGGCCGGGGCGTGACGGCCAACGGCTTGAGGTGCGGCTGGTCACCCCGCTGCCTCCAAACGGACTCTGGGTGGTTGAATTGCCCCCTGCGGCGCCGCAGGCCAAACGGCCGCCGGCCGGGGGCGAAGCGTTGCTGCTCGCCGGAGGTGGCTACCTCCACCTGCTCGCCCCCTACGGCCCCTTCGGCCCCTTCGGCAACGAAGTGCGGGCGCGGCAGCGCCTGTGGATCGGGGCGCTGCACCTGCCGGCCCAGCTCGACGCCTACCTGCACGCCTACGGCCGCCCGGCGCGGCCGCCAGGCGTCGAGGCCGACTGGCCGCTTGGCGTCTACCAGACCTGCTTCGCGCGCCGGCCCGGGTCGACCGCGATGGCCAGCGCCGGGCGCGCCTTCACCCCCGAGCTGCTGTGCGCTCTGCTGGTCGGCGGCATCGCGGTGGCACCGTTGTGGCTGCACACCTGCGGCGTCGTCGACGAGGACGACGCGCCCCTGCCGGAGCCCTACGAGGTGCCCGCGGCCACCGCGCGGCTGGTGAACGCGACCCGCGCGAGGGGTGGCCGTGTGGTCGCGGTCGGCACCACGGTGGTGCGCGCCCTGGAGACGGTCACCGACCCCCAGGGCCAGGCACATCCCGGCCAGGGTCTCACCAACACCGTGGTGACTCCTGAGCAGGGCCTGCGGTCCTGCGACGGGCTGCTCACCGGCTGGCACGAGCCCAACGGTTCGCACCTGCACCTGCTGGAGGCGCTCGCCGGGCTGGAGCCGCTGGAGTGCGCCTACCGCGCCGCGCTCGACCGCCGCTACGCCTGGGGCCCCTTCGGTGACCTCCATTTGATCCTGGCCGACAGCGCCGCCGGCCCCACCTTCGGCACTCCTTACCACCGAAAGGGGCACTGACATGCGCTACCACACGCTCGGCCGGAACGGCCCGCTGTTGTCGGTGGTGGGGTTCGGCGCCTGGGCGATCGGCGGGCCCTGGGCCTGGGGCTGGGGCCGCCAGGACGACCGCCAGTCGATCGCGGCGCTGCACCGCGCGCTCGACGCCGGGGTGAACTGGATCGACACCGCACCGGCCTATGGGCTCGGCCACTCCGAGCTGCTGGTCGGCCGGGTCCTGCGCCAGCGTCCCGACCGCGACCGCATCGCCGTCGCCACCAAGTGCGGCCTCTGGGCCGACGGCCGCCGCGACTTCTACGACCTGCGGCCACGGACGATCCGCCAGGAGGTGGACGAAAGCCTGCGCCGCCTCGGCGTCGAGGTGATCGATCTGTTCCAGATCCACTGGCCCGACCGTCAGACCGGCACGCCTATCGAGGCGTCGTGGAGCGCCATGGCGGAGCTGGCCCAGGCCGGCAAGGTGCGCTGCCTCGGCGTCTCCAACTTCGATGTGGCGCTGCTGGAACGCTGCGAGCGGGTCCGCCACGTCGATGCGCTGCAGCCGCCACTGTCGCTGATCGACCGGGGCGCGCTCGACTCGCTGCTGCCCTGGTGCGTGGCGCACGGCACCGGGGTCATCTGCTACAGCCCGATGCAGTCGGGGCTGCTCACCGGCATGTTCAGCCAACAGCGGATGGCGCTGCTGGCCCGTGACGACTGGCGCCGCCGCGACGAGCAGTTCCAGGAGCCCCGGTTGTCGGCCAACCTGGCCGTGGCCGAACGGCTGCGGCCGATCGCGGAGCGCCACGGCGTCTCCGTGGCCGCCGTCGCGGTCGCCTGGGTGGCCGCGCAGCCAGGGGTGACCGCCGCGATCGTCGGCGCCCGCAAGGCCTCCCAGGTCGACGGCTGGCTCGGCGCCGCCGACCTCGTCCTCGGCGCCGCCGATCTGGCGGCACTGGACGGTGCCGTCCCAGGCACCCTGGTGAGCTGATCATGGGTCCGGGGGGTTCGGGGGGCATGGTCCCGCGGCCGGAAGGGCTGCAGGACGGTCGCATGGTTGCCGCGGGGCCCCCCGATGGGTAAGGGGAAGGGTGTCGAAGTCCTGCAGGTGACTGTGGCGGTGCCTGGTCCTGGTGCGGAGGCGGCACGGCAGCTCGCGGAGGGCATTGTCGCCGCTCGCCTGGCCGCCGCCGTACAGGTCGTCGGCCCGGTCTGGAGCGTCTTCTGGTGGCGGGGCGAGCGCCATAGCGCCGACGAGTGGCTCTGCCTTGCCAAGACCACCGCCGGCCACCTGGACCGCCTGATCGCCTACGTTAAGGAGCACCACCCCTACGAGGTCCCCGAGATCACCGCCATGCCGGTCAGCGACGGCAGCGCCGAGTACCTCACCTGGGTCGCCGAGGAGACTAGCGGTTGAGCTGAGAGGCCGGGCTGTTACCGTTCGGTAGCGTCTCTGATTACCTATGTTTGCCTGAGGAAACCAAGGCATTCCGGGTGAGGCGTGGCCGTTTGCTTGGCAGGCCGAAGGCTCCCAGGGGGACGGCTTCGGTAGCGCGAATCGCACGGTGGAAGCCCCACCCGCCATTTTGCCGCGACTCAGCGCGGCCGGGCTGGGACAGGTAATCGTATGCCGGGCCTGACCGCACTTGTGGCGTTGGCCGAAGGTGGGTCTGGGGCACCGGTCCCGCCGGACGCTTGCCTGCACCCAGCGCCGGCGAAGCCGGGTTGGGGGCAGGGGCGGGAGCCGCGCGCCGGTCGGGCGCGCGGGGGAAGGTCGAAGTCGAAGTCTTCGAGGTCGTTGCCATGGTGTCTGGCCGAGGCCGCGAGGGGGTGGGGCGGCCCTTGCGCGGTGTCGTCGTTGGTCCACGGCGCCGCAGCGGCGCAACGGACTGAAAGCGCCGGTGGCGGGGGCCCGGCCGAGCGGTGCGGGCCTGGTTGGCGTGGCGCTGAAGCTTGGGGCGGCGGGCGCGGGCGACGGGGCCGTCGACACTGACGCGGATGGCCCGCGTGCCGGTCTTGCGGTCGGTCAGGGTGTGGGATTGGGCGAGCAGCCCGCGGCTGACGATGCGTTCGGCGGCGGCGTGATCACGGTCACATGACAGCCCGCAGCCGCCACAGACTGACCACTTCCAACCGTGCTGGTCGGCACGGTCGGGAGCGGGGGCGTGATGGACGACGCCAAGGCAGCGGGGGCAGTACTTGGAGGTGCCACGGGCGGGGACGGTGACCATCGCGATCCCGGCTTTCGCGGCCAGGTGCCGGATGGCGGCAACGACGACGCCGCGGACTTGGCCTGACAGGCGGGCGTTGGCGCTGCCCCGGCGGCCGTGGGCTTCCAGGGTGGCGAGATCCTCCAGGTAGATGACCGTGGGCCCAAGTGCCGTGGCCTGGTCGACGGCCCAGCGAGCGGCGGCCCACGCGAGGGCATGGTTCAGGTGGCGGATGCGGGCGCAGATACGCTCATGTTCGGTATGGAGGACCGCGAACTTTCGCTGCAGGGTGGCATGCTGCGGGTTATGAGGTGGGAAGCCGGTCAGCAGTCTGGTGTAGTGGTCGCATCGTGCGGCCACGGTCTCGCGATGTTGGCGCAGGCGGTGGAGTTTGGCGCTGATGGCGGTGGCGTCAAAGCGTAGTCTGCGCCCGTCGCTTATAACGCGCTGCCCGACCTTGGCCCCGGTCCCGGCGGCGGGGAGAGTGGCGACCAGGCTGCCGATGCTGCCGGTCAGCAACGTGTTTATCCCCCAGTCGAACCCGAGGGCGACGCTGTGGCCGTTGGATCGTGCGCTCGTGATCTGCTGCCTGAACGGCAGATCCACCCGGATCGCTCCGCCAACTGCTCCCCCGACCACGCGCAGAGTTGGTGCGGCCAGTGCCGCATCGATGGGGACGGTTGGCGGCAGGCGAAGCTCGATCGTGTGCCATGCCCAGTGGGCAGCCCTGGCCGGGGTGGCGGACAAGGGGAGTTGGACTCGTAGCCGCGCCGCGTGCTCGCTGGTCCGTGTCAGCGTGGTCAGCTGCTTGTCGGCGGCAGCGAGCAGGACCTCCGGCGCACGGCAACGGGGCGGTAGTTCCAGCTCGGTGATCCCTGCTGGGAGCCGTCCGTCGTGGTCGCATGTCCAGGAGTGGAGCTGCCGGGTCCGGTTGCGAATCTCGGCAGCTGCCGTCCCCGCTGGTAGCACCGCCCGCAGTGCTGCCCATTCGGCATCGGTGCGCCTATGGGGGTGGTCCGGCCAGGTCGCCAGGATTGAGGCGACGAGGGCGCGGCGGTGCAGGGCCAGCCGCAACGGGCGGGCCGCGGCCTCCTCCCCGACGCGTTTGACCCGGTCGGAGACATACATGCCCTTGGGCACCGTGGCCATCGCCGTCCAGCCAAGGCGGCGCAGCGCCATCCATCCCTTGGCTGGCAGCACTCGTCCGTTCGCGTCAGCCCCGGCCGCCAGGGCGTCGAGGTGGACTTCGGTCCAGTGTGCGGTGATGATCTGGTCGGTGAGCTGCCCGGCGAGGGCGGCCAGCCACCCGACCCGTTTGGTGAGCTGCCGGGAGTTGACGAGCTCGCCGGTAGCCTCGACGACCGCTCGGTAGGCGGTGCAGTTGGCGGTAGCGATCAGCGCAGCCACGCGGCCTCAGCTGCCCGCTCGCTTGTGGACGGTGCCGGCCAGCCATAGCGCCAGCTGCTCATCGGCGCTGTCGACCCGAGCAGGGCCAAGGCGCCTGTGCGGGTGCCCGCAGGGAGCACGACCATCCGCGGCGACGCGTTCGAATACATGTTCGCATTCTACTAGACTGGGTGGTCGGGGTCGCTTGACGGTGACCTGTTACCATTCGGTAGCTTGCTCATGATCGTCCGTCCCGGTCCTCGGCCCCTCAGGACAACGGTGGATTCTCGAGGCTTTGTGGCGCTCCAGCGCCCCTTCCCGTACCAGCCTGCCCTGGACGGGCTGCGGGCGCTCGCGGTGACGGCGGTGCTGCTCTATCACGGGCAGGTGGCATGGGTGCCGGGTGGGTTCCTCGGGGTCGATCTGTTCTTTGTGCTGTCGGGGTACCTGATCACCACGCTGCTGCTGGCCGAATGGGAGGCGGGCGGCGGGATCGACCTGAAGGGCTTCTGGGCGCGGCGGGCCCGGCGGCTGCTGCCCGCGCTGTTCCTGATGCTCGCGGCGGTCGCCGCCTACGGGGCGCTGCTGGCCCCGCCGGCCGGGCGGGCGCGCCTCCGCTGGGACGGGCTGGCGACCCTCGGCTACCTCGCCAATTGGCGTTTTGCCACCAGCCACCTGTCGTACTTCGCCCAGTTCGGCGATCCCTCGCCGCTCACGCACATGTGGTCGCTGGGCATCGAGGAGCAGTACTACCTGCTGTGGCCGCTGCTGCTGCTCGGCCTGCTCGGACTGGCCGGGCGGCGGGCGCGGAAGGGTCTTCGCACGCCCCTGCTCGGCTTGGTGCTGCTCGGCGCGCTCGGCTCGGCCCTGCTGATGGCCGCGCTGTACCAGCCGGGCAGCGACCCCTCCCGGGTGTACTACGGGACCGATACGCGCGCCCAGGCGCTGCTGCTCGGCGGTGCTCTGGCGATCGCGCTGGCGCGGTTCGGCCGCCCGCTGCCACGCCAGCTCGCCGACAGCCTCGGGGTCGCAGGCCTGGCCGGGCTCTGCGCGCTGCTGCTGCGCGTCCCCGACACCGCCGGCTGGCTCTACCGGGGCGGGTTCGCGCTGGCCGCGGTCGCCGCCGCCGGGGCGATCGTCGCGGCGGTGCAGCCGGAGGGCGACGGGCGGGTGCGGGAGCTGCTGTCGCTGGCGCCGCTGCCGGCGGTGGGGCGCATCTCCTACGGGCTGTACCTGTGGCACTGGCCGGTGGACGTGGCGGTGTCGGCTGACCGCACCCACCTGGACGGGTTCGCGCTGCTCGCCGTGCGTCTGCTGCTCACCTTCGCCCTCGCGGTCGGCTCCTACCACCTGCTGGAGCAGCCGATCCGCCAGGGCGCGCTGCGCCGCCGGGGCCTGGCACGGCCCACGACCGCCGGTGCGGTGGTGGGGCTGGCCGCGCTGCTGCTGCTCGCCACCGCCTCCGGACCCGATTCCGGGGCGACGGCGGAGGGCGCCACCCTGCGGGCTGGCACCGGCCCGGCCAGCCTCCCCACCGTGAGGGCACCGGGTGCCAGCTTCCGGGTGTTCCTGGTGGGGGACTCGGTCGCCTTCAGCCTCGGCTACAACTACCGGCAGGGAGGCGTCCCAGGCATGACGCTCGGTGGCGACACCGACATCGGCTGCGGCCTCGCCCGCGCGCCCAGCGTCAATGCCGGCACGGTGCAGCCGGTCGACCCGAAGTGCACCACCTGGCCGACCCGCTGGCGCGCCGACGCGACCGCCTTCCACCCGGACGTGGCGGTGCTGCTCATCGGGGCCTGGGAGGTGCTGGACAAGCAGGTCGGCGGGCGCACCCTGCGGGCCGGCAGCCCGGACGCCGAGCGCTACCTGGACGGCGAGCTGCAGCTCGCCTTCGACACCCTGGCGCCGGCAAGCCACCGGATCGCCATCCTCAACGTGCCCTGCTTCCAGGAGCCGGTGACCGCCGACAGCTACGGCTGGATCGCCATGGCCCGCAACAACCCTGCCCGGGTCGAGTGGCTGAACCAGGTCCTCGTCCGTTTCGCCGCCGCCCACCGCGACCAGGTTGCCCTGCTCGACCTGCGCGGCTTCCTCTGCCCCGGCGGCCAGCAGGACCCAGCCAACGGCAAGAAGCTCCGCGACGACGGGGTCCACTTCACCACGGACGGCGCCAACCTGGTGTGGGACTGGCTCGGGCCACAGCTCTACAGCCTGGCCAAGCGCTAAGCTCTGCCCGCTATGGGGACGAGCGAGCACAATCTGGCGGAGCGGCTTGCCACGCTGGCGGCCCGCAACGGCTGGCTCGACCGGGTCGCCTTCCTGGTGGGAGAGCAGCGCTTCACCCACGGCGAGGTGCACGAGGGTGCCGCCCGCACCGCGACGCTGCTGGCCCGCCACGGCGTTGGCGTCGGCGACCGGGTGCTGATCGCGCTGCCTGACGGGGTCGAGTTCGCCTGGGCGTTCCTTGGCGCCGCCCGTCTGGGCGCCATCGCCGTGCCGGTCAACCCGCAGCTCGCCGCCGGCGACCATGACCATGCCCTGGAGGCGGTGACGCCCGCTGCGGTGGTCTGCGGCGAGGAGCTGGCCGGGCGCTTCGCCGCGGGGGCGCCGATCGTTTCGGGGAGAGGGCTGGCCGCCAGGTTGCGCACCGTGGAGCCCGCACCCGCCACACCGGTCACCGCTGCGACGCCCGCCTACGCGCAGTTCACCTCCGGGACCACCGGGCGGCCAAAGGCGGCGCTGCACCGCCACCGGGACCTGGAGGTCTACTTCCAGGCGTTCGCGCGGCGGGCGCTGTCGATCCGCGCCAGCGACGTGCTGTTCTCGGCCTCCAAGCTGTACTTCGCCTACGGGCTCGGCAACTCGCTCGGCTTCCCGCTGTTTTCCGGCGCCAGTGCCGTGCTGCACCCGGGCCGGCCCCGGCCTGAGGACGTCGGCGCGCTGCTGGCCCGCCACCAGCCGACCATCCTGTTCGCCGTGCCGACCTTGTATGCGAACCTGCTGGCCGCGTTTCCCGGCCCGGAGGGGGAGCCGCCGACCCGGAGCCTGCGCTTGGCTGTGTCGGCGGGGGAGGCGCTGCTCCCCGCCCTGGCCGAGCGGGTCCGCGCGTCCTACGGCTGCCTCATCCTGGACGGGCTCGGCTCGACCGAGGTGGGGCAGACCTTCGTGTCCAACACCCCGGACGCCTGGCGCGACGGCACCGTGGGGCGGGCCCTGCCGCCCTACCAGGTCGAGGTCCGCCCCGACAGTGGCGCCGGGCGATGCCCGCCCGGCGAGCAGGGCGTCCTGTGGGTCAAGGGGCCGACCGTCTTACTCCAGTACTGGAGCAACCCGGAGGCGACCGCCGCGGTGCTCGACAGGGATTGGCTCCGCAGCGGCGACCTGGCCGTCATGGATGCGGACGGCTTCGTGCGCATGGCCGGCCGGGCCGACGACATCGAGAACGTCGGCGGGATCAACTTCGCCCCTGCCGAGGTGGAGCGGCTGCTCGCCACCCACGCCGGCGTCACCGAGGTTGCCGTCGCCGCGGTCCGCGATCCGAACGGGGGCAGCCACCTGCGCGCCTTCGTCGTCCCGGCGCCGGCAGACGCCGACGACCAGGCGCGCAAGGTGCTGGAGGCGGAGCTGCTCGCCCTCGCCCGCGCTGAGCTGACCGCCTTCAAGGTGCCAAGGGCGGTGACCTTCATGGAGGCCCTGCCCCGCACGCCAACCGGCAAGTTGCGGCGGTTCATGCTGCGCTCCTGGCAGCCTGAGCCGGGCCCGGCCGAGCCGGGCGCCTGATCAGCGCGGGTCCGGCCGGTCCAGGTTCCAGTGCCGGGCTGCCGAGCACAGCCAGGAGCCATCAGGAGCGGGCGTCAGCGTGAAGCGGCTGATGGTGCGCTGGCCACCCTCGTGGTCGCCGTAGAGGACGTCGATGCCGAAGCGCCGACGCGCCGTTACGACCTCCGACAGCGCCGCGCGCAGGGGGTCGTCCGGCTCGCGGACGGCGCCCTGCCAGAAGCCGACGTCGTGGGGGGGGACGTAGAGGTCCCGGGTCAGGCGGCGGAAGCGCTCAAGCTCCGTGGGCTGCGGGTTGGCCGGCAGGCTGCTGAGCCACTCCGGCCTCGGGTACCAGCCGTGCAGGACCGCCATCCCGGCGCCCACGTTCCGCAGTGATATCGACAGGTAGAGGGTGCCGTCGGCCTCCATCTCGATGGCCGCCCTGCCGCCGCCGAGGCTCGTCTTGTGCTCGTCGGCCCAGATGATCTTCTGCGGAGGATCCTCAAGCCTGGAGGACAGCAGCACCGGCCGCAATCCCGCCTCAAGGGCCCGCTCGGCGGTGCGGGCGGCGCGGTTGGCCGAGCGCACCGACGAGAAGGTGGCCAGCGCCAGCACCAAGGTGCCCCCTGCGGTGGCCAGTGATGAGATCGTCGTCCAGTCGGTCATGGGACAGAGCGTACCGGGCCATGCGAGGCTAGCGAGGACGGAATGAGAACGACGACCCTCCCCTGGAGGCGCACATCACAACTCTCACCGAGGTCTGGAACCGCGTGGTCGGCACCCAGCCCGCCCCGCCCACCTGGCTGGTGGTGACCTGCGGCCTGGTCGCGCTGGCGGCGGTGCTCCCCGACCGCGTCTGGCGCTTCGCCCGCAACGCCGCCACCATCACCCACGAGGGTGGCCACGCGCTGGCCGCCCTGGTCACCGGCCGGCGGCTCGCTGGCATCCGGCTGCACGCCGACACCTCGGGGGTGACCGTCTCGGCGGGCAGGCCGACCGGTCCCGGCATGGTCCTCACCAGCGCCGCCGGCTACACCGCCTCGCCGCTGCTCGGGCTCGGCGGCGCCTGGCTGCTCGCCGCCGGCCACGTCACCGCGCTGCTGTGGATCAGCCTGCTGCTGCTCGGCGGGATGCTGCTGCTGATCCGCAACCCCTACGGTGCGCTGTCGATCCTCGCCGCTGGTGGTGCGGTCTTCCTGGTCTCCTGGCTCACCCCGGCGACGGTCCAGGCCGGCTTCGCCTACCTGCTCACCTGGTTCCTGCTTTTCGGCGGCATGCGCCCGGTGGTCGAGCTGCAACACGAACGCCGCCGCCGCCGCGCCCCCAACTCCGACGCCGACCAGCTCGCCCGCCTCACGCGCATCCCAGGCCTGGTCTGGGTCGGCCTGTTCGCCCTCACCGCCATCGCCGCGCTCCTGGTCGGAGCCCGCTGGCTGCTGCACCTCAATTAAGACCGACCGTCAATACAGGGAGCCGCGCAAGGTCAAGATCGGCACTTGACCCGGCTGTGGCCTGCTGACCTTCAGCGTGGCAAGGTAGCCTCACAACCGGCGCGAACCCAACGCACTCCGTTCTGAAGGGCGGTCCGGATGCCCCAATCCCAGCCCCACGAGACGACGGCTGCCGGGATCCGCTACCAGCGGCGCGGCGCGGCTGCGGTGGTGACCATCGACCGGCCGCAGCGCCGCAACGCGGTCGACGCCGCCTCGGCGGCGGCGCTGTCGGCGGCGCTGGATCGGTTCGAGGCGGACCCGGCGGCGCGGGTGCTGGTGCTATGCGGCGCCGGGCCCGAGTCGTTCTCTGCTGGCTTCGACCTGCATGACATCGCCGAACCGAGCGATCCCGGCGGGCTCGCCAGGCGGCTCGACGACCCGGCCGGGCCGATGGGCATCACCCGCCGGGTGGCCTCCAAGCCAACCATCGCGGCGATCTCGGGCTGGTGCGTGGGCGGCGGCCTGGAGTTGGCATTGTGGTGCGACCTGCGGATCGCCGCACGCGGCTCGACCTTCGGGGTGTTCAACCGGCGCTGGGGCGTCCCGCTGGTCGACGGCGGCACCCAGCGGCTGCCACGGCTGGTCGGCCTGGGGCGCGCCCTCGACCTGATCCTGACCGGCCGGCCAGTCAGCAGCGACGAGGCGCTGGCGATCGGCCTGGTCACCGAGGTCGTCGCGCCCACGGCCCATGTGGAGCGCGCGCTGGAGATCGCCACGGGGCTGGCTGGCGTGCCGCAGGCGGCACTGCTCGCCGACCGCCGCAGCGTCCTGGAGGGCGTGGGGCTGCGGCTTGCGGACGGCCTGGCGCTGGAAGCGCGCAACGCCGCTGCGACCCTGCAGGAGGCGGTCGCTGGAGCCGCCCGCTTCGCCGCCGGCGCCGGCCGTGGCGGCGCGGACACTGGCGTGTGAGTCGCTCGGCTCGCGGTCGCGGCGCCAGTCCTGACGAATGAGGCTTTCCCATGACGCTGCTCTGGGTAGGAACCCGGGCGAGGAGGCCGGTTCCGGTAGGGAGCAGGCCAGTGACGAGGGCAGGAGGGCGCGATGGGCGCGGTCGTTTACCGCTCGCAGGTAGCTGTCACGCGGGAGAAGGGGCCGCTGCGTACCGCGAGGCTGCCGGCGTTGGCGGAGCCGGTGGTCTTCGGCGTGCACGGCGCCGTCGCTGAGCACTACGGCGTCGCGCCTGACGAGCAGGAGCCGCACGCGACCACGCTCGACTATCTGGTCGCTGCGGCCGCTGGCTGACTGACTGGCACCTTCGGAGGAGCGCTTGAGGCACGCGGCTTCTCCGCCGCAGGCGGTCGCCTGCGGGCTGAGGCGGTTGGCGAGATCGAGCTGGACGGCAAGGTGCTGGTGGTCAGGCGCATCCACGTGACCTACCAGCTGGTGGTCGACGAGCTCGACGAGGAGAAGCGGGCCACGATCGAGCGGGTGCTCGGCTTCCACGCCGAGCGTTGCCCGGTTGCCCGGACGATCGGTGGCTGCGTCGATATCACCACCAGTCTGGTGTTCGTGGAATAGAGCCCTTGCCGAAGCAGGCTGAATCGCCGCCGCTAACAGCTCCGGGGGGTGATGGGCAAGATGATCGACGCCCAGAGCATCGTCGTCGGCGGCGTGGCCACCGGCCAGCAGGGCAACGAAGGGTCGATCCTGCGCTACGTCTTCTTCCACAGCATCGCGCTGGCCTGCCTGGTCGGCATCCTGGTGTTCCTGCAGGCACACCTGCTCACCGGGATGATCCCGTGAACGTCTGCTGATGCCCATGCCGGAGCGCTGACCGCTACCCGATCCGGGCGTACGAGATCCAGGTCCACCACGTGCAGCGGCACCGACCAGCTACGGAGTAGCGCGGGGCTGGACTGACGGCAGCGCCGGCGTAGGTGGCAGTTCCCGGATTCGCTCCTCGAACTGCTGCCCCAACTGCGTCGTCGGCCCCTCGGCAACGAGTCGGCTGAGCGCGATGGCGCGGCGGCGATTGGTCTCGCGTAGCCGCCCGAGTGGGAGCGCGGCAAGCACTACCAGGCCACGGTCGGCGGCCTGATCTGGCCGGTCTCGGAGCGCGTCGATGCGGGCCAACTGCTTCGCCGTCAGCGGGAGGACGCGCGCCAGCGTGAGCTCTGCCGTGCCGCTGGATGGCTGTCTGCCCTGCTCGGCAACCCGGTCGAGGCGCTCTGCGACGCGCAGGGACGGCCAGCGGCGTCCGGCTTCGAGGTGGCTGATGTAGGAGCGATCACAGGCCACCGCTTCGGCCACCCGCGCCGGACGCAGCTCCTTGCGTTGACGGAGCCGGCGGAGCTGATGGCCAAGCCGCAGGGCACGCTCGTCGCCGTTCACGGCCGCTCCATCCTCCCCGGCCAGCCGGTGACAGATGACAACTTCCAGTCACCACGACCGTCACCATTTTCGGCTTCTACGGTCAACAAGCGCGAGCTTCAATTACAAGACCTTCACTACAGAAAGTAGCACTTCCGTCATTACACGCAAGACAGCAGCGCGGCGACGGGCGCGCGGAGGGTGGGGTTGGTATGCCAGACACTCTTCTGAGGTGGGCGACGGCGCTGGTGCAAGCTGTTGACACCGACAACATCATGCCGAGTCTGACATGCGCCAAGGCATCGACATTGGAACGGCTGAAGACCGCCCCTGAACCATTGACCGAGCACGCTAGCCTCTCGCTGGGCGACTTCACGAAGGCCGCCAGCCAGGAGCTGACAGGGCTGCGCTCGGATGCGGTCGCGAACCGGCTGACCATCAGCGAGGGCCATCCCAATCTCGTCGTCGGGCGGATGACGGTGCCCGGCGGGCCATGGCCAGGGCACTTCGGGCTGGAGGCGGTGGTCTTTGACGCCGAGCCTGCCAGCATGCCCGCCTCGTTCCCGCCCCTGAGCGGCGCTCAGAGCGGCGCGTTCCGCCTCCATTTCGGACGGATCGTGGCTGCCTCCCGGGGGTTCCGGGACGGCTCTGGGGTGACGCTGTTTCCCGAGCAGTTCGCCGTCCAACAGCGACCGGCACGGCAGGCGTTCGGGGTGGTCTTCCTCGACAAGCTGATCGCCCTGTTCCGCGATCAAGTGCTGCCAGTGCTGGATCTCTCGGGGGTCGACACTGACCCGACCGCACCAGAAAACGAAACCTCCGAACGGAAGCTGCGTAAGCTGCGACGCCTGGCGTTCCTCGCCCACGAATGGGGCCATCTGGCCGGGCCGACAACAGCGCAGGCAGTCCGCCGCCTCGTCGCGGTCGCCAGCGAACTCCACGCCGATCTCGCGGCTCTGACGATGCTGCTTTCCTGCCCTGCACCGTGGGCCGAGCCGGTCGCGCGAGTGCTGGTCGCCGACCGGATCGTCCGCGAGGCATGGCTGCGACGGCCCTACGCACAGGTCGACGCCATCGCCGCCCGCCAACTCCTCGCACTGCTCACCATGGCGGGCGCCGCCCGCCTTGGACCAGACGGGCGGCTGCTGCTGGACCTGA
>WNGR01004794.1_pt1 | contig 17880 bp, 18 predicted proteins | sample 5407581 | NCBI WGS metagenome assembly WNGR01 (sample SAMN13153383, study PRJNA577476) | soil metagenome | isolation source: 80 cm soil or saprolite under Garry oak tree replicate 2 | place: USA:California | collected 2016-06-15 | reverse complement strand
AAGGGCAGGGCTTTGCCGCTTTTCTTGAGTTTCGCCTGCTCGAGGTCCCAATACTCGACATCGAAGATATCCTTCGCAGGCAGAGCCCGGAATCCGCCGAGCTCCTCGGCGCGCAGGATCACGTCGATCGTGTGATCGTAGATCTCATCCACGATCGCGGCATCCTTCGCCGTGCGGCCCGCCGCAGCCAGGCCGAACGTGGGATCTAGCACCACGCGTGGGGCCGGGTCGAGCATGGTCTTGGGTTCCTTGGCCTTCGGCGCGTGCTCGCTGAAATAGCGGCCGTACTCAGCGACATAGCGGTCGACGTCAGTGCCGAGCATCGGCGTACGCTTGGTGCGGATGACGTGATCAGGGGTCGCCGGTCCTTGTTGCGTGATGATCGCTGCTTGTGGGTGCTGCGCGAAGCTGAGCGTGCGCTCGTTTGTCACCGTCTTCAGAATGAGCGGGCTACCCGCGGTGTCGGAGAGCTTGCGTCGGAGATCGGCTTGTTCATTGGCACTGACCCTTCCGGGGGTGAAGCGGTTCGGTACCACCAGCCATGCTTCCTTCGAATCGAGATAGTCTTCGGCGAGCGTCACCAGCTCGATCATGCGCTCGTAGGCTTCGCGTGCGCTCTCGCCGAAGGAGAAGATCCCGTGATTGAGCAGGACCATTCCGACCGTCTCGGACGTGCTCTGGCGCTTGAATTCCCTTGCGCACAACCGGGCGAGATCAAACCCCGGCATTAGATAAGGGATCACGACGCAACGCTTGCCGTAGACCTCGCGGACGCGTTTCTCGCCGTCTTTCGTGTTGCTCACGGAGAGCACCGCGTCGGCGTGAGTGTGGTCCACGAACTTCTGCGGCATGAGTCCATGCAGGATGGTCTCGATCGAAGGGGCCGGAGCCGAGGCCTTCAGCATATGCGTGACGAGCTGATTCACCATCTCCGGGTCGGACAGAGCCGGCAGCCCGGCCAGTCGCAGCACGTGCGCCAGCCGCACGGGGGAAAACCCCTGAGGCTCGATCGTCTCCAGGTCCCAGCCGCTGCCCTTGACGTAAAGGATCGTCTCTTCCTCGCCGAAGAGGTTTTTCTCGCGGATCTTCACCGAGGTATTGCCGCCGCCGTGCAGCACCAGCGATTTGTCGCGGCCGAGCAGACGCGAAGTGTAGACGCGCGGGCCGAGGTCGCCTTGGAATTGCCTGGCTTCTTCGTCGTTCCAGAGACTCTTCATTGCATGTTCGAGGCTGGTCGGCTTTAACAACAATTATACTGGTCGCGCAATGCCAAAGACGTTCACGATACGCATCTTGGCCTGGTCCGAAGCGCTTGAGCTCGCGCGGCCGGTGCGCGAAAAGGTATTCGTCGAGGAACAGCAGGTGCCCCGTGATCTGGAGTGGGACGAGTGGGATGAGCGCTGCGAGCACGCCCTCGCCTGCGATGCCGAGGGATGCACGATTGGGACTGCGCGCCTTTTGCCCGACGGCAGGATCGGCCGCATGGCGGTGCTTCGCAACTGGCGCGGCCAGGGCGTGGGCACAGCCTTGCTCTAGGCCATGCTCGAACGCGCACGCGCGCGGTCCATGGCCCGAGTCACCCTTCACGCGCAGACCCATGCGGCCGGGTTTTACCGGCGTTTCGGTTTCAGCGAGAGGGGAGAGGAGTTTTGGGAGGCGGGGATTCCCCACGTCGAGATGACGCTCGAGCTTTTTCCGGCAGAACGGTGAAACGATAGCTCACCGTGCCGCTCGTGCTGCCGTCCTCGCGGTAGCTGCGCTCGTGGAACTCGACCTTGCCGTTCACGCCGAAGCTCAACACCGTGGAACAGCGCGTTCCGTAGCCGCCTACCGCGAGAATGCGGATCGCCGAGAGTCTCTCCTCCAGCTCCAGGCTGACGCCGGTGCTGGGGAGTTCATCGTTCTGCGCTTGCCCGGTGTCGTCGAGGAGCTGAAACATCGCCGAGGCATCGAACGCCTTGGAAAGCTCCTTCGCAACCCCTGCCTTGGCTTTCTCGACCTTCGGCCAAGGCGTATCGAGCAGGTGGTTCGACAGGCCGTGAACGCCGGGCTCGACGCGCGTCGCCCGCCCGCCGCGGTTGGAGAAAAAAAACATCGACTCGGCGTCCCCGACAACAAGGCTGAAGCCGTTGTAGTCCGCGGCGCGCTTTTCCACTTTCCGCGTGTATTCCTCCGGCGCCGCCTTGCCGATAAGAAATTCGCTCACGAGGGCGCCGCGCGACGGGGCGCTCGGTTTTTTGTCGGCCGGGTTGCGGTAATTCGTCAGCGCGGCGAAGCGCCCCTGCGGCGTTATTCCAAGCCAGGTGCCCCCGGCTTCGAGATCCCGCCCTCCGAGCACGCGCGGGTGGTCGTCCCAGAAAGCGGCGGGCGCGCTCGGGCGCCCGAAATACTCGTCGCGATTTGCGGCGACCATCAGCCGATAGCGCGGGTGCGCGCGCCAGGCGAACACGATCAGGCACATGCCGTCAGAAGCTCCGAAAGATCTCCCGTTTGCGCGACGAGCCGGGTGCGAGCAGGGCGGCGAGGCCGTGGCGCTCTACCAACTCCGCCAGCTCGGCCTCAAATCGCTCGGCGCTGGCGACGTTCTCGTAGATTTCCATCCAGGTGGTCTCGTCGTCGCGGCGCCGCAGCAGCCGCCCGCTGATGCCGGTCATGTCGGAGAGGTCCTTCTGGATGACATCGACTGTCGCGCGGGCGCGCTTGGCGTTTTCCGCGGGCACGCGATAGTAGATGTAGTAGCTGAGTTTCATGCTACCGGGTAGGGCAGGGGCAGGAAGCGCAGCGCCGGTCCGTCCAGTGATTTCAGATGCACGGTGGAGTTTCTACGGCTGGCGATCTGCACGACCGCAAGCGCGTCGTGACCTCCATCGGGCGAAGCTTCGGCGTTCACGATCATGCCGTTCGCCTGGCTTCCCAGGTCTTCGCTGTAGAGATCATCTCCCGCGGCGGCCTCCGCCGCGACATTGGCGAGGAACATGCGCCGCTTCGGCTTGCCGAGATGCTGCATGCGCGCGACGATTTCCTGCCCCGTGTAACAGCCCTTGCTGAAGCTTATCCCGCCCAGCAAATCGAGGTTTGCCATCTGCGGTACGAACCGGTCCTGCGTTGCAGCGGTGATGAGCGGCACTCCGCTGCGGAGGTCGAGCCAGCGCCAGACGCTCGCTTCCACGGCTTTCAGACCGTCGGCGAGTTGCTCGCGCAGCGGCGCGGCGCTCGGGGCTGCGAGAGCAAGAAAAAATCTCCCGTCATTCAGCTTGATGCTCGTGCCGACGCCGGTCTGGCCTCGCACCTCGTTGAGTGCCGCGGGCAATTCCGAAAAAATCCCGCGGAGCGTGGCCGCGGCGCGAGCGCCGGCGACCCCGAAGAGCACAAGCGACTCCGACGCGTCGGTGATCTTGACCTTGGAGCGCAGCACGAACATCGAAATGCGCTTGCGCACGGCGGGCAGGATATCTCGCGAAAGCGCCATGAGAAAACCCGTCTCCTCCCGCCAAAGGAGAAAACTCGCGAGCATCCTGCCTTGAGGTGAACAGTAAGCGCCGTAGCTGCCCGCTCCGAGCCCGACGGCGGCCACGTCGCAAGTCAACTGACCCTGCAAAAAGGCCTGCGCATCCTCGCCGCTGAACGCAAGGACCCCGAGATGCGTCAGAGGCGCAAGGATACTGCCGGAACGCGCGGCGACGAATTGCGATTTCAAATCGCTCTCGGCTTGGCTATGCTGCAACAACATATTCATCTACCTAAGCTCCGATATACCGCGAGTTGAGCGGTTGATCCGCTCCAACTCGCGGAGTTAAGCCGGCAGCCAAGTACTCTTGCTCGGCTGTCCCGTTTAACAGTTATTATACGAGCATCGTCAATCCGTCCCGCTCGACGTTTTCGACCGGATTTCAATGCTGCGTCGCCTTAAGCCCTTGCTCCTGCTTGCCGCCGCCGCCGCGCTCGGGTTTTGCGCATGGGTGGTGTGGTTCGCGGTCACGCCGCTCGAGCTTGCTTCGCCAGCGGTGGAATTCTCGATCCGCCCCGGCAGCACGCTGCGCGGTACAACGCGCCAGATCATCGATGCCGGTGTGCCGATGTCCGAATGGCAGTTCAATCTGCTCGCGCGGGCCAATGGCGCCAGCACGAGCGTCAAAGCGGGAAGTTATCAGGTACCGACCGGGACCACGCCGCTGCAGATTTTGCGCAAGATCACGCGCGGCGAATTCGCGCAAGCGGAAATCCTGTTTGTGGAGGGCTGGACTTTTCGCCAAATGCGCGACGCGATCAATGCGCATGCCGACCTGAAGCACGATTCGCAGAACCTGTCAGATGCCGAGATCATGGCGAAACTCGGCGCTCCCGATGCATTTCCGGAAGGGATGTTCTTTCCGGATACCTACGTGTTTGCCAAGGGCGCGGGCGATCTCGCCGTTTTTGCGCGTGCCTATCGCGCGATGCAGAAGCAGCTGCAATCGGCCTGGTCGCAGCGCGCGGTCGACCTTCCTGTTTCCGACCCTTATGAAGCCTTGATCCTCGCCTCGATCGTGGAAAAGGAAACCGGCCAGGCGACCGATCGGGCCAAGGTCGCAGGGGTGTTTGCGAACCGCCTGCGCCTGGGGATGAGGCTGGAAACGGACCCGTCGGTGATCTACGGCATGGGCGAACAGTTCGATGGAAATCTCCGAAGGAAAGACCTCGTGACCGACACCCCGTTTAACACCTATACACGGCGCGGCCTGCCGCCTCATCCTATTGCGATGCCGGGTTTCGCCTCGATCACCGCGGTGATGCATCCGGAAAAGACCGACGCGTTGTACTTCGTCGCGCGCGGAGACGGGTCGAGCGAGTTCTCGCGCACGCTAGCCGAGCACAACCGCGCGGTCGCCAAATACCAGCTGCCCGGTTCGCGCCGGCGGCCGAGATCATGAGCCGCGGCAAGTTCATCACGCTGGAGGGCATCGACGGCGCCGGCAAGAGCACTCACCTCGCCGTGATCGCCGATTTCCTGCGCCGGCGCGGCAGGGATGTCCTGGTGACGCGCGAGCCGGGAGGTACGCCACTCGGTGAAAAGCTGCGCGAACATTTGCTCTCGCAACCGATGCATGTAGAGACCGAAACCCTGCTGATGTTTGCGGCGCGCCGCGAGCACATCGCCCAGGTCATCCTTCCTGCGCTCTCGGCGGGGCGCTGGGTGCTCTCGGACCGCTTTACCGATGCCACCTACGCGTACCAGGGCGGCGGCAGGGGCATGGCGAGGGACAAGATCGCCCTTCTCGAACGCTGGGTCCAGGAGGGGCTTCAGCCCGATCTGACCTTGATATTCGACGTGCCGGTCGAAGTCGCGAACAGCCGGCTGCCGAAAGAGCGACGGCCTGACCGGTTTGAGCGGGAGCCCCCGGATTTTTTCAAGCGGGTCCGGGCGGAATATCTCGAACGCGCTGCCGCGGACCCGCGCCGCGCGCGGATCATCGACGGCGCCAGCGCTCTGCGCGAAGTTAAGAAAGAGGTTGAGGATATTATTTCAATAATCTGTTAAACATGATATTTACATGGAACAATCTGGCGTGGAAGGAATGGGGTCGCATTCAGGGGAGACTCCCGCACGCTGTCTTGATAACGGCCGGGGAGGGGATGGGCGCATTCGAGTTCGCGCAAGAGGTCGCGCAAGCAGCACTCTGCGAGCGTCCCCAGACCGATCTGAGAGCTTGCGGCGCTTGCCCCGCCTGCCATTGGTTTGCCCAGGGCAACCACCCGGACTACCGCCTTCTCGTGCCTGAGAGCATGGCACCGGAGTCCGAGGGGGAAGGGGAGCCGGCAAGAAAGGAAAAAGGCAGCGAGCAGATCCGGATCGAACAGGTCCGCGTGCTGTTTGATTTTCTCGCGGTCGGTACGCACCGCGCGGGGCTGCGCGTGATCCTGATCTACCCGGCAGAAGCGATGAACGTGAACACGCAAAACGCCTTGCTCAAGAACCTGGAGGAGCCGCCGCCGGCCACATTGTTTTTGCTGGCCGGCACTCGGCCCGACCGGTTGCTCGCCACGGTGCGCAGCCGTTGTTTGAAATTCGCGCTTCCGCCTCCGGACGCCGTGCTGGCGTCGAAGTGGCTCGAGGAGCAGGGTGTGGCGCGGCCCGAGGCCGCGCTCGCGGGCGCCGGAGGAGCGCCGCTTTCGGCATTGAAGCTTGCGGAAAGCGAAGCCGAGCGCAAGCGCTTTCTTGAAGGGCTGCAGAATCCGCGGTTCGATCCGATTTTCCTCGCCGAGCAGCACCAGCGGGTTCCGCCGGAGGATCTGGTGGCCTGGCTCCAGCGTTGGTGCTACGACCTGCTGCTCGCCCGCGTGGCGGGTCGTGTACGGTACCACGTGGATGACAAGCAGGCGATCGCCGACGCTTCGCGTACCTGTGAGGGCGCCGATATCGCCGCCTACCTGCGGGGGCTGGCGCGTGCGCGGGGCCTGGCGCAGCACCCGCTCAACGCCAAGCTGTTCGTGGAGGACCTGCTTCTGAAATATCGAAAGCTGTTCGTCTAGCCGACCGTGTCAGCAGAACCGCGAGCGCCCGATCCGCCCCGGCTTGTCGACTCGCACTGCCATCTCGATTTTCCGGATTTCGACGGCAGGATTGACGCCGTACGCGAGGAGATGCGCGAGCACGGCGTCACGCACGCCTTATGCATCAGCACCAGCTTGCCCGGCGTGCCGAAGGTGCTGGGTCTTGCCGAGACTTACGACAATTTTTTCGCGAGCGTGGGGGTACACCCGGACCAAGAAGACCGCTCGCAGGTGGACGCCGCGCAGCTGGTCGAATTGGCGCGGCACCCACGCGTGGTCGCCATCGGCGAGACCGGGTTGGATTATCACCGCGTGAGCGGGGATCTGGAATGGCAGCGGCAGCGCTTCCGCACCCATATCCGCGCCGCACGGCAGTGCCGCAAACCGTTGGTTATCCACACGCGGCAGGCAGCCGAGGACACCCTGCGGATCATGCGTGAGGAGGGCGCCGCTGAAGTCGGGGGAGTGCTGCACTGCTTCACTGAAACCCAGGAGACGGCCGACGCCGCGCTCCGGATGGGATTCCATATCTCCTTTTCCGGTATCGTCACATTCAAGAACGCCGGAGCCTTGAAGGACGTGGCGCGCGGGGTGCCGCTTGAACGCCTTCTCGTCGAAACGGACTCGCCCTACCTCGCTCCGGTGCCGCACCGGGGCCAGACCAATCGGCCCGCCCTGGTCCGGCAGGTGGCCGAGGAGGTGGCGCGCCTGCGGGGAATGCCCTTCGAGCAGCTGGCTGCGGCCACCGCAGAAAATTTCTTCCGGCTCTTTAGCGATGCTCAATCCTAGAAATAGCTTTAGGTGAGGCTCTTAACCAGCTATCCCTAAGATGTAATAACTGATGGGTGTTAGCTAAGAGATAATTTAACATAATACACATATGCGACAAAGCGCTTACGCAGAAGTCAGGCGTGGCGGAAATGGAGCATGATTACGATTCGAAGGTCTATCTGCCGCCAGCCTGGATCCGCGCCGCAAGGAGTTGGGCCAGGCCCGGATCCAGTTTTTTCAGTTCTTCCAGCGCAGCCTGGGCCTGCTTACGGTCCCCGGTCTGAGCATAGACGTTCCCCACTCCGTACCAGGCGGGCGCGTACTGGGGCTCGATTTGGAGTGCCTCGCGGTAGGCGCCGATCGCCCGGTCGGGTCGCCTGACGTCCCGGTAAGCCTCCCCGAGCAGGAACAATGTGATGTGCCGGGACGCCCGGCTCATCGTGCTGGCGCGCTCCAACGTCTGGACCGCCCGCCCGGCCTGCCCGGAGAGGCGCTGGGTCTCGCCGAGCAGGTTCCAGGCGTCCGTATCTTCCGGACTGCGCTGCGTGGCGCGGTTCAGGATGTCGATGGCCCTAGGGTAATCGCCGCCTGCAAGCCAAGCATAGCCCGAGACGATCCACCAGTCGGGCCGTTCCGGCTCGAGCCGCTGCTTTTCCTGCGCAAAGCGCAGCAACCCGGACCAGTCCCGCTTGCGCTCGAGTTCGGCGATCCGCTTCCGCTCTTCGTAGTTGTTTGCGCGAACGGCAAGAGGAGATCCCAGAAGCGGGCTGGTGGGGAACATGCTCTCCTCCGGCGCGAGCATCGAACTGCAGCCGGCAAAGTAAACGCAGGCCGCGAACGCCGCGGCGAGAATCGCGGAGCGGGATTCAGACCTTGTTTTGATAGACGTAGGCCTGCTGTTTTACGTTCGACTCTTCGGCGCGCTTGAGCGCTTCGGGATCGAGCTTCTTGTCCCACCACATGGCCCGTCCCTTCTTCTGTTCCTCGACGATGTGCGGGTTTTCCCGGAGCAGCTCCCGGATCATCTTGGTAATGTCGGATTCGTAATATTTCCGCGCCATGCCTGAAATTATACGCTGGCCGGGCTGCCGGTCCGCCCTGGCAGGGCCCCCGCTTGCTAAACGGCGCCGAATACTGTATATAAATACAGGTAGGAGGCTCTATGACCGAAGAACTTACCCCCAAGCAGCAGAGAATCCTCAACTTTGTCCGCAAGGCCATCGAAAAAACCGGGTTTCCGCCCACCCGCGCAGAGATCGCAAAGGCGTTCCGCTACAGCTCACCCAACGCCGCCGAGGACCATCTGCGTACGCTCGAGAGAAAAGGCGTAATCGAGCTGACCCCGGGCGCCTCGCGCGGCATCCGCCTCGCCGAGGGCCTCGGGCTGCCGCTCATCGGCCGTGTCGCCGCGGGCAGCCCACTCCTCGCCGAGGAGCATGTCGAGCGGCGTTGCCAGGTCGATCCGGCCCTGTTCCAGCCGCGCGCGGACTACCTGCTGAAAGTGCGCGGCATGAGCATGCGCGACGCCGGCATTCTCGACGGCGATCTGCTCGCCGTGCACCGCACGCGCGAGGCGCGCTCGGGCCAGATCGTGGTCGCGCGCGTGCACGACGAGGTCACGGTGAAGCGCCTGCGCCGCCGCGGCAACGCCGTCGAGCTGCTCCCCGAGAACCCCGAGTTCAAAACTATCGTCGTCGATGCGCGCGAGGAGGACTTCGCCATCGAAGGCATCGGCGTCGGCGTGATCCGACGTCCTCTATGACTCTGTAAGAGCCCTCCCCTTCGAGGGGAGGTTGTTTCTTGTTCCGTGAGCGCTGATATCCCGTCTCTTGCCGCGCTGCTCGACCGCCCCGACATCTGGCGCGGCGGCAGTTTGAGCCGGGCCGGCACGCCGGCGGTCCCGAGTGGATTTCCCGGGCTCGACGCCGAGCTTCCCGGCGCCGGCTGGCCGGCCGGGGCGCTGACCGAAATATTTCCCGCGCACGCGGGCATCGGCGAGCTGCGCCTGCTCGGCCCGGCGCTTGCGGCGCTGTCGAAACGGGGATTGCGGCTCGCCTGGATCGCGCCGCCTTATCTGCCCTACGTGCCGGCGCTCGCCGCGGCGGGGATCGATGCCGCCGGGCTCATCATCGTGCGCACCACTTCGGCGAAAGAGACGCTTTGGGCAGCCGAACAGGCGCTTGCCTCGAACGCCTGCGGCGCGGTGCTCGCCTGGCCGCAGGTGGCGAGATATGCCGAATTGCGGCGGCTGCAAATTGCCGCAGAAAGCGGGCGGGCGCCGGCCTTTCTGTTTCGGCTTCCCGAGACTGCCAGTGAAGCTTCCCCCGCCGCGCTGCGGATTACGCTCGGCACCGCTGAAGGCGGCTTGGCGGTGCGCGTGCTCAGACGACGCGGCGCTCCCCTCGCCTCTCCCATCCTGCTGCCGTCGATGCCGCCCGCCGTGCGCGGCAAAAGCCATCATGTGGATCGCCATCCGGCTCCTGCAACTGCCGCTCGAAATCTTCCTGCGCGGCTCGTCCACGCCTGAGCCTTTCGCGGTCGAGGAACTGCACCGCGTTTTCGCCTGCAACCCCAAGGCCTCAGGGCACGGCATAAGCGCAGGAATGGCGGTTCCGGCGGCGCTCGCCCTGGCGCCGCGGCTGCGCCTCGTGGCGCGTGACCCTGAGGCGGAAACCGAGGCACTGCTCGGCGTGGCCGGCTGGGCTGTGCAATTCACGCCAAGCGTGGCGATCGAATTTCCCGATGCTTTGCTGCTCGAGATCTCGGGCAGCCTGAAATTGTTCGGCGGCCTCGAATCGCTCCTCCAACGCCTGCGCCAGGGGTTGGCAGAAATGGGCTGGAGCTTCGTGCTCGCGGGCGCCCCCACGCCGCGGGCGGCTTTCTGGCTCGCCCTTGCCGGAGAGCGGAAGTTCATCGGCTCCGCGACAGAGTTCGAATCGGTGCTGGTCACGCTGCCCGTGGAAGTTTTGCGCTGCAACGATGAAACGCTGGCGGCGTTCGAGGCGATCGGCGTCCGCACGCTCGGCGAGCTGCGCGCGCTGCCGCGCGAAGGCGTGGCGCGGCGCTTCGGGCAGGGACCGCTAGCCGAGCTGGACCGCGCGCTCGGGCGGCTTTCCGATCCGCGGAATTTTTTCGTCCCGCCGGCCCGGTTCGTGGCGGCGATCGAGCTTCCCGCCGAAGTCACCCAGGCCGAGGCGCTGCTCTTCGCCGCGAGGCGGCTGATCGTGCAGCTCGTCGGATTTCTCGCCGCGCGCTCGGGCGGCGTGCAGCGCTTCGTCCTCAGGCTCGGGCACCGCAGCAAGGCCGCCACCGAGATCGCAATCGGTCTCGTTGCGCCTTCGCGCGATACCGAGCATTTCACGCTGCTTCTGCGCGAGCGGTTTTCCAACCTCGCGTTCGCCGAGCCGGTGCGCAAAATCGGGCTACGGGCCGACGACGTGGTACCGCTTCCCGGTCGCAATCTCGGGCTGCTGCTCGAGCCGCCGCTGGGCCAGTGGGAGCACCTGGTCGAGCGCTTGCGCTCGCGGCTTGGAGCCGACGCCGTATACGGGTTTGTCCGTCGGGCCGAGCACCGTCCCGAGCGCGCCGTCGCCGCCGCCGGGTTGGGCGCAGAGCAATCTCAGATCGATTTTGGCGAACGCCCTTTCTGGCTGCTCGACCGTCCAAAGCAGCTCCGGGAAATCAGCGCGGTGCCGCATTATGAAGGACCGCTTGATCTGCTTGCCGGTCCCGAGCGTATCGAGTCCGGCTGGTGGGACGGGGACGACGTCGCCCGCGACTACTTCATCGCCCGGACGCAGAACGAATCGCTCGTGTGGATCTATCGCGAGCGCCGCGGCGAAAATGGGTGGTACCTGCATGGCATTTTTGCGTAGCTCCATGTATTCCCCTCTTCCCCTCTACGCCGAGCTGCATTGCCTCTCGAACTTCAGCTTTCTGCGCGGCGCTTCGCACCCCGAAGAGCTGGCATGCCGCGCCGCCGCACTCGGCTATTCGGCGCTCGCCGTCACCGACGAATGCTCGCTCGCCGGCGCCGTGCGGGCGCATGTCGCGGCGAAGGACGCGGGTTTGCCTCTGGTCATCGGCTCGGAAATACGACTGAAGGATGGTCCGAAGCTGGTGCTGCTCGCTGCTGACCGCGAAGGCTATGGCAATCTCTGCGAGTTCATCACCCGCGGCCGGCGCAGGGGCAAGAAAGGAAGTTATTCCCTCGGATGGGAGGATCTCGACAGCGGGTTGCCGGGTTGCCTGGCGCTGCTTACCCTCCCTCACGCCCGCCCTCCTCTTGAGGAAGAAGAACATGCGCGTTCGGTGGCCGAGCGCTTCGCCGGCCGTGCCTGGATCGCGGCGGAGCTGTTGTGCGGACCGGACGACCGCTCCCGCCTCGCGGCCCTGCGCGAGCTGGGCGCCCGCTTTGGCCTCCCGCTCGTCGCCGCGGGTGACGTGCACATGCACCTACGCTCGCGCAGGCGACTGCAGGACACGCTCACCGCGATCCGCCTGCGCATGCCGGTGCAAGCATGCGGCCACGCGCTCTACTCGAACGCAGAGCGGCATCTGCGGCTGCGCATGCGCCTCGCTCAGATCTATCCGTCCGAACTGCTCGCGGAGACCGTGCGCATCGCCGAGCGCTGCGATTTCTCCCTGGACGAGCTGCGCTACGAATATCCCGAGGAGCTCGTGCCCGAGGGAGAAACCCCCGCGAGCCATCTGCGCAAGCTCACTGAAACGGGATTGCAGCGGCGCTTTCCGGGCGGCGTTCCCGCCGACGTACGCAAGCTGATCGAGCACGAGCTGGCGCTCATCGCCGAGCTGCGCTACGAGCCCTTTTTCCTCACCGTCTGCGACGTGGTCGAGTTCGCGCGCGAAAAAAAGATTCTCTGCCAAGGGCGCGGCTCGGCGGCGAATTCCGCCGTCTGCTACGCGCTCGGCGTCACCGAAGTGGACCCGGTGCGGATGAACATGCTGTTCGAGCGCTTCGTCTCGAAGGAGCGCCACGAGCCGCCTGACATCGACGTCGACTTCGAGCACCAGCGGCGTGAGGAAGTCATCCAGTACGTCTACGGGAAATACGGCCGCGACCGCGCGGCGATCGCCGCGACCGTCATCCACTACCGGCCTCGCAGCGCGCTGCGCGACGTGGGCAAGGCGCTCGGCCTGGAGCTGGATCAAATGGACCGACTGAGCAAGAACCTCGCCTGGTGGGACGACCACAGAGCGCTGTCTCAGCGACTGCGCGAGGCGGGACTCGACCCCGCTAGTCCGGTCATCCGGCATCTCATGGCGCTCGCCGACACGCTCATCGGCTTTCCGCGCCACCTGTCGCAGCACGTCGGCGGGTTCGTCATCTCGCGCGGGCCGCTCGAGCGCCTCGTGCCGATCGAGAACGCCGCGATGGAAAAGCGCAGCGTCATCGAATGGGACAAGGACGATCTGGATGCGCTCGGGCTGCTGAAAGTCGACGTGCTCGCCCTCGGCATGCTCTCCGCCGTGCGCCGCGCGCTCGAGCTGATCGGCGCCTGGCGCGGCAAGCCCTTCGCCCTCGCCGACATTCCGGCGGAAGACCCGCAGGTGTACGAGATGATCCGGCACGGGGACACCGTCGGCGTGTTCCAGATCGAGTCACGGGCGCAGATGAGCATGCTACCGCGGCTGAGGCCCGAGCATTTCTACGACTTGGTGATCGAGATCGCAATCGTGCGTCCGGGGCCGATTCAGGGCGACATGGTGCATCCTTACTTGCGCCGACGTCAGGGGCTGGAGTCCGTCGAATATCCCAGCGAGGCGGTGAAGTCGGTGCTCGAGCGCACGCTCGGCGTGCCGATCTTCCAGGAGCAGGTGATGCAACTTGCCGTCGTCGCCGCCGGTTTCACGCCAGGCGAGGCCGACCGACTGCGCCGCGCGATGGCATCCTGGCGACGCAAAGGCGGGCTTGAACCCTTCAGGGAAAAGCTCATGGAAGGCATGCGTCGTAATGGTTACCCGCCGCAGTTCGCCGAGCGCATCTACCACCAGGTTCTCGGCTTCGGCGAATACGGCTTTCCGGAATCGCACTCGGCGAGCTTTGCCTTGATCGCTTACGACTCGGCTTGGCTCAAGCGCCACCATCCCGCAGCGTTTCTCGCCGCGCTCATCAACAGCCAGCCGATGGGTTTCTACACGCCTTCACAGCTTGTGCAGGATGCACGCCGGCACGGTGTCGAGGTACGGTCGATAGACGCGATTCACAGCGAGTGGGATTGCAGCCTGGAGCCTGGTGCCGATGGAAATCCAGCCGTCCGACTGGGTTTCTGCCTGGTTCGGGGTCTGTCGCAACCAGGCGCCGAGCGCATCGTCGCGGCACGGCGCACGCAACCGTTCGAGAGCGTCGAGGATCTGGCTCACCGTGCCGCGCTCAACCGCCATGACCTGAAATGCCTGGCCGCCACCGGGGCGTTCGAAGCGCTCGCCGGTCACCGCCGCCGCGCTTACTGGCAGGTCGTCGGAATCGAAACCGGCGCGCATATCCTGCGCGATGCGCCGGTTGCCGAAGCTTCGCCCGCCCTTGCCGCCCCGACCGAAGGCGAGAATCTCGTCGCCGACTATGCGAGCGTGGGCCTCACGCTCGGTCGCCATCCGCTCGCGCTGCTGCGTCAGCGCCTTGAGCGCATGCGCTTTGCTTCCTCCGAGGAAATCCGATTGCTGCCCAGCGGCAGCCCGGTCCGCGTTGCCGGCATCGTCACCGGCCGCCAGCGCCCGGGCACTGCCTCGGGAACCGTGTTCGTCACGCTCGAGGACGAGACCGGTTGCGTCAACGTCATCGTCTGGCCCCATCTCATCGAGCGCCAGCGGCGCGAACTGCTCGGCTCGAAGCTGATGGGAGTCGAAGGAACGCTGGAACGCGAGGGCGAGGTAGTGCATCTCATCGCCCGGCGGCTGATCGACCACAGCGCCCTGCTGGGGCGGTTGGAGGTTGAATCGCGGGACTTCCGCTGAGCAGCTGGCTACGAGCCTACGCCTCGCGATACATGTAGTCGCGCGTGAGCGGCAGCGGATTCACCGCGCTGCCTTCCTTGCGCGCGAGCACCTGGTAGATATTCATCCACTCGTGCGCGAAGCCGTGGGCGCAGCCGGCGACATAGACCTGCCAGATGCGGTAGCGCTTTTCTCCCGCCGCGGCGACGGCGCGCTCGCGGCTCCGCTCGAGGCGCTTCGCCCACTCGAGGCAGGTGCGGGCGTGGCGACTTCGAGGCCCGCGCGGGCCATCTCCCGCAGCACCCGCGACAGGTGCGGCAGCTCGCCGTGTGGAAACACGTAGCGCTCGATGAATTCCCCCGCCCCCATCCCCACCCAGCGGCTGTCCGGATCGGCCGACGTGATGCCGTGATTCATCACCAGGCCGCCGTCTGCGAGCAGCGAGCGGATTTTCGCAAAATAGGTTCGCAGGTTGCGCAGCCCCACGTGCTCGAACATGCCCAAGCTCGCGATCTTGTCGAACGCGCCTTCGCCCGGAACGTCGCGGTAGTCCTGGAGCCGCACCTCGCAGCGCCCCTGGAGCCCTTCTTCCTCGATCCGTCCCAGGACGAAGTCGTGCTGATTGCGGCTGAGCGTGACGCCCGTTGCGCGTGCCCCGTATTTTTTCGCCGCGCGCAGGATGAGCGCGCCCCAGCCGCAACCGATGTCGAGAAAGCGCTCGCCCGGCTTGAGCATCAGCTTGCCCAGGATATGGTCGAGCTTCTGCTCCTGTGCGATCTCGAGGGAATCGTCCTCGGCGCGGAAGTAGGCGCAGGAGTAGACCATGTTCCGGTCGAGCCACAGCGAGTAGAAGTCGTTGGAGACGTCGTAGTGGTACTGGATCGCTTCGCGGTCGCGCTTCCTGCTGTGATATGCGAAACGCCGCAGGCCTCTGCGCCCGCGGGCGGCCGCGTTGCGCGCAAGGCTCTCGGCGACGCGCAAGACTTCCTGGATCGGCCCCTCGACGCCCAGGTATCCCTCGACGTACGCCTGGCCGAGCTTCATGAGATCGGGTGAAATCAGAAAGCGCAGCGCCGAAGGGCGCGGCACGCTGATTTTCACGGTGGGGCGGACCGCAAGATCGAACGCGCGGCCGTTCCACAGCTCAAGGCGCAGCGGAATGGATGCGGACTGCTTGAGCTTTTCGATCAACCGTTCGAGGCGTCGCTCGAGAAACATGCGGTTCCTCCCGAAGCGGCCCCTATGATAACACCGCGCCCGGAGTGACCCGAGCGCAGGCACAGGTGCCAAGCCCGGGCAGACTGGTTAGAATCGCCGTTCAAGTCTTCCGGAGGAAGAACAAGAAGTAACGGCGTTTCAATCGACCCCCGCGCCACGACGACGTGCCGCGGGGGTTTGCTTTCGCAGCCGATCTCGATGCCCTGACTGGGGCCAGGCATGGACACGCTCATTCCGTCGATCATCAGCGTTGCCTTTCACGGCGCCGCTTTCGGCATGATCCTTTACGTGATCTCGGTCGGGCTGTCGGTGACCTTGGGCCTGATGGGATTCGCGAACCTCGCCCACGGGGTGTTCGCCATGGCGGGCGGCTACGTGCTCACCACGGCGATTTCGCGTTTCGGCGCGCCCTTCCCGCTCGCGCTGGCGCTCGCCTTTGTTCTGGTCGCCGCCGGCAGCGTGATCCTCGAGCGGCTGCTCTACTCCAGGCTTTACACGGCAAGCGATCTGGAGCAGGTCCTGTTCACCATCGGCCTGATTTTCATCGCTGTGGCGGTCGCGCGATTCATCTACGGCACGCTGCAGCAGCCGGTCGTGCTGCCCGATTACCTGAAGGGGCAGTTCGCCCTGCTCGGACGCGATTTCCCGACTTACCGCGTTTTCATCATCGTGTTCAGCGCGGTCATGGTCGGCCTATTGTGGTTCGGCGTGGAGCGCACGCGCTGGGGCGCGATGGTGCGCGCCACGGTGGACAACCGCGCCATGGCGCAGTCGATCGGGATCAACACCCGGCGCCTGTTCACGTTGACTTTCGCGCTCGGGAGCGGTCTTGCGGGCCTGGGCGGCGCGCTCGGCGCAGAAATCATCGCGGTGCAGCCCACCTACCCGTTCGAGAATCTCGTATACTTTCTGGTCGTGGTCTCGGTCGGCGGCCTCGGCAGCCTGCGCGGGCCTTTCTTCGCCGCGCTCCTGATCGGCATCGCCGACACGGCCTGCAAATATTGGCTGCCGCAGTACGGAGCGTTTCCCATCTACATCGCCACCATCGGCATTTTGCTGTGGCGCCCGATGGGGTTGTTCGGCCGGCGGATGTGATGATGCATTCCGGGGGCTATAGCGCCAACCCGCGAGTGCGCTGGCAGGAGTGGCTGCCGTGGACGGTCGCGCTGGCGGGCTTCTTTCTGCTGCCGGAATATTTGTCGCTCGGCGCACGCATCCTGATCTTTACCCTGTACGCGCTCTCGCTCGACCTGATCCTCGGCTACGCCGGCATCATCACGCTCGGACATAGCGCCTATTTCGGGCTCGGCGCATACGTCGCCGGCATCCTTGCCGCCAAGGCCGGCGTCGCCGATCCGCTCGTGCAGCTCGCCGCAGCGGCGGTTGCCGGCGCGCTGCTCGGGATCGTCACCGGAGCGATCATCCTGCGCACGAGAGGGCTGACGCTGCTCATGCTCACCCTGGCGATCACCTCGGTATGCCTGGAGATCGCGAACAAGGCGACCAAGCTCACCGGCGGCGCGGACGGCTTGTCCGGCGTGGTCGTCGCCCCGATTCTCGGTCAATTCAAATTCGACATTTTCGGCAAGACCGCCTTCATCTATTGCCTCGTGTTCCTGCTGCTGGGGTGGCGGGGCCTCGCTCGCCGGCGTGCGCGAGAACAGCGTGCGCATGCACGCGATCGGCGCGCCCGTCTATCGGCGGATGGTCCTGGTCTATACGGTCTCGGCCACCATCGCGGGCGTCGCGGGGGCTCTCAACACCCAGACCAACCAGTTCGTCGGACTGAACGTCCTCGGCTTCGAGCCGGCGGGCGAGCTGCTGGTCATGCTGATCCTCGGCGGTGTCGGCCGTATCTACGGCGCCTTCGTGGGACCGCTCGTGTACCTGATCGCGCAAGACCAGCTTGCCAAGCAGTTTCCCGAATACTGGTACTTCGGCATCGGCGTGATGCTCGTCGTGGTGGTAATGTTCGCCCGCGGCGGCATCCTCGGTATCGTCGATGCAATTCTCGCCAGATTGCGGAGAAAGTCGTGAGCGCGGTTCTCGAGACGCACGGCTTATGCAAGAGCTTCGGCGCGCTCACGGTCGCCGGCGACATCAATTTCCGGCTCCAGACCGGAGCGCGCCATGCGCTCATCGGCCCGAACGGCGCGGGCAAGACCACCTTCGTCAACATGCTGACGGGAGCGCTCCCGCCCTCCTCCGGCCGGATCGTCCTCGGCGGCGAGGATATCACCGGGGTCGCGCAGGCCGCGCGCGTCAAGCGGGGCCTCGCTCGCCGGCGTGCGCGAGAACAGCGTGCGCATGCACGCGATCGGCGCGCCCGTCTATCGGCGGATGGTCCTGGTCTATACGGTCTCGGCCACCATCGCGGGCGTCGCGGGGGCTCTCAACACCCAGACC
>WNGR01010362.1_pt1 | contig 17882 bp, 18 predicted proteins | sample 5407581 | NCBI WGS metagenome assembly WNGR01 (sample SAMN13153383, study PRJNA577476) | soil metagenome | isolation source: 80 cm soil or saprolite under Garry oak tree replicate 2 | place: USA:California | collected 2016-06-15 | reverse complement strand
TATAAGGATGGGGTTTTAAGAGAACGATGACCATGAACGGTATAGAGACCATATGCTGGTGAGATGATCTCCTGGGCATTGAGCATACGTCGAAGTACTAATCTCACCTGGCTACCGACTTGTCCTGTTTGCTCGGCGATCTCTTTTGGGCCGAGAGGGATGTCGCTCTCATGCAATAAAGAGATGATGATTTGTCGTCCGGAGGAGAGGGAGGAGGTGCTTTTGAGGAGGTGGGTAAGGGGGGTATGGGAGGCGCCGAGCCAGTTGATGGTGGGGATGCCGTCGGAGTTAGCGGTGATGTTGTAGGTCAGGTTGGGAGCTTTGATGCTCAGGTTGTTTTTGGTTGTGGTAAGAATGCGTTTGTTTTCGTCGCTGGGGTCTCGCACGACGAGCAGGCCGGAGCGGGCGGAGGCAATGATGCCAATGGAGCCGCTACCGCGATAGAGAGGATTGTGGAGGGAGCCTTTATTGAGGTGGCGCACGAGGAGAATGGCACAATCAGTATACTGAGCCAGGAAAGCGAGGCCGGAGAGGACGTGCCGCATGTCCTGGTCACGGGAAGCACTGAATTTACGGTCGAGCACGGCGATGAGAGGATCGATGATGACCAGGACTGCATGGGTGTTCTTGACGCTTTGAACGAGGGTGGCGAATTGTGAAGGCAGGGTGAGAGGAATGTAGTTAACCTGGCCAGTTTCGGCGCCAGGCTTCTCGAAGATGGTCAGGAGACGAACACGAGAGGGGTCACCGCCCGCGGCAAGGATGCGGGGTTTGATGGTGTCAGAGGCATCGTCTTCTGGAGCGATGAGGATAACGTTGCCCTGGATACCAGGGGTACCATCGGGCATGGGTTTGCCGGTGGTGACGCGGGCGGCGAGATCGAGGGTGATAAGGGATTTGCCGAGATCGGGATCGCCGTCGAGGAGAGTGATTTTGCCGCGGAGGACGCGTTGTTCCCAGAGCCAGCGGAGCTGGTATTCCTGGATGTCGGAGAGGGAGGTACCGGGTTCGGATGCTGGCGCAGACGGTTCAGTGGCCTTGTTGGTGGTAGGAGGAGTTTTTTTGTAAAAAGACATAGGATTTGTTGTCCTTTCAAGATGGCATTGATGTGCCATGATGCATGGTAAGATGGGCTGGCCCCACAAGGGAGGCCAGTCCATTGCGGCTTTCGATTTTGAATTAAAATCTCCCACTTATTATACACAGTGGGACCAAATTGGCCCAGAATGAGCGACGATGTCATAATCCGCGAAGCGGAGCCGTCTGGGCAGCACCAGTCGGGTGTGCGTTCGATTTTTGCATTTAATTTTGATTCTTGGTAAAAGGCCTTTGAGTAACAACAGAGCGGTGCGACCCGTTCGCCCGAACCCGTGGAAACACGGGGGATGGGCGGCAAAGCAATTTGACAACTGATGATCTGAGGTTGGGCGAAATTCCCAACCTGCCCGATGGGCGGCAGACAGCACTTTCCCCACGGTAGCGACTGGTCCTCAATCCGTGAAGCGGGAAAGAATGCAGTCTCACCATAATCTTGCTATGGGAACGCTGCTAGCTAGCTCCCAGGATGAGTTGCTGATCTACCAAGATCAGTGGTCGAAGGTACGATGGAACCATCGTCATGTTCAGCAAGCCGACGCAGGATAACAGGCTTGACCAAAATGGTGCTGATACCAAATGCCTGTTCGCTTAACAAGCATTTGTTGATGAGCAGTTAGTTCTGCTGCTCATCCCATCCAACAGGGTATCCGGTGGATAGTACCCATCTACAGGAGCGTCAAACAGACATCGGAACGGGATAACCACAGAGACGCTCTCATGGGCGGTCGATACCATGAGTCGGTGCCAACCAAGGCGTGCTGTGGAGCGATTGCCTCAGAAGCGCAAGCAGACGGAGGCACTGCTGTATGGAAGATAGTGAGTAAGTCAGATGAAAGAGAGGAAAGCACCCAGGGTCACCGTGCCGAAACGGACCCCTGACCCGGAGAGTGAGGCTTGGAACAGGTTGCCCTGGCGCAAGGTCGAGCAACATGTGTTGCGCATCCAAAAGCGAATCTATCAAGCCAGTCAGCGTGGCAATACTCGTGCAGTTCAAAAACTGCAAAAGCTGTTGATGAAATCGGAGGCAGCACGCCTGCTGGCAGTGCGTCGGGTGACACAAGATAACCAGGGCAAGAAAACGGCGGGAATGGACGGCGTCAAATCAGTCAAACCCAAAGAGCGTCTGGTCATGGCATCCCATATTCATCCGAAACACTGGAAGGAGCAGAAACCCAAGCCAGTCCGACGAGTCTGGATACCAAAACCAGGAAAAGCGGAGCAGCGGCCACTCGGGATGCCCCCCATGCTGGAACGCAGCAAGCAAGCACTGGTGAAGATGGCTCTCGAACCCGAATGGGAGGCGAAATTTGAACCCAACAGTTATGGCTTTCGCCCTGGTCGCTGCTGTCATGATGCGATAGGAGCCATCTTTCTGGACATCGAACACACCCCTAAATGTGTGTTCGACGCCGACATCAAAGGTGCCTTCGACTCCATCTCGCACGAAGCATTACTGGACAAGCTCCACACCTACCCTGCCTGTAGACAGGCGATCCGCGCCTGGCTCAAAGCAGGGGTGATGGATGCAGGGGAATATTCCCCCACCGATATGGGAACCCCGCAGGGTGGGGTCATTTCCCCCTGACTCAGGAATGTGGCTCTTCATGGGATGGAAAGGGCGATCAAAGAAGGATACGCCAAGCGCAATGCGGTGGAAAAGCCACTGATGGTGCGCTATGCCGACGACTTCGTGATTTTTCACTCCAACCTGGAAGAACTTCAACGTGCAATCAGAAGAGTCACGCAATGGCTAGAAGAGATGGGATTGCACCTCAGTCCCAAGAAAACACGCATCACGCATACCCTGACCCCGTTCCAGGGGCAGGTCGGCTTCGATTTCTTAGGCTTCACCATCCGCCAATTCCCTGTGGGGAAAACCCACACGGGCAAAAGCAGGCAGGGGAAGCCACTGGGGTTCAAAACCATCATCAAGCCAAGCAAAGAAGCCATCACACGACATATAGCCGCCATCGGAGAACGGTTGCGCAAGCTCCGGTCAGCTGCACAAGCACAACGGATTAAAGAGCTAAATCCTCTCATCTGGGGATGGGCAGCGTACTACAAAACGGTCGTTGCATCTCAAGCCTTTAGTCGGTGCGATGCCATTCTGTGGCATCAGCTTATGAGCTGGGCCAAAATACGGCATTCCGACAAAGGAAGTCACTGGGTTATCAACCGATACTGGCACGGCGTAGAGAAGCGCGCATGGGTCTTTTCCACACCCGAAGGAGCGGAAATACGCACGCACAGTAAAACGCATATCCAGCGACATACCAAAGTGAAAGGAACGGCCAGCCCGTATGATGGGAACCTGTTGTACTGGAGTCAGCGCCTCAAGGCTCATCCGATGATGCATGAGAGCAAGGCGAAACTGCTCCAAAAGCAGCAGGGGAAATGCCGGTGGTGTGAACGGCACTTCAAAGATGGAGACATATTAGAAGTCGATCACCTCGACCGAGACCGCAACAACCACGACCTGAGCAACAAGATGCTGCTTCATCGACATTGCCACGATGAGCGTCACGCCAAACTTGCGGAAACCGAACACATACGCAAACGACTGGCGGACGCAGGTATCCATATCAAGTGACCATCCACTGAAAAGCTGGATGAAGGGAAACTTTCACGTCCAGTTTGGGATTGGCGGTGGAGAGGGCGACCTCTCCGCCGACCATACGAAAAACAACGCTAAGGAAATGCACCCTCATTTCTTACTCAAGCCACCTGGGGCTTCGTTCCTGCCCATGCCATTTGGCTCTGTCCGAACCATGGTTCGGTTTCTTTCTGTGAATCGCCAGAGCGCGAGTCCTGCGATGAGTACTGCAACCAGCACCAGGAAAGCAATCAGCGCACCCACAACGGTGAAAAGCGCATCGTAGAAGAGGAATACTCCGGTTTTCAGTCCGTCTATGACCCATGCTGGTTGATTGAGTGGGATGGGAGCCTGCGTATAATTGATCACCAGCACATCACCATCGCTCTCATAATAATCGCCTCCTCCATTGCGGGCATACAAAATGGGAGGAGTAAATGCCCCGTACGCTTCCTCTCTGACCAGACCGGTTTTTTCCAAGTCAGCGCCGACGGCATTTCTTTCCAGGTCCACGGTCGGAGCAATGTGATGGGTGGGAAGATGGGTAGTTCCGCTCAGCTCAATCCTGCTATCATAGGATGCTTGTCCAATCCAGACGAGTTGTCCACCGATGAGCGTTCCGGTCTTCCAGAGGCGAATGTGTCCGCGGTTTGCGACATCGTTGGTGGGCTTTTCAAAAGCGAGATCCTGGACTCGCCCAAAGACGTAGAGATTACTGACCGGTGCAGTGGGGTAACTTTTGTGAGTGAGACTATCAACGGCAATTTTCTCAGAGGTTTGGAGGGTAATGGGATCAGGAATGAGCCACCCTGCTTGTTGAAAGCTGTGCGTAATCTGATCTTTGCTCCCAACAAAGACGAGATTGAGTGGGTCTCCCTCTGCCCCGGATTTTGTATGAGTTATCTTTGGATAGGCAGGGAAATTATAGGTATACGGGTAAAAACGGAGAAGGGCAACGAGTGCTGTTACAAGCACCAACAACATACCGAGTATGCTCACAGATCTGATGATCGTTTTTTTCATACATCAAGCTGCTTCCCTTTCTCTGCTCTGCTCTTCATCCAGCCAACAGCAAGCAGAAGTGGATGAGATCTGCTTCCTCTCTCGTCGCATCTTCGTGAGTCTATCCTCCGCAGTTTCAGCCAGAGGGCATATAGATGTGCTCGTAGAGCGGCCCTAAGAGCTGTAAAATCAGGCTTGCAGGCGTAAGACGAGAATGAGCGAAGTGGCTGCCGTCTGTACATGCAGCAATTCAATGCCTTCAAAACATTGAAAGACCCAGACAATCATCATTGAGCATGGCCGCACTCATCCCAGCACCCAGCAAATGCTCGACCGGTTTGTTCGCGAAGTACTGCGGCACCAAATACAATTGTCGATTGCTAAACCCCAATCCATTCAGAATCATCGCAACCGTTGCTGTTCCCACGCTCACCTGTTGCCGATTGCCCGGGTCTTGGGCATCCAGCCACGCCGCAAGACCAATCTCTTGGCACACGCCCACCACAATCCCCAGGTGGTCGAGCCGTTCATTCATGTAGCTTTCGGTTGTTGTCATCGGGAGTCCTCCACTGTAGTGGACTCCACACTACCAATTTTCCGAAAAACTGTCAATCATACTGCGGATGTGGGCTATAAGCGACTCATTCAAAAAAATTGCTCAAAGCATAGGTTGGAGGAGTTTTTCAACAAGCTGCGGTGGTTTCTTGAGACTTTAAGGGGCCAACCAATTGTACTTAAGGAAGTAAGTGGGCCAACTGGAAACAATCTACCCTGACCTTGCTTTCTGATCTATAGAAAGGTTAATGATAGAGGAACCTTTCGTTTTCTCGTCGGCGTTGAAGATTGCAAGTGCCCCCCAACCCTCTGTCGCTCCCACTGCTCTGAATTCCACACGAACTGCGAAGAAAGTTATTTTGTTTAGAGCGAGCGCTACGTCCTCCGACAACACCTCGTTCGGTTCAAGCTCTGTTTGAGTTCCAAATATGCCTACCCTTCCAGTGTCAGGAATTATTACCTCGATAGGAGTGATATACTCTGTGTCGTCAAACCACACCGTCACTTCTTTAGCAATATAGTTACATTCGCCTTTCTTAATTCTCGTTTGCCCGGTGTTTTTGAGTTGGACATTGATGATTGCGATTCTGATATTTTCGACCATAGTCACTCCCGCGAGCGTGGTAGTGATTTGGAGGCTCCTAGCAGTTGAAAGTCATGCTATACTACGCAGAGAAACACCACGGGTGCCGGATATCTCATTTGGAATATGGTCTGTTTGCACAGATGGGTGCCTGACTCCCACAACGAAAAACTTCTTCGAGAGAGAAGGAGAAAAGAGGCATGCGCTTTCACAAAACTTTGACCGTTCTGCTCATCGACTTGCCCTTCCGGTTGCGCCTCGGTATCGTCGTGTTGTCTTACCTGCTCTGTCTGGCCATGTTCGCGTTGGTCTTTCTGCCATCGCACAATGGCAGCATCCTCGCCATACCTGTAGCCCTGGCTGCCTGGATGTTTAAGCAACGCGGAGTACTCATCGTTCTCGGCTGTACGATTCTGGCGTTGATCGTGTTGAATAGCCTCTCCGTCGGTGGTATCTTGTGGCCACCTTCGCTGATCCTGACCTTTCTCAGCGGCTCCTTTGCGTTGCTGGTTGAAGGAGCGGTCATCAGTACCTTGCGTCACGCCCTGGATCTGACACGGGCCTTGGATATAGCACAAGCCGCTCGGCGCAAGTCGGAGCAGGCGGAACAGCAGCTAGCCCTCGCCTATAAGCAGCAACGACAGTTGAACGACCTGAAAGATCAATTCATTGTGCATGTGAGCCACGAGCTACGTACGCCACTCACCGAAGTGTATGGATACCTCGAGTTGCTCAGCGACTATCCTGGACCACTCGATGCCGCCACGCAAGCGACGTTCCTCACCACTGCCAAGTCTGGTTGTCAAGAACTCATGCGCATGGTTGGCAATGTGCTCGATGCCACGCAGGCCGGGAGCGAGGTGAACCCCCACCAACTCGAAGCATGCTCAGTTGCCCAAGTGGTGCGGGACGTGCTTCACCAGCTTGATCCACGCGAAGCGCAAGCCTATCATCTCCAGATGGAGATCCCTGAAGACTTAACCGTTTGGGCTGATCAGCACTATGTGCGCCAGATCATAGGCAATCTGCTTTCGAACGCCTTCAAGTATTGCCCCAAACAGACCGCCGTGGTCATCAGTGCGGCACTGCCTAAGCCTACTCCACAGAGAACTGACGCTCCTCCACAGGTGTGTATCAGTGTCGAAGATGCTGGACCTGGTATTCCCCCGGATGAACTTCCCCTGCTCTTTGGAAAATTTGTGCGTCTCAAGCGCGATCTTGCTGGGACGGTGCCAGGAACTGGTTTAGGTCTCTATTTGAGTAAGCAATTCGTAGAAGCGATGGGAGGACGCATCTGGGTAGAGAGTTCTGGGCGAGGTGGAGAAGGAAGCCGCTTTTGCTTTACGCTGCTCACTGCGCCTCCGGCCTCTCTTGAGGCAAGCACACACAACGTGGTTTCGTCTTCGCTGGATGCGTCCTCACTCCATGCTGATTATTCTCGAAACGAGAATGATGCCGCCTCCCCACCGTAGTAGGTACTTTCACAGATCGTGGGTTGGCCGACCAGGCTTACGCAGGGAACAGATAATCAGACACCGCAAGTAAGTACTGCCGCTCCCGAAGGTAATGCAGGTTACCAGGGATCTCAGGCAAGTGTAGCTACTTCTGTACAAGAAGTCGGAGCCCAAACTGCACCATCAACCACAAGTGATTATAATGTAGCGCCTCAAGCTGCCTCACCGGTTGCTTCCGGAAATGGCATAGGGTACCAGGCATCACAAGCAAACACTGTTAGTTCAGTGCAAGAGGCTCAAACGCAGACGACCCAACCAGGTGTCTGTCTTCGCATTTAAGGATGGGCACTGGCGATTGGCATGGAAGAAGGACGAATATACTTCTTGCAGAGGAGGAATGATCAAGGGAGGCTAAGTAATGTCCACCATCCCCGACACAACTGTTCAGCTAAAAGATGGTAGAAAGATGTTTAATCAACGTTGACTATACAAACTTGGAGATAGTAAATGCTTACTCGCCTGTTCGTGCTAGGGTTACTTACGCAGCGTCCCATGTCCGGCTATGCCATTCAGGTCGTCTTGCAGCTGAGTCAAACGCAACAATGGGCACGGGTCCTCCCTGGCTCGGTCTACCATGCGCTCAAAAAGCTGGCCGATGAAGGCTTCGTCGTTTTACAAGCCACTGAACTGGCAGGCAATCGGAGCAAAGCAATCTATGCCATCACGCCAGCGGGTAAAGATGAGTTTCGCAAGTTGCTCAAGGAAGCCTGGTCTACTCCGGTGCTACACTTCCCGGCGGAACTCTATGCCGCCTTGAGCTTTCTTGATGACCTATCGCGTGAGGAGATTGTTTCCGCCATCGATGAACGGATCGCCTCACTTGAACGCGAATTGGCAACCTGGAACGAGGGCGAAACCAGGAAGGCAGAGTTTATGCAGGGGCCGTTTCCTGATTACCTGCAAGCGCTTTTTGCTAACGGTCGCGAGCATATGGTGGTAGATCTACGTTTCCTGCGTTACTTGCGAGAGACGCTTCCATCTGCACCTCGTATCGTTCCACAACTTCCCGATACTATACCCAATATTATAGAGGAGGATATTGTATGAACAATCTACTCGAAGCTCATAACCTTGTAAAACACTATGGCAACCGCGTTGTCGTAAAAGACATTGATCTCATTGTGGCTCCCGGTGAAGTCGTCGGTTTGATCGGCCCCAATGGTGCCGGGAAATCCACGACTCTAGAAATGGTGCTTGGAAGCATGGATACGCCTTGTGCCAGTGGCTATCGGCCTGAACAAGACGTTTCCCAACATCAGCGAGCCTGCGGATGAACGGTGCATCTACGATGATGAGATCGTATCGATGAAGGAAACCTCGTAGAGATGGGGCTCGAAGCTTGTCGCAAGCAGTAAGGCGGCGCGCATATGGACAGCGACTTCAGGATTCTTCCCGATGGCCTCAAAGTCTTCTGGACTGCGCCACTGGGCATAGTTGGTTACCCTGGTTCCATCCAAGCTCTTGTGGATATTGGCCGAAACGTAGCCAGGCTGGTTCCTCATCGTGCGTTGGGTCGCTTCAATGAGGAGATCGACCAGGCGTTGCTGGTTTTCAGGGGAAACCGTGAAGACATTGATGAGGGTGACCAGGCTCTTGTCAGTCGTAATGGTTGTCATGGCTTCGCTTCTCCTTCTTCAAGAGGATAGATCAACGCTTTGTCTGAAGCATACCATTTGGTGTGACAACGGTATGGCAGTAGCATTCACTCAATCAGAAGAACACATTTGAGATGCCGAACTCTTACATCATAAATTGGTTGACGTTGCAACGAAAGAGGTGCCGTTGCTTCAAGCATTAGCCGAGTATGAAACAGAGATGCTGCGCTATGGATTTGAAGCAGTGACAAATTCCATCGAGAAACCTTTTTTTGCCCCCACAAATCGGGGAAGCGCACCGACTACGTTTAAGAAGGACTGATGCAGTGCTTGAGCGCTGGCACCCGCTCGCCCTCTGCGGCTACAGGTCGCGGGGGAGAAGCCTGGGGAGGGCAATCCCGCTGATCCAGGCCAGGCCCGTATGCAAGTGAGCATACACGAACAAGGTGGTGGGGCTAGCGTTAGTCCGAAGGGGGCACGTCCCAGCCTACCTGCCCTCAAGGACATCACCCACGGGATGCGCAACGAGCTGTACCTCTCGACCTACTGTGTGGGCAAGGTGATAGTACCGAGTTGGAGCAGCATTGCGAGAATGTCTTCGGCGAACCATGCGCCGGCGATCTTTCTGTCACGGATCGTGTAAATGCCGATACCGAGCCATGTGGCACTCTTGCCAGTAGCAGGAGTGCCAAAGAACGGGCCGATCTGTGTGCCACTGTTCGTAAAACGGACCACAACCTTGTCGCCAGCCGCGATTACCTCGTGGATGCTCAGGTGCATGTTGGCGAAAGCGCCAGCGGTGTTGGTGGCCATGAACTGTTTGTAGGTCTCGATGCCCCGGATCTCTCCAAGGCTGCCGCCTTGCCAGACCATGTCTGTGGTCCACAACTCGTCGATCAGGTCTTGCCGGCCGCCGTTGACGACTTCGTCGAGGAAGCAGCGCACAATTGCGACGTTGCGGCTGTCGTTCTCATTATTGGTGGTTATGTGAATCATTGCCCTCTCCATCTTTTTGCATGAGCTAATCAGGTCGTCGAGGTCGTTCCATGTGTGTGCTAGCTCATGACCCCTGCTCGGTCCTGTCGAGCAAGGCACTGATCCAGCTGGTTGTGCGGTCGAGTGCCACGGTGGCGAGTGGGGTACCCATGTTGGTGAAGGAGTGCGCACCTTCGGGCCAGACATCGAGGTCTGCTGGGTTGCCGGCGAGCCGCCAGCGGGCGGCCAAGAACAGTGCGTCGTCCCGCAGCGGATCCAGGCTGCCGACGGTGAACAGCGCCGGAGGAAGCCCGATCAGGTCGGCGTAGAGCGGGGAGAGCGATGGGTCGCGGCGGCTCTCCGGATCCACGCTGGGCAGGCCGAGTTCCATCAGCCCGTCGATCAGGCTGCGGCTGAGCACCAGGCTGCTGTTGGTGGAGGTACGCACACTGGGGGTGCCCGAGAGATCGTACGCGCCGCAGTCCAGGTGAACGCCGACGATGGAGGTGAAGCCAGGCTCCGCCGCGTCCCGGAGTCGGAGCAGGGTGGTCACAGCGAGATATGCGCCGGAAGAGGTGCCTACGAGGAGGAGTCGGCTGGTGCCGAAATGCTCATGAGCTTGCGCCGCGGCCCAGCGGATGGCCGCTACGCTCTCGTCGATCTGGTGGGAGATGGACGACTCCGGCACCAGGCGGTAGTCGGGGCTGACGATCGCCACCTGGCACCGCCGAGCGATCTGGTCGTTGAGCGCCTCGTCGTCCTCGGGGGTGCCTGCGGCCCAACCGCCGCCGTGGATCCGCACGATTACGGCCCGCGCTGAACCTGCTGGGTTGAAGATGTGCAGTCGCAGGTCACCGCCGGGTCCGGCAATGGTGACATCATACGGGGTGAGCTCAGGAGCGGGCTGGGGTGGAGCATTGTTAGCACGGAGTTGCGCCAACCCCTGCGGTGTCAGGACGTCTGGCTGGGGGAATTGGGTCAGCAACTGGTTGACCTGCCGCTGCGCGTCGAGAACCTCAGCACTGATGCCAGTTACGAGTGGATCGATAGAGTGGAATAGTGTCATATGTTCAGTTACCTCCTAAATTATCTCAACTTTTCAAAAAGCACCATGAGCAGACAGCTCTATCATGGCTACCACATCTCCAATGTGTGATAGAATTATAGCGTCACGGAATTGCAGTAACCAGGAGCGTGGTTATCATATGTGTGGAACTAACAGGTTCATAGCGAAAATAATGCATGAGGAAGTGACGGTTTTATGAGCGATGCAATGAGAAAACGGGCAGAACTTGCCGATTTTCTGAAAACTCGTCGTTCTCGTCTTCACCCTAAGCAGTTTGGGCTGCCAGATGTTGGCAGGAGACGAACTCCAGGACTCAGACGAGATGAAGTCGCCGGGCTCGCTGGCGTGGGCGTCTCCTGGTATACGTGGCTCGAACAGGGTCGCGCGATCACGGTTTCCGATCAGGTGCTTGAAAGTCTTGCCCGCATCCTGCAACTTGATGCAGGCGAGCGCCGCCACCTCTTTTTGCTTGCACGCGGCATGGTTCCTGTCTCGGACGGAAACCATGATGTGAACCTTCTCCCCCCAGGCCAGCAAGCAGTGCTGGACGCGCTCGGAATAAGCCCGGCCTATCTCCTCGATCAACGCTTTACTGTGGTTGCCTGGAACGAAAGTGCATGCCGGGTCTTCGAGGATTTCTCTCTTCTCTCCGAAAGAGATCGCAACGCCATCTGGTCTATCTTTATGCATCCTGCAAAGAGAAAACTTTTTGTTGATTGGGAGCTAGCGATACAAAACGCCGTAATGTCTTTTCGCGCGACCTATGATCGACATGCCGGTGAAGCATGGGCAGAGCAACTCGTTACGGATCTCAAGCAAGCAAGTCCTGAATTTCGCAACTTGTGGCCGCAGCACGATATTCAATGGTCGTGCGATCCTCACGAGAAGGAATTGAATCACCCACAGGTTGGGCGTCTTCTCTTCCATAGTGCAATGCTGGTTGTTCCAGAAGCGCCTACGTTCCAGATGACGATCTTTACGCCACGTTCGCAAACTACAGTGGTCAAACTTGAGACATTGTTGAGGTCAGATCTTCAAGGCGTAAGCACACCAATCTTTTTACCTAGAGAGTCCGTGAACCAGAGCGTATGATCCTTTGCCATGACCCACGGGATGCGCACCATCTCGTTGCGCATCCCGTGGGCATAAGGATGAGGTTGACGTGTAATCAATGCATGTTCAATAATATAGCGGTGCTGGGGTTCTTTGGCATTGTGTTGCTGATCGAGGGATTGATCGGTACTATTTAGGTAATCATGCTATTAAGCACTCCAGAGCGCGTACCTTTCTGGACGCGATCTACTTGTACGTGTACAGCTCGAAAGGAGTAAGTAACCATGGCAACTTTGTTGGTATTCAAGTTTCCCACGGCCGAGGGGGCCGGGACTATGCTCTCTACGCTAGAGAGCCTGCAAAAGCAACAGTTGATCCAGATTAATGATGGGGCCATCCTCACCTGGCCTGCCGGAGCAAGTAAACCCAAGACCAAACAACTCGCCAACATGACCGGGGTCGGCGCACTGGGTGGTGCGTTCTGGGGGATGCTGTTCGGCTTGCTTTTCTTTGTCCCCTTCTTCGGCCTGGCGGTAGGCGCCGCGGTAGGTGCACTGATGGGACATTTTGCTCACTATGGCATTGACGATGCCTTCATCAACCAGGTGCGCTCCAAGATCACGCCAGGCACCTCGGCCTTGTTCCTGTTGGAGACCGGTGCCGTAGTAGACAAGGTTGCTGAGGCCGTCAAAGATCAGCAGTTCGAGATCATTCAAACCAACCTGTCCAAAGAGAACGAAGACAAGCTCCGCGCGGACTTCGCGGAAGAATAGCGCAGCAATCACTGTTGATGTAGCAAGTGGGAATGCCAGATGCCCAGAGAGCATCTGGCATTCCCATATTTTCCTAGCTCATGGATGAAAAAAAGTAAACGCCACAAATCCCCAAATATTCAAAGCCACCGAAAGAACAATCAGCAACTTCTCGCGCCATCCAGGAATCGCTCGCATTCCTAAAACTGCCAGCAACAAGACAAAGGGGAGAAAATCGAGAATGAAGCGGTAGCCAAACTGGTACCAGCCCGTATTGAAATACATCAGCAGGAAAGCCATGGGCAAGAGGCAGGCACAGAGAAGTGCTGCTGCCAGCCAGCGATGCTCTTTGTGCCGAAATGCCAGGAATGCAAACACTAGAGCCGGTGTGGTCCAAAAAATGCCTGTCCCCAGTGGACTAAAGCTCAGATACGGGAGTTGAGGCACAAGGCTAGGAGGTTCAACTAGCATATAGCGCAGGTTGGTCAGGATAAAATGCGGATTGAACTGACCATACGTATGCAGGTTTCCACTGATAAAGATATTGACCTTCATCGTACTATAGCCGAAATCGAACAGGGAACCAAAGCGAGCAAGGTTGTAGATCAGCATTCCAGCGATGAATACCCCCAATACTGCAAAAAAGGAAAAAAGCTCTTTCCACGGCAAGCACTGCGTTCTTCGCATGCCTTCTTTTCGACTGGCGAGGAATGCTGAAATCGTCAACAGTACAAAAAACGGGAAAGTGAAGAGCGTTGTGCTGCGTGACAGTGCCGCGAGACCCAGGTATAATCCTGCAACGAACGGGCGTCGCTTATGCAATGTCTCACCAATATAGAGCAGCAAGAACGTCGTTGCAACGATATGGGCGGTGAACCACACATCACCTTGCATGGTTGCATATAGGTGTTCCGTGCCAAGCGCGAACAGGGCCACGAACCACGCAATGGCTTCAAATCTTAGTTTTGCAGACTGCCACTGAGAGAAGCGCTTCAACACCTCCAGCATCAACCAGATATTGAGTATACCCATGCCCACTGAGAAGACAAGGCTGATGATGGCCGAGTATGAGAGGTGAAAGATTGCCACGAGCGGCAGCAAAAGCACGGCAGGTAGAGGTGGAAAGGCCACATACCAATGACCATTGTGCAGCGTATAGTCTCCTGTATCGGGTGGTACATTGTGCAGATACAGGTGCCCATGCAGCCATCCATCGGCGAGATAAATAGAATGCTGGTTCTCGTTAAACGGATACACGATCGAGTGGATCCATGCCAGTAGAATATAGATTGCTACTATGCTCACAAAGAGCAACACCGAATGGTTTCTCTGCCCTCTTAGCGAAGTTCCCTGGTTTTTCCTGATCCTGCCAGACCCCTGTTCAGCTTGTGTTATGCTCATTGGTTTTGTTTCACTTCATGCATTAGATGAATTTGGCCGGCAAGACAAGCTACCACTTCCTGTCACTGGTCATATCCATGAGGATGGACCTGCAGCCACTTCCAGGTATCACCAATCATCGTGGCGAGATCAGGCTTTCGGGGAATCCAGCCCAGTTCATCCCGGATCCTTTGACTGGAAGCGACGAGGATGGGTGGGTCTCCAGTACGCCGGGGAGCAGGAACAGCATTGATGGGCCGTCCGGTTACTTTACGTGCCGTCTCGATCACCTCGCCTACCGAGAATCCTTTGCCATTTCCAAGATTGTAGATCCGATGTTCCCCAGCCTGGACGCTCTCTAGAGCGAGCATGTGGGCGCGGGCCAGGTCCTCGACGTGAATATAGTCGCGGATCGCCGTTCCATCGGGTGTGGGATAGTCAGTTCCGTAGATCTGCACCTCGGGACGCTGCCCAGCCGCCACCGAAAGCACGAGGGGAATAAGGTGTGTCTCAGGGTGATGATCTTCTCCTAACTGCCCGCTGGCCCCTGCAACATTGAAATAGCGCAAGCTGACCGCTGCCAGACCATGCGCAGCGACCACAAAGCCAATCATCTGGTCGATCGCCAGCTTCGATCCTCCATACGGATTCGTCGGGCGCGGAACGGCCGTCTCGAGAATTGGAATCTCTGCAGGCTCCCCATACACTGCGGCAGTTGATGAGAAGACGAGGCGTGGTACTCGCGCGTCACGCATGGCCTCCAGGAGATTCAATGTGCCGCAGACGTTGTTCCGGTAGTAGCGCTCTGGCTGCGCCACGGACTCGCCTACCAGGGACAACGCTGCGAAATGCAGCACACCATCGAATCCCATTGTCAGCACCTGATTCAGTAATGCTTCATTGAGCAGATTGCCCTCAATGAAGCGAGCCACCGTCGGTACAGCCTGGATATGGCCTTTCGAGAGATTATCAAAAACGGTGACCTCGTGGCCTGCTTCGAGCAGTTGGGCGGTCATCACACTCCCGATGTATCCCGCACCACCTGTAATGAGAAGTTTCATGTCGCGACCTCCGCGCCGGCTGCTGGCTGGAACGGATAGAATGCCGGTTGTTTGAAGCCACATGCTTCGAAGTGTTGCCGAACTCTCTGTGCCAGCATTCCCGTATCTTCACTCCTGATCAGCGCAAGAGCACACCCTCCAAAGCCTGCCCCGGTGAGCCTCGCCCCCAGAGCCGCTGACTGAACAGCTATCTCGACAAAGGCATTCAACGCTGGCGTCGAAACTTCATAGTCGTCGCGCAGGGACCGGTGCGATGCATACAGCAGCCGTCCAAAAGCTCCAAAGTCCTGCCTCTGTAACGCTTGAGCAGCTTCCAGCACCCGCGCATTCTCTGTTATGACATGGCGTGCCCGTTTGCGTTCCTCGCCTGAGAGCTTCTCCAGGTCCTGGAGGTGGGCATCACGCAGTTCCCTGACACCCAGTGTGTGGGCTGCTCGCTCGCACGCCTGTCGACGTGCGTTGTAGCCTGTTGCGCTCAGCTCCCGGGAAACCCGGGTGTCGCAGACGAGCAGTGTGAGGTTGGCCCTCCCAGGTCTAATGGTACAGGCTCCGCTTCAAGTGAGCGACAGTCTATCAACAGCGCCGTTCCTGCCTGGCACAGGAGCGAGGCATACTGATCCATGATGCCGCTGTTGACCCCAACGAACGCGTTCTCGGCCTGCTGGCAGAGCACGGCAAGGTCCTTCTTCGCAATCCCGAGATGGAAGAGCGCATCAAGCGCGAGCGCGGTGGCCGCTTCGATTGCCGCGGAAGACGAGAGTCCACTCCCCAGCGGGACATCTCCGGCAAACGCACCCCGAAACGCCGGAACGTCATAGCCTCGTTTTTTCATTACCCAGACGACCCCGCTCGGGAAGTCCGCCCACGATCCCTCGCGCTTCCCAAGCAGTGGGCGTCTCTCTTGAAAGTCGGCGGAGTAGAGCTGCGTAGCACCAGGTCCTACCGCCACGGCGACCCGGCGGTCTATCGCACAGGGCAAGACGAATCCACCATTATAGTCGGTATGCTCTCCGATCAGGTTGACCCGACCCGGGGCGCTGGCCACGAACACAGGCTCCTCCAAATACTGATCCCGGTATGCCTGAACGGCACGTTGCTCAATCTGCCGCACCGATGCCCCCTTTCGTTCCATCATGCCTCCACCGTTGCTATGGCTTCATGCAGTTCTTGCGCTTTCTGCGACGGCAGCGAATCATTTGTCCACAATTCCCAGAGGGACTCGGACGAGGCGGCGTATTTGAGCTTGCCAGGGGCGCGCCCGATGGCCTGAATTTCGACATGGAGATGGAACCGTTCATCAGCTAACTGGTGAAGACCCAGCAGATACGGCATGGGAGCCATCGCGCCGTCGAACAGCGCATTGTAGCCGCGAATAACACGCAACAAGATTTCGGCGAAATCGTGCAGTTCGTTGTCTCGCATCAAACCCAGGTTCGCGACATGCCGTCTGGGATACAGGTGGGTTTCGTAGGTGTAGCGCACGTAGGGCGGCAGGAATGCTTGCCATGTTGTGTTGGCAGCGACTTCATAGACGTCGTCTGCAAGTTCGGCGCGCACGCGGCAAAATGGGCAGCCACGCCCTGCCACCTCATCCTGAACGACTGTTTCCATCTCACGTTCCAGCGTCGGCGGGATGATGGAGACCCCATACGCCTGCCCATGTGGGTGATGCTGTGTCTGGCCGATGGCTTCGCCGCTGTTCTCGAAGATCATGACCGTCGCGTAGCGCGCGGCAAGATCGGTGTAGAGATCGCGCCACAGATGGGTGACAGCGTTCACCTCATCGACGCTCAACTGCGTGAAGGAACGATCGTGATCGCGGCTATAGATCACAACGTAAGCTTCTCCTATGGGTGGCTGCAACGGTGGGAAGTCGTTCGGGTGCAGCCAGACCTGCGTCTGCGGGTCAACCCGTCCACCGGTGATATCCGCGCAGAAGGGACAGGTTGCTGTGCCCTCGCGCCGGTTCATGCGCTGCGGCGCGTTGACGAGATACTGGCGCGCAATGGGATTCCTGATCAATGCAGTTTCGGCTTCCATATCACTCCTCTGTTCACTTTCCTCTCCTGGCCCTTTCCTCTCCGCGATGACGAGCGTGCGCTGCCTGGCTGCCGAGCAATACTCAACGCCCCTGACGCGCGCAGGCACTACGCGTTTACCGAGCGGGCGTTGTGCGGACCAGATGTATCATGCGACTGTCGAAGTCGCCCACCAGGTTCACTGGTAGCCCCTTCTGGGCAAAGTATGCGCCGCTGTACGTGGCACCGCTTATCGAGTCCGCATAGTGCGCTTCTTCCTCCAGGCCACGCAACGGAAGCGCTACCCGTGTCTCCCCGAATTGCTGTGAGTGCCCCCACACAAACACCACGACCTCACTGCCGTCCCGCGCAACATACTGCGAGGCCGCGACACTTCCTGCCCGCGGCGAGCGCAGGCGGTAGAGCAGGCCGTTCTGGATGGTCGCGCGCACCCGTTTATACGTCGCAATGAAGCCACGCGCCTCCTCTCGCTCCTGTGGCGTCCACCGCGAGAGATCGCCCCCGATGCCCAGCGCGCCCGCCATCGCGACGTGGAAGCGGTAGCGCAACGGCACCGTCCGTTGGGTCACGAAGTTGGGACAATCCGTGACCCAACACATCATCACCCGCGGCGCGT
>WNGR01007134.1_pt1 | contig 17884 bp, 19 predicted proteins | sample 5407581 | NCBI WGS metagenome assembly WNGR01 (sample SAMN13153383, study PRJNA577476) | soil metagenome | isolation source: 80 cm soil or saprolite under Garry oak tree replicate 2 | place: USA:California | collected 2016-06-15 | reverse complement strand
GCCATTGTATAAGCAGCTCCGGAGCATCCTTCAAGTCAGCCTCACCAAGCCAAAGGTCATCTTCAGGGCCATACCCCTCATAGCGAACAAGGTAGAGGATCTTCCCATTTGAGCTTGGTGCCTGTTTTACAATATGCGACAATATCCACGAGGGGTCCGGATCTAATGGGTCAACAGGGGGTAGGGCAGCACGCTTAGCACGTGCCCTTGCAAGGATAGCCGCATCCGCTGGGAGCCATCCCCTCGGCAAAACGGCGGAGGGAGGAGGAGGACGATTCGCAGAGAAGTTACGCTTGCCACCGATATGCAGACGACGACCCTTGATGTCAGGATGCGCTTTGCGTGAATAGACATCACACTCGCAAAGCGAGTGCTCGAAATCGACAAGCGAGAGCTTATGAGTGGAGCCGATGCGCGGACGACGCTCATGGGAGATGCCCAGACGGGCGAAGTGAAGATCCTGTGTCTCATGTAACCACGCAAGTGCTTCTCCATATACGCCGTTCACTTTAGGGCCAAAGATTTTGGTCAGGCACGATGTCGCACCCGGACCGCAGACTGCCCAGTCCTCGGGGTAGCTTAGGCTTGGGATCATATTAAGATCGAGAAGAAGTCTGGAGACATCAGATGGGGGAAGAGGCCACATGAAAGGGGTATGGAGACGTACTGAAAGGAAAGGAATTCGCCCATACTAGGATACAGAGAGATCCGCTCCCATGCATCGCTTAGTTCGGACAATTGGCGAAGCTGACTGGGAAGGTCACTTTCCATCATCACTTTGAGCAAACGCAAATGATTTGCGTAATTGGCCTTTGTTCCCCCGAGGGAGGTCCCGCCGAGCTCTGGTGCTGGGAGGATGTAGGAAGCCCCATAAAGCTTGTTGTTCTGCCTGTACTCCTCATAGAGAACGGCTTCGTACGCGGCGAGGTCGAAGTCACGCCACGTTAGTTCCCCAAAGTGATTCAAGAGTAACTCCCATGTGGAAATGCGATTGAAGCAGCGGAAGAGAATCACGCGGAAGCATGCTTCGTGAAGGTCTTGGTCCCCCTTGCCAATGACGTTGGAAATGATATACTGGGTGACGCGATCGTAGACACGGAAAACGTTGGTGAAAGCGTGCTGGCGAAAAATAGGATCGTCAGTCCACGGCCATGGTTGCCCTGCGAGACGACGTTGGTGAATAGCATGACGCTCGGTCATCCATAGAAATAAGGTGTCAATAACGGGGGATAGTTTCAGCTTGCGACCGGCAATGTCCACGATGGAGCCAGGGCCGGGGCCAAATTCCTTTTTCCTAGTTCTGGTTTGCGACCGTGATGTCAATGGGGTTGAGGTGGCAGAGAAGCGCGCCATGATGAGGGTCCAAACGCAAGGAAGAAAGAAGTTGGCGAGCTTGACTGGATCCGAGCATCGCGTCGCGACTCGAGACGTGGCGGCGAAGACGTCAATTAAGTAAGCAATTTTATTTGAAAAGAAGGGCGAGAGCGCCACCACGTGATCGTTTTGGTAGTCATCCGTCTTCGGCGTCGGTCTTGTAAAAGTGGCGAAGTCTCGCTACGGTCCCTTACCTTGGTACTGTATATTGGTGAAAAGAAAGAAAAAAAAATTCAGCACAGATCTTGAGATCTCGGCTTCGATCTCGAAGAATATTCACTTAATCAGGCACATCCGGAGCCCGGTGCCATGCGGGCATCAAGGGAGCCAACTTGGCAACTTGGATATGCCTCGCACAAAGTTACAGACTCATCTCTGGCGATATTTTTTTTTTCTTTTACAGTATCCTGCCGAGACCAGTGTAATAGGCTGATAAGACCTGCTGCCGTCCTTTCCTTGCTTCGCACACTCTCTTATTTTCTTCGGGTTGCCTATAATATCGAAGGTCTGTACTTCTCCCGAGAACCCGACAACCTTCATGTCTCATCCCTTGCTTTACCCAACAAGACCCCCACTTATCTCCCTCCCCGATCTCCCTCTTGAGCGCTCAAGACGCTGTACGCCTTTATCTCTCCCAATATTTAACGTCACTCATCCCTCCCCCCTCAAGCCCGTTGTTATGGTATGCTCGAGTCAGGCGAGACCTCCATTGCGCCTCAAGACCAGGCTCCCTTGACTAAGCGCTCCCGCAAAATCCTCAACTGTGAACCATGTCGAAATAGCAAGCTCAAATGCGATCGGTGCGGCCCGGCCACTGGTTCCATTTCCCGTCCCCTCACTGATTGTCTGAGCGCAGCAACAGGCCATGCTCCTCCTGTGTGCTCCGAGGCGAGTGCTCCCCGTCTCCTCGCTGCTTTTCCTGATTGACCCGATAATAGGACATGCGTCGCTCTGTTATTCTGCTGACGATAAGGATCCATCCACCAGTCCACGAGGGTCTCCTGTGGCATCGTATGTCCTTTGTACCCATCTACCTACCCCAGAGCATAGCACTCAACGCTCTTTGATATCACCAGCGCCGATCCTCCGTCAACGAGTACCGTCAATGCCACATCAGAATTCAGGAAAATCCGCCAATCTCTCTCACTCCTCGAGTCCCACTTGACCACGGTGCAACGCGCACCCCGACAGCTATCTGATGCACCGTCGGGGGAGACGCGGGCGCAGCCGCAGCGGGGCCTCTTAGCTCACCTGAGCACTCCTTTATCTTCGTGGCCGACACAATTGAACCCTGGCGTTGGGCCGACCGGCTGGATATCATATCTGGGTATGCGGGTGCGTTTGATCTCGTGTCTAGCGACGAGCTCCTCAACTCACCTGCCCGACGCCCTACGATCAGCCTCTCCCAGATCAGCAAGATGATTCATCTTCGGCCGGCCACAGGAGTCCCAAGGCGCTCTTAGCTAGCTACGAACAGGACCATGATCTCGTACGGTTGATGCCTCCACTCGCCGTTATCGATGCCCTCCTCGACCATTACTTTGAATACTGCACTTGGTTGTACCGCCCAATTGATGCAGTAGCTTTTATGAGGCGCTGGTCCAACTATAAGTCTGGTATTTGGCCCTGCCGCATCACACTCGCTACCGCTTGCGTGTTACTTGCGACAGCCGTATTTCATCTACCCGATGGACATAGTATATCCCCAGGCCAACCACCAGTACGCCCTGAACTCGGCACTCGCTGTTATAACATTGCCCTCATGTTGATGGAACGTCACGGGCCATCGACCCCGGGGAGGGACCTTGATCGCATTGAATTACTCGTTGCTCGAGCCTACTATCTCACTCTCGTGACCGTAGACTCGGAAGAGCTCTGGCTACTGCGTGCCGAGCTTGTAGCCGTGAGTACCGCTTTTGGCCTACACAGAGACCCCGGCGCCTGGAGTTTTCCGAGTAATACGGCAGAACGCCGCCGAATGGCATGGTGGAACATTGTGTTCCTTGATCGGTAAGCTCATTTTCTCGTCGCGCCGCATTCCTTCAATTGACACGACGAATAGATGGCACGCATTCATGTTTGGCCGCCCGTACGCCATTTCTTCGCGCCACTTCGACACTCAGCTGCCAGTAGCATATAACGCTGTGGATGACAAGTCCTCGCCAGTGTCCACGGTGCACATACTCCTCTTCAGGTTAGCATACCTCATGGGCGAAATCATGGATGCGACCTCTCTACGCCCCGTGCCCTATGGAACAATCCTCGATCACGATCGACTTCTACAGGAGTGGCACGAATCTCTACCCGCCGACATTGTAATGGATGATGTCGCGCTAGCACAGAGTATTACGGCGCCTCTAGCAGCCACGAGGCGCGCCGGCGTCCAGGGTGCTGCGTTACGGCTAGCGTTCCTACATGCACGCTTTGCATTACATCGCGCGCATGCTGGTGGTTCTGGGAGCTTATGCGGCGAAACACCCGAGATGGCGACCAGCATGGCGTTGGCCATTGATGCCGCTAACGCTCTGCTGGCTACAGGAACCCAACTCCACCCCACGTCACTCGGCCCACACGCGGCCAATGTCGTTGCCCACCTTTCGTCACTCCCCCAGCACGTGTGCGCCGCGGCCGTTTTTCTCACGCTTCTCATCGCGGATAATCCTACCCGACTGGATTTCCAGCATCTCCGGACAAGCGTGTCCCATGCCGCCACCGATCTAACCCGCTTTGTGGGACGCCCGTTTGCCGATAAGGCACTGAACGTCCTCCGAGCCCTAGAGCCTGCGTACGCGGAACCGCCGGTGCAAGATGATGAAAGGGCACAGGCGTTGCGCACGGCAAATGCCTTAGCCCGGGCGCGTGCGGTGGTCTTCCTAGCGCAGCAACCTTATACGCCGGTAACATCGCCGCAGCCGGGGTGGCAACCGGAAGCGTCTGTTTCTCCTGAAGAGGTGCTGCCGCCCCCTGTCCTGGACCTCTCCCAGTCTTCACAGGTTCTCTGGGCGCCTGGCCGCAGTTCCGTTCAGAATCCCTCCCGCAAGCGGGCTCGTCTTCAGGGTCCGACGGGGCATATGTCAAACACCAGATCAAGCACCAGCTTCTCTGCGCCCGCGACCCCAAAAGCAGATCTGTCCTCTTTCATCATGTCGCCTACACAGCACGCCAAGCAACATATTCATTCGCAATCGGAGCTCCAGGGGAACGGTACTGGACCGAGTCCCCAGTCAGCCTCTGTCCTAAATTACGAACAGGCTTCTGGACTTCCCGCATTCAAGGTTCCGAATACGAGTCAGGATAGCATGTGGAGCTCCCCAATTGGGTTCGAAAAGGGTGAGCTTGGCCAATTTTTCGACGAAATGGACGATGGAAAACGCGTCGCACAGCTGGGACAGTGAGTTTAGTACATGTATAATCTCGATCGATACCTCCATTATTTACCACCGTAGCCCAATGAGCACGGAAAGTATTCTAGGATCACGCCATGTATTTTCAGTTTGTGTTTTGTAGGTTTATTTATTTACGACTCTATTTCCCACGCCATTCGTCTCCTTTGTTTGTGCCCGCGAAGGGCCTTCAGTTTTCTTCTTGCGCCCAGCCGAGTCGGGCAGAGTCAACTGCTTACATTTGTCAGGAGCCGCGCTACGCTAAAAATACCATATCTATCGAGAAAATATTCTTCTTGTCTACCAGCACGTCAAGTCCACTTCTGCCTCACCATACACGCTTGTCTTTTGTATTTGGAAACTGTCCGTTGGTGTGTCTCCCGATCCATCCCGATAATATCCCGGAAATTCCCTCTTCAGGAAGCGCAAAATATGTGTGTTGATCTGCTCGAATTCGAGGAGAAAGCCATCGTGCCCGTCCTGCGACTGGATCACAATCAATTCGGCGTTTGGGACCCCGGCTGCGATCTCGCGCTGTTCCGAGAGCATGAACAGCCCGTCAGTCTCAACGCCAATGACAAGAGCACGCGCAGGGAGTTGCACGAGCACGTCCTCCAGCGAGCCGCGCCCACGTGTAACGTCGTGCGTGTCGAGCTTGCGTGTGATGTGTATGTAGCAGTTGGCATCGAACCGCGCGACGAACTTGCTACCCTGGTAGCGTAGGTAGGACTGCGCCGAGAAAAGTGGAACGGGAGACGCAGATGATCCTGGTGCAGCGCGCGGGTTTCGGAGGCCGTCATTGTGAACGGCCAGGGCGTCCTCAGGAGCGGTGCGCGGGGAGTGGGGCGGTGTAACGACTTCGGCTGCCGCGCCCGCGGCCGTACGCTGTGGCGTGCGTCCGAACCGGCTCTCGAAAGAGTCGCGCGAGCGATACGTGAGCAACGCGGTCATTCGGGCTGCAGCGAGTCCCGAAGCAGGTTGTGTGGTATAGTAACCATCCGCGTATTCGGGGTCGCTATAGATGCTTTGTCGCTGGGCCTCCCCCCAGCTGATGCACCACGCGGAGTGACGCGCGGACGTGGCTATTGGAATTATGTGTTGGACATATCCCTTTTTCGTGCATAAGGGCCACTCCAGCACTGCCATGCCACCCATAGATCCACCGATTACCACTGCAACAGATGACACGCCAAGGTGGTCGAGAACAAGCTTGTGCAATCTGTCAGAGAACATCATTACAGCATCTTCGCAGGAAATCATGGGATACATTATTTGTCAAGAATAACAATCGATCAGAGGTGTAGTTTACCAGTCTTCAACGTCGGCACTACCAGTGAAGGCGTGACAAATGACCATAACATTGTCAGCAGTTTCATTAAGTGTTCCCCAGGTCTTGTACGCGATAGGCACATCTCGAAGAACTACACCGCACTCTAGCTGAAACGAGTCGACACTGTGCAAAGATTGGTCTATCAGTGAAGTCATCTTGCGCCGATTCCGTTCTGAGTCAATGCCCTGAATGACACATGTGCAGACTTAATGCTCAATGAGGTAATTAACCAATTAATTAATTAATCAGCATTTAACTTCCCAACCTCGATGCCGCTCGAGCGGACCGTGGTTAAACTTGTTCCGTAACTGGTTCCGTAGTCCATCTCGGACTTTCAGTGGCAACAGCCACTCCTCAGGTTGCTATCTCAGTCACGGTGACTCTCCTACATGCGAGCTCCTGTTCTCCGCTACGTTGACATGACTTACCTCATCCGTGTCACCGGCACCACCACTCTCGCCCTATCATGCTGTCTGATCCCGGCATGGGCCATCTACAAAAGTTTTACCAACCAGAGATCGCGTCGCCCTGCGCTCGTGCCTCCCAGTGAGGAGCGAGTCCTTATTATCGGGGCTTCCAGTGGCATCGGTCGCGTGCTTGCCCTGAAATATGCGGAACGGGGTGCCAAAGTCTGCGTGGTTGCCCGTCGGAGCGCAGAGTTGGAACTGGTGCGGTCCGAATGCGAGGTCGTCGCACGCGTCCCGGAAGCGGTGTTCGGCGTCTGCGCAGATTTCACAGACGCGGAGGCCTTGATTACAGTAAGGAACAAAATTGAAGAAAGTGAGTCCCGTCGTCTCGTCTCCGGCCCGGCGGTGATATTTTCTCACGCTTTTCTTGCCAGAGTGGCACGGTCTTGATACGCTGGTCGTTTCAGCAGGCGTCTCTGCTTTACGTCCTGTCTTGGAGATAGCTGGTGAAAGTGGTGCTTCTCCGGAAGCCCAGCCCAGTGTGGATGGCGTGCAGCGGGTCGCGGACGTGGCCCTGGCTGCAATCAAGGGAAACTATGTTGGCCCTCTGCTCTCTGTGGTGGCAATGGTCTGTTTTTGGACTATGTTTGTGCACGTAGCCTCGAATTCTAAGCTTTTCTTAGATTCCTCTCATGAAAAGTACAAGCGCATCGCCTTCTGTTCTCCTAGTGTCATCGCTTGGTGCCGCAATACCCGCACCAACCCGAGCGATTTACGGTTCCAGCAAGGCGGCCTCCTATATGCTGTACCAGGCGCTCTCCATCGAAAACCCTGCGGTTAATTTCTCGTGTATCCTCCCATCCACTGTTGAGGGAAACTTCCGAGCGTCGGCTGTGGATGGTGGGCCGACACGCGAAGCAGACCCGAACCGAAGCGGTCTAAAGCGTGAAGCGGTTGCAGAGCGATGCCTACGTGCAGTCGACGCGTATGAAAAGACCGTTTTCTTCCCCACTATCTACTGGTATGCCCAGTTTTTGTGGTGGCTCTGGCCATCGTACGTGGAGCGCAAAGCGAGCCAGAAATACAATTACACCCCGACGTGATTTGCGCTTTTCATACTATCGTTCACCCGTTCACCATTTGTAGGCTATATTATACCAAGAGGGGACCTATGGAATTAAAATTCGAGCCAGAGAATCCATTTGATCATTCTCCTGACGAAGAGCAGAGGCCACTGTCTCCCACAATCGTGGAGAGGCACCCAGATCCATTGGGAGCTGACGAGAAAGCAGGAACCTAAGTCGCGGAACGGGTGCTACCCGCGACAGCCCGTGAGCTCATAGCGATTACTGAAAGCGGGCCGTTACGGACTGCGTCATGGCCCGCCACTGCCTTGTGTAACAGCCTGCATCAAGTTGCGGCAGCGTGTGGCACTTAGCCGAAATTCCCAATGCGAAAGTGTCCGGCATGTTACAATGCCCTCACCCACGCGTGGTACAGTATGACCTTACTATAATGAGCCACGAGCTCTCGAGGTCACTTCTCGTTACCTCACGGTGCCGAATTATGTGAGCCAAGGACCGGGAACACTGAGGGCCAGAATCGTGGGAATGATGTTGGGTTATTCTGTTGATCCCTGTCCAAGATGGGTCGAGGACCATTGTTTGTTGTTTGATCGCGAGTTTCCAAGGGAGCGGGGAGCAAAGAGAGCAGTTATGACCCGTCGTTATCCACCCCGACGATCGCCCATGAGCAAAGCTCACTCAATACAGTCTCCAAATGGATCTCGATGGCGCAACACAATCCACGATGCGATCCGTCGCACCCAGGTAGTCGGGTGGGAAAGGGGATGAGATCGCGCCGGCAGGTTCTATTGTACGGTAGATATGTCTAATGTGCCTTTTTCTCAAATGGTACTGCATTGCACATGCTACACTTACTGTGCCAATTTTTTCGCCGAGTCGACGAACGAAGGACATTCTTTCTCGTCTCATAGACCAGATCTGGGGTCGCTCAGTGAGAAAGTGTAAGTGCAGCCTTTTATTTATTTATTTGCCAAGTCTACACTGCATTGAATAATGCAGAAGCCACTGAATCGAACACTTAACCGAAGGCTCCACTGCATTGGAACGCGAAATAACCGACGATTGGTCGTTGTTATTTTGTTGTGCAGGGCCAAGGTCAAGGTGGCAACGACAGAAGAGGCGGAACTCCTGACAGTGGACTCGTAGTGGCTCGCGTCGGAAAGGTGGCGATAGAATATGGCTACACATCGTACCGGAACAGGCACAGCCGCTTGATCGAAGGTATCTATTCTTTCTTTCGACTTCTCCGGGCGACTTGAGAAGGGCGAAGACGCACTTCTTTCGTTGCTGATCAGCAATCTGGAACGAACTAACTTAAGTTAACCAGTTTACCAGCCTCACCCCATATCTTTGAGCTACTCAGACTGTATGCAAGGTGGTGTCATGGTGGAGCGAATTAGCCCCGAAAGTATCACACCCGCCTAGCACCAGATCCCCAACCCGAAATCAGACTCGCTTTTTACGACCCCGACCTCGCACACGCTTACTTATGATCAACGTCACTTATGGCAGCCCATGCGAGAAAAAAAAAAAAACGAACATTCCTCATCACTTACAACTTGTTGCTGGCGACGCATGCCCGCCACCGCCGCTAATTTTTTCAGTGGCTTGCCTTTTGGTAGGTCCGCTGTAGTACCTCCCAATCATCTCTCGCTCTGATCGAGTTTGAGACGGACTTTCTTCGGGCATTTAAGAACCCAGATTGTTGTCCAAAAAAAGAACAACGGGGCTTCCGCCACCAGCAACCTATTCGTGTGGCGCCGGCGTCGGCGCAGAGATCGTCTGCAAGGTCTAATAGTACGCCTGCTTCCGCGTTGCCCACCTGACTCTGCATCATGATGGCTTTCGACTTTGGACACTCTTTTTGTTTATTTTTCTTCATCAATGGTGGCTACCGTTCCGACGATATCGCAAGCTTAGGGGACCGTCCAAGCATTCGCCTTTAAACTTCGTAGCTCATGCCGAAACTCCGATGATGTTAACCCTTTCGTAAGCGAACCTCTCCACAGCTGCACTCCATTCCAGCGGCAGTTCAACGCCCTGGTGTCCTTGTTCCGAAGAAGGTCATGTCCCCGCTATCACGGCGGTACACTCATGTGTTGCTTCGGACCCTCTTCTGCGCTCCCCGCTCACGCTTATGGCTCGATCCGCTCTCTCAACCTCAGTAAATTCTCGATCAAACTGGGCTCGCCCCCAGGACCCTAGTATGTTGCTGATCGTGTACATCAGTGTCCTTCTGTCATTTCGGAACGAAAGAAGTAAGGGCGGCCTTCTCGTGTCCATGAGGTGGCTCCATCTCGGTTGTCACACGCTCACAGATCTTGAATTGGGTAGGGCTAAACTCTCCGTGATGAGTTGCGTACTCTTTCGGCCCTCTTAAAGGCCTTCTGATAAGGATCCGCTTATTGTATAGTCATGACTGGGTCTGTTTGCCGTCTCGGCTCGGCGTCCGTTGTAGTCCACGAACAAAGGGAGACCCAACACGTGACTTTCTGTTTCATTTTCTGTGCTGGCTCGCGTAGGCCGATTTACTTTGTACAACGGATCTTCGCCGTGTTCCGCTGCACTTACCAGGGGTGATGTTATGGGTATTTCTGTTCTCTCTACCCTGAGGGATTGCTACGCAGCTACCGTTGCTAGCGAGCTACGTAGCGTATCGTACACGTGTCATGCCTGCCTACGGTGTACATGTTTCTTAGGATATGCAATAGACCAGTACCCCGCACTTGGTCGGCGGTAATCCACGCATACCCCGTAGCCACAATACCGGAACACCCCTTATCTCGACCCAACAGTGAAACAGTTTCAAAGATTCGCTAGAAATACAGGGGCGAGAGCCGTACAGAAGCACGCAACAATACGAAACACGGGACCCAAGGACGTCAATCCTTGTCCTAACACAGAAGCGGGAAATCACAACACCCATATGGCAGCTGTGGCCCTACGCACGTGCAATGACCAGCGACGTGATAGCGAGTATGATGGTGGCGGCGGCGTGAGGAAGTCCTGATAGTACGTAGGCATGGTACTGCAGAAGACGACGGTAAACTACATCCAGGCGACGGCGTATTGAATCGTGGCGACCGACGGCTGTAGTGTCCCTCGCCAGGCTTTACCTCGGGGATTCTCTCGGGCTCGGCCACACATGTCGGATGTGGTGCGGGAGGGTGTCCGGCGGAGGTCCCGGCTGGGGGCCAGATACCGGGCCGACGCATTTGGGACGGCGCATCGGAGCTGTGTTGGGTTCGTTGAAAGAAAGTAACTTGCATTCAACCGGCGGCCGGCAGAATTCGCAGTCCATTGATTTCTACGTATTTTTTTCCCAAGACGTGCCACCGTACCCGAGCATATTGAAGGACCCTGGAGCTGTGGGGGACGCGAAAAATGTTTCACGCGGGGAAGCATGGAGTAGGGAAGCATGAGAGTTGGGGGGACAGGATGGAGAGAAGCCAGCCCATATTGGCTGGGGATTGGTATCGGTGTCATCATGGGATGTCCAGGGTGAATGGAGAGCCGAACATCGGTCAAATGAAGCCGTCTTCGACCCTGATCTGTGAACATTTCATTTCTGTGGCGTTACAAAGAAGCCCTGCAAGTTTCTTATCATCCTCTCAGTTCAAAGGAGCGTCATGGGACCGAGGAGTGGCTAGAGCCAAGATTGTTGTGTACACCCTGCCTCACTTGCCTAAGAAAAGTTACTCGGTCGCTGTCAATTTATCTTGGGAGGGTAGCCCAGCTCTGTAGCTCTGTGATAATGCATGCAAGATGCCGTACCGACTTCCAAACTATCTGTCCATAGTTCGTTGACCATGATAGACAAGTCTATCGGCCTCATGCGACGTAGAAGAACATATTCCGGTCATCGTCATCCCGTCGAAGATATTCCTGCTCCACCAGCCCGTCGATCCGTTGTTTGATGCTCAGGACGTCGGGAACGAAGTGACGCCGTACAGCTTCGATTGTCTCGGTTTTTATTTGCTCGTACGTGAGTTGCTTACGCGCCTTCATGACACGCACAATCGCTGCATCAAGGTAATGCTTCCGGTCGCCCTCGACCGCGCTTTGCATGCGCTGCGACGACTCCGCCTGTAGTGTAGACCGTTCAGAGGAGATGTCCCGAGGGGAAGGAAGAAGGAAGAGAGATACATACGGTCTCCTTAACCTGGATAGAGTTAATGTGTACCTTGGCACGAGGGTCCTCAAACGCGTCGTTGAACACGAATACATCGTCGTCGTTCACATCTTTTCCAGCTGGGCGTTTCTTGAGCACCCTTTTCTTCCCGCACGCTAGGCTTTGGAGTATGCGCCGCAACTCCGCGTCCTCTGAGTGAACGGAGAAAGAAAATAGAGCATTCAGAATTTTTTGATGCGGGTATATAGCGCAACTCACCGATTCCCGTGTGCAGCTTGACATCGAGAAAAGGAATCTCCATCATGTCGTTGAAGAGTAATAGCACAACAGCCTGATACAGTGATACCGAAAGCTCCTTCTGCCCCGTTGCAAAGCGTGCCCATAAGCTGACCGTACCGAGAGCGTGATTCCACTCGATCTTGTGGCCCTGGTGCTTCTCATTGTAAAATGCTGCGAAAGCGTCGAGCTCTGCCTGCATCTGTTGGAATAGGTGAGGGGACAATGTATGTTAGAGATATAAAGAGAAGGCGTACAGAGGTCGGGATGATAGCATCATGCGCTGCACGTGAAGAGAACGGCCAGAAGCTCTGTTGCAGGACCATAGTGGTGAGCTTTTGCTCCGCCGCACGTTCAGGTCCGAGGCGCTTGTGGTATTCGGCCATTGAGTCGCGCGATAGCGCGAGGTCCCGGAACATGTGGTCGCCCATGCTGAACTCGGGGTCGTAGTCTACGCGCTCCGGGCGCTCGTTCAGGTTGCACAGAAGGCCATATGGCGATGGAATACGCACCCTCCTTGAGCTTTTTCAGCATCGCCTTTTCAGTATCGTCGCTCGCACTCCGCCCTAGCAGGAGCCGCTTCGCGAGTGCTCGGTGATAGAAAGCGCGGAAGACGTCCTTGTCTGCAGTGAAGCGGTACAGGGCGAGTGAGGCATCGAGGTGTTGGTTGAACGCCTCTTCGCTGGCAGAACCCTGGCCCTTGCGCATGAGCTTGTCGATGTGGCGCGCAATTACCTCGGCCGGCTTGTTGCGGCGCTTCTTAAAGCCACTAGCGAAGGCATCGTGCAGGGCATATTCGAAATCTTTAGCCACATCCGGGGAAGATACGGAGAATGAGAGGGCTGCCTCTGCGCTGGACTTGAATGCGACTAGCCGCTCAACCATATCTTCGTCCCTATTCACGTCGCTTACGATGTCAGAAACTTTGAGCTATAATTTAAAAGCCTGATGACAACGCTGTTGGCGGGAATAAACGGGAGTAACCTACGGTCACGAATGATTTGAAAGCTGCGACAAGCTTCGGGAGTCCAGCGACACGGTCAAACAAAGCGTTGAGGGTCTTGAGCTTCTCGGTGTCGTTTCTCTCGATGAGCCGCCCGATTACTAAGGGGAAGGAGGGGGGGGGTATTCTTAGCGAGGGTCAAAGGGCAGGGGGGACACTTGCTAACCGCCATCCGCTAGCCAGTCTAGGTTGTCAAGCAAAAGCGATCTTTCTGTCGTCGCTTCCACGGCGTCCCAGCTTGAGTCAGGTAAAATGGCTCGTGCACGAGAAGCTTCCTCGTTCCTCTTTGTAGCGCAATAGTCGAGGAAGGTTAGGGGATCGTTTGATGGGCCGGACCTCCTCTTTGCCTGATCAGTGTAGTACTCGCTAAGTCGTTGCACATATGGTGATTCGAAATGGGCATTGTACTGAGCGTGGATGCGAAGGTGACGGATGAGTGTGCGAATGTGTGGCCGCGAGTCGTGTTCGGCACTGGACTATGTTAGAGGATTGTAGACGAGGATAATGACGACGAACCTATTTTGCCATTCCCAGGTGAGCCATTCGTTGACGACCTGACTAAGTCGCTCGTGGAGACGCCGGTCGTAAAAAATCTTTGATAATAACAGATTGTTCGCCTGTTGCCTACGGACACGTCAGATAACGGAATTGGAGAGGTAATAGCGCGAACTGTATCCCCTGGGCTTCTTTCGTTTGCACCAAATATCCTCGGTCAAGATAAGTCATTACGTCCTCCAACAGTCCAACTTGCTTCTCGAACCATGTCAACGCCTCAGCGAACGGTGATGCGAATCCGACGCCCTCTGAAATATCGTCCGCGAATTCGCGCTCGAGGGAAGCCACAGATCTGTCGAGCTCGATCTTCATGATGTTTGCTAGGATTTCCCCCTTGTCGTGAACGACGATGGCGTCTCGGCAAAGGGCGAAGATGCGTTCATATGTGACTGGGAGAGCGCTTGTCGTGTCGCAGGTGAGGATGATACGCACGCAGTGCCGCAGAAGGGAGAGCACCTCGTCGATCTGGCGTTGGGTAGGAGGGGACGCTGGGAAGTGGTATTAGTTGGGGATCAAGATGATTCAGCCTGAGGGATATTGGAACATACGAAGACTGCCAGATATGCTGACTTTCGCTGGACCCCTCACAGCCATCATATGAGATCGGGATGTCGGATGAACAACGGCCCTCGACCGAGATGCAGAACCAGAGTCAGAGTCTGCATCTAAACGAGGGACTTTGTGGAGCTGAAGACTGGGGGACGTAGCATGACTATCATGAATGGAGGGACGAAAGGCAGTAAACCCGTTGGATGTTGAAGGAAATGTGAGAAGAGTTGCGATGTCCGTCATCTTCCAGTCAAGGATCAGTTGAAGGAGGCACAATTTGGGGCAATTGTACAAATCTTATCTTATCTACACTGCCTCTCTCGGCTGAGCCGATCAACATCATCACCTGCCTTATGCTACAATCCCTCAGACCTTTCTCGTCGCGCTTACCACGCTTCACGCTAGCAACCTCTGCTCATCAGCGAAAATGGAGGAGGAGTCTCACAGACTACGCAGCCAAGTACTCTGAAAGGCTCGGACAGGTCGCTCAAAGGTGAGTTTTCGTTCGTGAATCACGCGCGCTTTCCAACACGATCATGTATTTTGATTCGAAAAAAAAAGAAATGGTACCAGCGTAGAGGAACTGCGCACACGCTTGCGAGAACAGGAACGTGAACTAGCACGACAACGGGCATTAGAAGCCGAGGCACGCGCAGCGGAACCAGCACCGAAGCAAGAACCCGCACAGCCAACATCTACGTCGAGCGCAGCACGCCCCCATCGCCCGTCTGTGCGCAAGGACAGCCCTCCTGTCAAGGTCCGTCCACTCTTCTTAATTCCTCCTTCTCAACACTAACCCGCGCCGCACCGACAGCCTTTATCCAGCATCCTCAACTTCGAGCGCCTGCTGGCGACGCCCCACACCGCAGAACAGGTCTCTGCCCTATGGACGGCGTTCCACGCCTCACGGTCTGGGGGTACGGGCCGTGGTTTCATCTGCGCCTCCCTTCCGCGCGATACGTACGACTCAATGCTCGGCGTCGCACAGCGTTTCCCTCGATTCGTCATACCTATCCCGCGTGGGACAACCGCGGAGGACACAGACAACGGCGACTCGAAGAAGGCCTATGAATTTTACGTCCTTCAGTGGGATTTCTACGAGGCACCGCCTCCACCCTCTATTTCCGCCGACCTCTTCGCTCCAAGAGTGCCGCCACAGAGCGACAAAAGTCCGAATTCCCGCCTGTCGACCGCAATATTTACCCCATTAGTCGAGTACAAACTTCGTCAGACCTTCGCAACTCCTTACCTGGTGCTCACGTTCTATCCCGACCTCGCGCAATCGCACGATCTTGTCCTTCTGCGTGGCGAAATTACACCATCTGCTGCGAAAGAATCCTCGGCGGGAGACTACCTGCTGGGCCAACAAGATGCACAGCTCCTCGCTCATGGACTGCAACGCTTCTACCTGTGGGGCTCGAGTGAGGAGAGGGAAAAGCTGTTGACCGATTTTCATGAGAGACCGAGCGAGTTTAAGTGGGAGGACCTACTGAAGCATGGGGACTTTGGAGTCTAAACAGTGAGTACATCGATCGATTCTTGACGCAACCCTCCGTTACTCACGCATATTTTCGGCTTTCAGCGTTGTCGTGCACCCTTGCCATAGACCATAGACACATTGCGCAATATGAACATCTCGTATACAATGCACGCAGCGACGTGGGCCATAGCGTTGTCTCTGACAGCGGCGGTATACATCTCCGCTCGGGCTTGCCATTTCAGTGAACTCCAGCATATGCGGTCTGTTGACCCAATATCTCTGCCTGCCCTAATAACCTCATGGGATGAGAGACATTCTGATCTGTAGTGGCGGCTTATTGCGACGATTGCGCCCGGTGCCCGCCCTGCGAGCAAAGCGGGGACCGTACGGAGAATTGCAGAAGAGGGCGTATAGAAGGTCGCCCGTACGACGCGATGTCTGTGTATGCACAATATTGCGCCGGTAGCGGGCACCTGCTGAAATACCTGTTGTACCAATTCCCACCAGCGAGAGGGGCTCTGGTTACCTGCCGATCACCAGGAGGTCGGGGGCAGGACGCATCCCGCTTTCGTAATAATGGAGCAGGTTGAGAGTGCGTCACGGATGGGTGGGAGCAAACGTCTGCCCCTCACTCCTACCCACAGCTAGGTACGTGGCGAGCACGTTTCGATGCGGGGAAAATCCCATGACTCCAAACTACATTGCACACTTGATTGTTATTAGACACGATGAATTCCCTGCAGAGGAAATTTGACGATTTCGACCGGTTCAACGCCAAAGAAACTCCGACGAGACGCAGAATCTTAGGAGTGTCCCATCGTACGACTGAACGGAAATGTGTACGCTTGCAGCTGAGGGGTTGATGCGTTAACATCAGGTTGACCCTGTTTACGGTGACACGAAATCAACCTCGCAGCACGTAAACGTGTCCGCCGCACGGCATCGGTGTATCGCGTGAGGGTGGGTGATTCTTGCGCTCAGATAGTGGCGTCGTATTTGCAGCCAAAAGGCCGCTTCCTGACGTGGCTGTGGTGAAAAGCTGTGTGCCGTTGCGAAAAAAAAATTCCGTGCCGCCTTGATCTCGTGGGAGGGCTGGAGGGTGCTATCAATACCCCAGACAGAAATGGAATCAATTGTGTATCCGCCAGACTAAGCAGACGCTAGAAGGGAGTAGCATATGAACCAATTGCCACACAAGCCAGCGTGCACATGGAGACGGTGAATTGAGAACTCTTAGAAGACGATCCGGAGATCCGCTACTAGCGCCGCACCCTCTTTAGAGACAAGGGCATAAGTGGGGAACTCAGACTCGCAGTGGCACGAAGAATGAGCAGCACTGTGTCACAACTTTCGGAATTGTGTTCGGGGTGCCAGCTGGCCACCTCAGTGGGGCATTTCCCGCCTGCGCATCGGCCGGGACGAACCTTTCTCTGTGGCACATGGAAAGTACCCTTCTACTTGATGCTTCTCGCATTCACGTTGTGGAGTGAGAAGAGAAATGTATAGGAAAACTCACGGAATCACTACCCCATCGCCACGAGGAGGACCAAACTGTATTAGATCAATTTCAAACATTGTGTACCTCCCAGAACGTAATAGCACCTGGGCCTGTCAGTTATCCTTGCCAAGACCCAACCCACACAGACAGCTTCTGAGAAAACCAGTATACTTCCCAAGGGAAATGGCGATGCGTTTCCCTCGTGGAAACTGGGGTGGATGCACATTCAATCAGAAAGCGGATAGGGAGGAGAAGCAAGAAAGGTGTTGTCCGAGTCCCACAAAGGTGGGACTGGATGAGCCTGCCGAGACGCGACGCGTCGTGATCACGTGGTCATAGGGGGTATCCCACGCCAATAACATGCGCCAATCGAACGCAAACGGGGATCAACCGACGTCAGCAAGACGCGTAAGGTCAAGAACACGAATGGAGTCAGCGCAAAGAAATGAATCACAAGTAACCCCTTAAAACCAACTCACCACCACCATGCGCGTCGTCATACTCGGAGGCACCGGCCCCTCGGGCATTCTCCTAATCGAAGAGGCCCTCGCTGCGCAGCACACTATCGTCGTCTACGCACGCAGTCCACAAAAGCTCCCCGTGCATCTGAGCAAGCATCCCGAGATCACGATCATCAAGGGCGAGCTGCAGGATGCAGAGGCACTCGCGACGGCGCTCGCGGGTGCACACGCCGTCCTGAGTGCGCTCGGGCCGACACTGGGCAACCCCGCGGGGACGCCGATCGCGCACGGCTACGCCGTAGTGCTGGAGGCGATGCGGCGCGCGGGCGTGAGGCGGCTCATCGCGCTGGG
>WNGR01017497.1_pt1 | contig 17886 bp, 14 predicted proteins | sample 5407581 | NCBI WGS metagenome assembly WNGR01 (sample SAMN13153383, study PRJNA577476) | soil metagenome | isolation source: 80 cm soil or saprolite under Garry oak tree replicate 2 | place: USA:California | collected 2016-06-15 | reverse complement strand
GAGTACTACCGCAAGGCCGTCACGCGCGCCGGGTGGCGGCTCGCCCCCGCGCGCGAGCTCCAGCTGCTCTTCGACACGGCCGAGCGCGCGCGCTACGCGAACCGGCTCATCTGGCCGGCCCTGGCGCTGCTGCAGGAGCGGGCCGACTGGGGATTCCCGGAGCTCGCAGAAGTAGAGCGCTGGTTTCGGGAGCTAGACCGATGCCCGTCCGCATGAGCAATTCTGGGCGCAGTCGCGTACTTCGACGCCAAGCAGGTCCTCGCCGGGATCCTGCGCGAGGCGCTGCCATGAGCGGACGGATCGGATTCCTCCTGCCCGGCTGGCCCGCATGACTCTTCGACCGTATCCCCGCTGGCTCCCGCTTGTGCTGCTGCTCGCGCCCCTGGCGTCACGCCCGGCCGCTGGCCAGGTGGGCGCGACCACCGACATCATCACGGGCACAGTCACGGGTCCCGATAGCCTACCCCTCGGTGGCGCCGTCGTCACCGCCACTTCCCTGGAAACGCGGGTGTCACGGCAGCGGATGACCGACGCGCGCGGGCGGTTCACTATCGTGTTCCCCGACGGGGGCGGGCGCTACGAGCTGACCGCACGCTACATCGGCATGGCCGCAGTCCAGGTCACCGTCGCCCGCCAGGCGGACGAAGACCGCATCGAGGCGAGCATCCGGATGGGGCTGTTCGCGGTGCCACTCGAGCCGGTCACCGTCAGCGCGCGGTCCCGCTCGCGGAGCGACGGCTCGGGGCCGGGCTCCAGCGAACGCAATTACAACCCGGAGCAACTCGCGCGCCTCCCGATCAACGCCTCCGACCTGAATACCGTGGCGACCTTGCAGCCCGGGGTCCTCGGGATTCGGGAGAGCGACTCGACCGTGACGGCGTTCTCCGTCGCCGGGCAGCGACCCACCGCCAACAACGTGACGCTCGATGGCTTGTCCTACGGCTCGGGGAGCGTGCCGCAGGACGCCGTCCGCTCGATCCGGGTCGTCACCAACGCGTACGACGTGGCCCGCGGCCAGTTCTCGGGCGGGCTCGTGGCCTCGACCACGCGTGGCGGCACCAACGTCCCGCAAGCCTCGTTCACCTATGCGCTGCGCGATCGCTCGCTCGCCTGGGGGGAAACCACGGCATCGCCCTTCGGCCAGGGTGCCACGCAGAACCAGCTGGGTGGCGGCATGGGCGGCCCGATCGTCCCCAACAAGCTCTTCGTGTTCGGCGAACCTCCCCGACGACCGCAGCACGAACACCACCCTCGCCCTGCTGCGCCTCGATTGGCAGGCGAGCGACGTTCACACCCTCACGCTGCGTCTCGACGGCAGTTGGGAGTCCCAGGAGCCCACGCGCGTCGGCACGCTCACCCTGCCCACCACCGGGGGGACGCGCACCACGCTCGCGGGCGGCGTGATGGCCTCGCTTACCTCGTACTTCGGTGGGCGCTTCATCAACGAGCTCCGCGGGTATGTGGCGCAGCAGCGCCGGGATGCGCGTGCCTTCCTCGCGCTGCCGGCTGCGGTCGTGGACGTCGCATCGGATCTGCAGAACGGCGGTCACGGCGTGGCAGCGCTGGCGTTCGGCGGCAGCTTCGGGCTCCCCCAGCACACCCACAACCGCAGCCTCGAGATCGCCGACGAGTTCTCCTGGTTACCGGGCCGCACGGCACATCGCCTGAAGCTCGGCATCGACGTGATCGGGACACGCGTAGACGAGAGCCAGACAGCGAACCAGTTGGGCACGTTCACCTACCCGTCGCTCGCGGCCCTCGCAGCGGACAGCCCCGCCACGTTCACCCGCACGCTCGCACCCCGCGCTCAGGCAGGTACCGCCTGGAACGGGGCGGCGTACTTCGGCGACTCGTGGCGCGTGGGTGGCGGGCTGCAGCTGATCTACGGCGCGCGGCTCGAGGTGAGCCGCTTTGACGGCGCCCCGCCCTACAACCGCGCGGTCGATTCCCTGTTCGCGGTGCGCACCGATCGCATCCCGAGCGAGGTGCATGTTTCGCCGCGCGTCGGATTCACCTGGCAGGTGGGGGGTTGGCCCAAGGGGTCCACCTTCCTGCGCGGCGGGCTCGGCGACTTCCGCAGCCTCACGCCGACCTCGCTCTACGCGGCCGCGCTGGCCGCACCGGGACTCGCGAACGCGGAAACCGAACTCATGTGCGTCGGATCGGCGGTGCCCATACCCGATTGGTCGGGCTACGCCCAGGACCCGTCCACCATCCCATCGCAGTGCACGGGCGCAGCTGCGGTGACCGTCGCTCCCCATCCCAACGTGACGGCCTTCGCTCCCGACTTCGGCGCACCCCGCGCCCGGCGCGGGTCGCTCGCGCTGCTGCATCGCTTCGGCAGCAGTTACTACTGGGTGACGCTGGAAGGAAGCTACGCCCGCGGCGTGAGCCAGTACGGCTTCCGCGACCTGAACCTGGTCGCGACCCCGCGGTTCGCGCTCGGCGACGAAGCCGGCCGTCCCGTGTATGTGCCGGCCGACTCCATCGTCCCGGCCACGGGCGCGGTCAGCTCCGCCGCCTCGCGTGCCCATCCGGAGTTCGGGCGGGTCCTGCTGATGGGCTCCGATCTCCAGTCCGACACCAAGCAGCTCACGCTGTCGCTGACCGGAGCGACGGCATGGGGCGCGGCGTTCCGCCTCGCATATACGCTCACGCGCGCCCGTGACCAGTCGTCATTCTCGTGTTGTACGGCCTCCGCTGGCTTCGCCTCGCCGACCACAGGTGGTGACCCAGACGCGCGCGAGTGGAGCCGCAGCAGTCTCGACCGACGTCACGCACTTGTGGGCACCGTGACGCTCCCCATCACGCGGGCGCTCGACGTCAGCGCGATCGGCAGCGTCACCTCGGGGGTCCCCTTCACGCCCGTCGTCGGGTCGGACATCAACGGGGACGGCGCGCACAACGACCGTGCTTTCGTCTTCGATCCCGCCACGTCGACGGACGCCGCCGTCGCGAACGGAATGCGTACGCTCCTCGCCGCGGCGACGTCCGCGGTGCGCGGCTGTCTGCGAAGCCAGTTGGGCCGCATCGCCGCGCGCAACTCGTGCAGCGGCCCATGGCAGCCCTCGCTCGACCTGCAGCTCAACTGGCGACCGGCGTGGTTCGGGCTCGACCGGCGGCTCACGATGTCGCTGCTGACGGTGAATCTGCTCGGCGGGCTCGACGAATGGCTCCACGGCGGAGCGCACCTGCATGGCTGGGGCTACGCCACCGCGCCCGACCCCGTGCTCCTGTACGCGCGCGGCTTCGACCCCGCCACCAACCGAGTCCGCTACGAGGTGAACGGCCCGTTCGGGACCACCGCCAGCGCCAGCAGCGGTGTCACCGTGCCCGTCCAGATCGCATTCCAGGGACACCTCGCGATCGGCCCCCTCCGACTCCGGGCGCGCCCCAGCCCGGGCGCGCGCCCTGGTCTGGGCGCGGACGGCCCGGTGCCGCAGGATGTCGCCGCCCGGTTCGCGGAGCTCCTCGCCAATCCGGTCGTGGTCATCCTGGGCTTGCGCGATTCGCTGGGTTTCTCCTCCGAGCAGGTCGCCCGGCTGCAAGTAGTCTCCGACTCGCTCGATACGGGCAACCGCCCCATTGCGGATTCGCTGCAGGTCGAGGCGCGGCGAGCGGGCGACGGGGTCGATCCGACCGCCCTGCTGCGACGCTTCGGACCCAAGCTGAGCGAGGGACAGGAGAACATTCGGCGGGCGCTCGAGCGCGCGCGCGCCATCCTCACCGCCGAGCAGTGGAGCAAGCTCCCCGACGCGCTCAAGTCCCCCGCGCGGGGAGCGAGCGACTAGCGCGGCGCCCACTCACGACGCCGTTAGCCCGGTCACGTCTTCCGGGCGCCGCAGGTGCACGTGCGCCACCCTTCGTTCCTTCGCGAGCAGCGCGCGGACGTCCCCAACCGCCTGGGCGCGCTTCAGCTGGCCGAAGGTGACACCCATCTCGGGGATCTCCACGTCGACGGCGTCGTCGGTGGTGAGCACGAGAAACAAGCCGGTGCCGGGACCGCCCTTGTGGAGTTGACCCGTGGAGTGCAGATACCGCGGGCCGAAGCCGAGCGTCGTCGCGATGCCGAGGCGGGCCGCCCACGCGGCGCGCAGCGCTCCGAGCGCAGCCGCGACGTCCGGGCGCGGGGGCAGGTAGGCGAGGATCGCGAGGTAGTCGCCCGGGCGAGCGGTGCGCGCCAGCTCCGCCGGCGCGAGCGTCGCACCCGCGTCAACGGCGCCGGACCGGTCCCGGGCAAGCTCGTCACGCGCAAACGCTTTCGCCGCCTCCACGTCCGGCTGATCGAAGGCGTTCACGTCCAGCTCGTTGCACAGCTCCCACGTGGCGAACTCCCACTTCAGGAACTCCGCGCCGAGATCGAGCGGGTCTTCGGAGAATTCCGACACGATCTGGGTGTCCGGGCGCCGCTCCGCGGCCGGGTCGTCGACGAGCGGGACCACGCCCCGTCCCGCCTTCCCCGAGCTCTCCGCCACGAGCTGCTCCACCCACGCGGCGACCGCCGCCACGCGCGCGGGCGGGCGGAGCACGAGCTTGTCGCGCCCGGCGAGGGCGGCGCGAGCCAGCGCCACGCCCCAGGCTTTGGCGCGCGCGACGTCCACCGCGAGGGCCCGCTCCAGCAGCACGCGGCCGTCCGCGCCGATCAGCGCGGCCGGCAGCATGCCGACCACCGTGAGCGCGGCATAGCGTCCGCCCACGTCCGGCGGGTGGGGAAAGATGGCGCGGAGCCGGCCCTCCCGCGCGAGCGCCTCGAGCGGCGTTCCGGGATCCGTGACAACGACGACCTGCTCGGGCCGGGCCCGGGCGGCGAAATACCGGTACAGTGCCAGCGTCTCGACCGTGGTCCCCGACTTGCTGACGACGAGAAACAGCGTGCGGTCGCGCGGTGCCGTGCCTTCGGCGTCGAGCACCGCGGCCGGATCGGTGCTGTCGAGCACGTGGAGCGACGTCGCTCCGTACGCCCGTGCCACCACCTCGGCCGTCAGGCTCGAGCCGCCCATGCCGCAGACGACGACGTGCGTGAGCCCGTCGCGCCGCGCCGCGTCCGCGAAGGCAACGAGCGCCCTCCACTGCGCGAGCGACGCGCGGGGTGCCTGGATCCAGCCGAGCCGCTCCATCAGGCGGCGAAACATAACCGCCCTCGCCAGCAGGGGGGGTGCGGATTAGCTTAGGCTCGGAGGTCGCAGTGATCCCACTCAGCCGGCAGGCCCGCCTCCTCGTCGCGATCGCGGCCGTCTCCTTCGCGGCGATCGTTGTGGTGTCGCTCGTGGTGCGGGCCGACCCGCAGACGCGCGGGCTGGTCGCCGGTCATTCCATCACCTGGAGCGCGCTCTACGCCGCCGTCTGCTGCGGCATCGCCTGGCGACGCCTGCGCGGGCGCCCGGCGCAGGGGACGTGGCTTTGGGTGGGGGCTGGCTGCGTCGCGATCCTGTTGGGCCAGGCGGTGTGGAGTTACTACCGCTTCGTGCTGCACGTCCGGCTGCCATACCCCTCGCTGGGAGACGTCGCCTACCTCGGCGGCTACGTGTGTTTCGGCCTGGCGGTCCTGAGGCTCCTACGCGCCGAGCCGCGGCGCCGTCCCGACGCTGAGATGATCCTCGACACGGCGCTCGTCACGTTTACGGCCGGCACCGTGACTTACGAGTTCCTCCTCGCCCCGCTGCTGGCGGCCGGGGGCACGGTGTCGGCGATTCTCACCAGCATCGCGTGGGCCAGCGGGGGCGTTGCGGTCCTCTGGCTGATCCTCGTGCAGATGCTCCGGCGTGCGCGTTTCCCGCTCGCGACGGCCGGTCCGATCATGGCGGGATTGGCCCTCAGTTGCGTCGCGAACGTTCTGTACGCCGCGGGCGCCCTTGGTGGGACGGTCCGGGGCGGAGGAGCATTGCACCTCGGCTGCGACGCCGGTCTCCTGCTCCTCGGCACGGCCGCGGCGTCACCGCCGTGCTGGTCGGCGCCGGCATCGCCCTCCTCGCGGTGCGCTTCGCGTACCTGCTGCGCGTCGATCGCCGTTACGCCGAGCTACTGGAGCAAGAGGTGGCCAACCAGACGCGCTCCCTGATGGACTCGCTCGCCGCCGCCGCGACCGCGGAGCGCAACCTGCGCCTCGTGATGGAGTCCGTTCCGGACGCCATCACGGTCCTGGATCGCGAGGGCCGGGTGACCGAGCTCAACCCCCCCGCGCGCGCGATGATGGCGCGGCAGGACGAGCTCCAGCCGGGGAGCGCGTTCGACTCCTTGGACGCCGACGCTGCCAAGATCGTGCGTGCCAAGCTCGCCGCCGCGTTCCAGGGAGAGGTGCAACGTTTCGACCTCCCCTTCCTCCGCGGAGACGGCACGAAGGGCTACAGCACCGTGGTGTACGCCCCCGTCCGTGAAAGCGGCCGGGTAACGCGTGTGCTCGCCCTGGCGCGGGACGTGACCGACCAGAAACGCACCGAGTCGCAGCTCCAGCAGGCGGAGAAGCTCGCAGCCATGGGGCAGCTCGTCAGCGGCGTCGCGCACGAGATCAACAACCCCGCGGCCATCATTTCCGGCTTCGCCCAAACGCTGCTGCTCGACGAGCTGAAGCCCGAGCACCGCGAGATGGTGCAAATGGTCTACGACGAGGCCACCCGCATCGGGCGGATCACGTCCAACCTGCTCGCCTTCGCCCGCGCCGGGAGCAGGCAGCGCTCCCTGGTGGACGTGAACGACCTGGTGCGCCGTACCTTCGCCTTGCGGTCCTACCACCTGTCGACACTCAACATCACGGTCCTGCTCGAGCTCGACCCGCTGGATCCGAAGATCTGGGCCGACGCCTCGGAGCTGCAGCAACTGCTCCTCAACCTCCTCATCAACGCCGAGCAGGCGCTGATGACGATCGAGCGAACCCGCACTATCATCGTCCGAAGCGGCGCCAACGAGACGGAGGTGCGTCTGGAAGTGGCAGATTCGGGGCCCGGCATCGGTGCCGACATCCACGGCAAGATCTTCGACCCGTTCTTCACCACGAAGCCGGAGGGGCTCGGGACCGGCCTCGGCCTCTCGATCTGCTACGGCATCGCGCGGGAGCACGGCGGGCGCATCTGGGTCGAGTCGGAGCCAGGCAAGGGGGCGACATTCATCCTGACCATCCCGCGCGACCCGCGGCAAGAGGGTCGGCAGGTGACCGCGCCGCCCCTGCCCCCCAAGCCCGCGACTGCCCCGCTCGCGGTGCTCGTCATCGACGACGAGACGGCGCTGCGGAACGCCCTGCTCCGGTTCCTGCAGCGGCGAGGCATCCAGGGCGAGGGTGTGAGCGACGGGGCCGAGGCGCTCCGCGTGCTCAAGGAGCGCGACTTCCACGTGATCATCTCCGACGTCCGCATGCCGGGGATGGCCGGCCGTGAGTTCATCCAGCGCCTGCGCCGCGACCGCCCGGAGCTCGTGGCGCGCCTCATCTTCAGCACTGGTGACACCTTCGCCCCGGACACGGCTGCCCTGCTCCAGGAGGTCGGCGTGCCGACCGTCACGAAGCCGTTCGACTTCGCCGCGCTGGAACGGGTGGTCCGGGAGGTCGCCGCCCAAGGCGCCCGCCCGCAGGCCTCGGCCTAGCCCCCTATCGACAGCCCGCTGACACCGTCAGCTTTTTTGACGCTCCGAACCTCGCACGGAACGCCGCACCGCATCGAGGCTAACCAATCCCCGTACGGTGACTGTCAGATTCTTTGACGTTGAGCCCCCGCCGCAGCTGCCCAACCATCAGACTGTAAGACATTATGAAGTAATGGTTTATGTAATACTCTAACCAGGCACGGTCCCTGCCTTACTAGCGCGCGGAACGCAGCACCGAACCCGCATCCAGGAGTAACACCGTGTCCGCTCTTCGCGTCCGTCGCTTCGCGGTACTGAGCCTCCTCGGCGCCGTCGTTTGGCCCGCAGCGGCAAGTGCGCAGAGCTGCGCCGCCACCGCCTGCCGCGCGACCAACGTGGTGCGCGCGACGGTCGGCACGATCATGCGGCTCACGGTGAACGGCTCCACCACCATCGTCGCCTCGCCGAGCCCGGCAGCGTACGCCGCGGGCCAGGACGCAGTCGCCGGTCCGACGGCCGTCGTGAAGTCGAACGGCCGCTGGAAGCTCCAGATCAGCGCCGCCGAGCCGACGTGGGATGCGGCCGACGCCGCGGCACGCGCGGACAAGCCGGCCTCGGACCTGCAGTGGAGCACCCTGCCGAGCGGCCAGTACGCGAGCGTCGCCACGACGCCTTCCGACGTAGCCGAAGGCGGTGCCACGGCCGGGACCCCGCTCCCGCTCCACTACCGCGCCCAGTTCGACCACGCCTCGGACGCCCCCGGGACCTATACGCTGGTCGTGAAGCTCACCCTCCTGGGCGCCTGATCTAGTCGCGGGTTCCGGAAGTGACAGGCGCGCCCGGTGACCCGGGCGCGCCGTTTTTTCTCCCGGGGTGCTTACGGCGAGACGATGGTGAACACCACGATCAGCGAGTAGGAGCCGGGGGTGTCCACTGTCCAGTTGTAGAGTGTGTGGTAATGGAAGTCCGTGGTGGCGACCGCCGCGGCTGCGCCGCTCACGGCGGTCACCGGGACGGTCGTGAGTGCCGTGAACGGACCGCCGGCCGCCGTGCTCCACTCGAGATCCGCCGCAGGCTTGTTGGGCCGCGCGGCAACACCGGGCTGGGTGCTCGCGGCCGTCCACGTAGGCGCCGCCGCGCTGAGCTGCAGCCGCCAGGCGCGATTCGAACTCACGATCGCCGTCGGGCCCTGGTTCGCCACGAACCCGGCGTCGTAGTCGCTGAGGGCCGGCCCGGCAAGCATCGTCGTGGTGGAGCTGAGCGTGAGCTGTAGGACGAGGCCGACCGTCAGCGTGGTGCTGGTGGTAGCCGTGCAGGTCCCGGCCGGGATGGGGGCCGTGCACGCCTGCCCCCGGGCGGCCGCCGGCAGCGTGAGCGCCGCACTCAGCGCGAGCGCCATTCCGCGCAGGTAGCCGTTCACGGTCCGCTCTGCCGCGCGCTCTTGAACGTCCCGGACGCGATCGGGCCGCTGGACCCGGACTCGACCCAGGTGCCGTTGGTGATCGAGTCCATCGTCACCCCCATCTTCACCGTGCCCAGGTGACGCCGTGCAGCAGTCTCCACGGTGAACAAGGCACTGAAGTCGACGGAAGCGGCGTCCAGCGCGCAGCCGGTCACGGGCCCACTCAATGGGTGCGAGCCTGAGCCGTCCATTTGCGTGACGTCGAGCGTGCCCGTGAAGGCCTGGCCCGCCTGACTGGTGATCGTCAACGTCCCACTCAACGTCGCTGGCGGGGCCGACTGATCACCTTCATAGGTCCAGGTCCCGAGCAGGTCCACCGGGGCCAGTCCCGTGCCGCAGGGCGACACCGGGGCCGCGCAGCCCCACACGAGCGCGGCGAGCATGGCGCAGCGGCCGCGCGTCACGGGGTGCTCCCGCGGGAGCCGTTCCCCGGGCTTCCAGGCCGGCTACCGTCCCGCATGCGGATCCGGCGGGGGTAGACCGGGATCTTGAGGCGCGGCGCCGTGCCCCCGATCTCGACCGTGAAGGCGGGAATGGGGCCGCGCGGCTGCAGCGGCTCCGACAGGCCGGTGAGATCGACCTCCAGCTCGTAGCGGCCCGGGGGCAGCGCGTGAAACGTGGCGAGCCCGGCGCTGTCCACCTGCGCGGTCCAGAGATCGCCGTGCGCGTCACGGGCGCGTACGAGGGCGCTGTGGAAATCGACCTTGGGCAGGCGCCCGTCGTCCCCAGGTATCGGGAGGAGCTCGACCTCCATCGGGCTCGTCGGAATCACGCCGATGTCACCGCGCCTCGCGCCGGCCGGGGGCAGCGCCGCGGCGTTGACCACGAGGCCGAACGGCAACGAGGTCTCGTCGAGCCGCGCCGGGGCGTCGGTGTGATCGTAGAAGCGGAACCGGCCTGACCGGTCGGTCACGACCGACTCGGCGCCGCGGCGCACGACCGCGCCCAGCACCCCCGGCTCGTCGGGATCGCGGCGCCCGTTGGCGTTGCGGTCTTCGTAGACGACGCCCTGCACGGCCGGACGCAAGGCTGCGAGCGGCACCTGCACGGCGCGCTCGATCTTGAGCGCCGCGATCCAGCGCGACGTGCCCCCGGCGTCCACGACGAAGGGATTGCGCTCGACGTCTGCCGTGAGCAACAGCCCGAGCCCGAGCGGCGTGGTGAGGCCGAGCCGGACGAGGCTCGCGGCGGGCCGATCGCCGAACCACCCATACCGCTGGACCGCGGCGTTGAGCAGCACGACGCCGCCCGGCCGGAGCGGCACGCGGTCTGCCTGCAGCCCAACGATGTACTGGCGCGGTAGCAGGCCCGTGCCGGCGCCGTTCTGCTCCACGCTGCCGCTCAACTGGAAGTTGCCCCGGCCGCTGGCCCACCCCACCAGGCCGCGGTAGGTCGCGCGTCCGGCTTCCACGGTCGAGGCGAGTCCGCTTGGGGTCGCGGCGGTGCGCGCCGCCCGCCCGATCGACGTCGCACCCGACAGGTAAACGCTGCCGAGCCGCGAGTCCACGACCACGCCGACCATCCGCTCGGCGTTGCCGAAGGCGCCGCTCGCGCCGGTGGCATCGAACGACGTGCCGCGGGCTTCAATGCCGGCCGTGGTGTTGCTGTCGACTGCGATCTGAGGGGAGAGCGACCAGCCGCTCGAATGCAGCCGGCTGAACGCGGGGTTCTCGTCATCCGACCGCCAGTAGCCGCCGGAGAGGAGGACGCCGCCCGCCAGCGCCCGCGTGCCGAAGCCGCTCAGCTCGTTGCGAACGCGAGCGAACGCGCCGCTGCCGCCCGGCGCGTGGACGTACCGCAGGAACAGGTGGTCGGCGTCCGCCTCGCGGCGCACTTCCATGAGCCATCCCAAGCCCTCCCCCGCCGCGAAGCGGCGATTCGCCAGCTCGGCCGCCACGGTCGTGCCGCCGCCAATGGGCGCGCTGCCCCCGAGGGCGATGGCCTGGAGGCGCCGCGTCCCCCCCTGCGCGTCCTCGAGATCCGTGGCCGCGGCGTTGACCCAGCCCCCGCCCACACGCCAGCCCAGCTGCGTGCCCAACAGGCGGCCGCCATTCCCGGGGCCCCCCACCACCGGCCGCCCGGCGAGGGCGGCGAGGCGCCAACGCTCGAAACCGCCCGCGAACGAGGCTCCCTTCCCCCACAGGTTGACGCCGGTCAGGTCCGAAAACACGACGCCCGTCGTGCCCCCGGTGGCCTGCCAGCGGTCGCTGGCGAGCGACACATAGGGCGCGCCGAGGAAATAGCCCACGCGACCCAGGCCGCGCGTGTCGACGTGGCGCGAGTCGAGCTCCTGAACCAGTCGGCCGTTCACCCGCAGCCCATCGCTGAGCTGACCGTCCAGCGACAGCCCGATGGCGGCGCTCGCCGCCCCCGTATCCCCCACGACGGTGGCGACGCCCGCCGTGAGCCGGGGCGCGTAGGCCGCCACCAAGGCCGCGGGATCGACGACCTCGATGACGGCGTCGGCGCGGGTGCGCTCGCCGCCCGAGCCGCGTACGACCAGCCGCAGGCGCGCGGCGCCGGTAGCCGTCCCTTCGGGGACCGTGACCGAGATGCTCCCTTGCGCGGTGCCGTCCGGCTCGAGCACGTAGCGCGGCGTCGGCCCCTGCACCTGCCAGCCGCTCGGCGCGGCGAGCCCGACGTCCAGGGAGTCCGGTCCATTGCCCGTGTTCGTCAGCAGGTAACCGAGCTCAAAAGTCGTCCCGCGATGCACCGCCAAGAGACCCCGCGTCAGTCTCACGCCGGCACCCGGGACCCGTGCCACGTCGAGCTCCACCGCCACGTCGACCACTGCACCGCCCGCGACCGACAGCCGCACGCGCGCGACGGGCGTCACCCCCGCCCGCGCCCGAGCCGGAAGGCCCGCCGTGAAGACCACGACGCGCACCTCGCCCCGCGCGGGCGGGAGGGCGCCCCTCAGCGCGCCGAGAAGGGTGACCGGGCCCGCAGCGACGATCTCGAACTGGACCTCGCGGTCCGCGGGCAATACAGCCGGAACGGGAACGGTGACGATCCGGAAACTCCGGGGCTCCGCCGCCACGCGCACGGTGGACGCGGCCTCGACGGAGCTCGGGGAGCCCGGGCGCAGCGTGTCCACGCCCAGGGTCCCGGTGGGCGTCTGGGCGCGTGCGGCGGTAGCCCAGCCAGCACTGAAGGCGGTGATCAGCAGTCCCGAACGTCTCACGGCGTGGTCACGGTCAGCGTGAATACGATCGGCGCCGTGTAGGTCGCCGGCGGATCGCTCGCCCAGTTCAAGAGGATGCGGAGGAACACCTGGTTCGACCACGGGTCATTCAGCGTGTTCTTGCGCACCGGCCGCGACTCCACCGCGGCATCCGTGGTGGTCATGGCGTTCCAGGCGACGAGGTCGGCGCGCCGCCACTCGAGGTCGCCGATCGGCTTGCCGCCGCCCAGCGTGGCCGAACTGGACCGGATCGCCACGGTGGTCGTCCGGTTGGCGGACCCGCCCGCCAGCGTGATCGTGAAGAGAATGCCGATCGGATTGACGACGACACCGGCGTTGTAGTCCGCGACCGTTGGCGACGCAAGAAAGACGTTCGGTGTCTGGGTCAGCGTCATGGTGACCTGCGCCGCCGCCCCGCGCCCGAGCGCGAGGAGCGCCGCGACTGCGGCGACTGCTCCGCCACCACGCCGCGCGACCACGCTCAGGGCGTCTCGAAGGGAATCTGGGCGCCGGCGATGTCCGCCCCGCCGTAGTCCAGGAGCGCCAGCGCCACGTAGCGTCCCGCACGGAGCTTCGGGGCCGGCACGGCGACCGTACGGCGCGCGCCCGGGAGCACGGGAAACTCCGACACGTCGGCCGTCGCGGCCACGGAGTTATCCAGGCGCCGGAACTCGATGCGACCCCGTACCCACAACGGCAGGCCGCCGCTGTTGCGAAACGTTACGTCGAGCCGCTTCCCGCCCGGATCCCCCGCAGGCTTGCCGGAGGAGGCCTGGCGCCCGCGCTCGGCGAGCTCGTCGATCATCCCATCCTTCGCGAGCCCGGCCGGCAGGCCGTAAATCTTCACGCCCAGACGAGTCACGTACGCCAACTGGCGGCCGCCGCCGGTGGGCGTCGCCCCGCTCTCCACGAACACGATGCTCCAACAGGCCGCGCTGAGCGTGTCGGCGCCGTCGAGCGCCACGCGCACGCCCTGCGAAGTGTGGGGCGCAGACGCGGAGCACGCGCGCGCACGACCGCGGCAGGGTGCCGTTCGGATAGAAGCGATGCTCCCCGTCTTCGCGCCGATCCCAATCGGAGAGGTACACCCTGGCCTCCGCCACGCTGTCGCCTTCGTTCGACACGTTGATCGACGCGATGCCACGCCCCACCGTGCGGGGCTCGAGGAAGATCTCGGCCTGATCGACGGCCAGCTGGGCACCCGCGGGCGTCGGGGCTAGGCCCGCAAGCACAAACGCGGCGAGCTCGAACCACCGCACTCGCCGCGTTGCCCAGTGCCGCCCCAGATGAGCGTGCACCATGTTGGAAACTCCTGTGCTTACTTCACGGAGCCGTCAGCGTGTACACGACGACCAGGGAGTAGTCACCCGGGACGTCCGCCGCGTACGACCAAACCGTCCGGTACGAGAACGCGCTCGACGCGCTGCCGGTCGCGTTCTGTGAGGCGCCGAAGACGTTGGTTGCACCCGTGTTCAAGGATGCGAGGGACCCGGCACCCACCTTCCACTGTAAGTCCGCCGCGCCTTTGTTGGCACGCCCACCGTTCGTCCCGGTCCACGTCGCCGCCTGCGAGGCGATCGTCAAGTTCCACGGCCGGTTGGACTTAACGGTTGCCGTGGGGCCCGCGTCGTCCTGGAACCCGGCGTCGAACGCCGCTTCAACGGGGTTCGTCAGGGTCGTTGTGGCCGAGTTCAGCGTCAGTCGCATAACGCTGGGGACGCTGACCGACGCCGTGTTGTTCACGGAGCAGTTGTTCCCCGTGCACGACTGCGCGGCGGCCTGCGTTGTGATCGTCGCGGCGAAGAGCATCGCCGCGGCCAGTGAGAAGCCCTTGTACGTCATTGCGTACCGCCTCCTAAGAAGTCCCGAGCACAGCGCGTCGGGGTACCGGCCTGCCTTGTCGACTATCTGGATGCCGTCCGGCACCCAGCCACGCCCCAGGGGAGCAACCGCTGTGCCCGAACTGTCGACCGTTCAATCGGGTGTCAAAAAGTTTGACTACATCCCCGGCTGAACGGCACGCGAATGTAGGAGAATGAGTTACGGAGCACAATAGATTCCGTCACGTCTAGTTTCTTTACAGGTATCCTGCATCCCCCGACGGGCCGACTTTGTGAACTAATGCACAAGCCAAGAGCCGACGCAGGCTGCGAGTAGCATCACTATAACAACAGTGTCGCTAGTGCCGCTCAGTTCAGCCCGACTCTCTGGCGCAGCTGCAGGGGATCAACGGAATGGAGTGCCTGATCGGGACCGAGAGTAGAGACGCGAGCGAAGCGCGTCAACGACGCGGAGGGATCACCCGCGCGATCGTCAGGCGGGTCCCGACCCGCCCCGCCGGCGGCGATCCGGCAGCAGCCGTCGCACGGCACCCGAGCGGCGCACCCGCACGCGGCGTTCGACGCCGGCGCGGCGACGCCCGCCCTGGCGCCGCTCTACGGCCACCGCGGTCGCCACCTGGCGGCGGTCCGCACCGGCCCGGCGATCGACGCCGGAGCGGCGATCCGTCAGGTTCCGGCGATCCGGAAGCGCGCGCCGGTCGGGCAGAGGGTCGTAAACGATGGGCCGATTCCTCGAAGGGAGGACGTCGGCCCTAACGTACGTCGACGTGAGCGCCCCGGCTAGTGCGCGCGCAGGCGCACGTCGATGTCGGCCACGACGTCTTCGGCCCGGTCGCGCCGCACCCAGCCCCTGTGTTTCCCACGATCATGCACTTCGCGGATGCTGCGCACCAGGACGCGCTCACGCTCCGGGGTCACGAAGATGCGCACGACCTCGTCGTTCCCCCGACGCGCCCACACGATGCGGTTCGGCCCGCTGTTCTCCACGCGATACACGACATAGCCGCGCTGCACGAGCACTTCGCGCGTGACGACGATCACGCGGTCGGCCGGCACGACATACATGTGGTCGGCCGGCTCGGCGTATACGACCTCGGCCCGCGTGTACACACCCGGGCCGCAGGCGACCACCATCAGCAAGGGAAACAGGCGCTTCATCGGTCGCTCCAGATCAGAGGCCTCCATAAGACTCTGGTAACCGCCGGTTCGTTCCCCCGGCAGGGAAGACGGGACGTGACGCGCGTCACACGGTCGGGAGGCGCTATGTTTGGGCGCCCATGGACAACCTCGCGCACACGCTCGTCGGCGCCGCCTTGGGCCGGGCCATCGCCGGCCACCGCATCCGCGGCGCCGGCCTGGTCGGCGCAGTCGCGGGCAACGCCCCCGACTGGACCGAGCTGCTCGCCGCCCCGGGAGTCGGGCCACCCCGCTCCGGTCTGACGTACCTCGAGTGGCACCGCGGGATTACGCATTCGCTGCTCGGCGCCGCGATCGAGATCGCCGCGCTCACGCTCCTCGTGGGGCTCGGCGAGCTGTGGTGGTGGCGCCGCCGGGGCCGGCCCGCGGCGCCCTGGCCATGGCTCGCCCTGTGCATGGCGGCGGCCGTGCTCAGTCACCTCTATCTCGACTGGCAGGGGTCGTACGGCCTGCGGCCGTTCCTCCCCTGGAGCGGGCGTTGGTACTACGCTGACTGGGTGGCGATCGTCGATCCCGTGTTCTGGCTCGCGCCGCTCGTGGCACTGCTGTTGGGCGAGCGGCGTCACTGGCGGCCGGCGCTCGTCGGCCTCCTGACTCTCAGCGGTGTAGCCTGGCTCGTCCTCTGGCGCGGGGGCGAGGCCGTAGCCGGATGGGTGTGGCTTCTGACCCTCGGGGCGTGCGGGCTCGCCGTGGTGGGGTGGGTGCGCCACTGGTTCGGCGTCGCGGGACGGCGCCGGGCGGCGGGATATGGACTGCTGACGCTCGGCCTCTACGTCGCCGCCAACGCCGTCGCCAGCCAGCCGGGGAAGGCGCACGCGCGCGAGGCCGCGCAGCGTCGCTTCGGGCCGGGGGCGGAGTGGGCCGCTCTGACGGTGATCGGTCAGCCGTTCCACTGGACGCCCCTGTACGCCAGCGCCGATTCGGTAGCCGAGCCCGATTGGGCCGTTGCGCGGCACCTCGACGATCGGGCCGTTGCGCGGGCACTGCGCGATACGCCGCAAGGCCGAGCCATGGCGCAGTTCGCCCGCTTCCTCACGGCGGAGGTGGATTCGAGTGGGCCGGGGGTGGTCGTCTATCTACGGGATGCGCGCTACGCGCGAGCGGCGCGGGATGGCTGGGGCGTGGTCGCCGTCAGGATGGATCGCGCTCCGTGAACGTCAGCCCCGAGCCGCGGCGGTCGCGGAGCCGGCGGCGCGGCAGCCGGCGGCGGCGCTCGCCGTCGCGGCGTTCCCGGCCGAGCCGCCGCTCGACCTCCGCCCAGTCGACAGCGAACCGCCGCTCGGCCAGCCGGCGCTCAAAGCCGCGACGGCGATCGGGCACGACACGCCGCTCGATGCGATGACGTTGCTCGGGAGGCATTCCCTAATCTGGGCACGGCGCAGCGGCCGTGCCAGCGGTGGGCGCGCCCCCCGACGGTGATGCCCGAGAGTAGATTGGTCGCTGCGTGACGCAGATCACACCGCCCGCCGGCCTGCTCGAGGACGTCGCACGCGCGCTCGAGCCGGCCTTCCGTCTCGACCGCCTCGTGGCGCTGTCCCCGGAGCGCGCGCTGTATCACGCGTGGGACCGCGTGCTCAAACGGTTCGTGGCGTTGCGCGTGCATCTCGCGCCCGACGCTCCGGGCCGCTCGTGGTTCGTCCGGGAGACCGAAACGCTCGCCGCGCTGGACCACCCCGCCATCCGGCACGCCTACGCGGCCGCGGTGGTCGGGAGCTTCGCGTATCGCACCGCCAACTGGATCGACGGCGAGAGTCTGGCCGAGGCCTTGGGACGCGGTCCCCGGCCGATTCCCACCGTGCACGGGCTCGTACGGGAACTGCTCGGCGCGCTCGAGCACGCGCACGCGCGCGGCGTCATCATGCGGCGCATCGTCCCGACGACCCTCATGCTGGACGTCTCCGGCCGCCCGGTGATCACCGATCTGCGCTATGCGAACTGGTGTCTCCCACACGTGCCGCCCGCCGACGACGCGGGCGGCGGGCCGTTCGTCGCGCCGGAGATTCGGGACGGGGCGGTCGGGGAGCCGGCGAGCGACGTGTACGCGGTGGGGGCGCTCGTGTATCACGCGCTCACGGGCCAGGAGCCCGACCCGGAGCCGGAGAAGATCCTCCCACCGAGCCGCGCACGGCCCGCCGTGCCGGCGGCGCTCGAGCGCGTGATCCTCCGGGCGCTCGCCCGCCGTCCGGGGGACCGCTACTACACGGCCACCGAGATGTTCGAGGACTTCGTGAGCGACGCGGGCACCTTCCACGAGCCCGCGGTGGCGCCGCAAGTCGCCGAGTCGGGGTTCGAGCGTCGGCTGCGGCGGGCCCTGGGGGACGACTACGAGCTGCTGGAGGAGATCGGCGCCGGTGGCTTCGGCCGCGTGTACCGCGTGCGCGATCTGGGACTGGAGCGGGACGTTGCGATGAAGGTGCTGCACCCCGCGCTCACGGCGGACCTGGGAGTGCTGGAGCGGTTCCGGCGCGAGGCACAGCTGGCGGCGCGGTTGCGGCATCCTAACATCGTCGGCATTTACGACATCATGGGGCGCGCGGGTCTGCAGTGGTACACCATGGAGCTCGTCCCCGGCCCGAACCTCGCGCAGCTGGTGCAGCAACGGGGACCGCTCTCGGTGGACCGGACGAACCGCCTGGTCGGCGAGGCGCTGT